>WNGA01002782.1_pt1 | contig 31964 bp, 27 predicted proteins | sample 5400061 | NCBI WGS metagenome assembly WNGA01 (sample SAMN13153366, study PRJNA577476) | soil metagenome | isolation source: 100 cm soil or saprolite under grassland replicate 2 | place: USA:California | collected 2016-06-15 | reverse complement strand
TGAAATAGCTCAGCTGTATAAACACCGATGGAAAATAGAATTGTTTTTTAAGTGGATAAAACAACATCTGAAAATAAAATCCTTTTGGGGACATTCAGAGAATGCAGTAAAAACACAGGTATGGATAGCAGTGTCTGTATATGTTTTAGTAGCCATTGCCAAGAAGAAATTTATGCTTCAGCAATCACTCTATGAAATTTTACAGATTTTTAGCATATCCATTTTTGAAAAGATGCCCATTAATCAACTGTTTCAGCAAACTCAATTACAATATTTCAAAGAGCAAAATTATAATCAATTGAAAATGTTCGACTAATAACGCAACGCTAATGATGATGTTTATGAATTTATCTAAGGTACAAGTAGCAACACACAAAGCTTTGCGACTTATACTTGCGCCAGCATGGTGAGCATACTTGCGCCAGCATGGGGGAAGCTTGCCTTTTTTATTTGTGATAAGCTACGAAAAGCGAGGGACTGGTTTTCATTTGTATCCGTAGCCGCAACATACGAATAGCAGTAAGTTGTTTTTTATTTGACACATACTACCAGGAGCGAGGCTCAATATTTAGGCACTACCAAACCTGGTAAATTTCGCGTGAACCTGTAAGGTACATTTCAGTATAGCCTTTCATCTTTTCTTTCATCTTTTGCATTTCCTCGCTGTCTTGCATATATTTCTCAAAACTTTTTTCATAAGCAGCCAGATTCTCATACTTGCTTACCATTACTACTTCGTTGTACTGACCGGTCATATCAGTCATGATGTTAACCAGCTCATCATTATCAGCCATAACTTCTTTAAACAACTTTGCCACTTTTGAGGCGTTGCCCGGCTTGCAAATAAAAATGTCATGAACAATGATCATAGCAAAAATTTTAGTTGTGAAGGTTTTTAATTTATTAAAGAAGAGAAAGTAAAAATAAAAAATAAAATAAAGAATGAGATGATAAAATAAAATATAAATGTTACGGCGCTATGCACTTGCAACTGTTGGTTCTTTGAACGCTAGTATGAAACTGGCTTTTATTGCATCTAGTCGCTGACATACGGATAGCAGCAAGTTGCTTTTTATTTGTAACAGATTTCGAAGAGCGAGGCACAAGTAGCAACACACAAAGCTTTGCGACTTATACTTGCGCCAGTGTGAGGGACTTTGGAGAAAGGAAAAACTTCTTTCACTGAATGATTTTAATTTTCAAAAATCTGATTCCCACAATTATTAACCACACCAGCCAAAGCGTACTACCAATAAATCCCGCCATATCCCAAACCGGAAAACCCGGGATCACTGTGGCAAATAATTCAGCCTGCGCCAGCAAATAAATGAATGAACTAATAAAGCCAAGCCAACTTACCCACTTCGGCATCAGCTTTAATTTAACAAAGGAAATGGAAATTAAAACAGTCCAGGCAATAGTAAATAATTGACCTAAGTTCTCTCCGAGCATTACTCCTGCAAATTGATGGATTGTTTTAAAGCTAATGATTGCTGCAGCTTTTGTTGCCTCATCGGTTGCCTCCACAAAGCTATTGGCTACAACAGGAACTACAAAAACCCATCGCAACAAACCAACCATTTGCACGATCAATCCAATTACGCCAACCGTTGTAGCTGTGCGAACCAGGGCTGATTTATTTTCCAGCTTTTGTCCTATTAGAATGTAAGCCGGTATTAATGGAAGACCGGCTATTGCAAATGCAAACCATGTACCGATTAACCTGCCGCCGCCTTTGTGAAATTTAGCCAGGATAACTTCAGTATCCTGTCGTAAAATATCCGGATATTCAAATATTATTGTAAGAATGGTGTATGGAATGAACACGCCTGCAGCTCCTGCGATCAATAACCATCCGATTGTTTTTTGTGATTTCATAAGCAACAGTAAGGCTATAAAGGAACAATAAAAATAAAGAAGAGAAGAAAACTAAACTATTATAAATTATTCTTCTTCGTGTACAAGAGCAGATTTCTTTTTGAGATCATTTTTTTTCCAACCCACATTATAATTAATGTATAATCTCAAAGTATTTCCCTGCAAATATTGATTACCGCTGAACTGCTGCTGATATACATACATGTAGTTCAAATCAACATTCAACCTGGGAGTAATGTTTTGTCTTATACCAAATGAAAACCGTACCTGGTCAAAAGTATTATAAACTACTTCTTTTCCAAATTGCACCATCATCTCATCGTAATTTGTAAACGAAGGAAGCATTTTATTTTTAAAAGGAGAGTAAACAAAAGTGATGGCATACCGCACACGATCAGTAAAACGATAATCATTTGTTTTCGCATTGTTCACGATCTTTTGTTGCCATCGTTGTTCAAGTCGCCAGCGATTGGAAATAGAAAACTTTCCTTTTTTTGAATTTAATTGTACCTGCTCTGTTATTCTGTTTTCATTTGAAAAAGGATGAGGAGCGGTAGTGAAAGCACCTGACCATATATGAGCATATCCGATTCCTGCTGTAAGATTTTCATTAAATCATAAGCATTGTATTAGAATGCAACCGCATATTTTATAAGTGAATTTTTTATTCAACACAGTCTTAAGAGAAGAAAAAAATCAGGAACATAATTACCGCAATGTCCTCAGCTAAACACAAAGCCTTTAGAGAGACTTCGCAGAGAATGAAAAAAAGAAGCCCCACAATATGTGGAGCTTATATTTTTATATTACAGCTCCGATTACAAACTACCGGCACTGGAGCACAATTACCATTCTTATTTAGGTTGTAATTTTATTTCTCCAACATTGGTTACCGGCGCGTCGGTTGCAACAACCACATCTTTCTTTCTTGTATTAGAATAAGGTTCCTGTGCTTCGATGATGATGGAATATGTTCCTGCTTTTACATCTTTGAATTCAAATACACCATTCTGCACGTCTGCATGTAAAGTATCCTTAGGCGAAATAGCCCACGCCATTACTGCCTTATTTGCAGGTGTAACTTTGCCTTTAAGTGTACTTGTTTTTTGGAAACCAGTAAACGAAAAAAGCATTGCCGTTGAAATAACCAATGTCATGACAGCTAACCTGATGTTTTTCATAATCATAATTTTATAGTTTTGTTAAAAAAAATTCTGAAACTGTTCTCACTTACAAGAACCATAAAACAGGCATAAAAAACACAAGGATTATGCCATAGCAATTTAATATTTTTAAAATAAGCTAAACAGTGTGCAAATTATTAAGAGAAGTGACCTTATATATTATGCCACAAGGTCCTCAAGAATGCACAAACCCGCAGAGAAACTATGCGGGGAAGGGAACACAAAACCTATCGAGAAACATTGCGAGGAAAGAAATATATCTGTTGTTTTTTGAATACCAGCCAGGAGACTGGCTTTTATTTGCATCCGTAGTCGCAGACATACGGATAGCATTGGCGTTGCTTTTTTATTTGTAACAGACTACGAGGGGTCTCTTGTCGTACGTTAATATAATTTATGTTTTGCCAGGAGATGCTGAAACAAGTTCAGCATGACGAATGGAGACTGGCTTTTATTTGTATCCGTAGTCGCAGACATACGGATAGCGGCAAGTTGTTCTTTATTTGTAACAGACTACAAGGAGCGGAAGGAAAAAAATAAAGACGCAATTGCCCCGTTGAATGTCGCATTCAGCCGCTTTTATTTTAAGAGAAGCGCTTAGTTTTGAAAAATAAATTAATCAACTATGCGTAAACTAATTATGAAGATGTCAATAACTATTGATGGTTTTGTAGCCGGTCTTAACGGAAAAGCTGACTGGATTTTCAGAAGCTCGGATGAAACTTCGAGAGCCTGGAGCCTTGAGCGGAGCTATGATGCCAGCCTGATCATCATGGGTAGAAAATCGTTTGAATCTATGGCTCCCTATTGGCCAACCGCGGCCGGGCCTTTTGCTACACCAATGAACGAAATACCAAAAGCAGTATTTACCAAAAGCGGTTATAAGAGACTTAATGTTGAGCCCAATACAAAACTGTCTCCAGCCGCAGCTTCCTGGGCAGAGGCAAAGATTTTTGATGGTGATCTAGCCGAAGTCATAAAGGAACTTAAATCCGAAGCGGGAAAACCTATTATGGCACTCGGAGGCGCCGGATTTATGCGGAGCCTGATTGCGACAGGACTTATTGATGAATATCATTTGAATATGCATCCTGTGGTTTTAGGTGCAGGGATGCCGATTTTTAGTAGTGTTGAACTTCCAATGGATCTGAAATTGATTGAGGCAAAGTCTTTTCCGGGCGGCATTGTAGCACATGTTTACAGCAAATAAAGTTTGTGTTTAAAAAAATTAATCATTGCCATCCGTAGGTTGTAGCTATAGATTTTTCACTTATTGCAATGTCAGTGTTTGGCGTAGTCTCTAACTACGTTATTGTGTTTTTAAATCTTTGATTTGTTATTCCTCGTGCCGTTGTTGGTGTTCGTAAAGCCTTGTGTGTTGGCTTCACCAACAACGATAATCATCCACGAAAATGAGTAAGAAATCCAAAATCATCTATTCCTGTTTCGTAAAATTTTGCAGAGGAATAATAATATTCTTCGGGATTATTGCATAATCCTGCCTTAACCGGATTTTGATGGATATAATTTAGTTTCTGAATAAAAACTCTTTCTGAAAATAAATCGACACTTAAAGAGTTACGTTCCCAAATTTGATATTTTCTGTCTTTTGCATTTACTTTAAATAGTGACATCACTTTTGGATGATTTTTTTCAACATCATCTTTTATTTTTTGTGCGGTGAATTTTAAAAAGTCTCTTTGAACAGCTTCTTTCGTAAACCCTTCCTGTATTTGCCAGATAAAATGAATATGGTTGTTCATAATTATAAATGCATAAACAATTACGCGTTTATCTTTTACTAAGAAAGACAAGCTATTGATGATTATGTTCTTGTATTTTTCTTGTTGAAGCAAAGGTTTCCATTCTAATATGGTGGCAGTAAAAAATTGGGCAAAATATTCCGTCATGGAATTTTAATTGTATAGCAATATATAAATTCAACAGCACATCCTGAATACGCTTGTTGGTGAATGCTACGCTTCATACCCATACACGGAACACCAACAAGGGCGGGGGCATACATATAGCGGTGAGTTGTTTTTTATTTGTAACAGACTACGAGGAGCGGTGGAAAAAACATAAAATTATTTAAAAACCTCATCTAGCTTCCAAAGTAATTCTAATGCTTCAGTCCATCCAGAATTGATATATAAGTCTAATAGATTAATTAGATTTTTGAAAGATTCATCCTGCAATAGCAAGCCTCTATGATCTGCAAACAACTTTTCAGTTATGCTCACAATTTCGTTAATTGCCGATGAATCGAAAGTATATCCAGTTGTTGTCGCGAGTTTAGTAATTGTTGATATCATTGAAAGAATATCTTTTGCATCATAAGATAAAACTTTATTGAGAGATTGTATAAAATAATGTGCAGTGCCGCCTGTAATTAATCCACTTCCTTTTATTTCTGAAGACAATGTAATTATTTGAAGGTATAATGGCTTAATTAGAAAATAGAATGCACGTCTATTATCCTCGTTTATTGGCAATTTAAAATTTTGTCTTCCAAGCCTAGCTTCGCCTAATTGAAAAAAGATTCTAACTACAATTTCATTAATTATACTGAGGCTGTTTTTTACTTTTTCATTTTCAGAATTAAATTCTTCTTCTCCAACATTTTTTAATATTCTAAAACATTCATTGAGGTAATGTTGTAAAATTTCTATTATTGAATAAAACTTTTCTGGATGCTCAATAAAATCATTTGCAGGATACGATGGATGTAACTTTTCAAAAAATTTAAAAATTATTGTTTTACATAAATGAAGATCAGTGTGTGCTTGTAATAATTTATTTTTTGCTTCGTCATTTTTGTGTGCCCGTAGTAACCAAATTAAGACATATGCATAGTTTTCAATAAATGCCTCTCCTTTTATATAAATAGATTTTACAGAAATAATGTCGAGAACTTCTTTTGCTTGATTTTGCAATTTATCAAGCTGAAATTTAATATTGTTCAGAAGCGATGCGTAAACAAATGAATCATTTTCTCTTTTCAAACGCTCAAGTAACAGAGTCCAATATTCTCCATAGTTTATTTTGGAAAACTCAATAAGATTCTTAGATGAATGGTATCTTATAATTGCACTACTGTCATTGAGTGCCTCTAGGTAAAGTTTAAAGCTTTCAGAATCTTCATCTTTTTTATATAAATTAAAAATAGCCTCAGAAGCGTTTACCCTAGGAGTTGGAGACCATCCAAATTGAGCAGAGCTATCCACGTCATTTTCGTATTTTGATTTAAATAAAAAACATTCGATTAAAACCGACCGAAGAAATTTATAATCTTCGTTACTAATGTCATTTAAATTCCTGCTTATTATCGCTAATGTTTGACTAATTTCTCGTAAAACAGAGTAATACAAATCTTCCTGAATGTCTTCTTTTTTGCGTGAAAACAATTTGGAATAGAGTTGTTTAACTATGGTTAGCGATTCTTGATATTGTTCAACTTGTGGCGTACTGTTTAAAAATTCATGATTGAATACCTCAAGCTTATTACTCTGTTTTGATAGTTCTTCATTTTCGGGATTGCTAAAGTCTACGCCTTGTTCTTCTAACCACATTTCAGTTGTAAATGCTCCAGACGAGAATGAAGTCGTAAAGTCTGGTTCATTTTGAACGGGTTCTTTACCTTGCATGAAAATTTTGGATCTTTCAAGCTGAAGTCTTTCAAATGGGATGCTGGATAATGCGGATGTAAGTGACTTAGAATCTGACTCGTTATAAATTAAGAAAATTGCCTCCTCAATATCTTTTATCTCTTCATTATTCAAAATTTCAATGAGCTTTTGAATAAGCTCTGTTGCTTCATAACGTGTATCTGGATACTGAATGAAAACGGGATTAATTAATAAGGGATAAAGCAGTGATTTTAATTCATTGGGATGTTTTATGCCTAACTTGAGAAGTTCTTTCCAAGCAAATGCAGCTTTAGCGTTTTTAATATATGCAAGTACTAATTCTGAATATTTTTGATTTTTAGAGATCAAATCATCAAGAAATCTAATGATCTCCGTAGCAAGCTTGGCGGGTCCACGAGAGAGGTTATACCCACTTGCTGACCAGATAAATGATAAATCAGGCATATACTGAAGTATACTTCCGCTATATGAGAGAGATTCATGTCTAGGATTTGATTTAGACTCCATCTCCTTTTGTAAATCTGAATTCACTATTTCTAGACCAATAGCAATTGCATGGAAAGGTGAAGTATTCAAAAAAGTAGGAAAAAACTGCTCAAGCCTAAAATAATTTAATTCAAAATCTTGCCTTCGATTACTTGTAAAATTCATTAAGACGGAAGCTCCCATTTGTGTTTGCTCCTGACTCAATTCATTGTGACTAAAAACTACTTTATATACTTGGGCAACAAATTTGGGGTCATCATGGATAAAATATTTTACACATTCTGAAAGTTGAGAGAAATAATGTATTTCAAAATCTGGTTCTTCTAACATGCCAAATATTCTTGACAATGTTTTTTGCGATTCACTTTTGTTTGTAGAATAAGTTTTTGAGACTAACTCAACTCCGCGGTAAGCACCAATTCTGTCTAGAAAATATTTGTTAGTTGAATTTCTTTTATTCAATATATGATTAAGTAATGAGCGAGCTGCTACGCCAGATTTTTCCTTATCATCCGACAGCATTTTACCATCTATAGCTCTTTCCAGCAAAAAAGCAAAATCAAAAATATAGAAGTCAGAACCTTCGAGATTTTGTGACAAAGTCAACAAAAGTTCGATATCATTATGATTAAGTTGTGGTTTTGAGAATCTAATTGATTGTAAAATATTCCTGATTAATATCGGCTTTTGCGTTTCAGAATCATGGTATATCATGGGGCTTAATTCTTCGATTTTTGAATATTCTGAAACAACTACCCCATTTAAAATTAAACGTACTAAAAGTTGAATTTCTTTTGTTTTTTTCTCAGTGAGCTGAAAATAAAAATTCCAAAACTTTTCTCTTTCATTATACCATAGCGTTGTAAAAAAATAAATAAAGCTTGGTCGCAAGAAGAATGGTCTAGTTTCATCTTCTTTTATAAAAGACAATAATTTTTCGTATTCGTTTGGAATAACATACAGATTAACTGCATAATCGAAAAAAATATTATGCGAAAATATTAAACGAGTATGACTTGAAACCTCATCAATTATATTCTCACTTCGTAAATAATTAAATACTTCGTCAGGAAAAACTGGAAATAAATCAAACAAGCCAGATTTTGATATATTTAAAGAGCGATTTCTAATTAAAGCATTTGCATATTTAGAGATAAATTGCTCTTTTGTTATATGGTTACTTGTATTGACTATCTTTTTTTCCCAATAAAAATTTAGTAATTGAATTTCAGACTTGTATTTTTTAATAGTCTCTAGTTCTGTGGTAGTTGAGCGATTAATGATGTCTTCTAATAACAGAACTCCTGACCTTATGCAGTAAAAACAAGGGAATCTTAATTATGTTCGCAAAATAAAAATGCAACATTTTTAAGCATGCAACTGCAATTACCAATATTTCCGGCGGGTACGCATATGATATCAGACAGATTGGGCTTTTATGTCAAAGATGATATTGTGCAGTATATTATTAATGGTTTGCCGGCTTATGCTCATAGTAAGTTCGATCATCAATCATTCAGATTTATTACGAGTAATTTTATTGATATGGGTTTATGCACGCAAGCTGAGGTGCAGCGGGCCTTTCATGTAAGCATAACCAATGTGGGTCGTGCCTATAAATTATTCAAAGAAAAAGGGAGCGAAGGATTTTTTGGAGCTGACAGGCGGCATGGCAATGCACATAAAATATTAGGAGAGCGTAAAGAGCGCATACAAAAAAAGTTAGATGAAGGAAAAAGTATATTAAGCATAGCTAAAGAAGAAGGCATAGCCGAGAGCGGTATTCGCTATCATCTCAAACAAGGCAGTTTAAAAAAAAGCCGCAGCCACAGCAAGCAATAATCAAAGAAGAAGCTGCAACGCCCAATGAACGAAATGAGCAGGACAGTCAATCCCCGATGGGCATAGCAACCACAAGACATGAACAGCGGGCAGCGGCTATGTTAGGATTGCTAAACGAAGCGCCTGTTCGTTTTGAATCCAATGAAGCCGTGGATAATGCAGGTGTACTTTTTTTACTGCCTGCACTGTTGGCACAAGGACTGCTTCAAACAAAAGAAATATATCAATATCCACAAGCAGGTTATTACAGTCACGAATCTATCATACTCACACTGGCGCTGATGGCATTGATGCGCATTAAAAATCCGGAACAATTAAAAAATTGCAAGCCCGGAGAAATCGGTCGCATCATTGGACTGGATCGCATTCCCGAAACAAAATGTTTACGCAACAAAATTGATATATTCACTCAGCAGCAAAAATCCTGGGAGCTCAACAAATTATTGATAGATCAATGGTATAAACAAGATGAGCAGGATGAACAGCACGAATTATTTTTTTATATAGATGGTCATGTAAGAATTTATTATGGTGATGCTGCAAACCTTCCTGCAAAATATGTCTCACGGCAAAAACTCTGCTTAAGTGCTACTACCGAATTTTGGGTGAATGATGAGGAAGGATTGCCTGTGATGGTAATCATTGGAGAGCTGACTGAAAAATTACAAACCATTATTGAATATACCATTATACCCAAACTTATTGAAGCAGGTTCCATAAAAAATATTGACCCGGATAATTCACCCCAAGCTCCTCAATGCACATTGGTTTTTGATCGCGAAGCATATCACCCTGCATTCTTTATCCGGCTATGGAAACAATACCGCATAGCCATTATTACCTATCGAAAATTTGTGAAAGATAAATGGGAGGGCATTACCTTTAAAAGTCATGAAGTACAAGTGCTGCAGAGCAAAACAACCATGCTTCTTTGCGAGCAGGAAACAAGCATAGAAAACCATGCTTTCAGAGAAATCCGAAGGCTTGGTTCCAATGATCATCAAACCTCAATACTTACTACACATCCATCTTTGGCAATGGAGATAATAGCTGGAAAAATGTTTGGCAGATGGATACAGGAAAATTTTTTCAGATACCTTATAGCCGATTACGATTTTGATAAACTGATACAATATGAAGTAAAAGCAATAGATGAAAATAAAGAAGTTGTTAACCCGCAACACAGGCGGTTATCGCATGCGCTTAAAAAGTTAAGAGAAAAAATCAGCAGGCAGAAAGCCTACTTTTATCCACTGGCAGAAAAAGCAATGGATAAAACACTTGATAATATTGAAGGTCTATATAAACAACAAGCCGATCATGCAGAACAACTCAAACTGCTGCAGCAGCAAGAGCAAGAATTAGTCATCCAATTAAAAGATGTCCCCAACCGGATTAAGCTTTCTCAAATGCCTTCAGAAAGCAGGTATAATAAGTTACACACAGAAAGCAAATTGTTTATGAACATCATAAAAATGATTTGTTATCGCGCTGAAACAACGTTTGCTAATCTTTTGCAGGAATATCTTTCGAGAGCCACAGACGAAAAAAGAATGCTTGTAAAACAAATAATCAATACAGCAGCAGATTTATTACCTGATTATGAAAATAAAAAACTTGTCATTGTGCTTCACTCACTCTCGGCGCCGCGATTTAATGCAGCCGTTGAAAAAATAATACCATTGCTTAACGATACACAAACCGTTTTTCCGGGAACTGATTTGGTTTTGGTATTTAAAACCACTTCAACTTAATTTGCGTGCAGGTCAGGAGTTCTGAATAATATTAGGAAGAAAGGTATTTTCAATATCTGCTTAAGCTCTGGGTTGCTTTCGTTGTAAAATTTTAATAGTTGGGGGTTATCTTTAATTGATTCAATAATTTCTTGATTTTCTAATTCGCGAACTTCAAACTTTCTACAACTAACAGAGCTAAAATCACTCTTATCCAAAGGGAAGAGGTTAATTAAGTCACTTGATTTGAGAGCATCGTAAGTTCTTGCACTAACGATAACAATACATTTTTCTGATAACTGGTTTATTGCTTTTTGAATTTGGCGTAAAAATCCTTTTCTAATAGCCTCATCTCTTGCTGCATCGAAAGCGTCAAAAATTAATATGGCTTTTTGACCATTCTTTAAATAAATATTTTTTAACGTGTCTAGCCAGTTGTTTTCAAATTCAAGCTCTTCAGTTATTGCTTCATCTGAAAAGTCAAAAGTTCTATCAATCCTAATAATAAAAGATAAGATGTTGTCCTCAAATAAAGTTTTGCGCAGTTCTTTTAATAAGAAGCTTTTGCCTACCCCTGGTTTCCCAATGATAATCCCGTTATCATTGATCGAGAAACCTTTCAAACTCTTAATTAACTCGTCTCTATTTATTTTCATCAAATATTTGTTTTCGTATTAATTGGAAAAGCTTTTCAGTAAGTTCAATATCTCTATCGAACCTATAAATACCAAAATCCTCAAAAACGTGCTTCTGGCTAAAAACTGCTTCACATAAACTTATTGCCGATTCTGCCGCTACTCTTTGGTTTTTCTCTTTGTTCCTTGCTTTATTGCCGTCGGCAAAATCGCATATTGCTTTAACTAAAATCCAATGATTTACATGCCCATCGCATGCTGCATATAAACCAGCACCTTCCATCTCTCCTCCAATAACTGTCTTATATCTGTCTAATAGCTCTTCTTTTAAATTTATATTATCAATCAATTTTTCACCGGAAAGAATATTTCCAACTATGACTTCTGCTTGCCTATCTTTTATTATATGCATCCAAGAATTCATATTTCGAAACTTGTTTAAAAGCATAGAGCTTGCTGGTCCTTCTTTTCCTCTATTAATTGTTTTTTCTTTACCCACCCTTTGAGGTTCATAGGGAATAACTCTTTCCGAAACCAAAACATCTCCAATGGACTGCTCTTTTTTGTTTGCTCCAAATGCAATCCCGAGCATGAGTACCATTTCTGGATTACAATCTCTTATTGCCTCTGATGTTGTGACCAATGATGATTCTCTACCTATTGAACCCATGTCACCGCATGCTACATGGACAACGTTGTATTTGCCGAACGCACCCAGATAATAGGTTTGTTTACCCTTTGAAATTTGAATTATTGATTCTTGATCTTTAATTGGCTTAATATGATTATGTAAAATTTCTTTTTCAATTTTAGTTGCGGTTATAAGAAGTATTTTTGAATCTTTCAAGTAATTATTAAAAAAAGGAATGTCTTTTTCTTCATATTTTGCCATATACACTAAATTTTTTTCGCGAACTAAATTAAATATTTCGAACAATTGTTACAGCTCAAAGGCTGCCGAAATTGAAATGGAAAGCCCGCAGAGAAGCGAGGACTGCTGCCATGAAAAGATATAGTACAAGAGTGCGACGCAACAGAAGCATCATAGCGGCACTGCAGTTGGGTACATAATGATTCTCTACTCTTCATCACTCACATCTCCATTTAGTTCGGGTAATTTTTTTTGTACTTCGGCTTCGGGTAAAGTGTCAACGCCTTTCAATCTTTTTTCTATGGCTCGTGTGCGCACACCTACTACGTCTTCCAACTGGTTTAGCCCTGTTTGTATGTTGCTCTGCGCTTTTTGTAACAGCGTGCTAAAGTTGCCAAACTCTGTTTTTACGGCGCTTAGCAACTGCCATACTTCGCCGCTGCGCTTTTCTATGGCTAAAGTGCGAAAACCCATTTGTAAACTGCTTAAGAAGGCAGATAAAGTGGTGGGACCTGCAATGTTTATTTTGCATTCGGTGCGTATGCTTTCGAACAAACCCGGCGTGCGCAACACTTCGGCATATAAACTTTCAAACGGCAGAAACAGGATGGCAAAGTCTGTTGTGTTGGGCGGGTCAATATAACGGCTGCAGATGTCGGCGGCGCATTTTTTTATGCCGCGTACAAATGCTTTGCGGCTTTCTTCTATCTGCGCGGCATCGCCATGCTCGTAGGCGTGCATCAGCCATTCAAAATCTTCTTTGGGAAACTTGCTGTCTATGGGCAGCCATAACGTTTTGTCTTTGCTGCCGGGAAGCTTTACGGCAAACTCTACCATGGCATTGCTGCCCTCTTTTGTTTTTACATTCTTTGCATACTGGTCGGGCGTTAGTGTTTGTTCTAAAATGTTTTCGAGCTGGTACTCGCCAAGCACGCCTCTTGTTTTTACATTGCTTAATACACGCTTGAGGTCGCCCACACCTGTTGCAAGCTGCTGCATATCGCCAAGACCTTTGTGCACGGCTTCCAGCCTTTCGCTTACAAGTTTAAAACTTTCGCCGAGACGTGCTTCAAGTGTTTGCTGCAGTTTTTCATCAACGGTAATGCGCATCTGCTCCAGCTTTTGCTCATTGCTTTGCTGCATGTCTTTTATCTTTTGCTCAAGTGTTTCACGCATGCTTGTTAAGCTGTGACTCGTGTTGGTATTTTGTTCGCTTTGTTTATTGAACAGCGCAAAGAAGTTTTCTTTTTGTATAGTGTTGAAATCTTTTATGGATTGTGCAAGGTCTTTCTTAAATATGTCGAGCGCCTCTTTTATCTCCTTGCGTGATGCTGCTGCATTATTGTTATTGCTGTCACTGAAGGCGGTGAGTTTGTAATCTATGGTTTGGGTTAAGTGTTGTAATTTTTTTTCGAATGATTCGAGTGAATTCGAGAGCTCACTTCGTGCAAGTAATGATTGTTCGAAGGTTTCTTTGCGGTTTGCAGCGATCTCGGTTTTTACAGAGGTTTCGATGCGTGCAACTTCTTTGCTGATAGCATCGAATTTATGTTCGGTGTTTTTGTTAGTGAATGATTTAAATGAAATAATGAGATAGAGGATCAGCAGCAGTGTAATGACGGATATTGTGATGTATATAAATATCATATGACTTGTTACAACAGTTTAGTGTTGAAGTGGTTGCCAATATAAGAATTGTTTTGAAAAAATATAGATACTAATTGTCAACAACGTGTTTATTAAGAAAGGATGGAGCATATTAATATCATTCTAAATTATAGCTGCGTTGCGAATCGTAAAAGAGAAATTATACAACAACTATGAAACATGAAATAATCATCATCGCTGATGAAATGGAAACCAAAAAATGTAAATCCCACAGTGAATCAGCTAAAATAAAAATCGTCCGCACCGGTATTAAAATTTCATCCTGTTGTGGTGAGTTTAAAAACTATCTCGAAAGACAGGTAGAATACGAGTTCTATAAGCTCTTCAATAAAGAAGAGGTGGAATTATAAAATTCCTTTACAGCAACCGCAACAACGTTCAGGACAAAACAAAAGATAGCCTTCTTCGTATCATGTTCGTACCATGCTCGTACCACCTTCGTATCATGTTCGAAGATCGGTTATTTCGTTCCCGTTTTTGCTTTGAGACATAATGAAGAGATAGCTGTACCATCAGGCCTGTGCACCGAACATGGTACGATGAAAACAAGCACATGGTATAAACATGACATAAGGAACTATTGCAACTTGTGAACTTGGAACTTGCTTCTACTGACTATAAAAAAATCTTGAACGGTTAATTTTTAAATCACGCAGAATACCAGACTTGGGATTGAGGGTAATATTAAATGAGCGGTACAAACCAACGGGTGTAACATTAATAGCTAGTTGCCAGCAATGCATTTCACGGGTAATGAACATGGTGAGGGTTTGAATCTTTGCCGTTTTAAAATCAAAATAGGTGCTGCCGCCGATCTTCCATTTTGGCGTTAAACTAAAATCACCATTGACACTTAAGTTGCTATTGATCTGTGTTAAATAATCACGCAGGTTAGGAGAAAGTGTGCGATAAAAATTAAGTGAAAAAGAAAGTTGGACGTTCCAGGGAATATTGAAATCTACAAACTCTGCAGGATTTTGCCGTACATAATTTAATTGCTGCATTTGCTCATCGGGAGTAAGTGTTTCATCTTCAGGAATTCTTTGCTCCTGTGTTTTGCCATCCTTTGATTTACTTTTTAATGATGTAGATATAGCAAGGTTTCCATTTGTAAATCTTCCGATTTTACCTTCTTTCCACAGCAACCTGTCTACCCTGCGGCCAAGTGTATCTACTTCATACGGATCAATAGTAGCACTGCCCGTAATGTTTACCTTTTCAAATAAGGTGCTGCGGAAAGTCATGCTGACAGGGCTCACCCGGAAACTGTCTGAAATAAAATTGTAACCACTGGTTATTCCTAATCCATCTATCAGTCTTACTTTTTTTGTGCCGCCTTCAGAAGTATCTTTTTTATCTTTTACCTTCATCTCAAGCAGGTTATCAATACCAAAACTTATACCGCCAAATCTGCCCTGGCTGAATGAACCAATAACACCACCATCCAATTCTGAAAGAGTATAAAAATTTTTGCCGCTTGAATCAATCTGTACTGTTTTATAATATTGGCTTACGAGGTCTGGCTTATAGTTAAAGGAAACAAATGGTTTTACCTCATGCCGTATTGCAGTTATGCCTTTTGATTTGGGAAAGTTAACCGTACCAAAAATTCTTGTGTTGAGTGAAAATCCAAAGCTTACTTCTCTTGCTGTATAAAATCCTCTCTGAATAGTAGTATCTATTTTGTTTAATTTATCATCCCATGTTCGCATGATTTTTTGACCATACCAACGCTCAGCATAAGAAATGCTCGGGCCAATAATTAATGGTCCTAATGGTGGCAACGACAAACTTATCGGCACCTGGTGTTCTATTCCCCACTGTGCTGTATCAAGCAATCGCTGAAAGTTGAATGCTGAATCATAAAATGAAAACTGGTTCAATAATGTTCCATTATAAGAGAGACCTAATTTTTCATACCATTTTGGTGTGCCCGCAAATTCTTTGCGCTGAAAAGGATAAATAGTGGACGCACTAAAATTTACAGTAGGCACGCGAACATTGATAAGCCCGAGATTATTATTTTGATCATGATTGCCGGCAACACTTAAATTATATTTTCCCTGGTTCCATGTTTTGCTCCATGTAATAGATGAACTAAGCTGGTTCTGGAAATTTGTGTAAGAATTATTGGTAACATACTGATTATATTTTGTGCTGCCTGCTCTTACATTGGCACTGAATGTTGTTCCTGGTCTTGCCTTGGGATCGGTGCTGTGATTCCATGTTATAAAAAAACCATTTGATGTTGTGAACTCTTGCGTAGCATAAGCAGAACTGTTGAGGATTTTTGTTTTTTGGAGAGACAGTGTAAGACTTCCTTTGTATTTATAACGCTTATAATATTCGGGTGTTATGTTCAAACTCCAGCCACCATAAGTATAAGCGTTGCCTCTAAATGTTACGTCCCAATTATCACTAAGCACCTTATAATAACCCATGTTCTCCAGCCCTAATCCAAAATCTTCGCTTTGCGCAAAAGCTGGCGGCAATAGCCCGGAATGTCGTCCCCTGTTTAGCGGGTAAATCCCAAAGGGAATTATAATAGGTATGGGCACTCCTTCAAATTCAGGATAGGCAGGCCCCGACACAGCGATTTTGTTGTTAATGATCTTTATTTTTTTTGCTACAAAAGCAAAATGCGGCGTATCGAGATTACATGTTGTGAAAACAGTTCTGTAACCATAACCAACATTCTTGTTTATTTTTTTAAAACGTTGCGCATTTACATAAATCTCGCCTTCATTATAAAAAGTATTTTTAGTTAAGCCCCTCTGCGTTTTCATGTTGAAGAAAATAGTATCGCTTATAGACTTGGAACCACTCTGTGTTAATTCAGGTTTATTCAAAACACCCTTTGACGTATCCGTTCCGCCATAAGCTTTTATGATCTGTGTTTGCTGATCATATATAATGGTATTGGCATCGAGATTAATATCCTGATATTTTGCATTTCCCTTTCCATACAACATCATTTTTTTGGAAGGAATAATGAGTACACCCGAATCATCGGCTTTATAATCAATGGGAGCATCAATTGAATCTTTTGAAAGACTAAGTGTATCAACAGTTTTTACTTTAACACTGTCATTACCGGTAATGGTTGTGTCTGCATTATTTTTGCCACTGGTATCCCTTAATGGTTTTACAATTGTATCACGAAGAGCAGTATCAATAGCATGAGTTTTTCCTGAAGGAATTGTATCTTTTGGTTTTACAGTCGTATCATGACGAGAAGTATCGGTAACGGGTGCTTTTTTTGGAGGAGTTGTGTCTTGATTTTTGCTTAATAAATTAAAATTCAATGAATTTTTTTTGTCCTTAGCCTGTGTATGAAACGTTATAATCAAAAGCAGCAAAACAGTTAGTCCGGCTGCAATATAATTTATATTAGTTTTGTAACGTTTCAACATAAGTCCAAACAAAAATAGGGCTTAATGGATAAATGATTTGTGAAGAATAAGTTTAATGACTTGTAAACTATGTTTAAAAAAATAATTTTTTTTATAACCCTTGCCAGTTGTTTAGCAGCATTTACTTCCTTTAAACCTGTTCCTCATCACCTGTATCAAAAAGGTTTAAGAACGATAGTTATTGATGCGGGTCATGGTGGAAAAGATGATGGGGCCAGTGGCAGGTATTCCAATGAAAAAGATATTACCCTTGCCATTGCTTTAAAACTACAGAAGACACTTCAGGAAGCTATGCCTGATGTAAATATTGTGATGACAAGAACTACTGATGTTTTTGATGCGCCTCCTGTAAAAGCCAATAAAGCAAATGCTGCGGGCGGTGATCTTTTTGTTTCTATTCATTGCGATTTTGCTCCTCCTATCCGCCATAGCGAATTTACAGGATACAAAACGCAAACCTATTATACGGGCAAAGGCAAGAGCAGAAAAAAACGTACAAGAAAAGTTCCGGAATACAGATACTGGAGCACACCTAATCCTGTTAAGGGCGCTTCTACTTATATATGGGCTGTTCATAAAAATGAGGACAAAGAACTGGCCATGCGTGAAAATGAATCATTGTATATTGATAGCTCATTGCTTAAACAGGTGGGTGATTTTGATCCCGATTCGCCTGAAAAAAGAATTCTTTACACACTTAAAACACAACAATATTTTCAACGCAGCGCAACGCTTGCATTAACCGTTGAAGAAGAATTTGCAAACATTGGCCGCTCTGTTCGTGATGCATTACAACGCCAGGTTGGTATATGGGTTTTGCAGGCAACGGCTATGCCGAGCGTGCTTGTGGAAACAGGTTATCTTTCCAATCCTGAGGAAGAAGATTATCTTAACAGTGAAAAGGGTCAGCAGGAAACTGCAGAAGTAATTACAAAAGCACTGGTGCGTTACAGGTATACACTTGAGCATGCTTCTCCTGACAGTTTACAAACCTCGAAATAATTACAAGTTCACTTCGAGATTATAATAGATGAGAGGCGAAACGATAGACGTGAGATTCTCCCGTTTGCCGTCTCCCGTTTCGCAATTGCGGCAAAGTATTTTACAAATCTTTTTAAGCCATAATCATAATCAATTAGTTTTGCGCCAATAATTTGTGGTACATAATTTTATACTTTAGAAAATATTTATGTACCAGGCTGTAGTTCTTTAGGCATCGTTCCTTGCGTCGCTCTCTTGTACATTTTAGTTCTTTATGCAACCGTGGTGAATGGTCAATGGTAATAACAATTCATCATCGCAAAAAGCTGACAAAAAAAATGTGCAATCCTTTGCATTGAATGTAATATAGATCAGGAAAGCGGTGTAGATGCTTCCTTCGTCAGCATGACAAGCTGAGAAAAGTATTAAAGCTGATGAATCAATTTTCAGCATAACAAAATATCTTGTGCTTGTCATGCCGAAGCATGAGGCATCTATCTCTGCGTAACAAAAATTACCAGCAGCACAAGAGTCCGCCTGAGGCGAAACAAAAGCTTAAAAGAATTACTACGGTCCGGAACAAAAAAAAAGGAATAAAAGATTAATAAACAAAATTGATTGAATGAAAATATCCAACGAAACAAAAATTGGTGCGCTAACTGCAGTAGCCGTGGTTTTTTTAATACTTGGCTTCAATTTTTTGAAAGGTCGCACTCTTTTCAGAACAGGAAATTTTATTTACGCTAAATACACCGATACCAAAAAACTAATGTCATCCAATCCTGTTTTTATCAATGGTTACCAGGTAGGGAGTGTTTATGACATGGAAGCTGCAGACAGCACCGTTAGCAATATTATAGTTACCATTAAATTAAACGGTAAATACAGGATTCCTGATAATTCTATCGCAGAAATTCAATCATCACCCCTTGGCACGCCTGGTATCGTTATTAATCCCGGTAACAGTACAAGGTATCTTCAGATAGAAGATACAATCAAGACAAGAGATGCAGGAGGCTTTTTTGGTGATGTCTCCACTAAGTTGGCGCCGGTGGCAGACCAGTTGCAGGCCACACTTTCGTCGCTCGATACCGTTTTGAGAAATTTCAACTCAGTGCTTGATCCAAGAACAAAAGGCAATTTGCAAAGTGTTATTGGCAATATGGACAAGGCCACCAGGAGCATCATGGCTTCATCGGTATCTCTTCAGAAAATGCTTGATCAGCAATCCGGTTCACTTGCCAGGTCTCTTAGTAATGTAGATAGCTTTACCTCAAATCTTGCTGCCAATAACCAGAAGCTTAGCAATACAATGAGCAATATTGAAAAAACGACAGAGCGCCTGTCAAACGCCGATATTGATGGTGCTGTTAACAGCCTGAAAACTTCTGTGGATAAGCTTGACAGCGTGATGAACAGAATTAATTCCAAAGAAGGATCACTGGGCTCCCTGATTAATGATAAAGAACTTTACAATAATATTAATAATACAGTTAACAGCCTTAATACTTTAATGGATGACCTTCGTGTTCATCCAAAGCGTTATGTGAATATATCAGTCTTTGGCAAGAAAGATAAAGGCAATTATCTTTCAAAGCCTTTAAAAGATACTACCACATCACCGGATAAATAATGAAGTCATTTCAATTTTTAAAAAAGTTTTTACACCTGGTTTTTTTGCTGTTTGCATTTTTGTATACTCATGCGCAACAGCCTGCTGCAACTGACACGGCAGCCCGCAGGCAGATAAATATTATACATTCTGATAAAATAGGTTTTAAGGAAGTTGATTCAGTAAATAAATTTCAATTACTGGTTGGTAATGTCGCAGTGCAGCAGGAAAAAACATTATTTTATTGCGACAGTGCGGCAATAAATACAACAACCAATGTGCTGGAGTCATTCGGGCACGTGCATATAAATGATAATGACAGCCTGCAGATTTATTCCGATTACCTGAAATATCTTGGGCAGGAAAAAAAGGCAACGCTTACAAATAATGTAAGGCTTACAGACGGGAAGGGTGTATTAACTACTTCGCATCTTGATTATGACCTGCAAACCAAAATAGGTAACTACCTGGACGGTGGTAAAGTAGTCAATGATAAAACCGTACTCACCAGTAAAGAAGGTTACTATTATGAACAAACAAGAGATGTGTATTTTAAAAAAGATGTTGTGCTTGTAGATTCCGAGTACACTATTAAAACTGATACACTTTTGTACAATACTTATTCAGGTGTTGCAACTTTTGTAGTTCCTACCGAAATAACCAGTGACAGCGGCAGAAGAAAAATTAATACATCAAATGGTTATTACGATACTAAGAGTAAAAGATCATATTTCGGCAAACGCTCTCAAATATGGGATCGCAATACATCTCTTATAGCTGATGAAGTTGCGAAAGATTCAACCGGTTTTGGCGAGGCAAGAGGAAACGTAATCTATACGGACACAGTGCAAAAAATAACCATTCTTGCCAACCACATAAACAGCAGCAGCAATAATAGTTCATTTATTGCGACAGAAAAACCGGTAATGATTATTAAACAGGAAGAGGATTCTATTTTTATAGCAGCAGATACTTTATATTCTGCAAGGCTTTCAGATTTACGTAAAAGCAGAAACGTTCCTGTTGTTGTTCAGTCGGTGACACAAGAAAATCTCTTGCCGAAAGATTCCACACACATAAATATAGATACAACACAAAGTGCAGATACAACACAAAGTGCAGATACAACGCAAACCCGCATAAACGTAAGTCATACACAAAGAGATTCAACACTTGCACTAAAAGACACAATACTTACAATAAAAGACACAACACTCGCGGCAAAAGATACCGCAAAATCAAAAGGTGCAGATAGCACAGACAGATATTTTGAAGCATATAATCATGTGCGCATTTATTCTGATTCACTGCAGGCCGTTGGTGATAGTTTATTTTATTCAGGTGAAGATTCGGTGTTTCGTTTATTTAAAGAACCAATTGTATGGTCGCGTGATAGTCAAATTACAGGAGATACTATTTACCTGTATACTCAAAACAAAAAACCAAAGAGAATGTATGCATTTGAAAATGCAATGACCATAAATAAAGTTGGCACCGAGTATTATAACCAGGTGAAAGGGCGAACCATTAACGGTTATTTTAAAGATGGCAATATAGAATTCATGCGCACCAGGGGCAACTCTGAAAGTATTTACTATGCGCAGGATGATGAGAATAAATTCATCGGTGTAAACAAGGCTACTGCAGATATTATTGATATGTATTTTTCAGAAAGAAAACCGCAGCGTGTAGTGTTCCGCAGTAATCTCGTGGGCACCACTTATCCTATGAGACAGGTGAATCATGAAGAGCTCAGGCTGCGTGGCTTTAAATGGCTCGACGAACTGCGCCCAAAAACAAAATATGATCTCTTTACAGAGGCGCCTGCAAGAAGTAAGCAGGAGATAAGTAATAAACCTGAAGAGAATGAACAGCGGGCAACTGACAATAAGCAATAGGCAATAATATGAAATGTAAAATATGGAATGTAAAGCAATCGGCAATAACATAAAACATACAATGTAGAATGTAAAATCAAAACTTACTCAGAACATAAAGCACAAAGAATAAAACTTGTAACCGGCAACTCTTTCACTGATTCAACAATAATATAAAATATAAAATATAGAATGTAGAAAGTAAAATGTAAATCAAAACTTAGAACTCCGAACATAGAACACAAAAAATAAAACTTGTAACCCGCAAGCGAGTCAACCACTCAACTCATCAACTCCTCACCACTTCGACTCTTCCATTTATCCATTTAATTATAGACGAAGGAACAGCTTTTGCAATATCATCCTGACGATACTTCACAACATAATCAACACTCCTGATAATCGTATCTTTTATTTCTTTAAAGGAAGCGGGAGAAGGTTCGGCGCTTAAGTTTGCAGAAGTACTGACAATCGGTTTTCTGAATCTTTTGATAAGATGCCTGCAAAATTCATCCCTGCAAATTCTTATAGCAACAGAACCATCTTCTGCAATTGCATTTTCAGCAAGACCGAGTGCATGTTCATAAATAACTGTTGTAGGTTTTTCTGTTTTTTCAAGATAGTCAAATACGGCAAGATCAGGTGCAGCTACATATTGCAAAACATCTTTTTCAGAAGCAACCAATACAACAAAACTTTTTTCAACAGGCCGTTGTTTTAAAGCAATAATTTTTTCTACTGCCAAAGCATTTGTTGCATCGCAGCCGATACCCCAAATGGTATCGGTGGGGTAAAGTATTGTACCGCCTTCTTTTAAAACTTTAAGACATTGTTCAATATCATTTGAAAAATCTGTCATTAGGTTAAACTTTTATAAACATCCATAACACATGCTGCAGTTTTTTCTCTTGCAAAATTTTGTGCATGTTGCCAGCCTTTATTTATCAAATCTTTTCTAAGTTCTGTATTGCTGTAAATATCAAGCATCGCATCAGCCATTTGTTCTTCATTCATGGGGTCAACGTATAATGCACCATCCCCACCTGCTTCAGATAACGAAGAAACATTGCTGGTAATAACAGGAACCCTGCTCCACAATGCTTCCAGCACGGGAATACCAAAACCCTCGAAAACAGAGGGATAAATCATGCACATAGCCTGTTGATATATGGCGGGAAAATCTTCTGATGATTGAAATGATTTTAATGATTGCAACGATTGAATTTCTGATAAGAAAATAATTTTTGATTGAAGAGAATGCTGATTGATAAACTCTTTTACTTTTTGTTTATACTTTTTACCTTCTCCAATCACAACCAAAGGTATATTCAGTGTGTCTTTTAATTGCAGCATCGCCTTGCAAATGGTTAGCAAATTTTTTCTTTCAATGATGGAGCCAACATACAAAAAGAATTTATCAGGCAGGTTGTACTGTTGTTTAATGCGTTGCTTTTCCGCATCACTCACTTTATTTTCAAAAGCAGGGTTACAGCTCTGGTAACAGACAGTAATTTTATTTGCAGGTATTTTATACAATTGAATGATGTCTTTTTTTGTTTGATTACTTATAGCAATGATCTTATCCGTATGCTCACATGCATTACGAAATTTCCTGCGATAAATCTGCACGTCAATGCTATTGTATTGGTAAGGATAACGCTCAAATATGAGATCATGAATAGTTACTACTGATTTGATTCCCGTCTTTTCAATGCCTAATGGAATTTCATGACTCAGTCCATGATACAAATCAATCTTTAGTTGTTGCAGATCTTTCTTTACCCAACTGCTTCTCCACGCTGCTGTAAAAACTGATGAGGGAAAATGCTGAGGAGTAATTGTATGTACATGTTCCAAAGTATCAACATCAAAACGGTTGGTGATTTTTGGTGTACATAAAAAATATTCATGCTCGGGATAGAATTCAGATAAAGAGCTGATCAATGTTCTGCTGTAATGTCCTAAACCCGTACTGTTTGTAAATGCCCGTTTCGCGTCGAATGCAATGTTCATGGAGATAATTATACAATCTGCAAATTAGCAAATGTGCAAATTAATGTGTTAATTAGCTAATCCCGAAAATTTCAGATAAGGTGCACTAATGCTAATGATAAAATATCCAGAGGGAAAATTATGTGGTTAATTTATTCTACTGTGCTGATTAGTTGCTGCAGTTCCTTCTCTAAAAGTGGAATAAAGTTTTAAAAGTACAAGAGTGCGACGCAAGAAAAGATGACATAAGTACTTAAGCTGACTCCATAAACAAAAAAATCATAAACATTCTTTCATTTCATATTCGTTCATTTTCAAATTTTCAAATTTTCAAATTAACACATTAACTAAGTTTGTAAAAATTTTCAATATGGACTTGCAACAATTAATCCGGGAAGCATGGAATAATAAGGAACTGCTGAAGGAAACAAGATATAGCGAAGCCGTAAGCGCAGCAATTGAAGAGGTAGACAAAGGAAGATTGCGTGCAGCTTCTCCATCAGAAAAAGGTTGGGTAGTTAACGAATGGGTGAAGCAGGCCATATTGCTGTATTTCCGCGTGCAACAAATGCAAACATGGAAATTACCGCCCTTTGAGTTTCATGATAAAATGCTTTTAAAAAGTAATTACCAGGCCTTGGGTGTTCGTGTAGTGCCTCATGCGGTGGCGCGTTATGGCTCATACATTGCAAAAAATGTTGTGCTGATGCCGAGCTATGTAAACATAGGGGCCTATGTGGATGAAGGCACAATGGTTGATACATGGGCCACAGTAGGCAGTTGCGCCCAAATTGGTAAAGGTGTGCACCTGAGTGGAGGCGTTGGTATTGGCGGTGTGTTAGAGCCATTGCAGGCTATACCTGTAATTATTGAAGATGGTTGTTTTATTGGAAGCCGCTGTATTGTTGTAGAGGGTATAATGGTTGAAAAAGAAGCGGTATTGGGTGCCAATGTTGTTTTAACACAATCAACAAAAATTATTGATGTAACAGGCTCAGCGCCTCATGAATACAAAGGCCGTGTTCCTGCGAGAAGTGTTGTGATACCGGGTACATACAATAAAGATTTTCCCGCAGGTTCATTTGGTGTAAGCTGCGCTTTAATCATTGGTCAGCGTAAAGCAAGTACAGATTTAAAAACCAGCCTGAATGATGCTTTGAGAGATTTTAGTGTAAGCGTTTAGTTTCAGTTGGCAGTTTCCAGTTGGCAGTTTGCAGTTTTTACTGTCTGTGTAATTGCCTGTTGCCTGTTCAATGTCAGCGTTTCAATTAATTCCTAATGCCCAATTCCTGATTCCATTTTATCGCCTGTTTATTTATTACTGCTTCCATTCAGCTATTTATATTAACTATTCAACCGATCCCAAATTCCCAATTCCATTTATTGCAAACTATTTCACCGACACTTTCCCTTTCTTTACCTACACTTTGCGATTCGCTGCCTATTCACTCTTTATAAATGTGTCAGGGCATATTAGTTTTGTTATATCAAAAAAAAATAAAAAAATAACATTCTAAATAGTATGGAACAAAATGAAAGAAAATATCCGGGAGCCACAAGTAAAGTATGGACAGGTTTGTTTTTATTAGGCGTTGGCATTTTACTATTGGCAAATAAAATGCATGCAGGAGTTCCTGATTGGGTTTTTTCCTGGCCGGTGCTTGTTATTGCTATTGGAGTTCTGATCGGTATTCAACATCGTTTCAGAAATTTATTTTGGGCGATACCTGTAATCTGGGGAGGCTTTGCATTGATAGATCAGCAAAGACCAGAGCTTAACCTTCACAACTACACTGCGCCTATTGTACTTATTCTTTTAGGCTTGTTTTTTATTTTGCGCCGCAGTAAATATCCAACTTACACGCAGCGAAGAGAATGGAGAAATCAGTGGCGCAGCATGCGTGACAGGTACGATATAAACAACACGACTAATGGGGAATGGATTGACAGCACTTCCGTGTTTGGTGGAGCAAAAAAAGTTATTCTCTCAAAAAATTTTAAGGGTGGTGATATTACCTGTTTCATGGGTGGTGCAGAAATAGATCTTAGCCAGGCAGATATACAGGGCAAGGTTGTAATGGACACAACAGCAGTGTTTGGCGGTATTAAATTAATTGTGCCTCCCAACTGGGATTTAAAAATTCAAATAACTGCAGTGTTTGGCGGTGTTGAAGATAAACGGCCTGTGCAGGCAACCAAAGTTGATCCTGATAAAATACTCGTATTAGATGGTGCTGCCATATTTGGCGGTATTGAAATCAATAGTTATTAGTAAAATTTTAAAAAGAATATTTATGTGCCCGGCATTGGTAATTCTATTAAACTTCTGTTGCGTCGCACTCTTATACGCTTTGTTCTTTGTTTGAGCAACACGAACGTCAATCGTGAATCGTCAATCGTGAGTCGTGACTAGTGAAGAATTTGTGTCCCACAAATTCTTTTCTAAACGACATTTAATTATGAATGAATCATTATTACGATAAAACAATTCAACCATTCAACCGGTCAACTATAAACAATAATTAAAAATGCTAACCAATAAAAATTTTTAAACCATGAACACGGTATTACCACTTTCAACAAGGTTATATTCGGCATATCCTGTGACCATTGAGGCTTATACACAGTCAAAAGATGAAAGAGAGATTAGAAATATTTTTCAAGAGCTTTCAGAAGCATGGAACAGCGGTGATGCAAAAGAATTTGCCTCATTGTTTACGGAAGATTGTGATTATGTAACATTCAGGGGAGAACATATAGAAGGAAGAAAAAATAATGAAGAGATACATGCCCAATTATTCAAAACTTTTCTTAAAAATACAGTTCTGATTGGAGGGGTAAAGAAGATAAAATTTATAGGCAAAGATGTTGCTGTTGTGCATTGTTTGGGATTAGTAAAATCTAAATGGAGCCGCGGTTCAACCAAAAACAAGATCAATACAAATGTGCTTGTTAAAACAAATGGGGAATGGAAGATTGCAGCATTTCATAATTGTAAAATTAAGAAACCGGGTATTGTTGAAAGAGTGCTGACATTTTTTATATCACAATAAAAATATTGAAAGATGAACTGGTATCTTGCAAAAATCGTGTACCGCATTATTTGCGGAGATGGTAATCACACCGCACAGTTTGATGAGCAGTTACGCCTGATATATGCGGCAGATGAATTGCATGCTTTTCATAAAGCCAGAAGGCTTGGAGAAAATGAACAGGATCATTTTTTAAATGCTGTGCAAAAGCCTGTGCACTGGAAGTTTATTGATGTAAGCGAATTGCATAAATTAGACGATTTAATTGACGGGGCAGAAGTACATTCACGCATTCGCGAAGAAGATGATCCTGATACATACATAAAAATAACTCAGTTACGTGCTGCACATTTACTAGAAAACAGCGCTTATCAATCATTACATTTAAACTAATCATAAACGTGGAATCATCTTTATCATCAGATAAAAGATTTAAAGTAGCATTTGAAGCATGGTGGTTCATATGGATAGTGCTGCACATGACGATTCTAACAAATTTTGGCGTTCCGCCTGGTCAGGCTATAACCGATAGCATTATCAGTAATGTATTGCTTGCGGCAAGTTGTTTACTCATAGGAATGAATATGAAATATTACCTGCCAAGAAAAGAAAGATTCTGGTACATACTGGTAATAAGTTTTGCATTAAGTCTTGTCTGGTTTCTGATTATGCGGCTGTCATCAGGATTCTTATTTAAAGATGATGAAGACTATTTGTCAATGCTGAGTCATTCTTCCATACTGCGCTACTCAGTGGGATTCCTTATGCTCGGCTGTATGGCAACACTGAGTTTACTTTGGTACACACAACAAGAACAAAAAGAAATGGATAAACGAAAAGCAGATGCTGAAAAACTGGCAAGAGAAGCAGAGTTGTTTAAACTGAGGCAACAATTACAACCGCATTTTTTATTCAATAGTTTAAATTCGATAAGTGCACTTACAGGAACGCAACCGGAGAAAGCAAGACACATGATACAGCAGCTTTCTGATTTTTTGAGAGGCACTTTGCGCAAAGAAGATCACCAGTGGAGCACATTGAAAGATGAGCTGGAATATTTGCAGTTATATCTCGATATAGAGAAAGTGCGTTTTGGTTACAGGCTGCAAACAAAAGTAGAGTGTGATGAAGATTCATTGCAAATGAAATTGCCTTCACTGCTTTTACAACCGGTTGTAGAAAATGCAATTAAGTTTGGATTGTATGATACGGTTGGCGAAGTAATGATTACTATAACAGGAAGAGCTAAAAGTGATTCACTTGAAGTGAATGTCGCCAATCCTTTTGATCCGGAGACCGCACAACCATTGCAGGGTACGGGTTTCGGGCTTGCATCCATTAAGAGAAGATTATTTCTTTTGTTTGCAAGACACGACCTTTTGAAAACATCCGCAAACGATAATCAATTTATTACAACGATAGAAATACCGCAGATACAATGAAGGCACTCATAATTGATGACGAACCACTGGCAAGAAGTATTGTAAAAGAATATTTGCAATCTTATTCTCAAATAGAATTGATGCAGGAATGTAATGATGGGTTTGAAGGCGTTAAAGCCATTAACCAGCATCAACCGGATATTATTTTCCTTGATATACAAATGCCCAAAATAAACGGCTTTGAAATGCTGGAGCTGATTGATAATCCGCCACAGGTAATTTTTACAACAGCATTTGAAGAGTATGCCATCAAGGCTTTTGAAACGCATGCTGTTGATTATTTGCTGAAGCCCTTTAGCAAAGAACGTTTTGATAAAGCCATGCAGAAACTTTTTCAGCAACAAAAATCATCTTCTGAAAAAACAAAAGAAGTTCTTGAAACCGCTGCACATTCACCCATGCAAAGTAATCGTGTGGTGGTAAAAGATGGCGGTAAAATAAAAATAATACCTGTTACACATATTCAATATTTAGAAGACGATGCAATTTTTTGAAGAGACTTTACAACCCTTTCATTTTGCAAGAGTGCATCGCTCATATATTATCAATACTCAGCTAATCACACGAATTGATGCTTATGAAAAAGACAATCATCTTGCATTGTTAAGCACAGGAGTAAGAGTGCCTGTAAGCAAAAATGGTTATGCAAAGCTGAAAGAGATATTGGGAATATAAGTTTTCAGTTCTATGTTCTGAGTTCTAAGTTCTATTCACAGAATCCTGCGGATTTTTTGGTTCTGTTTTTTTTAACTGATTACAAATTCCTAATCCCCCATTCCAATTGCTTATTGCCAATTGCCTTTTTATATCTAATTAAAATCCCTAATTCCAATTTCATTCCTACTGACCGTTCGGTACATAAAAATCCTTACTTAACCAATCATTATTCCTGTTTAAATTATTTTTTGCTTTATTCAAAAAACTATTCTGATATTTAAGCATATTTATATATGCAGCCAAAATCATTTTTAGTTTGCCTGTGTAGTAGAGACACGTTCCATAATAAATAATCCAATACTAGTCAAACGAATGGATTTATTGCAGGAAAGCATATTGAAAGTTGTAGCTTATTTTGATATATTTTATTATCCTGTAACTGCACAGGAAATAATGCATTTTATGGATAAACCCTGCACTGAGCAAAAGTTGAACTTCGCCCTGAACAGACTTTTAAACGATGAAATAATTTTTAAAACGAAAGATTACTTTTTGTTTCATAAGGATCAAACATGGGTATTAAAAAGAATAAAAGGAAATGCTGCTGCAACAAAACAATTGAAAATTGCAAAGAAAATTGCCGCATTTTTAACATGGTTTCCTTTTATAAAAGGAGTGGCTGTTTCGGGGTCACTTTCAAAAAATATAGCCCATGAAGACAGCGACATAGATTTTTTTATTATTACAAAAGAGAGCCGCTTATGGTTGTCAAAATTATTTTTCACCAGCTTTATAAAATGTGCAACAATAGCAGGATTTAAAAAATGGTTTTGTCTCAACTATGTTGTTGATGAAACAAATCTTAAGGTTCCGGAGAAAAATATTTTTACTGCAACAGAAATTATTACGCTGCTTCCTTTATATGGAGCATCTTTATTTGACAGTTTTTTTAAAGCCAATGAATGGGTCTATGATTTCTTTCCTAATCATCCTGTAAAAAAATATGCTGCAAAAGAGTATGCATCAAACTTTTCGAAAAAAATTATTGAATGGTGCCTAAATAATAAGCAGGGCGATAAAGCAGATAATGCAATTATGCACTATTGTAATAAGCGATGGAAAAAATTAGCGGCTAAAAATAAATTTACAGAGAGTGGTTTCCAGTTAGGCACTATGATGGCCGATAAACATTTTTGCCGGCCATTTCCTGAGCATTTTCAGCAAAAAATATTGGACAGGTATGATGAGCGAATACAGGCATTAAAAACTACACTGCGCATTGCTATATAAACAAATCAGCTTGATTTTCCCACTTTTATTTTTTCCCACAACATGCCACCTCTTGCCTTTAATGATTGCAGTTTCAATTTTAAACCGGAAGCGTTTTTATTCGCTTTGTAATATGACATTTCACTATGTATCCAGGTAATAGCATGGTCATAATATCGCCTGCTGTAAGTGCGTTTAAAATCAATATCTCTGTCTGTAGTGGTTTCCCATGGCAGATCTTTAATAAACACATTTTCCACTTCGGTGTATAAAGGAGTTCCTTTTATTGGATATGCAACAGTGATAGTAAAGTGATCAGGATCAGAATGTTTGAGATGAAGTAACGTTTCTTTTATATCCTTTTCATCCTCTCCGGGATAACCAAGCATGATAAAAGTACCTGCTTCCATACCATAAGATTTTACCAATTGAATCATCGAGCGAACTTGCTCAACCTTTACTCTTCTGTCCATTGCATCTATCACTTTTTGTGAACCGCTTTCTGCACCAATCCAAACTCTGAAGCAACCACTTTGTTTTAGTAATTGTACTGCTTCTTCATTTAATCTGTCTGAGCGGGTAATAATTTCATAGGATATAATTAATTTTCGTTGTTCTATTTCGTTGGCAAATTCTCTAAGCCAGCGATGATTAATAGTAAACACATCATCCACAAACCAGATTTTATCAAACTGGTAATTTTTCTGCAGCCATTGAATTTCATCAACAACCAACTGAGGATTTCTTCGGCGATAACTGCTTCCATATACAGCCCTGCTGCACCATTTACAGGAATAAGGACATCCGCGCATAGTGCTAACATTTACCATACTTACTCCATGTCTTTTTTTCCATGCATCAAAATATTGCTGAAGATTTATTTTACTGCGATCAGCAAAAGGTAATTGATTAATATCTCTTATTAATACACGTTCAGCATTAGTGATAAGATTACCATTTGCGTCTTTAAAAGACGTCCCTTGCAGATTGTGCAAATCAGGATTGTTTTGTTTAGAGTAAGCAGTAACAATTTCAAGCATCGTTTCTTCGCCTTCACCAAATACAATTATATCTGCCCCATAGTGCAAAAATTTTTCTTTGTGATTGCGCACTTCCGGTCCGCCAAGAATAATTTTTGTATGTTTTAAAGAACGGGAGCTTTTTATAAATTGAATTATTTTCAGCACATTTAGTTTTGTCATCAGGTTAGTATAAATGCCAACAAGGTCAGGGCTCTCTTTTAATAAATATTCTTTCAATTGTTCAAGTGTGCTGAAAGTTGAATCATAAACATCATTAGGAAAATTCTTTTGTTCAAGATATGCAGAAATGTAAAGAATGCCCAAAGGAGGATAAGGTCTCATAATGAGTTGTTCTTTGGGATCTTCCGATAAAAAATAGCCATGTGTCAATATAATTTTCATTTCTGTTTATCCTGTTTAAGTGTAATGCAAAAATGATCTGCTACAGATGAAAATATTGAATACTTTCCTAAATGTGCTTCCCAGTTGTTTAATTTATCTAACCAAGGCTTACGCGAAGAAAATTGTTTCTCAAGATAAGTGGGCGGAATAAATAATCCTACAGGATAGGTTTGTACAGGTTTAAATTTTGACTGAAACAGTCTTTTAAGATTCTGAGGCGAATAATAAAACACGGGTATTGAAGAGCCATTGACATTAAAGAGAACAGATTTTTTTTGACGACGAAAAGCAGTGCTTAATTTTCCTTTGAAAGAATAA
>WNGA01004392.1_pt1 | contig 31981 bp, 39 predicted proteins | sample 5400061 | NCBI WGS metagenome assembly WNGA01 (sample SAMN13153366, study PRJNA577476) | soil metagenome | isolation source: 100 cm soil or saprolite under grassland replicate 2 | place: USA:California | collected 2016-06-15 | reverse complement strand
TCGGGCGCATCGACGTGCTGGTCAACAACGCCGCGAACTCGCAGATGGGCTACTTCGAGGAGATCAGTCCGGAGGCGTTCGAGCGGCAGCTCGCTACCAACCTGCTCGGCCCGTTGAACGTCACGCGCGCCGTGCTGCCGGTCATGCGCAAGCAGTGCTCCGGCCACATCATCTCGATCTCGTCGACCGCGGGGATCGTCGGCTGGGAGTTCACATCCGCCTACGCTGCCTCGAAGTTCGGGCTCGAGGGCTGGATGGAGTCGCTGCAGCCCGAGGTCGCACCGTTCGGTATCCACACCACGATCGTCGAGCCGGGCTTCTTCCGCACCGAGCTGCTCGAGGATGCGTCGGTCTCCTACGGCGACCTGTCGGTGCAGGACTATGCCGACCGCACCGCGGAACAGCTGAAGTGGTGGAAGGCGCAGAACGGCCAGCAGGCGGGCGATCCTGCCAAGCTCGGCCGCGCGCTGGTGACGATCGCCGGTCACGACCGGCCGCCGCTGCGGTTCGTGGCCGGCGCTGACGCGGTCGCCGTCGTCGAGCAGAAGGCCGCCGATCTGAAGGAGCAGGTCGAGGCCTACAGGGATCTGTCGACGTCGCTCGCTCTCGACGAGCTCGAGCTCGCTGGAAACGCGAGGTAGATGACGATGCGCGCAACCGTCATGTACGGCGCCGGCGACGTTCGGATCGAGGACGTCCCCGAGGCCCGCCTGATCGAACCGACCGACGCGCTCGTCGCCGTCACCTGCGCCGCCATCTGCGGCAGCGACCTCTGGCCGTACAAGACGATGGAGCCCGGCGAGGCCGGCCGACGGATGGGCCACGAGTTCATCGGCATCGTCGAGGCCGTCGGTACCGACGTCCAGACCGTCAAGGCCGGAGACGTGGTCGTCTCGCCGTTCCTGTGGTCCGACGGCACCTGTGTGTTCTGCCAGGAGGGTCTGCAGAGCGATTGCCTCCATGGAGGCAGGTACGGCTCCGACGACGTCGACGGCGGACAGGGCGAGGCCGTGCGCGTGCCGCAAGCGGACGGGACGCTCGTCGTGCTGCCGGTCGGCGCCGACGACGCGCTGATGCCATCGGTGCTCACGCTCTCGGACGTGATGGGAACAGGCCACCACGCCGCCGTCGCCGCCGACGTCGGCCCCGGAACGACGGTGGCCGTCGTCGGCGACGGCGCCGTCGGCTTGTGCGGCGTGATCGCGGCGAAGCGGCTCGGCGCCGAGCGGATCATCCTGCTCGGCAGCTATCCCGACCGGATCGCGCTCGGGACGGAGTTCGGAGCGACGGACGTCGTCAGCGAGCGCGGCGACGAGGCGGTCGAGCGCGTCCGCGAGCTGACCGACGGCCTCGGCGCACACTCGGTCCTCGAATGCGTCGGCCTGGAGGAGTCGACCTTGACGGCGCTCCAGATCGCTCGTCCCGGTGGCGCAGTCGGCCGCGTCGGGCTGCCGCAGGAGGACTCGGTCCCCGACGCGATCGCGACCTTCTTCAAGAACGTCACCATCGGCGGTGGACCCGCGCCCGTCCGCGCCTACATCGAGGAGCTGCTCACGGACGTCCTCGAGGGCACGATCGCGCCGGGCCGGGTCTTCGATCGGGTGGTCGGCCTCGACGAGGTGCCCGACGGCTACCGGGCGATGAACGACCGAGAGGCGATCAAGGTCCTGATCGATCTTGAGAAGGAGGACGCCGATGACCGCGTGGACCACCGACGAGCTCAGCAAGATCGACGCCGCGGACGAGCTGGAGATCGCGTCGCTCCGATCTGACGGCACGTTGCGAGCACCGACGACGATCTGGGTCGTCCGCGTCGGCGACGACCTCTACGTCCGATCCGTGAACGGGCGCACCTCCGGTTGGTTCCGCGGCACCCAGGTGCGCCACGAGGGCCGGATCCGGGCCGGCGGCGTCGAGAAGGACGTGACCTTCGTCGACGTCGACGGCGACGTCGCGGACCGGATCGACGACGCGTACCGCACCAAGTACCGGCGCTACGCCGCGAGCATCGTCGACCACACCCTCACCGCCGAGGCGCGATCCGCGACGCTCGAGCTCATGCCGCGTTCATGAAAGGACACACATTGCAGAAGCGCACACTCGGAAGCAGCAACCTGGAAGTGTCGGCTCTTGGGCTGGGCTGCATGGGCATGAGTTACGCGTACGGTCCGGCCCCGGACCAGCAGGAGATGGCCTCGCTGCTCCGGTCGGCCGTCGATTGCGGCGTCACCTTCTTCGACACCGCCCAGTCTTACGGTCCGTTCACGAACGAAGAGCTCGTGGGAGAGGCACTCGCTCCCGTGCGCGGGCAGGTGGTGATCGCCACCAAGTTCGGGATCAAGTTCGATGCCGACGGGCGGCAGATCGTCGACGGTCACCCCGGGTACGTCAAGCAGAGCGCCGACGGCTCGCTCGAGCGACTCGGGATCGAGACGATCGACCTGTTCTATCAACACCGTGTCGACCCGGACGTCCCGATCGAGGACGTGGCGGGAGCGGTGAAGGAGCTGATCGAGGAGGGGAAGGTCAGGCACTTCGGACTCTCCGAAGCGGGTGCGCAGACGATCCGTCGCGCACACGCGGTCCTGCCGGTCACCGCCGTCCAGAGCGAGTACTCGCTGTGGTGGCGACGCCCGGAGGAGGAGCTGCTTCCGACCCTCGAAGAGCTCGGGATCGGATTCGTTCCGTTCAGCCCTCTCGGGAAGGGCTTCCTCACGGGGAAGATCGACGAGACCACAACGTTCGACAGCTCCGACTTCCGCACCATCGTTCCTCGCTTCACGCCGGAGGCTCGGAAGGCGAACCTGGCCCTCGTCGACCTGCTCGGCGAGATCGCGGCACGGAAGGAGGCGACCCCCGCGCAGATCGCGCTCGCCTGGTTGCTCGCCCAGAAGCCGTGGATCGTTCCGATCCCGGGCACCACGAAGCTCGGCCGCCTCGAGGAGAACATCGCAGCGGCTGACGTCGAGCTCACGGCCGATGATCTCCGGGAGATCGAGGACGCCGCTTCGAAGATCACCGTCCAGGGGGCGCGGTACCCCGAGTATCTTGAGAAGAGGACGGGTCTGTGAGCAGCCGTCCCGAGGCCGGTGTCCGCATGGACGATCGACGGGCCGAGCGCGAACAGCGGGTCACGCCGCTCGAGCTCTTCTTCGATCTCGTGTTCGTCTTCGCCGTCACGCAGGTGACGAGCTTCCTCTCGCACAGCCCGACCTGGGGCGGCCTCCTGCGGGGCCTGCTGCTCCTCGGCGCGCTGTGGTGGGCCTGGGGGGCGTATGCCTGGCTGACGAATACCCTCGACCCCGAGGAAGGGGCCGTTCGGCTCGCGGTTCTCGCCGCGATCGCGGCGATGCTCGTGGTATCCCTCGCAGCGCCGGGCGCCTTCGGCCGTGACGGAGTGATCTTCGGCGTCGCCTATTTCGTCGTACGCGCTCTCCACCTCGTCCTGTACGCCATTGCCGGTCGTGGCGACCGCGACCTCTTCCGCGCCGTGGTGAGGCTCGTCCCAACCGCCACCCTCGGGCCCGCCTTGCTGGTGATCGCAGGCTTCCTCGACGGTTCGGGGCAGCTGGCGCTTTGGGGCGCCGCGCTGGCGATCGACTACCTCGGTGTGCTCCTAGGCCACATGCGTGGGTGGCGTATATCACCGGCGCACTTCGTCGAGCGCTTCGGGCTGATCATCATCATCGCGCTCGGCGAGTCGATCGTGGCGATCGGGATCGGCGCGGCAGGACTCCCGCTCGACGCTGGCGTGATCGCGGCCGCCCTCTTGGGGGTCGGCGTCGTTGCCGCCCTCTGGTGGTTGAATTTCGACTGGGTCGTCTTCGTCGCCCAAGCAGCCCTGGCCGAGGCGACGGGCGCGCGGCGGGCGGCGTTGGCGAGAGACGCGTACTCGTACCTGCACCTGCCGATGGTCGGGGGCATCATCCTGTTCGCGTTCGGGTTGAAGACCACGCTCGCCGACGTGGACGACTCGCTCCGGATGATCCCAGCGCTCGGCCTTTGCGGCGGGGTCGCCCTGTACCTGCTCGCACACGTCGCGCTGCGACTGCGGATCGGCGCTGGCCTCGGGCGGGGGCGACCGGTTGCGTCGGTACTGTTACTCGGGCTGCTCCCCGTCTCGAGGGAGGTACCGGCCCTCACTGTCCTCGGCCTGATTGCGGCCGTGTGCTGGGCCCTCATTGCCTACGAGGCCCTCCGGCATCGAGAGGGGCGCGCCTGGATCCGCAGCCATCGAGGCGCGTTCACCATGGAGGAGGCCGCTCGTGTCGGAGGAAACCGCCGGAGGGAGCGCCGTCCTCGAGAAAGGAGATGAGTTGAAGATCCAGCCGAAGCAGCCGACCGCCAAAGGACCCGCCGACCTGTTCACGGGAGACGTCTGGTTCGACGTGATCGCGAAGGGAGAAGAGGCGTCCCGCATCCGCGTCAACACCGTGAGGTTTTCCCCCGGTGCCCGCACCGCTTGGCATGCTCACGCGGTCGGACAGACGCTGCACATCACCGAGGGGCGCGGCCTGGTGCAGGCCCGTGGCGGTGAGATCGTCGGGATCCAGCCGGGAGACACGATCTACGCGCCCCCCGGGGAGTGGCACTGGCACGGAGCAGCGCCGGACCATTTCATGACGCACATCGCGATGTGGGAAGCGCCCGCAGAAGGGGCAGAGTCGGATTGGGGAGCACATGTCACCGAGGCCCGAGTACCTCGGGGCGGAATGAGGCTCGGGGCGATGCTCAGGGCCCATCCCGCCGCGAACGCCTACGTGGGCTTCTTCGAGGAGGCGTCCCCCGAGCAGGTCCGCGCCCAGATGGAGACGAACCTGTTCGGTCCGATGAACGTCACCCGCGCTGCGCTGCCGGTCATGCGCCAGCAGCGCTCTGGTCTGGTCGTCGCAATCTGGTCGACGGCCGCATCTCAGGCGGCGAGTTCACCTCCGCCTACGCCGCGTCCAAGTTCGCCGTCCAGGGATAAATCGAGTCCATGACCCCGGAGGTCGTCCCGTTCGGGATCCGCACCATGATCGTCGAGCCCGGCTTCTTCCGCACCCTCGAGCGTGACTCGGCAACCTAGGGCGAGCTTGTCCATCGACCCATCGACGACTACGCCGAGCGGACCCAGGCCACCGTCGCGGCCTGGAACGACATGAACGGCAAGCAGGCCGGCGACCCCGCCAAGCTCGGCCGGGCGCTCGTCCAGGTGGCCAGCCGGGACACCCCGCCGCTGCGATGGCTCGCCGGAGCCGACGCCGTGGAAACCGCCGAGCAGATGGAACCTATCCGCTTTGCGGGATGCGTTTGACTGGGGCTGCCGGCTGGAGTATTTGTTCCGCGATGCAGACCGTTAGTTTCGCATCGCGGAACGACCATAGGGCCGGCGGCCGTCCGAGGGGACCGGCCGGAAAGGGGGCAGCGGATGAGGGCTGATATCCCGGAGCAGGCCAAGTCCCACGAGCTCAAGGCGGGCACGCTCACGACCTGGGATGCCGTGGCCATGGCCGTGGCCGTCCTGTCGCCGGCCATGGCGATGGCCTACAACACGACGTTCGCGGCGAGCTTCTCGGGCACGTCGACGCCGTTCGCGTTCATGCTGGGCGGCATCGGGTGCCTGGCGCTGGCGTTCGTCGTGATCGGGTTCACCCGGCGCATGGCCTCGGCGGGGTACGCGTACACCTACGCCAGCCGGACGCTCGGACAGAACGTCGGCTTCATGACCGGGTGGCTGTACTTCTTCGGGTTCTTCTGCTTCGTCCCGATGACCATGGCCGGGGTGGGCGGGTTCACCCGCGACCTCATCGGCACCGAGTGGTGGCACTCCATCCCGAGCTGGAGCTGGTTCGCGATCCTCGTGATCGGCATGATCCTGCTGCTCGCCATCACGATCTACGACATCAAGCTGAACGCCCGCACCCAGCTCATCATCGGGGCGCTCACCGTCGCCGTGATCGTGGTCCTGGACCTCATCGTCACGTTCAAGGGAGGGAAGTCGGGGCACGACCTGTCCGCGCTGGGGCCATCCCACACCCTGCAGGGCGGCTTCAGCGGGATCGGCTACGGCCTGATCTTCGGCGTCCTGTCCTACATCGGGTTCGAGACCTCGGCGGTGCTCGGGGAGGAGACCAGGAACCCCCGCAAGGCCATTCCCGCGTCGATCCTCATCGCGGTGTTCTTCGCGATCGTGTTCTACGTGTGGACGACCTACGTCATCGCCATCGGCGAGGGCGTGAGCAAGGCGGGGTCGGCGAAGTGGGCCGGGGACCCGACCGTGCTGGCCACGACGGCCACGACGTACTCGGGGCACTTCCTTTCGGTGCTGGTCTCGATCGCCGCGATCCTGTCGGCGTTCGTCGTCTGCCTGGCCTGCGCCACCGCGGCGGCCCGGACGATGTTCGCCATGGGACGCGAGGGGACGCTCCCGGCCTGGTTCGGCCGGACTCACCGCACCTACAAGACCCCGGCCAACGCCACGCTGTTCATCGCCGCCCTGGCCACCATCGTGGCGGCGCTAGTGGGGTTCGGATGGAGCTACGGCGCCGGGCCATTCACCGTGTTCGGCCTGCTGGCCAGCATCGGCGGCCTCGCGGTGATCATCGTGTACGTGGTCCTGTGCCTGGCGGGGGCCGTGTGGTTCCGGAAGGTGCAGACCAGGTACAACGTCCTGACCCACGGGGTGATCCCGGTGCTCGGCGCGATCATCTTCGCGTTCGGCATCTACGGCTCGATCTACCCGGGGGCCCTGCCGCCGTTGCCGTACCGGATCATCCCGTACGTCAACCTGGGCTGGATCATCGTGGGGATCGGGTTCCTCATGTATCTGCGCAAGAGCCATCCGGAACGCGTGGCGCAGATCGGTTCGATCCTGGGCGAGGAGGGCGGCGAGGAGGCCGGGGCGCTCGACCGGGGCACGGCCGTGGAGGCGCCCGCCTAGCTCGAGAACTGGGTGTCCGCCCCAGTGAGCCGTGCGCGCGAACGTTCCCCGCCGGCGGCCCGACCACGAAAGGATCCGCTGGTGATCGACGATCACGGCCATCCCTTCGCCCTGGAGGGTGGCCCTCTCGACCTCTCGGCGCTGACGCTCGACGTGAACCCCGACGAGGGGGGAGACGAGCGGCGGGCCCGCCTCGGCCCGTCGCGCCTGTGGCAGGAGCTGCTCACGACCCGGTTGGCGGCGCGTCTGGGTTGCGAGCCCGGCGAGGTCCCCGCGGCCAGGGCCGAGGCGTCGAAGGACTGGGCGTCGTACGTTCGCGGGCTGTTCGCCGACGCGGGGATCACCGGCCTGGTGATGGACGTGGCCTACCCCCCGGACGCGTTCGACAGCCTCGAGACGTTCCAGGACCTGACCGGATGCGGCGTGCACCCGATCTTCCGGACCGATCCGCTGGTCGACCGCCTGATCGGCGAGGGGGCGGGCGCGGCGGAGATCGTGGACGGCGTGACGTCCGCCATGGCCGACGCTGCGTCGCGGGGGCACGTTGGGTTCAAGACGATCATGGCGTACCGCACCGGCCTGGCCGTCGACCCGACGGCGTCCGAGCGGGACGCCGAGGAGTCGCTCCGCGACCGAAACGTCCCCGTCCGGCGGCGGGGGAAGGCGCTGCGGGACCTCGTGATCACCCGGGCCCTGGCCACGTCGGCGGACCTCCGGCTGCCCTTCCAGATCCACACGGGGTTCGGCGACTCCGAGATCCGCCTGGCCGAGTCGAACCCGCTGCTGCTGGAGGAGGTACTTCGCTCGCCGGAGGGATCGGCCGGCCGGGTCGACCTCATTCACGGTGGGTTCCCCTGGCACGAGGAGGTGGCGTTCCTCGCCGCCACCAAGCCGAACGTGTGGGTCGACGTGTCGCTGTTCGACATCTTCTCGCCGGCCACGGTGGGGGACCGGCTGGTGCGCATGGTCGACCTTGCGCCGGTGCACCGGCTGCTCATGGGAACCGACGGGTTCCACGAGCCGGAGCTGTACTGGTTCGCCGTGACCGTGCTGCGGGACGCCTGGACGGGTGTGCGGACGCGGTTGCGCGAGGCCGGGGCCCGGGACGGCTGGCTCGACGACGCCGAGACCCGGATGTTCGAGGGCAACGCCAGGGAGCTGTATGGCATCTGACCGGGCCGTCGTGCAGTCGCTCGACCGGGCGCTGTCGATCCTGGACGTGCTGCGGTTCTCCCACCGCGACCTTCCGCTCGGCGAGGTGGCGGCCCGGGCGGGGCTGCCGAAGTCGACCACCCACCGCCTCCTCTCGACGCTCGAGATCCGGGGGTTCGTGGCCCAGGACCCGGAGACGGGCGCGTACCGGCTGGGCCTGAAGCACGTGGCCCCGGTGGGGGCGGGCCCGGAGATCCGGGAGGTGCTGGAGGGGCTGGCCACGCGGTCTGGCGAGACGGCGAACCTGGGCGCCCTGGTCGGCCGGGAGGTGCTGTACGTGGACCGGGCCGACTCGTCGCAGGCGCTGCGGTGGCAGCTCGGCGTGGGGAGCCGGGTGCCGGTGCACTGCTCCGCGCTGGGGAAGGCCATCCTGGCCTCGCTCCCCGAGGCCGAGGTCGCGGAGCACCTGCCCCGCCGGCTGCGACGCATCACGCCGAACACGATCACGGACCGGCGGGCGCTCCTCGCCGAGCTCGACGCCGTCCGGGACCGCGGGTACGCGGTGGACGACGAGGAGTTCATGGAGGGCGTGCGGTGCGTGGCGGTCTCCGTGTTCGCCACCACCGGCCACCTCGTCCGGGCCGCCCTGTCGCTGGCCGGGCCGGCCTTCCGGCTCACCCGCGATCGTGCCGTCGGCCAGATCGACGCGCTGAAGCGCGCCGCCGCCACGGTGGCCCGCGTGCTGGGCGACCAGGGGCTGCTCACGGAGCAGGCCTCGGCGGCGTCGAACGAGGGCTGAGTGGGCGTCCCCGCCGCCCCGCCGGCCGACGTCCCGCCGATCGACGTGGCCCGGGCCGAGGTGCTGCTGGTCCGCCTGCCGCTGCTCGAGCCGTTCGTCACGAGCTTCGGTCCCACGGCGTCCCGCCACGTCGTCCTGGTCCGGCTCGAGGACGGCGACGGCCGCGCCGGGTGGGGGGAGGCCGCCCCGCTGGACCACCCGTTCTACCTGCCCGACTTCGTGGCCGGGACGTTCGACCTGGTGGCCGACTGGGCGCTGCCGCTCTGTCTGCGCGCGGACGTCCGCTACCCCCGGGACGCCGCCCGGACGATGGCGGCGATCCGCGGGAACACGTTCGGCCGCACGGGCGTCGAGGCGGCGTACTGGACGCTGTTCGCCGAGCGGGAGGGATGCTCGCTGCGCGCGCTGTTCGGCGGGGAAGCGTCGCGCATCCCGGTGGGCGAGAGCCTCTCGATCAAGCCGACGGTCGGCGAGGTTGTGGAGGAGGCCGAGCTGCGGCTCCGCCAGGGCTACCGGCGCATCAAGCTGAAGATCGCGCCGGGGTGGGACGTCGAGGTCGTCCGCGAGGTCCGCCGGGGCGTCGGCGACGACGTGATGCTGCAGGTCGACGCGAACGCCGCCTACACGCTGTCCGACGCCGACCGCCTGGCGGAGCTGGACGCGTTCGGCCTGGCCTGCATCGAGCAGCCGCTGGAGTTCGACGACCTTCTCGGCCACGCGGAGCTGCAGCGGCGGCTGGCCACGCCGATCTGTCTCGACGAGTCGCTGCGCTCGCCGGCCCTCGTGCGCACAGCGCTGGACGCCGATGCGTGCCGCAACGTCAACCTCAAGCCCGGTCGCGTGGGAGGGATCGCGGCGTCGCTCGACATCGAGCGGCTGTGCCGGGAACGGGGCGTGCCGCTGTGGTGCGGCGGGATGCTCGAATCGGGGATCGGGCGGGCGCCGAACATCGCGCTGTGCTCGCTGGGGGGGTTCACCGACCCGGCCGACATGTCGCCGGCGTCGGTGCTGTACGAGGACGACCTCATCGATCCTACGTTCGACGTCGAGCCCGATGGATGCATCGAGGTTCCGTCCGGATCGGGCCTCGGATATCGGGTGGACGAGGAACGGGTCCGGTCCCGCGTGGTCAGATGGGTCGAGCTGGACGGCGACGGGACGGTCCGGGCCCGCGGCGAGGGAAAGGAGAAGGGATGAGCGAGAGCATCGAGTACTTCCGCACGCGGGACGACGCAGAGCTCGGAGAGGGGGAGCCGCGCTACCTCAACGTGTTCCGCGACGTCCTGGGGCTGGAGGTCGAACGCGACCTGGTCCTGCGGCCGGTGTTCGGCCGCAACCTGACGATGTCGTTCGTCTCGATGGAGCCGCACCGCGTGGCCCCCGTCCACCAGCATCCCCAGGAACAGATCGGGACCGTGATCGAAGGGTCCTACGAATTCGAGCTGGCGGGGGAGAAGCGGGTGGTCCGCAGGGGCGACGTCTACGTCGTTCCGCCGAACGTGCCCCACGGCGCGATGACCCACGACGAGGGGTGCCTGGTCCTCGACGTGTTCTCGCCGCCCCGCGAGGCGTTCGACGAGATCATGAAGCAGGCCGTGGAGGAGCTCGGATGCGACGGGGCCGGCGAGGTCTGGACGCTGCCGCCCCTCCGCGGAGACGGCGACCGGCAGGACGGCCCGGCCGGGGCGGACGCGCCATGACCAAGGACGCCCCCGGCTTCGGACCGCAGGGATGGGCGTACCTCGAGGGGGAGTTCGTCCCGGTGGAGGAGGCGAAGATCTCCATCGCCACCCACGCCTTCAACTACGGCACCGGCTGCTTCGAGGGGATCCGCGGCTACTGGAACGCGGATCACGAGGAGCTCTACGTCGTCAAGCTGCTCGAGCACTTCCGGCGGCTCCTCCGCTCGTCCCGCCTGTTTCGCATGGATCCCGGCAAGAGCGCGGGGGACCTCGCCGGGATCGCCGTGGAGTGCGCGCGCCGCGGCGGGTTCCGCACCGACACCTACATCCGGCCCATCGTGTACAAGGCGAGCCTGGCCATCCGCGTCGGGCTCGCCAACCTTCAGGACGGGTTCTGCTGCTTCACCGCACCGATGGGGGCCTACTTCGACATCGAACGCGGGCTGTCGGTCACGGTGAGCGGGTGGCGGCGCAACGACGACAACGCCATCCCGGCCCGGGCCAAGGCCACGGGCGGCTACCTGAACGCGGCGCTCGCCATCGCCGACGCCGAGAACGCCGGGTTCGACGAGGCCATCATGCTCACCCAGTCCGGTACGGTCAGCGAGGGCAGCTCGGCGAACCTGTTCCTCGTGCAGGACGGCGTGCTGGTCACCCCGGCCGTCAGCGACGACATCCTGTGAGCGACGAGGTGTTCCTGTGCGGGACCGGGGTCCAGGTGGCGCCGGTGACGAACGTGGACGCCCGCGTCGTCGGGGCGGGCAAGATGGGCGAGCTGACCCGCCAGATCCAGGACCGGTACCTCGCCGCGGTCCACGGCGAGGTGCAGGAGTACCGGACCTGGCTGACCCCGGTGTACGAGGGGGCCGGGCCGCCGCGGGACGACCCGCCGGGCTCCCCGGCAACGGCGGAGCCCCCGTCGGAGCCGGCCTGACCTGAAACAGCGCGTTACAGGTAGCGGCCCATGCCACCGGCGACGTCGACGCTGGCGCCGGTCACGTACCCCGCGCGGTCGCTGCACAGGAACGCCACGACGCCACCCACCTCGTCGTCGCGGCCGAACCGCCCCAGCGGGACCTCCGCCTCGGCCATCTGAGCGAAGAAGTCGTCCTCGGACAGCTCCGGACCGAGGCGCTGGTGGACGTTCTTCCACTGCGGCGTCACCACGAAGCCGATGTTCACCGTGTTCACCAGGATGCCGTCCTTCCCCAGCTCCATCGACAGCGCCTTGGTGAACGCGAGGCAGGCCGCGCGGATGGTGGACGTGGCGAAGAACTTCGGGTCGGGATACTTCCCGTACACCGCGTTGATGTTCACGATGCGGCCGCCCCCCCGGGCACGCATGTGCGGAAGCGTCTCCCGGGAGCACCGGATCATCGAGAACAGCTTCACGTCGAGGTCGTCCTGCCAGTCCTCGTCCGTGAGCGTCTCGAACGACCCCGGGTGGGCCCGCCCCGCGTTGTTCACGAGGATGTCGATCGCGCCGAGCTCCTGGGCGCACCGGGCGACGAAGGAGCGCACCTGGTCGGGCTCCGTGACGTCGCAGGCCTCGCCGAACACGGTGGTGCCGTGTGACCGCAGCGCCTCCGCGGCCTCCGCCACCTCCTCGGCGTTGCGGGCACAGATGGCGACGTCGCACCCCTCCCGGGCCAGCTCGTCGGCGATGGCCCGCCCGAGGCCCTTCGATCCTCCCGTGACGATGGCCTTCCTGCCGCGAAGCCCGAGCTCCACCCGCTAGGTCGCCTCCTCCGGCCCGCCTTCGGAGCGGGCCCGCATCATCTCGAGCAGCACCCGGCGGGGCGGGTCGAACACGTCGATCTCGAAGCACGTCGTGTCGAGCGTTCGCGCTCCGTGTGGCACGCCGGGGGGGACGACGACCGCCGTGCCTCGGCGCATCGTCCGCACGTCGCCGTCGAGGTCGAACTCGAACTCCCCGTCGATGACGAACGTGATCTGCTCCTCCTCGTGGGCGTGGCGGGGCGCGTCGGTGTTCGGCTCGTAGCGCACGAAGTTCACCATGAAGCGCTCCCCGACCACCGGCCGGAAGGCCAGGCCCGAGACCATCTCGACGGCCTCGACGTCACGCTCGTAGTCGACGTAGGCCCCCTCGCCCGCCGCGGCGAGCGACGGATCGAGGGCGAAGTAGCGCCCGGCATCCGGATGATCGGCGCGACCTCCGCTCGGCCCCGCGGGGGAGCCGGTCGGGTCGGTCACGACGGGCTCCCCTCGGCCGTCTCCGGGTACAGCTCCGGGTGCTTGTACCGGGGATGCCAGTCGAATCCCTGCCAGGTGGTCAGCTTCCGGGGGACGATCTTGATCGTCCAGCACGGCTCCACGTTGACCGAGCCCCGGTACTCCTGGGCCCGCGGGCCGAGGTACCGCGGGCCCGTGTAGCGCTCGCCGATCAGGTTCCACAGGGACTTCTCGCCGTTCTCCAGGTACGGGCCGACGGCGGCCTCGACGACCACGCCGGTTCCCTCGCAGATGACCTTGCGGATGGGGGCGACGGGCTCGTCCACGACGAGCGACACCCGGGGGTCGCGGGCGATGTAGTGGGCCCACGCCGAGCGGGCCCTCGGCACGACGTAGAAGGCCACGCCGTCCCAGTGGTACCAGCTCGGCACGACGTAGGGCCAGCCGTCCGGCTTCAGGCACGCCACTCGGGCGATCCACGGCCCCTGCAGGAACTCGTTCATCTCCTCGGTCGTCATGCCGCCGATCCGCTGCCCGCGCCAGCTCCCCGGCTGCTCGGACGCCTCGCCGCCCGGCGTCTCGCTCATCGCAGCGCCCCCTTCACCACGCCGGCCAGCCGGCGGATGCCCTCGTCGATCTGGTCGTCCTCCACGCGGCTGAACGCCAGCCGCAGCGTGTTCGAACCGGACCCGTCCGGGTGGAACGGCGCTCCGGGGACGAACGCCACCCGCTCGGCCATCGCCTCCTTGGCTAGCTCGACCGTGTCGAGGCCGGAAGGCAGGGTCATCCAGGAGAAGAACCCGCCCCGGGGCCGCGTCCACGTCACGTCGTCCTTCGGCATGTGGCGATCGAGCGCGCCGAGCAGCAGCCCGCACCGGCGCGCGTACAGCTCCACCGAGCGGCGGATCCCGGCGTCGAGGTGGCCCTGCCGGCCGTACTCCTCGAGCAGCCGCTGGCCGAGGGCCCCGGCGCACTGATCGGTGTTCTGCTTGGCGCTCGTCATCTGGGCGATCACGGGAGCGGGACCGGCCGCCCATCCCAGCCGGACGCCGGGGAAGAACGTCTTCGAGAAGGTGCCCGCCTGGACCACGACCTCGGGGTCGAGCGACCACAGGCTGGGCAACCGCCCCCGGTCGCCGTCGAAGCCGAGCTCGCGGTAGGCCACGTCCTCGACCACGAGGAAGCCGTACCGCGCGGCCAGCTCCACCAGCGCCTCCCGGCGGTCGCTCGACATGGTGACGCCGGCGGGGTTCTGGTGATCGGGGATGGTGTAGAGCAGCTTGGGGACGCGCCGGTCCCGGGAGGCTCGCTCCAGCTCGTCGGCCAGTCGGTCGACCTGCAGTCCCTCATCGTCCACGGGGACGGCCCGGACCTCCGCCTGGAAGCCCCGGAACGCCATGATCGCGCCGAGGTAGGTCGGGCCCTCGACCAGCGCCAGGTCGCCCGGGTCGAGGAGGCTCTTCGACACGAGATCGAGCGCCTCGATGCCGCCGCTCGTGATGAGCAGCTCCTGCGGGGCCGGGCGGCGGCCCTCCCGCTCCTGCAGGCGGTCGGCCATGAACGCCCGCGGGCCGGGGAGGCCCTCGGTCGGCGCGTACTGCATGGCCGAGGCGTCGCCGGCCGCGGCCAGGTCGGCCATCAGCCGGGCCACGACGTCGGCGGGGAACGTCTTCGGGTCGGGGAAGCCACCGGAGAACGAGATGATGTCGGTGACGTTCGCCAGGGCGAGGATCGCCGCCAGCCCCCCACCCACGTCGACCCGGGTCCGCCCTGCGAACGCCGCCTCCCACCGGCCGGCCAGTTGCTGGCTCGCCATCCGCATCGCCTCGCTTCCTCGGCGCCCTCGCACCGTTCCACGACCGGCCCCGGACGGCCCGATGGCCCCGATCGACCGGGAACCGTCGGGGCGGAGCCGGAGTTTGCCCGGGGCTTCGGCCGAGTGTAACATCCACGCGCCGCGCGGCGGTCAGACGGAAGGTGGGTCGGCGCCTCGACCGTTCACGCGCACAGGAAGTGGGGAGAGTAGGCTACCGATTAGTGTATGCCCAGGTTTCGCATTCGGGGCCCCGCCGGACGCCGCGGCCGGCTCGCACCCCCGCCGTGGCCCTCGACGAGCAGGACCTGGCGATCCTCCGGCTCCTGGTCGGGGACGCCAGGATCTCCCGGCGCCGGCTGGCCCGCGAGGTCGGCATGTCCGCCCCCGCGGTGGCCGACCGGGTGTCCCGGCTGGAGCGGACGGGCGTGATCCGGGGATACCGGGCCGACCTCGACCGGGCCGCGCTCGGCCACGATCTGGTCGTCTACATCGGCGTGGTGGCCGTGCAGGGCGGCGCCCAGCCCGAGCTCGTGGCCTCCCTGCGGTCGTTCCCGGAGGTGGAGGACGTGCACGTCGTGACGGGGCCGAAGGATCTGCTGGTACGCCTCCGGGTGCGCGACCACGACCATCTCCGCGAGGTCCTGTTCGACCGGCTGTGGAGCCTGCCGGGCGTCGACCGGACCGAGACCTACATCAGCCTCGCCCACATGGAGCCGAAGGACTTCGACGCCGGGCTGCTCGACCTGATGCTGGCCGAGCGGCGGGATCAGCCGCCGGATGCCCGGCCCGACCGGGGGAGGTGACGGGATGTGTGAGCTGCTGGCGGTGGCGTGGGAGCGGGCGGAGCCCTTCCGCACGATCCTCCCGTGGGCGGCCGGGCTGGAGCGCCTCGGCGTGGCCGGGTTCGGCTGGGGAGTGGCGTGGCTGGAGGACGAGGAGGGCAGGGTTCGCGGGTACCGGAACACGGCGAGCCTGGCAGAGGACTCCGACGGAGCGGCGGCACTGGGCGACGTCCGGTCGAGCCGGTTCCTGGTCCACCTGCGGCGGCCGTCGAGGCTCTCCACCGTGCAGCTCGCCGACACCCAGCCGTTCCTCGACGAGCGGCACAACTGTGCGTTCTGCCACAACGGCCTGTTCGCCCGAGCGGAGGACCTGCGCGGGCGCTATGCGGACCGGCTGCACGGCCGGGCCGACAGCGAGGTGGGATTCTGCTTCCTGCAGGACCTGCTGGACGAGGGCGTACGGCCGGCGGACGCGCTGCCCCGGACGCTCCAGGACCTGGCCGGCAGCGGCAACCTCGGGTACCTGGGAGCCGACGGGACGCTGCTGATGATGGCGGGCCATCCCGCCAACAACGTGTGGCGGTTCCGCGCCGACGGGTCGGCCACGGTGGCGGCCACGGCGCTGCACAGCGCCGACGAATCGGTGTTCGACCTGCTGTTCACCGACGCGGCGGATCGGCGGAAGCTCCCTCCGGGCGAGGTGGCGGTGGTGGGAGGGCCGGGGCCCGAGACTCGGGTCCGGGCGGCGAGCTGAGGAGGAGGGCGAGGGGATGGCACGGAGCAATCCGGAGATCGAGAGCGTCGGCAAGATCGGCTTCATCAAGGAATACGGCCTCCACACGGACGACCAGCAGGAGGCGGCCAAGGACCTCCCGGCCCGGATGGAGGCCGACGGGATCAAGATCGTGCGCTTCCTGTGGGCCGACCAGCACGGGATCGCCCGCGGCAAGTTCATCACGGTCCACGACGCCGTCGCCACGCTGCGCAACGGCATGGACTTCCAGGGCGCCACGTTGGTCATGGACACGGGCAACCACGTGTTCACGCCGCTGTTCGTGGAGGGCGGCGGGTTCGGCGTCCCCGAGTTCACGGGGTTCCCCGACGTCGTGCTGGTGCCCGACCCGACGACCTACCGGAAGATCCCATGGTCGCCCGACACGGCGTGGATCGTGTCGGACATGTACTTCTCGAACGGCAAGCCGGTGCCGTTCTCGTCCCGGCAGATCATGCGCAGGCAGGTCGAGGCGGCCGCCGAGCTCGGCTACGAGTACGCGGCCGGGCTGGAGGTCGAGTTCTACATCACCCGGCGGGCCAATACCAACATCGGGGTCAACGAGACCGGGTGGCCCCCCGCGCCGCCGGAGGTCTCCGTGGTCGCGCAGGGCTACCAGTACCTCTCGGAGGGCCGGCTGGCGGAGATCGACCCCATCCTGCAGCTGCTGCGGGAGAACCTCGAGGGGATCGGCCTGCCGCTGCGTTCCATGGAGGACGAATGGGGGCCCGGACAGACCGAGTTCACGTTCGACCCGCTGACGGGGGTGGAGGCGGCGGATGCCATGCTGCTGTTCCGGACGGCCGCCAAGCAGGTCTGCTACCACAACGGCTACCACGCGTCGTTCATGTGCCGGCCCGCCTTCCCCAACTTCTTCTCCAGCGGCTGGCACCTCCACGAGTCCCTCGTGAACGCCAAGGACGGCACGAACGCGTTCACCGACCCCTCGCAGGCGCTGTCGGAGCCGGGGCGGCAGTTCGTGGCCGGCATTCTGGAACACGCCCTCCCCATGACGGTGTTCACGACGCCCACCATCACCGGGTACAAGCGGTTCAAGCCGTACTCGTTCGCCCCGGACCGGGTGAACTGGGCGGTGGAGAACCGCGGGGCCATGGTCCGGGTGCAGGGCGCCCCGGGCGACAAGTCGGCCCACATCGAGAACCGGATGGGCGAGCCGGCCGCGAACCCCTACCTGTACATGGCGGCGAACATCGCGGCCGGGCTGGACGGCATCCGGAACGCCACGACGCCGCCCGCCATCATCGAGGAGAACCCGTACGAGTCGGAATCGCCGATGCTTCCCACGTCGCTGTGGGAGGCGGTGGAGCACCTGGAGAAGGACAGCTTCTTCCGCACGGAGTTCGGCGACCCGTTCATCGACTTCATCCTCATGGTCAAGAAGAGCGAGATCGGACGGTTCCTGTCCGAGGTCACGGACTGGGAGATGCGGGAGTACTTCGAGTTCTACTAGGACTGGGACCAGGAAGGGAGGCGACGATGGCGGGCGCGTTCCAGCACATCGTGCTGTTCCGGTTCCCGGCTCCGCTCTCGGAGGACGACCAGCGCGACATGGCGGCGCAGGTCCGGGCGTGGGCCGGGACCGTACCGGGCCTGGTCGGGGTGCGTTTCGGAGCCGACGTCGGCGGGCGGGCCGGCGGCTGGCAGTACCTGCTGGTGACGGAGTTCGAAGACGACGAGACGCACCGAGCCTACTACGAGCACCCGCTGCACCAGGCGTTCAGCAGATGGGTGTTCGAACGCAACTGCGAGGCGGTCCGGTTCGATTACCCGCTGAACGAGGACACGCTGTTCGCCGGGTGAGCCGTGGCGGCCGACGGCCGCCGAGGGCTCATGTCCCGGGAGGAACGGCGGCGCGGGCCAGGGCGCGGAGGATCCGGAGCAGCCCTCGCACGTCCTCGGGCTCCAGCGGGACTGCCACGGAAGAGGTGGGGGTGGTCCCGATCAGCGCACCCGCCAGCGTGGTCAGCCGAAGGCGGGCCGTGGCCCGGGAGGCGTCCCACCGCGCCTCCAGCGACACGACGTTCGTCATGGTCCCAACGCCGTCCAGCAGGCCGGCGTCCTGGAGGCGGCTGGCCCAGGCCTCGCCCTCGCCCGGCGCGCCGCCGCCGGCGAGCGTCCGGCGGCGGCGCAGGCCGGTCCACTCGAGGGTGGCCGAGACGTCGGCTCCCGGTCCTCGCCCCGGGGCCGAGGCCTCCACCAGGAGGGCGAAGGTTCGCGAGAACAGCCGGCGTTCCTTCTCCAGGCGGAGCGTCACGGCGGGGAGTGCGTCGCCGGGGGCCCGAAGGGCGACGTGATGGGGTCCGGAGGCGGCCACCTCGTACGGGGGCGTCAGGAAGCCGGCCGCCTGGCGGAGCGCCTGGAGCGGGGTGACCTGCCCGCCGAGGGGCCGGGGCGTGCTCATCCGCCACCCCTACCGGCTGGGGGCGGGGAGACCGGTGGCGCCGTCCCCGGTCGGGCGGGGAGCGTCGAAGGAGGTCCAGGCGTACAGCAACAACTCCCGCCGCTCCTCGTTATTGGGCCGGTCCCAGATGACAGTGAGCTCCCATCCGGTCCCTGACGAAATGAATGGGCAGGACTCCAAGTTTGCCATTCCGCAGGGCCCGTCGCTCAGCCCGGACGGCTCGGCCGTCTACTTCTCGACGTTCCGGCCGGGCGTCGAGGGGCGGCGGCTCGTTCGCATCCCACTAGAAGGCGGCGAGCCCGAGGACCTCGGATGGGGCGCCGATCCTGCGGTGAGCCCCGGCGGCGACCGCCTCGCCTACCGTGCGTGCACCGAGAGCGGATGCGGCCAGGAGCTCGTGGTCCTGGACCTCCGCACGGGAGAGGAGACTCGCGTCGGATCGGGCGATGTCGATCTGCAGGTCGGCAAGACCGTGTGGCTGCCGGACGGGAGACTGGTGGTCGAGCTCCTGCCACCGATGGATTACTCGTACGGCTCGCCGTACCGCGTGATCGATCCCGCCCGGGCTCCGCCCGACCTGGTCGACGCGCCGTCGCTGCCCAATCCCCCCAACACAGGCGAGATTGGCCTCTATGGCTACCACGCGCCCACCGCCGGAGCCATCGTGGGACAGTTCATCCAGGGGGAAGGCCCTTCGCCCGGGGGACCGGTGAGATACGTGTCGGTCGATCCCGACACCGGGGAGGTACTGGCGACCGTGGTCCGCGGCGGCTGGTGGCAAGTACACCCGGACGCGTCCGGTCGGGATCTGCTCCTCCTCGACTTCCGGGACCGCGTCTACGTCTCGCGTGACGGTAGCGACCCGCAGCCGATCGCCGAGGGGTTCTCGGACCTCGCCTGGTAGCGAGCAGCGTGCGCTCGGAGGCGTGACCGATCTCGCTCGCACGATCGCGCGCTCGAACGCTTCCCGCTCTCGAGCCAGCAGCACCTCGACGACTTGCCGAGTGTTAACGCGACGCGTTATCATACGGCGTGATCAAGAGCTTCCGCGACCGGGACGCCGAGCGGCTGTTCGATCGGCGACCGACGAGGCGATTCGGTCCGGAGGTCCAGAAGGTGGCCCTGCGAAAGCTCCGGATGTTGGATGCTGCCGAGAACTTGAACGATCTTCGAGTGCCGCCCGGGAACCGATTGGGACGCCTACGAGGTGATCGCTCGGGCCAGCACAGCATCCGGATCAACGACCGGTGGCGGATCTGCTTCCGGTGGCGGGGCGCGGATGCGTTCGACGTCGAGATCGTGGACTACCACTAGGAGGAGATGATGGCCAAGCGACTTCCACCGGTCCATCCAGGCGAGGTACTGGCTGAGGAGTTCCTCGAGCCCATGGGGATCAGTCAGTACCGGCTGGCCAAGGACATCGCTGTTCCTCCTCGTCGGATCAACGAGATCGTCCACGGCACGCGGGCAGTTTCTGCGGACACCGCGCTTCGGTTGGCCCGGTACTTTGGGACCTCTGAGCGGTTCTGGCTGAACCTTCAGGCCCAGTACGACCTCGACGTGGAACACGATCGTGTCGGGGATCGCATCGCGCGGGAGGTCGCACCCCGCGCCGTCTGACGCTCAGGAGGACGGCCTCGACGCGGACGAGTTCATCGGACGAATGGAGCCGTCTCCAGCGACCGGCGAGACGCATGAGGCAAGTGCGGACACAGACGCGCGGGTCAGCGCACGGGTGAGGCTCTCAGCTCTACTCGACCGGCTCACTCCTGGATCATCTTGAATGCCAGGCGCCGGCCGTGCCCCCGCTTCCTCACGAGGGTGAACCACAGGCTGAGCACCCCGTCGACCACCTCCACGTCCTCGGGGCCGCCGACCCACACCGGCCGGAGGCCGACATCGGCGATCAGCCGTTCGGCGGTGCCTCGATCGTCCCCGTCAGGGCTGCAGAAGAACAGATCGGCCTGCACGCCTCCGACGACGGGACGGTCGAACTGCTCCCACCCCAGGCTGTTGAAGGCCCGGCAGTAGGAGGCTCCCGGGGCTGCCGCCTCGATCGCGTTCCTGCTGTTCATGGATTCGCCGGCGACGTTGTTCGTGGTGTCGATGACGAGCTTGCCGTCGAGGCGGGCTCCGAGCGCCGAGACCATGGCGGCCATGGCGGAGCCCGGGACGGCGAAGACCACGATGTCGGCTCCCTCCACCGCTTGGGCGATCGGAGCCCTCCGGGCGCCGATCACTCCCGCCAGGTCGCGGATCGCGGGCTTGTCTGGATCCCTCGCTCCAAGCGTGACCGCGTGACCCGCTGCCGCCCACTTCGTGGCCAGGGTGCCCCCGATGTTCCCGGAGCCGATGACGGCGATGGCAGCCATGGTCCTCTCCTTCCGATCGTCGACCGAGAGCTCATCATGAGCCACGGGGACGATCCGGCCGGTCCGCGTGGGAAGCGCCGCCCGGATCGGCGCCCGCCTGGCGGGCGTCCGCCGCCGAACCGGTCAGGAGCCGTTCCCGGCTGAAGGGTCGCTCCGACGCGAGTCAAGCCCGACGAGAGAGTTCTCGCTCGACCCTCCGTGGGGGGTCTTCTGGCACTTGGTCGCCGGGCGGGGCCGGGCCTAGCGTGGGCCCGATGCTCGCGGCCGAGCGACGATGAATGGAGCAACGGGGGGACGCCAGGCCAGCAGGTCGGATCCCGGCGTGATGACCGAAGCTCGCACCACCTTGCCAGTGTGGGGGTCGCGGGTTCGAATCCCGTCGTCCACTCCTCGCAGAGCTCCACGTACGCCGGGCTCGAGGGAGGTCGGCCTCGTCGGATGCCGCTTGACGCCGGAGGGTGAGCCCGATTCTCAGCGGCTCAGCGCCAGCGACGCCAATTGACGGCCCCTTCGTTGGAACCAGCCGTCACTTCTTCCTTCCATCCGCCGAACGCGGCCAACACTTCTTCCTTCTCACGATCGGGCACATTGAAGTGATCAAGGGTGCGGCCAAGCTCCGCATCGACCTCGTCGAACACATCCGGCGGGATCTTCAAGTCGAAATGGGCGTCGCGCAGCTCTCTGGCTGTGTACTGAAAGGGTCCACCCGCCAACGAGGCGACCCACAATGTCCTCAGGAACTTGAGACCCGGCAATCGCCCTGCGAACGTCACGGTGTGCCATTCCTTCAACTCGGGGTTGGCCTCGACCACCTTGGGGTTCTTGAGCAGTTGGTCGCTGAAGTGGTCCACGACAGCGGCGATGGCGTAGATGCCGCCGAGGCGTTCATACAAGGTCGGCTCCGCCATGACTTCCTCCCTCCCGTCGGTCTCCTTCGGTGGCTGATCGTGGACTCCAGGCCGGGCGGCCGCGGAGTCAACCGCGTGAGACCAGGGGCATCACCTCCCAAGGCAACGCGCATCACCTCCTGCCCGGCAAGTAGTCACATGAGAAGTACGACCCACCAGTCCATTTGGCCTTCGTCGCGCAGGCTGGATTTCGCCTCGGTAGAACCGGAGTGCACCGCGGATGGGGCTCAGCCCTTTCGTGGCCTGGGTCATGAGGGAACATCCGCCAAGCTCCACCGCACCAGCGGAGCTCGCCTGCGGCTCTGCTGGAGGCCGAGGTCCTCGGAGGCCGGGCCGTCCGGCGGATCCTGAAGGCAGCTGATCCGAGGCCTCCGATCCGGAAGGGAACGTGATGACGGGAAAGTCCGCGCCGCGCGTCGACCCCTCGACGCCGGTGGGCCGGCTGCCCTGTGGGAGCGGCGAACGGGGACCTATTCCTTGGATTCGCTTTCCTCCGCGTGAAGGTAGCGAAGCAGCCCGGTCTCCTCGAGCTTGCTCCGTACCTGTCCGGTTGCGCCCTCCGCGACCAGGACTTTGTGCTTCTTCATGGCCTCGGCGGCGAGGAGGCCGAGAGCGGCGGCGCCCTCCAGGTCGATGCGGGTGATGCCCGAGAGGTCCACCCGGATGGTCCGCACTCCGTCGTCGACGAAGTGCTCCTCCAGCCACTCCTCCAGGCTCGCGGCGGAGGCCTCGTCCGTCAGTTCACCCTCGAGGTGAACGATCCCCTCTCCGTCCTGCTTGCGGGAACTACGGAGCGAAGCCAAGGCTTCCCCCTGGGCGAGTCTCTTGCACGTACCTTGCCCCCCGCTGCACCAACCTAGTCCTCTGTCGGTTGTTCAGCATCCGGCTCTTGCGGGTCAGGACGGATCGTTACGGTCCACCCCTTCTCCCGGAGCTCGTCCCCGAGTCGATCCGCCAACTCGGAGCTGAGCAGCCAAGCGAAGGTGCGGCCTTCTTGCTCGGCTTGGAGGATCACACGTCCAGTCGGCATACTCTGTCCCCCCGGCGGATGATCATGGCGCGGCTCGTGGGGAACGACCCTAGCCCGGGAGGCCAGGCCGTTACAAGGTTGACCGGTGGGAGCCCCCGCCCCGGCGGCGAATCACAGCGCTGTAACCCTGCATCCGGACGCTGAAGCGACGGAGAGCCGTTTTCGGGCTGGCCTGCGGAGGATGGGCCTGCGGAGGATGGCTCGTCGGATTCCTGGTCGGGGTCATGAACCTCGACAGCGGTGGAACCCGAACGGCTCCCAGACGTCCGGGACGTCCTCGTCGTCGTCGATTCCAGGTGGCGCCGGCAGGCAGCTTGCCGGGACGAGCCCGACGACACACTGTTCCTGTCCGACAGACGTTGCTGCACAATCAGCCCGGCTCTCCGTCGATCCTCCTCGCCCTGCTGATCTGCGCCGGCTGCCGGGTCAGGCGCGAGTGCTTGCGCGAGGGGATGACGCCGATCGCCAGTCCGTTCCAGCGGTGGAACCCGCCAGACCGAGAAGATTCGGGAGAGTGGCCTCACCGGGTCTCCAGGGATCGACCCTGAGACCGGCACTGCATGGACCCGTGTGCCAGAGTCCTCGCGAACAGCACTCAGGCCAACCGGCGGAAGGACTCCCGTTCAGGGGTCTGATCGGGGGCATCGTGTGCTGTCTCCGGGCCCGCGTCCTCGGCGGCAGTGGAGATGGCCCAGGTGGCTTCATGGCTGGTCTCGTCGGCGGCAAACGCCGAGTCGTCCCGACGCCGCCAGTCCTCGACCGCTTGGCGGAACTCCGGGTGGAGGAGGGCCTCCGTCTCGGGAATGGCGACCATCCCCGGCCACGCCGCGGCAGTCTCCCTCGCCCACCATTCCGCAACCGTCTCGGCGAGAACCCAGGGCCTGGAGTCCGGATACTCGCCCTTTGAGATCAAGAACCAAGTCATGAGGTAGCTCCTCGCCGTTCCACGATGGTGAAAGCCGCCAGCCGCCTGGCTCTTGGTTCCTTCCCAGCCCGCTTACCCGTAAACCGGACCGAAGGGGCGAAAGTTACGTCACGGCAGATCTTAGGGCAGGCGCGGCGGATGGTCGGCCGCCTGAGCGAGTAGGCCCACCGCCCGAGCTCGCACCCCTCGCCGGGAACCAATGGACCCCGTCGGCCGCAGCGCTCGCGGTCGAGCACGTAGGCAACGAGTTCGTCCTCGACGGGGTGCTTGGCCCTCAGCGACTCTCGAGCGCATCTTCCGGCGCCGGCCTCCTTGACCCTCTCAAGTTCATGCGTAGATACTGAGGTGCGTCGTCCGTGAGGAGTCTCTGTCATGGGAATGCCGCGCTTCACCCTGGCCAGGCGGTTCGAACGAAGTCGCGTCCACCCCAGGCGCGCTGCCCTTCGTCGCTGCTTTGGTGGCGCTGTCATTGGCCGTCGCCGGACCGGCATCGGCCGCCCCCGGCGACCTCGATACCACGTTCAGCGGGGACGGCAAGGTGACGACCAACTTCACCCCGAAGGCGGAATGGGCGATCGACCTCGCCATCCAGGCGGACGGGAAGATCGTGGCGGCCGGCGTGGCAGGGTTTGGCGGATCCAATGCGAAGTTCGCCCTCGCCCGGTACAACACCAATGGCTCCCTGGACGCCAAGTTCAGCGGCGACGGTAAGGTCACCACGGACTTCACGCCAAAGCTTGACGCCGCAAACTCCGTCGCCATCCAGCCGGGAGGGAAGATCGTGGCGGCCGGCGTGGCAGGGTTTGGCGGATCCAATGCGAAGTTCGCCCTCGCCCGGTACAACACCAACGGCTCCCTGGACGCCACGTTCGGCGGCGACGGCAAGGTCACCACGGACTTGACCCCGAAGCGCGACAGCGGACGCGACCTCGCCATCAAGGCGGACGGGAAGATCGTGGCGGCCGGGGCTGCGGGGATGGACGGCTCCAACCCCAAGTTCGCCCTCGCCCGGTACAACACGAACGGCTCCCTGGACGCCACGTTCAGCGGCGACGGCAAGGTATTCACGGACTTCACCAACGGGGACGACGAAAGCTATGGGGTCGCGCTCCAAGGGGTCGGGAAGATCGTGGCGGCCGGGGAGGCAGGAGCGGGTGGCTCCAACTCCAAGTTCGCCCTCTCCGGTACAACACCAACGGCTCCCTGGACGCCACGTTCAGCGGGGACGGCAAGGTCACCACGGACTTCACCGCCGGCGCCGACGGAGCCAACCGGGTGGTCATCCAAGCCGATCAGAGGATCGTTGCTGCCGGAGGTTCGAACTACGCGAGGACGAACGGCCACTTCGCTCTGGCCCGGTACAACACCAACGGTTCCCCGGACACGACGTTCAGCGGTGATGGCAAGCTGAACACCGATTTCACCTCGAAGTGGGATTACGCCTTTGGCGTCGCCGTCGGAGCCGGAGGGAAGATTGTGGCGGTCGGGGAGGCAGGATTTCTGGGTTCCAATCCCAAGTTCGCTCTCGCTCGGTACAACCTGAACGGTTCACTGGACGGATCGTTCAGCGTCGACGGCAAGGTGACAACGGACTTCACGTCGAAGGAGGATTTCGGGGAGGGCGTGGAGATCCAGCCTGACGGAAACATTGTTGCAGCAGGTGGGTCTGGCCTCGGTGGGTCCAACCCGAAGTTCGCCCTGGCCCGTTACTTGGCCACGTGATCTAGAGAGGATCTTTCGATAGCCTGCTTCTGCGGTTAGAACCCTCCTAGGGGTACGGTCTCTGTCGGCTGAGAGGAATAGGCCGATTGGCGGATGCTGAGTCCCCCCGTTCAGGGGACAATCCCGCTTGGTGGGGGGCCTCCGAAGGACAAGGGCGACACCGCAGTTCCCGGGGACTTCCCTGGGATGTCAATCCGACACTTGGGGTTGCCTTCCAGCCCCGGGGCGCAAACTACGGTGCCTCGGCCCGTGGTGCGGCGTCGCATGCAAGGGGCTCCCCACCACTCCGCCACATCTGGCTCGATGCCAACGTCCCGGCCGGGCTGAGGTCGCGCTTCCTTCGGTTCCGAGGCCTCGACGCCTGGAACGACTCGGAGGAGCCATGCCTCTTCGAGGCTGCGAACAGGGTGCCGAGATTATCTCGTGGGAGATCGGCGATCGGGTCTTCATGCCCTCGATCCCGAACAATGGGCCCTCCGACGTGGATGCAGCGTTCGAGCGGCTCGCCGGGAGGTCGCTAGGAGTCGGTGAGGCCGGGGTTTTCGCATCTGCCGACCGGGAAGGTCAGTTAGGAATCGGCAGGAGTCGCGTCGTTGGCTGAATGGGAGTGGGTGGCCCTCGCCATGGGAACGGCCTCGGTCGCTCTGGGAATCGCCACCAGGCTCGGATTCCGCGCGGGGTCCAAGTGGTACAAGCTCGACTCGGCCTCGGGGATGCTCAAGAACCGGCCCTTCGTCGCCATCCCCCGGGGACTGGATTCATCCTGGGCGCCGTCGGAGTCCTCCTCGAGGACCACGGCCTCAGGGGTCCGGGGCAGCTGCTCATCTTCATCGGCTTGGCCCTGTTCGTCGTCGGGTTGTGGTGGGTTCTGCGACGGGCACCGGAGTGGATGAAGCCGGCGTGGCTGCGGGCCATGGAGCGGGGCGAGCCGGTGGATCCTGGGAGGTAGCGATGTCCTCAGACCGTACCTACGTCGAGCAGAACACCCGGGAGCGCGAGCGCTTGCGCGCCCTGGTCGCGCGCCTCGGCGACGATGAGTTGCGCAGCCCGGTGAACGAACAATGGACGGTGGCCGGTGCGCTTGGCCACATCGCCTTCTGGGACGCCTGGGCCCTGGTGCTCGCAGGCAAGGTGGAGCGCGGTTTGCCGTTCTCATCGTCCGACGCCGAGCCGGAGGACGTGGATACGATCAACGACGCGACGCTCGCCCTGATCGATGCCATCGAGCCACGTGATGTGGCCCGGCTCGCTGTGCGCCTGGCCGAAGAGACCGACCGGCGCGTCGCATCCCTTCCCCCCGACCGGATGTTCCCCAACGACGCCGACAGCCCCCTGAATGCCGTCCGCGCCTCCCACCGTGGCGAGCATCTCGACGACATCGAGGCCGCTCTGGGAGCCGTGGGAGGATCCAGGGCGACCTGACTCATCCGCCTCTTCAAGTTGGAGTCAGCGCCTCGAGCTTGCGCTGCAGGAAGTCGCGCTCGGCGGCGTTCTCGGTGCGGGCGATCGCCGCCTCGTACGCCACCGCCGCCTCGCCGCCCCGGCCCAGGCGGCGGAGCAGGTCGGCGCGGATGGCGTGGAACAGGTGGTAGCCCTCGAGGTCGAGGCCGTCGACGAGGGTGAGCGCCGCATCCGGTCCCTCGACCTCGGCCACCGCGACCGCGCGGTTGAGGGCCACGACCGGGCTCGGGGCGAGTGACTGGAGCTGGTCGTACAGCTGCAGGACCTGCCACCAGTCCGTCGCGACCGCGGCCGGCGCGTCGCTGTGGACGGCGTTGATCGCCGCCTGGATCTGATACGGGCCGGGCTGGTTGCGCCGGAGGCATTCCCGGACGATGGCCTGGCCTTCGGCGACGAGGCCGCGGTCCCACAGGCCGCGGTCCTGGTCCGCCAGCAGCACCAGCGCGCCGTCCGGGGTCGTGCGGGCGGCCCGGCGCGACTCGACGAGCAGCATGAGCGCGAGCAACCCCATGACCTCCGGTTCGTCGGGCATGAGCTCGGCCAGGAGCCGTCCGAGGCGGATGGCCTCGGCGCAGAGGTCCTCGCGAACGAGCCGGTCGCCCGAGCTCGCCGTGTAGCCCTCGTTGAAGATTAGGTACACAACAGCCAGTACCGCCCGGAGGCGGTCCGGGAGATCGGCCTCGTTCGGGATCCGGTACGGGATCCTCGCGTCGCGGATCTTGCCCTTGGCCCGGACCAGCCGCTGGGCCATGGTCGGCTCGGGGACCAGGAAGGCTCGAGCGATCTCCGCGGTGGTCAGCCCCCCCAGGAGCCGGAGCGTCAGCGCGACCCGGGCGCCGGTGGCGAGCGAGGGGTGGCAGCAGGTGAAGATCAGGCGCAGCCGGTCGTCGCGCACGGGGCCCTCCTCGGCCGGTTCGCCCCGGGCGTGCAGCAGAGCGGCCTGGGCGTGCCGGTCCTCGCGTGACGCCTCCCGCCGCAGGCGGTTGATCGCGCGGTTGCGGGCCGTGGTGATGATCCATCCCGCCGGGCTCGGGGGCAGTCCGGTTGACGGCCACCGTTCAACCGCCACGGCGAACGCGTCCTGGACCGCCTCCTCGGCCGTGTCGATGTCACCGAGGTGGCGGACGAGGACGGCCACCGCGCGGCCGTACTCCTCGCGGAATACACGTTCGATCTCCGAGGCGCTGACGGCCGGCACGCCGGGTATCAGTGCTCGGCCTCGTCCTGGAACGGCCGCACCTCGATCGGCAGCGTGATCGCCTCGGTGGCCTTACGTCCCCACTCGAGCGCGGCGTCGAGATCGGGCGCCTTGATGATCAAGAGCCCGCCGATGTGCTCCTTGCCCTCGGCGTAGAGGCCGTCGGTCGTGAGCGCTTCACCGTCCTTGAGGTGAACCACGGTGGCGGAGCTCGCGGGGTGCAGCCCCCCGTTGAAGACCCACGCGCCGGCGGCCTTCGTCTCCTGGATCAAGGCGTCGACGTCCCGCGCGACCTTCTCCAGGTCCACGGTCGGCGGGGGAGCTCCGTCGGGCTGGTAGATGCTGAGCAGGTACTGCTTCATCTCGAGTCCCTCCTTCCTTGACGTTCGCGCCGTCCCTATTGCTGTCTGGACCGGTCGGCGGGCTGGTAGGTCGCGATCACCACGCCCGTGGTCGTCGTCTTGGTGTCGACGAGCCGGAAGGCGGCGTAGGGAACGCCGTCGGCGAACAGCCGGCGCCCCGATCCCAGCACCAGCGGGTGGATGAGGAGTACGTACTCGTCGACGAGGTCGCGCCGCAGCAGCGACTTGATCAGCTCTCCGCTCCGAGCACCACGATGTCCTTGCCCGGCTGCTCCTTGAGCCCGGCCACGGCCTCAGCGGCGTCACCCGCGAGGAGCGTGGAGTTGTCCCACGCGAGCGGCTCCTTCAGCGTCGTCGACGCAACGTACTTCTGGCTGTTGTTCAGGACGTCCGTGAACGGGTTGTCGGTTCGGTTGGGCCAGACGGCGTAGAAGTCCTCGTAGGTCCGTCGCCCGAACAACAGGGCTCCTGATCTGGGAAATGCTTCGGTCGCCGCGTTGGCCATGACCGAGTCGAAGTAAGGCGTCGCCCAGCCGCCGTGCTGGAAGCCGCCGCGCGTGTCCTCGTCGGGCCGGGCCGGCGCCTGCATCACGCCATCGAGCGTCAGGCTGATGTTCACGACGACTCTGCTCGTGGAAGTCACCTCCTGCCGTTGGGTGGTTGCCGGCTCCTCACCCTGTATACAAACGGCTTCCCCCCGAATCGACATGGGACAGCCCGCGCCCCGAGAATTCCCCTCTCTCCGCCAGGCCGTCTCGTTCGGCACCCCGGTCCTCGAGCGGCCAGAGGCTCCGCCTGTCGAACGTTGCGTGCGGCGGGTAGGGCGAAAAGAGGCATCCGTCCCCGATCCTGGAAGGGAGATTGCCATGCTCCAGGTCAGCGATGCCGCAGCGTCGGTGCTGAAGAGGGAGGTCCTGCACGAGGGCGACCCTCTTCGCGAAGTTCAGTCCGCGGCCGCGGTCCGGCTGCACACGGCCGCGACGTCCGACGGGCAACAGGCCCTGTCCATCCAGCCGGTCCGCGGTCCAGTCGCGGGCGATGCGGCAACGGAGGCCGCGGACCTCGACGTGTTCATCGCGCCCGAGGTGATCGCTCCGCTCGACTCGGCCATTCTCGATGCACGGGAGACTCCGGAGGGTTCCGAGCTGTTCCTGCGGGAGCAGTCCGAGAGCAGCTGAGACCGGTTCGGCTCCTCCAGGCCGCCGGGTTCCCCGCCGACGGACTCGATGGGCGGCGGCGGAGTCCCGAAAGGCGCATGAGACAAGTCCAGCGAATTGCTAGGGTGCAGCGTTGGTTCGAATCCCGTCGTCCGCTCCAGTGGTTCGCTGATCAGCCAGGCCCCCGGGCGCCCCCCGACCCCGGAGGTTGCAAGTCCCCGACCCCGTTGAATCCTTCGAGTCGGTGCTCCCGGCGGCGCGCCGCGGCGAGGAATGGGCGATCGCCTCGCTGTACCGGGCCCTCCACCCGCGACTCCTCAGATACCTGCGGGCGCAGGAGCCCGGGGACGCGGAGGACCTGGCCTCGGAGGTGTGGCTCGACAGCCGGCACCTCTCCCGGTTCGAGGGCGGCGAGGCGGACCTGCGGGCCTGGGCGTTCACCGTCGCCCGGCACCGGGTCCTGGACCTCCGCCGGGCTCGCCGGAGGAGGCGCACGGAACCCGTGCCCGTGGAGCGGCTGGTCGGCTACGGGGCCGCGGGTGACGTCGAGGGCGATGCCCTGGACGCGCTCGGCACCGAAGCGGCGGTCGCCCGCATCGCCCGCCGCCCGCCGCCGCCGCGCCCACGCCGGAGGAGCTCGCAGGGGAGCGTGAGGCCGTGGCCACGGTCGCGGCGTCGGTCAGATCCCATCCGGTCCCGTCCGTCCGCCGTTCCGTGAGGAGGTCATCCGTGCACTCCATCCTTCGAAAGGCGAAGGTGACCGTTCTGGTCCTCTCCGGCGCGTTCGTCGCGATGACGGGGCTCGCTGCCGCGGGCACCCTCCCCGGCGCCGCGCAGGACGTGGCCCACGACATGCTGGCGCAGGTCGGCATCTCCGTGCCAGGCGCGAACAGCCACGCCGGCGCCCACCCCGACACCCGCGGGAGCTCGTCATCCACCACGGGAAGCGGTATCTCCGGGGTGGACAAGGGCGCCCTGATCTCGAACATCGCCAGCGGCGGCGCGAGCCAGGCCGGCGCGCAGGGGGCATCGGATTCGGCCAAGGGCAGCGTGATCTCGGACATCGCCCGCACCACCACCGCGACGGGCGTGGACAAGGGCGCCGAAATCTCCGCGGCCGCGAGCGAAGGCAAGAGCCAGGCCGGACAGAACGGCGGCTCCTCCCAGGCGGGCGCCCCCGTCCCGGCACCGAACGATGGCGGCACCGACACCGCCGGCACGGCGAGCGGCGGCGCCAGCGACACCGGGACGACCACCGCGGATTCCGCCAGCCAGGGGTACAGCGCTGCCGGCTCCGGCAACGCGTAGCCCCGGGCACTGATCACCTCGGCTCTCACGACCAGGTGCCCCATCCGAGCGCTGAAGACCGAGCGCGTCCGGGTTTGGGCTCCTGCCGCGGCGGTATCAGTGGAGTGAGTCGCGAGTCGGGAGCGTTCCATGGACGAGCAACACGAGCATCAGCCGGTGGTCCACCAGCATGAGCACGTGCACGTGACGCACTATCTGCGGCCGGACGAGGACTGGGTCCATCTGACGGCTCGCCACGGCCACGAGCACAACCACGCCTCGATCGTTCACGCCCACGAGCAGCACGAGGACCCCGACAAGGAACACGAGCGCGAGGCGCACATCCACGACCACGACCAGCCTGAAGCCTCGCCGGCCTGAGGTCGGGCCCTTGTGCGGTTCGTGACTGTCGGGGTTGGAGCCCAGAACTCGCCTCGCTATGCGCCCGCCGGGCTCCTCGTCGCCCACCGGGGGGTGCGGGTGATGATCGACGGAGGTCCGGGCGCGGTTCCTCCTGGACGCGTCGACGCGTGGCTGGTCACCGACGAGCGCGCGGAACTGATCGGGAAGCTTCGGGCGCTGGCCCGCGAACGGGGCTTGGAGCCGCGCGCCGAGCCGGTCGGCGGGAACGGGCTCAGCGTACGGCCCAGACCGGTGGTCCACACCAACCACCCGACCTTCGGCTACCTGATCCGGACTGGATCGCGGCGGGCCGTCTGGGCGCCGGAGTTCCTCGAGTTCCCGGCGTGGGCGGGAGGAGCCGACATCATGTTCGCCGAGGCGGCGGGGTGGAATCGCCCGATCCGGTTCGTGGGCGGCGTCGGTGGGCACCTCGACGCGCTCGCCGTGGCGCGCGAGGCCCGCCGGCATGGGGTGCGGCGTCTGGTGTTCGCCCACAACGGCCGTCCGACGATCCGAGCCATCGAGGCGGGGGAGCGACCCCCCTTCGGCGAGTTCCCACGGGAGGGACAGGCCTTCTGGTTGCGGTGATAGCGTCGCTGCCGCGGGTGGAGCTCTGA
>WNGA01003964.1_pt1 | contig 31997 bp, 32 predicted proteins | sample 5400061 | NCBI WGS metagenome assembly WNGA01 (sample SAMN13153366, study PRJNA577476) | soil metagenome | isolation source: 100 cm soil or saprolite under grassland replicate 2 | place: USA:California | collected 2016-06-15 | reverse complement strand
GCGCGCGGCGGGGCTGAACACCTCCGCGCCGCCACCCGGGAGGCTCGTGACTCCGGCATCCTTCAGCGCGATCAGGACGTCCGTGACCGACAGCTGCTCGATGCGCGCGAGGTGCGCGACCTCGACCGCCGTGAGCGCCTTGATGTGCACATCGGGGTGACGCGCCTTGAGGCCGCGGAACATGTCGACGTAGTACGCGAGCCGCAGCTTGGGATGCAGACCCCCCACGATGTGGAACTCGCGCGTGGGGTTGTCGCGCGCCGCGTCGGCCTCGGCGAAGACCTCGTCGAGGCTTCGCGTGTACGCGCCCTCCTCCTGCGGCATGCGCGCGAAGGAGCAGAACACGCACGTGTTGCGCAGCACACACACGTTCGTGGGGTTGATGTGCTGATTCGCGGCGAAGCACACGCGGTCCGCGTTGCGCCGGCGGTTCGCCTGGTCGGCGAGCCGGCCGATGGTGAGCAGATCGGTGGAGTGGAACAGCGCGAGCGCGTCGTCGCGCGTCAACCGCTCGCCGCGCTCGACCTTGTCCGCGATGGGAGCGAGGGCGGACCGGCCGTCCATCACGCCGCCCGGCGGATGGCGAGCGTCACGTTGTGCCCGCCGAACCCGAAGGAGTTCGAGAGCGCCACGTCCACGTGCCGCTTCACGGCCTTGTTGGGAGCCGAGTCGAGGTCGCAGGCCGGATCGGGCGTGAACTGGTTGATGGTCGGGGGGATGATACCCGTCTGGACGACGAGGGCGCAGAGGCCCGCCTCGAAGGCGCCGGCGGCACCGAGCAGGTGGCCGGTCATCGATTTGGTGGATCCGAAGATGAGCTTCTTGGCCCGGTCACCGAACACGGCCTTCACGGCGGCGGTCTCCGCGGCGTCGCCGTGGGGCGTCGACGTCCCGTGGGCGTTGATGTAGCCGACCTGGTGGGGCTGGATCCCCCCGTCGCGCATGGCGAGGCGCATCGCTTCCTGGGCGCCGGAGCCGTCGGGCGCCGGGGCGGTAATGTGGTGGGCGTCCGCGGTCTGGCCGAAGCCCACGACCTCGGCGTAGATCTTCGCGCCGCGGCGCCGCGCGTGCTCCCACTCCTCGAGGATCAGCACCCCCGCGCCGTCGCCCATCACGAACCCGTCCCGGTCCTTGTCGAACGGGCGGCTGGCTGTTTCCGGGCTGTCGTTGCGCTCCGACAGCGCCTTCATGTTCGCGAAGCTGGCGACCGCAAGCGGCGTGATGGCGGCCTCCGCGCCGCCCGCGATCATGATATCCGCCCGATCGTGGCGGATCAGCTCGAGCGCGTCCCCCACGCTGTGCGCCGACGACGCGCACGCCGACACCGTGCAATAGTTCGGCCCCCTGGCGCCGTAGCGCATCGAGATCAGCGCCGCGGCGACGTTCGGCATGTACATGGGGACGAAGAACGGCGACACCCGGCTCGGTCCTTTGTCGAACAGGGCCCGGGCGTTTTCCTCGAACGTCTGCAGCCCGCCGGTTCCCGTTCCCACGATGGCGCCGACACGCTTCAGGTCGACCTTGTCCCAGTTGTTTGAGAGGCACGCGTCCGTCACCGCCTGCTCCGCTGCGCCGACCGCGAACTGCGCGAACAGGTCGTAGCGGCGGATCTCCTTCTTGTCGAGGAACCGCGCCGGGTCGAAGCCTTTCACCTCGCACGCGAACTTCACCGGACTCTGCACCGGGTCGAACCGCGTGATCGGTCCGGCACCCGAGCGGCCCGCCACCAGGCCCTCCCAGGTGCTTGGCACGTCGGTGCCCAGGGGCGTGACGAACCCGAGGCCCGTGATCGCGACCCGCCGCGTCATGCGCCTATTTCCCCATCTTCTCGTGAAGGTACTGCAGTGCCTGTCCCACCGTCCGCAGCTTCTCCGCTTCCTCGTCCGGGATGTCGATGTCGAATTCCTTCTCGAAGGCCATTACCAGCTCCACCGTGTCGAGGCTGTCCGCGCCCAGGTCCTCCATGAAGCTCGCATCGGAGGTGAGCTTGTCGCGCTCGACCCCCAGCTCCTCGACGATGATGTCCTTGACCTTCTCCTCGAGCTGCTTCATGTCCATTGCCATGGGTCCCCTCAGTGGAGGTGTGGGGAAACGATCACAGCACCATCCCGCCGTCGACGACCAGCACCTGACCCGTAATGTAGCTCGCGAAGTCGGACACGAGAAAGAGCACCGCCGCGGCGACATCCGACCCCTGCCCCAGCCGGCCCAGTGGGATCGCCCCGATCAGGGCTGCCCGCGCGTCGCCCACGATGGTGCGGGTGAGCTCCGTATCGATGAAGCCCGGGGCCACCGCGTTCACCAGCACGTTGCGGGAGGCCAGCTCCTTGGAGACGGACTTGGTGAAGCCGATCAGGCCGGCCTTGGACGCGGTGTAGTTCGACTGCCCCTTGTTGCCGTAGATGCCCACCACACTCGTGATGTTGACGATCCGCCCCCAGCGCCGCTTGATCATCCCCCGGGCCGCGTGCTTGGTCACGAGGAACGCGCCCTTCAGATTCGTGTCGATCACGGTATCCCAGTCGTCCTCGGCGATGCGGAACAGGAGGTTGTCGCGCGTGGTCCCGGCGTTGTTCACGACTACGTCGATGCGCCCGAAGTCCCGCTCCACGGCGGCGATCGTCGTCTCCACCTGCGCGGCGTCGCCCACGTCACAGCCATAGCCCCGCGCCGCGCCGTTGCTCAGCGCATGCGCGGCCGCCTGGGCCTTGGCGCCGTCGCGCCCGATGATCCCCACCTGCGCGCCCGCCACCGCGAGGGCCTGCGCGATGGCGTGCCCGATGCCGCGGCTCCCCCCAGTCACCACGGCGACCTTCCCGGCCAGGTCGATCTTCATGCCGCCCCTAGGAACGTCGCCACCTCGTCCGCGGTGCCCAGGGACATCACGCTCGCCGACGGCACGATGCGCCGCAGCAGCCCGGCGAGCACGTTCCCCGGCCCGACTTCGATGAAGCGGGCGTGCGCTCCGGCGAGCTCGGCGGCGCGCTGCATGCAGGCGACCCAGCGGACGGGAGCGGTGAGCTGGTCGGCGAGCAGGCGGCGGGCCCGCGTCGCGTCGCGCACGGGCTCGGCCGTCGCGTTGGCGATCACCGGGAACGCCGGATCCCGGAACGGCGCACGCTCGAGTGCCAGCCGCAGCTGGTTCGCCGCCGGAGCCATGAGGGACGAGTGGAACGCGCCGCTCACTTTGAGGGGGACCACGCGCTTGGCCCCCCGCGCCTGGCACGCCGCCCCCGCCTTCGCTACGGCCGCCGGATCGCCCGAGATCACGGTCTGGTCGGGCGCGTTCAGGTTCGCGGCCACCACCACGGCGCCACCGCTCGAGGCCGCGCGGCACGCCGCCTCCACCTCGGCCGTCGCGAGGCCGAGCACCGCCGCCATGGTCCCCGGGCGGTCCCTGCCGGCCTGCTGCATCAGCTCGCCGCGTCGCCGGACCAAGGCGGCCGCGTCGGTCGGCGCGAGCGCGCCGGCCGCGATGTACGCCGAGTATTCGCCGAGGGAGTGTCCCGCCGCCGCGACGACGGCGCCATCGATCTTCGGTCCGACGACGGTGAACACCGCCGCGCTGTGCGCCAGGATCGCCGGCTGCGCGTTTTCGGTCGCGGTGAGTTGGTCCTCGGGCCCCTCGAACATCAGCCGACTGAGCGAGAAGCCGAGCTTCTCGTCGATCGCCTGGAGCGTCTGCCGCGCCTCCGGGAACCGTTGGGCGAGGTCCTTGGCCATTCCGACTTTTTGTGCGCCCTGTCCGGGGCAAAGCCAAATCGTGTGCTGCGCGGCTACCACTGCACCACCAGGCTCGCCCAGGTGAGCCCGGCGCCGAATGCGCAGAACATCACCTTCATGCCCGGTTGCAGTCGACCACAGCGCACCGCCTCGTCGAGCGCGATCGCGACCGACGCGGCGGACGTGTTGCCGTAGCGGTCGACGTTCACGTACACCTTGTCCATCGGCAGGCCGGCGTGCTTGGCGGTCGCCTCGATGATGCGAGTGTTCGCCTGATGGGGGATCAGGAGGTCGATGTCGGCGCTGGTGAGCCCGGCGCGCTCGAGCGCTTTGTCGCACGCGTCCGCCATCGAGAGGACCGCGGCCTTGAACACCTCGCGCCCGGCCATCTGGATGTAGTAGGAATGGTCGGTGAGCAGGGCGGCATCGGGCGGGTGCGCGGCGCCGCCCCCCGGCCGGTACAGGAGCTGCGCGAGCGCGCCGTCGGATTTCATGTAGCTCGACAGGATGCCGCGCCCGCCGGCGCTCTTGCGCACCAGGGTGGCGCCGGCCCCGTCGCCGAACAGGACGGCCGTGGCGCGGTCACTCCAATCCATGATCGAGGTGAGCTTCTCGGAGGCGACGACGAGCACCTGCTCCGCCTGCTCCGAGGCCACGAGCCCTTCAGCGACGTTGAGCGCGTACAGGAAGCCGGTGCACGCGGCCTGGACGTCGAACGCCGCAGCGCGCTTGGCGCCCAGCAGGGCCTGGAGGTCGCAGGCCTGAGAGGGGAGGAGGCGGTCGGGGGAGCAGGTGGCGACCACGAGGGCGTCGATATCGAGGGGGGTAAGGCCGGTTTCCTGGAGCACCTGCTCCGCGGCGGCCTTGGCCATGCAGGCGTTGGATTCGTCGGGCCCCGCCACGCGCCGCTCACGAATCCCGGTGCGCTCGCGGATCCACTGATCCGAGGTGTCGAGGATTTTCGAGAACTCGTCGTTCGTCATCACGCGCTTGGGCGTGTAGCGCCCGGTCCCCCGGAGCTCCGCGATCGGGCGCTTCACCGGGCGGCGCTCCCCCCAGCAAGCTCGGCACCGATGTCCTGGTCGAGATGGCTCTCCACCATGTGCGCTGCGACCCGTACGGCGTTCATAATGGCGCGCGCGGGCGAGGCGCCGTGACAAATGATCACCACGCCTTTCACGCCCAGGAGCGGGGCGCCGCCGTACTCGGAAGAGTCGAGGAACTTGAAGAGCTGCTTCGCTTCGGGCCGGCCCAGCACATCCGGAAACGCTTGTTTCATCATGCCCATGAACATCCGGCCCGCGGACTCGTAGAACTTGAGAACGACGTTGCCGACGAAGCCGTCGCACACGACGACGTCGATCCGCCCCTTCTTGCACTGGCCCGCCAGGATGTCGCGGCCTTCGACGTTCCCGACGTACTTGATGCTCGGCGTCTGCAGGAGCAGCTGGTGCGCTTCCTTGACCACCGCGTTGCCCTTCTCGTCCTCTTCGCCGACGTTCAGGAGGCCGACGCCCGGCTGTGGCCGGTCCAGCACGTCGCGCACATAGACCGAGCCGAGGTGCCCGAAGCCGACGAGCTCGCGGGCGTCGCAGTCGACGTTGGCTCCGCCGTCGATGACCAGGACGGGATGGACCGCGGTCGGGAACAGCGGGCCGACCGCCGCTCGCTGCACACCCTCGTGCAGCCGCAGCAGCAGCGTCGCGGCGGCCATCACCGCGCCGGTGTTGCCCGCCGAGATGAAGGCGTCCGATTTCCCCTGCTTCTGCAGCCCGAGCCCGACCGCGATGGAGGAGCGCGGCTTGCCCTTCACGGCGGCCAGCGGCTTCTCGCCCATGCCCACGACCTCGGGCGCCTCGACGATCTCGAGCCGGCTGCGATCGGCGTCTCCCTGGGTCTTGAGCGCCGTCTCGATGTCGGCGGTCCGCCCGACGAGCTGGATCCGGAAGCCCGGCGGGAGGTCACGCAGGGCCAGCACCGCCCCCTCCACTTCCACGCGCGGCGCGTTGTCGCCACCCATCGCATCCAGCGCGATCCGAATCACCGTCAGGTGTCCTCGACCGCTACGCGCTGCTCGTCCCGGTAGTAGCCGCAGGTGGGACAGACCCTGTGCGGGCGCTTCAGGTCGCCGCAGCGCGGGCAGGGTTGGAGCGCGATGGGGGCCGCCTTGTAGTGTGTGCGGCGCGCGCGCTTCTTCCGCTTGGAAGTCCTTCGCTTCGGTACGGCCATAAGATCGTCCCCTTCAGTCGCGGAGCTTGTCCTTGAGAGCGGCCAACCCGTGCCAGGGCTGGTCCACAGCCGGTGGGCAGCCACACGGGCCCGCGTTCAGGTCTCTCCCACAGCGCGGGCACAGCCCGCGACAGTCGTCCCGGCAGACCACCCACCGGGGCACGGCGAGCAGCAGCTCCTCCCGCACCGCGGGGCGGAGATCGATCTCGGTCGCATCGGACGCCAGAGGATACGAGCTCGGGTCCTCCAGGGCGTCAGGGTCCCCGGAGAACAGTGCGTCGATGCTGGCCACGACGGGAACGGGTACATGCGCGAGGCACCGCCGGCATTGCCCCGCCATGCCGGTGGTGAGCGAGCCGCGCCAGTAGAATCGCCCTTCGCGGGCGGCTTGCAAACGGCCTGCCACGCGCACCGGCTCAGCCAGCACGACGTCGAGGCCCTCGAACAGGGGATCACTCCCTGCGAGCTGGCCCTGCGTTTCGACCGGACCACGGGCGAGCTCCCGCAGGTCGACCTGTAACATGAGCAAACGAAGCTAAACCCTTGTGGGACTTGCGTCAAGCGAACTGCTACCGACGGCCCCAGAGGTCCCGCAGCTCGCCTTCCGGAAAGAAAAACGCCAGCTCGCGGGCCGCGGTCTCCGGTCCGTCGGAGGCGTGGATCGCGTTCCGCTCCTTGGACTCCGCGTACAGCTTGCGGACGGTGCCGGGCTTTGCCTCGGCCGGGTCGGTCGCGCCGATCACGTCCCGCAGGCGCGCGACGGCGTCGTCCCGCTCGAGCGCGAGGGCCAGCCCCGGCCCCGATGTCATGAAGGTCACCAGCGAGCGATAAAAGGGGCGCTCGCGATGCACTTCGTAGAACGCCTCGGCTTGCGCGGTGCTGAGCTTGACGAGCCGGGCCGCGCGGACGACGAACCCTGCCGCTTCCAGGTGCGCAAGGATGTTTCCGGCGAGACCTCGCTTGACCGCGTCGGGCTTGATGATGGCGAGTGTGAGCATGAGAGGCAGGTGTCAGGTGTTAGGGGCTGGGTGTCAGGGGGCGATGAGCCGGCGAACCACGTCGGCGCGGGTCAGGAATCCCACCACGACGCCTTCCCGCACCACCGGGAAGCGGTCGACGTCCTTGGAACTCATGAGATTGGCGACGTCCGCGAGCGTTTGGTCCTCCGCCAGGCACAGGACCGACCGAGCCATCGCCTCCTTCGCCGGGATGAGCTGCGGATCGGTAGAGCCGCGCTGGAGCTGGGAGCGTGTGGGTGCATGATACTCCCCGGTCTTGGTGCGCTGCACGAAGTGAGGGATCAGGAAGCGCAACAGCTCGCGGTGGGTGATCATCCCGATGAGCGCGCCGCCGTCGTCCACCACCGGGAGCGCGCGGATGTCGTGCTCCACCATGAGGCGGGCGACGTCGCCGAGGGTGCGCTCCGGGCCGACGGTGATCGCCTGGGCGGTCATGACGTCGCGCACCGTGAGCTGGCTCGGCAGCTCGACCGCGTCCAGCGCGGCGAGCCCGATGACCTGCTCCGGCGTGCGCGCCGCGAGCAGCCCGAGCACCGTGTCGGGATTCGCCATTGTGCGGGCGAACGCGCCCACGACCTGGAGGTACAGGGCGGCGTCGCGGATCGGCGCCAGGATGAAGATCACGACCCGCGCCGTGCGGTGCGGATCCCTTTCCCAACGGATCGGTGTGGCCGAGACGCCGACCGCCGTCACGAGGCCGCGCACCGCCTCCGTGCGGAAGTGGGGGAGAAACGCGTGCTCCCCGACGCTCACCATGTCCTCGGGCCAGGTGTGCCGAATCACGGCGTTGAGGCGCTGGGGATCGGCGACCGCGCCGGCGGCGATGAGCCGCTCGGCCAGCCGCTCGGTCGCCTCTTTGACGGTGGCGGCGCTGAGCGGGACGATGATGTGCTCGGGCTTGAGCACGTCGCGGAGCTTCACAGCCGCTCCTTCAGGAGGGGCACGACATCCGCCGGGCGTTTCATCACGGCGATGCCCGCGCGCGCGAACGCCGCCATTTTCTCGGCGGCCGTGCCGCTCGACCCCGAGATGATTGCGCCGGCGTGCCCCATGCGGCGGCCGGGCGGCGCCGTTTGCCCGGCAATGAACCCGATCACGGGCTTCGTCATCGTCTGCTGCACGAAGTCGGCGGCCTGCTGCTCGTCGGTGCCCCCGATCTCACCGATCATGACCACCGCGTCCGTCTCGGGGTCCGCCTGAAAGGCCGAGAGACAGCGGATGAAGTTCGTGCCGATGAGCGGGTCCCCGCCGATCCCCACGCAGGTGGACTGACCCAGCCCCTGCGTCGACAGCTGGTGAACGATCTCGTACGTCAGCGTTCCGCTGCGCGACACGACGCCCACCCGGCCGGGCCGGCAGATGTTGCCGGGGATGATCCCCACCTTGCTCCGGGCCGGGGAGATCAGCCCGGGGCAGTTGGGACCGATCAACCGCGCGCCGCGCTCGTGCAGATAGGGCAGGACGCGCGTCATGTCCAGCACGGGGATTCCCTCCGTGATGCATACGATCAGCGGGAGGCCGGCGTCCGCGGCCTCGAAGATCGCCGAGGCGGCGACCGCGGCCGGGACGTAGATGACGGATGTGTTCGCCTGGGTCTCGCGCACCGCATCGGCGACGGTGTCGAACACGGGGACCAGGCCGTCGAACAGCTGCCCGCCTTTGCCGGGCGTGACGCCGGCCACGACCGTGGTGCCGTAGCCGATCATCTGCCGCGTGTGGAACGACCCGTCGCGACCGGTGACGCCCTGCACCACCAGGCGCGTGTGCTGATCGACGAAGACGCTCACGCGGCCTTCGCCAGGGCGACGGCTTGCTTCACGGCTTCGTCCATATCGGTGAGCGCCGAGAACCCCGCCTGCGTGAGGATCTGGACTGCCAGCTCTTCGTTGGTGCCGGTGAGCCGGATGACGAGTGGCACCTTGAGCGGTAAGGTCCGTGTGGCCTGGACGATGCCGTTGGCCACGTCGTCGCACCGCGTGATGCCGCCGAAGATGTTGAACAGGATGGCCCGAACGCTCGCGTCCGCCGTGATGATCTGGAGCGCGCTGACGACCTTCTGAGGGTTCGAGCTCCCGCCGATGTCGAGGAAGTTGGCGGGCTCGCCGCCGTAATACTTCACCAGATCCATTGTCGCCATCGCGAGGCCGGCGCCGTTCACGCAGCACCCCACGGTGCCGTCGAGCTTGATGAAGGTGAGCCCCGCCTCCCGTGCCGCGACCTCCGATGGCGCGTCGGCGCTCGTGTCGTGCAGCGCCGCGATCTCGGGATGGCGGTCGAGCTCGTTGTCGTCGATCACGATCTTAGCGTCGAGGGCGGCAACCGCACCGTCGCGCGTGGTGACCAGCGGATTGATCTCCACGAGCGATGCGCCCACGGCATAAAAGGCCACATACAGCCGTTGCATGATGTCCGCCGCGGCGCGCGCCGGCGCGATGTCGCGGTACAGCTTCAACGCGAGCCCGAGCGCTTGATGCGCGAGCAGGCCGTACCGGGCATCCAGGGCCAGCCGGTGAATCTGCTCCGGCGTCCGGGCCGCCACCTCCTCGATGTCGATGCCGCCGGCGGCGCTCACCATCAGCACCGGGCGCTGGGAGGTCCGGTCGACGATGATGCCCACGTAGCTCTCGGAGGCGATGTCGGCCGCCGGCGCCACGAGCACCCGGTGCACCGTGAGGCCCTTGATGGTCATGCCGAGGATCGTGGCCGCATGCGCCGCGGCCTCGGCCGGGTTCGCGGCGAGCTTGACGCCGCCGGCCTTGCCGCGTCCGCCGGCGTGCACCTGCGCCTTCACCACCACGGACCCGCCCCCCAGCCGCGCGGCGATCGCGCGGGCCTCGTCGGCCGTCGTCGCGACCTCCCCGGGCGGCACCGGGATGCCGTACCGCCGCAAGATGTCGCGCGCCTGGTATTCGTGGAGATTCACACTCAGTCCCTCGTGATGGTAGTGCCGGCTTCGCCCTGCAACGCCGCGAGCCCCTGGGCCAGCTCGGCGATGATGGCGCGATGGCTCCTCCCACCCTCACTCCCGCCCGCGCGCACGAAGTCCGCCGCCGCTTCGTGGTATACGGCGTCCACATTGGTGAGGATCAGCAGCGCGTCGGCCGCGATCTCCCGGCCGAGGATCGCCGCCACGCGGTCCTTGTCGGCGACCGCGTCCAGCCCCTCGAGGCGGAGGGTCGCGTCCTCGTACACGGGCGGCCCGCCGCCACCACACGCCACCACGATGTGCCCTGCAGCGACGAGGTGGTGAATCATCTCCCGCTCGACCACGGCGCTCGGCTTCGGGCTCGGGGCGAGCCGGCGCCACCGACCCCGCTGCTCTTCCTTCACAGGAACGCCCCGCGCCTGGAGTCGTGCCACCCGCACCGGATCGAGGGCGTGGCCGATCGGCTTCGTGGGACTGCGCAAGTTCGGGTCGTGCGGGTCGCACAGCGTCTGGGTAATCAGCGTGACGACCTGGCGTGTGACGCCGGCACGCGCGAGCGCGTTCTGCAGCGATTGCTGGATCATGTAGCCCATCCAGCCGGCGGTCGCGGCGACGAGCACGCCCAGCGGCAACGGCTCGACCTGGTCGGCGGCGATTTCGTTGCGGGCCAGCTCGTCGCCCACCTGGGGGCCGTTGCCGTGGACCAGCGCGATGCACCACCCCTCACGCGCCAGGTCCACGATCGGCTCGAGGCTCGCCCGCGTGTGGCGGAACTGGTTGGAGATGGTGGGCCGCTCCCCAGGCGGGGCGACGGCGTTGCCGCCGAGCGCGACGACGATGGTACCAGCGGGGGGGTTCACGGCGGCGCAACCTAGCGGCGCTCGGGGGTGGGAGCAAGCTTGCGACGGCCCAGGCCGAGCAGCTCCTTCAACTGCGTATACAAATGGCCGAACTTCTCCAGGTCGCCGGCGGCGAGGGCCGCGTCGGCCTGTGCCGCGAGCTGCTGCGCCCGTCGCCACCGCGCGGCGAGCGCCGTGTCGGCGGGCGCGTGCGCATCGCCACCCGAAGCGAGCAGGCTCCGGAGTGCGGCGGCCACGCTCCTCCCCTGCCCGCGATGCTCTCCCCACGAGAGAAACACCGTGTCGATGCCGGTGGGCGGACCCCCGGTAGCCGGTTGGCTGAACAGCGCCTGCTCGAAGAAGAGAGCGCCGGCGACGTTCCAGAATCGCGGCACGCCGGGCGCCGTCGTGTTGGGGGAGCCGACGAGCTCCGGCGGCAGCCGCGGGGCCGGGCTGGGCCGCCACACCGACACCCGAGGCCCATCGGGCGCCATCGTCGCCGCCACGAGGGCGGCGAGCGTGCTTCCCGCCTCGAACGCCTGGGCCATCCAGACTCGGGGCGCCTCCGTCGACCCTTGGCCCGTGGGCGCCACCATCTCGAACGGGTCCCTTGGTCGCGCGCTCCACGTCGTCGTGTCGGTGCGCCAGCGTTCCACGAGCGCCGTCGCCGCGCGGAACGCTCGTGAGGGGAACGGAAGCTGCGAGCGCAGTGCCGGGGGCAGGCTGTCCTGGGGTCGAATCAGCGGCGCGAGGAGCTTGGCCCACGCGGCGGCGAGCGAGTCGGCGCCCGGCGCGAGATAGAGCCGCGTGTCCCCGCTGGCGGCCTTCACCGCACCCACGAGGCCCGCGTGCAGATACCGCACCGAATCGCGGCCGCCCCCCCCGTCGTCCACCGGCCCGGCCAGCGGAAACGCTGCTGCTGCGAAGTACCCGTACGCCACCCACCAGAGGACGCTGTCGGCCACGACGGGAACGGCTTCGTCGAATGAGGCGAACGGTGCGAGCCGCCCGAGCCGCTCCAGGACGTCCCGTCGCCACAGGAGCACCAGGCCGTCTGTCTCGCGGCGCGCCAGCGCGGGGCTCTGGAGGGCCCACGCGAGCGCCGTTCGGCGCCACCACCCCGCCAGGGCGATTCCTGAGTGCCGCAGCGCCGGCCAGGTGTCGGGGGTCGCAACCGCGAAGTCCGTGAACCGCGGGCCGAACCAGGCAGTCGAGTCGCGTGTCGCGACCGGCGTGAACGCGAGGAGGGTATCGTCCTCCACGGCCGCGACCGGCCGCCCGACCCGTGCCGACGGACCGCGGTGGATCGCGGCCCAGCCGGGCGGCTGTCGCAGCACGATGCTGTCGACGTCGGGCCTGAGGGCCACGAGCCAGGTGGCTCTCCCGTCGCCAAAGGAGCGGGGCGACAGGCCCGCGGCTGTCGGCGTCGACTGCGGGCGGACGAGCTCTCGCCGGGACGCGGCCGCCGCCAGGACCCGCTGCGCGTCCCAGATGGGCACCGTCGCAGCGGCCGCCTCGGGGCTCGGCAAGCCCGGCGGCGCGCGCTCCGCGATCGAGACGCCGAACGCGAGCCCTTCGAGGCGCCGCCGCTCGCCTGCCAGCGCCGTGTCGGGATCGGCGGCACCCTGCGCGCGCGGGCCGGAGCTCGACAACGAGCCGGGAATGATGGCGAATCCCAACAGCGACGCGGCGACGAGCGCGCTCCAGGCCGTGACGAGCAGCACCGGCTTTTCGCGCAGGCCCCACACGAGGCTCACGAGGGTCGCGGCGGCGCCTACGCCCGCGACGATCGGCGCGGCGGCGAGACGCACGTCGAGCGTGCGACGCGTAAGGGCCCCGTGCAGTCCCGCCACGGTCTCGGCGGGATCGAGGACCGCGCCCCACGTGAGCGTCAGCGCGAGCAAGGCCAGCAGCACACCGAGGTGCGCCCGGGCGTGCGCGTTCGCGTAGGGCAGCCAACGACGGAACCGCAGCGACCCGATCCCGACGTACAGCAGGGCGACGACGACGGTGGCGGAGCACACCGCCACCAGCGCGAGCTCCCGCAGCTGTTCGGTCCAGGGCAGCCGTCCCAGGTAGTAGCCCAGGTCCTGCCGGAGCACGGGGTCCGCGACGCCGAACGTCGGCGGGCGCGACGCGAGCGCCGCCGCCATCCACCAATCCCCGGTGCCGAGTGTGAGGAGGAACCCGAACACGAGACCGCAGGCGATCGTGCCGGTGAGCAGCAGTGGTTGCGGCACGGCCTCGACGATCTCCAGGTCCCCGAGCCGGCGCGACAGCTGCATGGAGCCGATGGAACGGTAGACGAACAGGAGATTCGCCGTGCCCCAGGCGACCGCCCCGATGAGCAGCAGCCCCGACACCAGCCGGGCGAAGTCCCGGGCCGTGAGATACGCGCTGCCGCCGGGCAGGCTCGCGCCCCAGGCACGCTCGGCGGTCTCCAGGGCGAGCCAGCGCCCGCCCACGAGCACCGCGACCAGCAGTCCGACCCCGACGAGCAGTGCCCGGCGGCGGACGACCCGCTTCACGCGCCGGGGCTCTGAGCGGCGAGCCAGCTCTCGACTTCGGCGCGGTAGGAGGCGAGCGCCGCGGCGGTGGCCGCTTCGAAGCGGAGCACCAGCACCGGCTGCGTATTCGACGCACGCAGCAGCCCCCATCCTCGCGCGAACGTGATGCGCACGCCGTCGAGCGTGGACACCGGGTATTTGTCGGCGAAGTGCCGAGCGGCGCGCTGCACGATCTCGAATTTCCGGTCGTCGGGGCAGTCGACCCGCAGCTCAGGCGTGGCCACGGTGACGGGAAGGTCCGCGAGGAGCCGTGAGAGGGGCCCCCCCTGCTCTGCCATGTACCGCAGCAGGCGCGCGGCGGCGAACAGCGCGTCGTCGAAGCCGTACCAGTCGCCCCCGAAGAACATATGGCCGCTCATCTCGCCCGCGAGCGGCGCGCCGCTCTCCTTCATCTTCTGCTTGATGAGGGAGTGGCCGGTCTTCCACATGGTGGGCACCAGGCCCGCCCGCTCGAGCTCGCGCGGCAGGACCTCGGAGCACTTCACGTCGAAGATCACCGCGTGGCCCGGACCCATGCGGCGCGCGAGGTCGCGGCCGAGCAGCACGAGCAGCTGGTCGCCGAACACGGGGCGACCCTGCTCGTCCACCGCGCCGATGCGGTCGCCGTCGCCGTCGAAGGCGATACCCAGCTCTCCGCCCTCGCGGCGGACGGCCGCCTGCAGGTCGCGGAGATTCTCGACCACGGTGGGATCGGGATGATGGTGGGGGAACGTGCCGTCGGATTCACAAAACAGCGGGACGACGTCGGCGCCGAGGCGTCGGAGCGTGTCCACCGCGACGAGGCTCGAGACGCCGTTGCCGCAGTCCACCACGGCTTTGACCTTGCGGGGAAGCGGGCCGTTGCGCTGCACGATCGCGTCCCGATAGCGTGGCAGGATCGAATGGTCCTCACTGCGCCCGCCGCCGGAGCGGCCGGGGGTGCGTCCCTCTTCGATGAGACGCCGGAGGCCCTGGATGTCCGCGCCGTACACTGCTTCGCCACCGAGGACCAGCTTGAAGCCGTTGAACTCCGGCGGATTGTGCGAGCCGGTCACCTGGACGCCGCCGTCCACGTTGAGCACGTGGGTCGCGAAGTAGAGCGCCGGCGTCGGCAGCTCGCCCACGTCCACACCGTGGCCGCCTACGGCCTCGATGCCGGAGAGCAGGCCGTGCGCGAGCGCGGGCCCGGAGGGGCGATTGTCCCGTCCGACGGCGAGCCGGGGCGCGCGCCCCAGGCGCTCCCAGCCGAGCGTCGCGACCGCCTGCCCGATGGCGCGCGCGACCTCCGCCGTGAGCTGGTCGCCCACGGTACCGCGGATGTCGTACTCGCGAAAAATGGCGGCAGGGAGCTTCATGGGGGCCCCCGGCGTCAGCGACCGGTCGACGTGGGTGAGGGCGGCGCGGGGGTCGCGACCGCCGTCACGGCGCGCAACCCGTCACCGCTCGTCTTCGCCAGGTCGAGCAGGCGATTCGGGCGAATGCCGAGGAAGAGCACGCCGGCGACCGACACCGCCACCACGGCGCCGCCCAGCCGACCGAGGCGCATGCCTGTGTGGGCCTGCGCGAACGGCTCGGGCTGCATGTACATCGCCATGATCACAGGGAGATAGTAGCCTGCCGAGATCACGCTCGTAAGGACGAGAATCGCGGCGAGGGGGAGCTGCCCCGCCGCGGTCGCTGCGACGAGGATGTACCACTTGCCGATGAATCCGGCGGTCCCGGGGAAGCCGAGCAGGGACAGCATGCAGACGGCGAGCGCGAACGCGAGCCACGGCCGGCGGGTCCCGAGCCCCGCGAGGTCGTCAATCAAGACGTCGCGCTCACCATCGCGTCCCTTGGCGGCGAGGAGCGCGAACGCGGCGAGCGTCGTCAGCGTGTAGGCAACCAGGTAGAACACGAAGGCCGCCGAGCCGGCGCCCGTCCCGGCGGCGACGGCGACCAGCAAGTACCCTGCGTGAGCGATCGACGAGTACGCGAGCATCCGCTTCACGGTGCGCTGGGCCAGCGCGACCAGGTTCCCCACCACCATGGTCGCCACGGCGAGCCACCACACGATCTGATGCCACGCCGGAACCCCGCCGAATGCTTCGCCCAGGACGCGCAACAGCGCCGCGAACGCCGCGGCCTTCACGGCCGTGGCCATGTAGCCGGTCACCGGGGTCGGCGAGCCGTCGTACACGTCCGGCGCCCACATATGGAATGGCACCGCCGCCACCTTGAACCCGAACCCCACGAGCAGCAGGCCGAGGCCGATCAGGAGCATGGGACTGCCGCCCAGCCCCAGCGTCCGGACCTGAACGCCGATCTGGCTCAGGTTCGTGGTAGCGGTCGCGCCGTACACCAGTGCGATCCCGTAGAGCAGAAAGCCCGACGCGAACGCTCCCAGGAGGAAGTACTTGAGCGCCGCCTCCGCGGCGGCGGCGCTGTGGCGGTTGATGCCGGCGAGCGCGTACACGGCCACCGACATCAGCTCGAGCCCGAGGAACACGACCATCAGATCCTCGCCGCCGACCATGAGCATCATACCTAACGTGGCGAAGAGCAGCAGGGCGTAGTACTCGGGGGCGAGCAAGCGCTCGCGCTCGAGGTAGTCGAACGACACCAGCACGGTCAGGCCGGCGGTGCCGAGGAGCAGCCAATCCACGACGAAGCGGAAGTCGTCGACGGCGATCATGGCTGGGGCGCCGATCGCGTGCGCCGTGTGCCACCACAGCCACCACGCCGCCGCTCCTGCGGCGGCGAGCCCCGCCAGCGTGACCCATCCCGCCACCCGCAGGTCGGCGGCCGTGCGGTGCCGCCACGCGATCACGAGCAGCAGCACCATGCCCGCCAGCGTGAGCGCCAGCTCGGGCAGCAAGGCCCGCAGCAGGTCGCGCGAGTTCGCGAGGTCGAGGCTCACCGGACCGCCGTGAACGAGGCTGCATTGAGCCGGACCGACTGGATGAGCTGTTGGGCGCTGGGCTCCATCCGTTCGAGAATCGGCTTGGGGTACACGCCGATCCACACGATGCAGGCGAGCAGCGGCAGGAGCACCGCCATCTCGCGCAGCGACAGGTCGGCGAGCTTTTCGTTCACGCTCTTGTCGAGCGGATCGAAGATCACGCGCTGGAGCGCCGGGAGCAGATACATCGCGGCGACGATCACGCCGGCCGTGGCGGTGGCGGCCGCCAGGGGATACGTCCGGAACGTTCCGAGCAGCACCAGGAACTCCCCCACGAAGCCGTTGGTGGCCGGCAGGCCGATCGACGACAGCGAGACGATCGTCAGCACCGCCGCGAGCATCGGCACGACCTTCGCGATCCCGCCGAACGCGTCGATCAGCCGCGAATGCCGCCGCTCGTACAGCATACCGGCCAGGAAGAACAGCGCGCCGGTCGAGATGCCGTGGTTGATCATCACCAGCAGCGCGCCCTGCACGCTCTGGAGCGTCAACGCCCAGATGCCGAGCATCACGAAGCCGAGGTGCGCGACCGACGAGTAGGCGATCAGTTTCTTGAAGTCGGGCTGGACCATCGCGACCAGGCCGCCGTACAGGATGCCGATCAGCGAGAGCGCCACGATGGCTAGTTGCACCGTCGGATGCAGCGCGACGGTCGGGAAGAGCGGCAGCGCGAACCGCAGGAACCCGTAGGTCCCCATCTTGAGCAGCACCCCCGCGAGCAGCACCGACCCGGCCGTGGGGGCTTCCACGTGGGCATCGGGAAGCCAGGTGTGGAACGGGAACATCGGCACCTTGATCGCGAATGCGAGGAAGAAGGCCCCGAACAGCCAGAACGCAAGGGACCCGAGGCCGCCGATGTGCGCCGTCAGATGCGTGTACGAAAACGAGTACACACCGGTGCGCTGGCCCACGACGGAGACGAGCGCGAGGATCGCCACCAGCATGAGCAGCGAGCCGAAGAAGGTGTACACGAAGAACTTGATCGCCGCGTAGAGGCGACGCTCTCCGCCCCACACCCCGATGATGAAGTACATCGGAATGAGCATGACCTCCCACATCACGTAAAAGAGGAACAGATCGAGGGCGACGAACACGCCGATCATTCCCGTCGTCAGGACGAGCACGAGCGCGTAGAACCCGCGCTCGCGCGTCGTGATGTAGGAGTAGCTCCCGAGCACCGACAGCGGGACCAGAAACGTGGTGAGGAGAACCATGAACAGCGAGATCCCGTCCACGCCCACCGTGTAGCGGATCCCCCAATTCAGGATCCACGGCAGGTCGACCATGAACTGCATGCCGTCCGCCGGCGCGAACGTCCACCACAGGGGTGCCGAGATCGCGAACTCGACGAGACTGGCTGCGAGCGCGAGGTGTTTGGCCCAGCGTGCCGGAGCGAGCATCACGACGAGCGCGGCGAGCACGGGCCAGGCGAGCAGCGCGGTGAGCACCCACTGGCGGTACATGGGCTAGCGCACCGCCGCGCCGACCACGGCCAGGACGCCGATCACGAACAAGATCACGTACACACCCACCTCGCCCGTCTGCAGCCGGCTGCCCAGCCATCCGACGGCCCGCGATGCGGCGGCGGTACCGTTCACGAGCAGGCCGTCCACGATGCGGGCGTCGACGATCTTCCAGAGCACGTCGCGCGAGAGCCACATCACCGGTCGCACGATGATCGCGTCGTAGAGCTCGTCCACGTACCACTTCTTCCAGAGGAGTCGTGCGAGACCGGTTTCGGGCGGCGCAACCCGCGCCGGCACGAGCGCCTCCGGCTTGAGGAGGCGGAACGCGCCGACGATGCCCAGGACGGCGACCAGGACCGCGCCCGCCACCAAGGCCCATTCGGTCGCCGGTGCGAGCTCGATCGCCGGCTGGAGGCGCTGCGCGACGCTCGTCACCGGCGCGAGCCAGTGCGCGAGGACCGCGTTGCCGCCGAACCGGGGCGGGAGGTTGAGCGCGCCGCCGAGAACGGTCAGTACGCCCAGGACCACCAGCGGGCCCGTCATGACGGGCGGCGCCTCGTGCAAATGCTCGCGCTCGCCCTCGCCGGTGCGGTTCGGGCCGTGGAAGGTGTAGAGCATGAGCCGGGTCATGTAAAACGCCGTGAGGAGGGCGGCCGTGAGGCCCATGGCCCAGAAGGCGTACCACAGCGGGCGGACCCCCGCCTCCGCGAACGCCGCGCCGAGGATCTCGTCCTTCGAGAAGAATCCGGCGAACGGCGGAATGCCCGCGATCGCGAGGGTCGCGATCCACATCAGGGCCCAGGTCCACGGGAGGTAGTGCCGCAGCCCACCCATGTTGCGCATATCCTGCGCATCCTCGTGCCTATGCGTCGCGTGGTAGGCCTGATGCATAGCGTGGATCACGCTCCCCGAGCCGAGGAACAGGAGCGCCTTGAAGAAAGCGTGGGTCACGAGGTGGAACATCCCGGCCGCGTACGCGCCGGTGCCGACGCCGACGAACATGTAGCCGAGCTGGGACACCGTGGAGTACGCGAGCACCCGTTTGATGTCCCACTGCTTGAGGGCGATCGTGGCGGCGAACAGCGCGGTGAGTGCGCCGATCCCGGCGACGACGGCGCTGCCGAGCGGGGACAGCGCGAACAGCACGCCACACCGGGCGACCAGATAGACGCCCGCCGTCACCATCGTCGCGGCGTGGATCAGCGCCGAGACGGGCGTCGGGCCCTGCATCGCATCGGGGAGCCAGATGTACAGGGGGATCTGGGCCGACTTGCCGGTGCAGCCGAGGAACAAGAAGAGGGTGATCGCGGTGACCGCCGCGCCGCCCGGGATGAGGCCGGCGGGCGCCTTGGCGAAGACCGTCTCGAAATCGAGCGATCCGAAGCGCGTGAAGATGAGCAACATCGCCACCAGGAACCCGAAGTCCCCGATCCGGTTGACGATGAACGCCTTCTTGCCCGCGTCGGCGTTGATCTGCTCGTTGAACCAGAAGCCGATCAGCAGGTACGAGCAGAGCCCGACCCCTTCCCAGCCGACGAACATCACTGGGAAGTTCGCGCCCAGGACCAGCATCAGCATGAAGAACACGAACAGATTCAGGTACGCGAAGTAGCGCGCATACCCCGGGTCCTCGTGCATGTAGCCGACGCTGAAGACGTGGATCAACGCGCCGACCCCGGTCACGACGAGGATCATCACGGCCGCGAGCTGGTCGAGCTGGAGCGCGAACGCGACCTGCAGGTCGCCGACGGGGAGCCACTCCCAGTAGCGGAACACGAGCGGCGCCGTCGCGTGTTGGCGCGCGAGCTCGGCCACGGCGAGGGCGGCCGCGGCGAACGCCAGCGCGAGCGTGCCGACGCCGACGATCGAGACCGCGCGCTTCGCCGTCGGCCGGGTGAGCGCGAGGGTGCCGTTCACCACGAAGCCGACGAGCGGCAGCGCCGGCACCACCCAGAGCAGGGACAGCGGCAGCGCGGGCATCAGCCTTTGAGCAGGTTGATGTCCTGCAGATTGAGCGTCTGCCGGTGACGGTAGATGGCCAGCATGATCGCGAGCCCGACGCCGGCCTCGGCCGCGGCGACGGCCATCACGAAGAAAACGAAGATTTGACCCGCGACGCCGAGCTGCTGTGCCAGCGCGACGAACGTCAGGTTCACGGCGTTGAGCATCAGCTCGACGCACATGAAGATGACGATGGCGTTGCGACGGAGCAGCACGCCGGCGACGCCCAACGCGAACAGCACCGCGGACACCGCCAGCGACGGTCCGAGGAGCATCACAGCTTCCGCTTGGCGAGCACGACGGCGCCGACGATCGCGGCGAGCAGGAGGATACTGGTGATCTCGAACGGCACCAGATAGGCGCCGAACAGCGGTCGGGCCACGGCCGGCACCATCCCCTGCTCCGCTGCAGCGCGCGCCACCGCCCCGGGCGCGAGCGCCACCCCCGGGGGCGGCGCCGCCTGGCGCAGCCCCAACAGCTGCACCAGGAGGAGCCCGGCGAGCAGTACGCCCACGCCGAGCCCCGCCGGGCCCTTCAGGTCGGTCGGTCCGGCCCGGCCGAGATTGAGCAGCATGATCACGAACAGGAACAGCACCATGATGGCGCCGGCGTACACCAGCACCTGGAGCACGGCGATGAACTGCGCGTCCAGCAGGACGAACAGCGCCGCGAGCGAGAACAGCGTCACGACCAGCCACAGGGCGCTCGCCACGGGACTCCGCCGGGTGATGCACGACAGGGCGCTCACCACGGCCAGCCCGGCGAACGCCCAGAAGATGATCAGCGTCCCGTCCACCGCTTACTCACCCTTCGGGTCGGAGGGATCCCACAGCGTCGAGACGGGGTGCGTTTGCGCGCACAGCCGCTCGAGGTCGTACACGAACCGGTCGCGCGAGTACTCCGAGTTCTCGTAGTGCACGCCCACGTGGATCGCCTCCTCGGGGCAGACTTCCTGGCAGTAGCCGCAGAACACGCAGCGGAACTCGTCGATCTCGTAGATCAGCGGATAGCGGTTCCCCTGCTCGTCTTCCCCGGGCACGAGCTTGATGCAGTTCGCCGGGCAGATCTGGGGGCACAGGCCGCAGGCGACGCATTTGGCCCGCCCCTGCTCGTCGGTGAGCATCCGGTGCGTGCCGCGCCAGCGCGGCGCGAGCGTCCACTCCTTGCTGCTCTTTTCCTCCGGATACTGCATCGTCACCTTGGGCCGCCACAGGTGGCTCAAGGTGAGTGCCATGCCCTTGAGCGTGGCGCGCACATAGGAGACCTCGGCCCCCGGCCGCTTCATCACCTTCACCCCGATCGCCATCAGGCCCGCCCCCCTTCCTCCGCCACCGAGCCGGCGATGATGTGGCCGCGGTCGAGCACGAAGAACAGCGGGACTAGGAGCAGCAGGTTCAGCCCGAACAACGCGAGCGCGAACCGGGTGCCGTAGGTCCAGCCGAGCCCGTCGTGCAGGACCCAGATCGCGGTGGCGATGACGGTCACATAGGCGAGCGCGAGCGGCAGCATGACCTTCCAGCCCAGCGCCATCAGCTGATCGTAGCGGAAGCGCGGCAAGGTCCAGCGCACCCAGATGTACAGGAACAGGAAGAACCACACTTTGACCGAGAACATCGCGAGCGTGGCCAACAGCTTCGCCACGGTCCAGGGCGGCGCGTTGTCCCAGTGGGTGAACGGGATGTCGTAGCCGCCGAAGAACAGCGTCGTCACCAGGGCCGACGCCGTCACCATGTTCGAGTACTCCGCGATATAGAACATCGAGAACTTCATCGCACTGTACTCGGTGTGGTAGCCGGCGATCAGCTCGCCCTCCGCCTCCGGCAGGTCGAACGGCAGGCGGTTGGTCTCCGCGAACGCCGCGACGATGAAGATGAAGTACGCCAGCGAGAGCGGGAACACATTCCACGTGAACAGCGACTGCGACTGCTTGGCGATCACGTCCGTCAGCGTCACGTTCCCTACAAGCAGCAGCACCGCCACCGTGCTCATGCCCAGCGCGATCTCGTAGGAGATCATCTGGGCGCTCGCGCGCAGGCCGCCCAAGAGCGAGTACTTGTTGTTCGACGACCACCCCGCCAGGACGATGCCGTATACGCCGAGCGAGCCGAACGCCAGGATGTAGAGAAATCCGACCGGCAGGTTCGCCACCACCATTTCCACGTCGCCCCACGGCGTGGGGAGCGGCGTGGCGAACGGGATCACGGCGAACGTCAGGAGCGCTGGGATGAAGGACATCGCCGGCGCGAGCATGAAGAGCACCTTGTCGGCCTGGGCGGGAAGCGTCTCTTCCTTGACGAGGTTCTTGAGCCCGTCCGCCGCCGGCTGGAACAGGCCCTGCGGGCCGACGCGGTTCGGGCCGAGCCGGTCCTGCATCCACGCGCAGATGCGGCGCTCCGCGAGGGTGAGCAGCGCCACGCCCACCATGATGACCGTGAAGACCACGAGGATCTTGACGATCGAGCTGACCAGGAAGAAGGTCATGCCGGCACCGCGGCGGCGGGCGCCGGTGCTCCCGCGAAGCCGACCTGGGGGTACGAGAGCCCGCGAAACGCCTCCACCGACGCCGCGAGTCGGTCGAACGCTTCGGCGGCGGTGCCGACGTGCCCGCCCTGTCCCCCCCCCAACGTCGCGACCAGCTCGGAGAACACCCACCACGCCGGCCGCGCCATAGCCGGCGCCGACTTCGCCTGGAAGTAGCGCTGCACGCGGCCGTCCCGGTTCACGAACGTGCCCTCCTCCTCCGCGACGTTCGCGATCGGCAAGACCGCCACCGCGTCGCGGGCGCGCTCGGGGAGCACCGTCCCGACGTAGATGAGCGCCCCCGCCGTGCGGACGGCGACGTCGGGCTCGTCGAGGACCAACACCACCGCGGCGGTCTCGGCCGCCGCGACGGCCGCCGCGTAGTCGCGGCTGTAACCGAGCAGCTCGGCCCCCCGGCCGTTGGGCGCCCGCTCCGCGCGGAGCGCGAGGTTCGGGACGCCCGCGAGCGGCGCCTCCTCACCCATGATCACCTGGAAGGCGCCGGTCCACTCGAGCCCGCGGAACAGCTCGCGCGCGAAAAACAGCGCCTCCGTCGAGGCTTTGGGGGAGACCAGGGCGACCGCCTTGCCGCCCGCCCCGCGCAGTCGACTCGCCACGAGGTCGAGCGCCTCGTCCCAATCGGTGGCGTGCAGCTCGCTGCCCCCCCCTCCCCCCCGGCGCACCAGGGGGGCTTCGATGCGGTCCCCGCGGTTCATCCAGCGGTAGTTCATGCGCCCGTGGTCGCAGATGAAATAGCGGTTCACGTCGAGGTTCGGCCGCGGGCGCACGCGGACCACGACGTTCTCGCGCGTGTCCAGGGTGACGTTGCACCCCTGCGAGCAGCCGGTGCAGATGGAGGCCGCCTTGTCGAGCTCCCACGCGCGCGCCTTGTGGAGGAAGTCCTTGGAGAGGAGGGAGCCGACCGGACACAGATCGACGACGTTGCCCGCCCACGGATGATCGAGGCGCCCTTCCGAGTGGATCCCGATGTAGGCGCGGTCGCCGCGCTCGGAGACGTTGAGCACGGGCTCCTTGGCCACGTCCTCCATGAAGCGGACGCAGCGCGTGCACAGGATGCAGCGGTTCGGGACGTACAGTACGTCGGGCCCGAAGTCCTCGACTGGATTGAAGCGCTTCGCGTAGTCGGGGCTGTACCGCGTGGCGGGGCGGCCTTCCTGGAACGTGAAATCCTGCAGCTCGCACTCTCCTGCCTGGTCGCAGATCGGACAGTCGAGTGGATGATTGATGAGCAGCAGCTCGAGCACGCCCATACGGCCGCTCTTCGCCTGGGGCGACTGCGTGCGCACGACCATGCCCTCCGCCACCTGGGTGGCGCAGGCGATCTGGAGCTTCGGGGCCTTCTCGATGTCCACGAGGCACATGCGGCACACGCCGGCCACCGGCAGGCCCGGGTGATAGCAGTAGTGCGGCACGAGCACGCCCGCCTGCTTGGCGGCCTCGATCACCAGCGTCCCCTTGGGAACGCTCACCGGGACTCCGTCGATCGTGAGGGTGACGAGCGCGTCGGGCATCAGGCGACCATGACGGGCTTGCGGCGTCCCGCGAGATAGTCTTCGAATTCCTTCTTGAACTTCTTGATCCCGGACACAACCGGGGCGGCGCACGAATCCGACAGCACGCAGATCGTCTTGCCCGTCATGTTCTCGGCGAGATCGAGCAGCAGGTCCAGGTCGGCCGATTTCCCCTGCCCCGACAGAATCCGCTCGAGGATCTTCGTGGTCCACGCGGTGCCTTCGCGACACTGGGTGCACTGGGCGCACGACTCGTGCGCGTAGAAACGCGCGAGCCGCATGATCTGGTAGACCATGTCGGTGGAGTCATCGAACACGATCACGCCGCCGGAGCCGAGCATCGAGCCCTGCTCGACCACGCCCTCGTAGTCGAGGAGGCAGCTCTCGGTCTCCTCGCGGTTCAGGATCGGCACCGACGAGCCCCCGGGGATGCACGCCTTGAGTGTCCGGCCGGGCGGCATCCCGCCGCACAGGTCGTAGAGCAGGTCTTTGAGCGGGAAGCCCATCGTGACTTCGTAATTGCCGGGCTTCTGCACGTGGCCGCAGACGGAGAACAGCTTGGTGCCGGTGCTCTTTGGCGACGCGAGCGACAGTCCCTTGTACCAGGCCGCTCCCTTCTTGAGGATGAGCGGCACGGCGGCGAGCGTCTCCACGTTGTTGATCGTGGTCGGCATGCCGAACACGCCGGCGGCGGCCGGGAACGGCGGTTTGATCCGGGGATTACCGCGCTTGCCCTCGATCGAATTCATGAGCGCCGTTTCTTCCCCGCAGATGTAGGCGCCCGCGCCGCGGTGGAGGTGGGGCTTGATGGCGCCGAACACGCCGGCGGCGGTCGCCTCGGCGAGGGCCCGCTCCATGACCGCCCAGGGCTCGGTGAACTCGCCGCGGATGTAGATGTAGACCACCTCGGCCTGGATCGCGTGCGCCGCGATGGCGGCGCCTTCGAGCAGCGCGTGCGGCGTCCAGCGCATGATCTCGCGGTCCTTGAACGTTCCGGGCTCGGATTCGTCGGCGTTCACGCACAGGTAGTGCGGCTTCGTCTTCTCCTTGGGCATGAAGGACCACTTGAGCCCGGTCGGGAAGCCGGCGCCGCCCCGCCCCCGCAGCCCCGATTCCTTCACGGTGTCGATGATCCTGGCGGGCTCCATCGTGAGGGCCTGCGCCAGCATCTCGTAACCGCCCCGCTTCACCCAGCCCTTGTACGTGCGGGCGTCGCCCTCGCCGAAATGCTTGGAGAGCACGACCGTCTCTTTGGGATGCGGCTTGTGGGGATAGCCCATCTATTTGTACTTCCTCACGAGCTCCGGAACCTTGTCCGGGGTGACGGACTCGATGAAGTCGTCGTTGACCAGCACCGGCGTCGCGAACCCGCAGGCCCCCAGGCATTCCACCTCGATCACCGTCCACTTGCCGTCGGGGCTGGTGGCGCCGAGCTCCTTGGCGCCGGTCGCGTCGAGGAACGCCTTCACGACGGCCTCGGCGCCGCAGATATTGCACGGCGACGTGGTGCACACCTGCACGAAGTGCCTTCCCACCGGGTGCTGGTGATACATGGTGTAGAAGGTCACGACGCCCTTTACGTACGCCGGCGTCAGCCCCAGAACCTCGGCGACCTCGGCCATGTTGCGGTCGGAGATCCAGCCGCGCGCCTGCTGCACGAGCCACAGGGCCGGCAGGAGGGCCGCCTGCCTGGTGGGATAGCGCGTCAGGACCTCGCTCAGGTGCTCGAGCGTCTTGCCCACGAACACCGCCTGGTACTCTTCCGTGCCCGGCTGCGGTGTCGGCTGCGCGCGAACGCTCACCGATCCACCTCGCCCATGACGATGTCGACCGACGCGTTGATGGCGATCAGGTCGCTCAACAGGTGCCCTTCCGCCATTTTGGGGAGGGCCGAGAGGTTGATGAACGACGGCGGGCGGATGCGCCACCGCACGGGCTTCGCGGTGCCGTCCGACACCAGGTAGGTCCCGAGCTCGCCTTTCGGGTTCTCGATCCCGACGTAGGCCTCGCCCACGGGCGCCTTCACGCCTTCCATGACCTGCTTGAAATGGTAGATCATCGCCTCCATGTCGTTCATGGCGCGCGACTTGGGAGGGAGGATCACCCGCGGGTCGGCCACGTTGACGGGGCCGTCGGGCAGGCGGACGAGCGCCTGCTGCAGGATGCGGTTCGACTGGGAGCACTCCTCGAGACGCACGAGGTAGCGGTCGTACACATCGCCGTGCTCGCCCACCACGACGTCGAAGTCGTAGCTCTCGTAGTCCAGGTACGGCTTGTCCTTACGCACGTCGTAGGGGACGCCCGAGGCGCGCAGCATCGGGCCCGAGAGCGAGTGGTTGATCGCCTCCGCGGCGGTGAGCGCGCCCACGCCCTGGGTGCGGCCGACCCACACGGCGTTCCGCGTCAGCACGCGATCGATCTCGCTCAACGTCCGGGGAAAGGTCTGGGTGAATTCGCGGAGCCCGGCGACGAAATCGTCGGGGATGTCGGCCATCATGCCGCCCACGCGCGTCACGCTGGTGGTGAGCCGGGCGCCGGTCCACATCTCCTGGAGATTGTAGATCCGCTCGCGTTCCTGGAACGCCCACAGGAACGGGGTGAACGCGCCGAGGTCGATCGAGGTCGTGCCGAGCCAGACCATGTGCGAGATGATCCGACTCATCTCGCACGCCATCACCCGCAGCACCGCGCAGCGCGGCGTGATCTCGATGCCCATCAGCTTCTCGGCGGCGAGTGCGAAACCGACGTTGTTCGCCATCGGCGACAAATAGTCGGTGCGGTCGGTGAGCGGGATGATCTGGTTGTAGTGCCGGTACTCCCCCAGCTTCTCGAAGCCGGAGTGGAGATAGCCGAGATGCGGGATCACCCGCACCACGGTCTCGCCGTCGAGCTCGACCACGAGCCGCAGCACACCGTGGGTCGCCGGATGCTGGGGCCCGATGTTGATCAGCATGTGCTCGCCCGCGAGGCCGGGCTCCGGTGGGCTCAGATCCGTGGTCCCCGGGTCGCTGGCGACGCCGAGCGGCACCCGGATCGGCTGGCCCTGGGCGTCCAGGCCGGGGGTGGCCAGCTCGAGCTCGACAGTGCGCTTGCTCATTCGGAGTCGGGGAGCTTGCCGCGCTCACCGCGGCGCAGCCGCTCCTTCATGTCGGCGGGGAGCTCGTCGTACGTCTCGGCGATCGACAACTCCTCCATCGAGTAATGAGCCTCGGGGTTGGCTCCCAGCGCCTGCCGCACCTGCTCGGCGCGGCTGAAGCGGCCTCGCAAGGGGAAGTCCTTCCGCAGCGGGTACCCTTCGGCGTAGGTCTCCCACATGAGGATGCGGCGCAGATCGGGATGACCGCGGAAGGTAACGCCGAACATGTCGTAGGTCTCCCGCTCCAGCCAATCGGCGCCCCGCCATAGCGGCACGACGGAGTCGACAGTCAGGTCCCCGCGCGGGTCGAGCTCGACCTTAACCCGCAGGTCCGCGCGGCGCGCGAGCGAGCGCAGGAAATAGACCACTTCGAGCGGTCGCTCGCGGTCACGGTACTCCACCGCCGTGACATCGACCAGGTAGTCGTAGCCCTGCTGCGGGGTATCGCGCAGCCAAGCCATCGCGTCGAGCAGGGCCTCGCGCGCCACGTAGACGATGGTGTCTCCGCACGACTCGAGCCCGCGGCCGATCGCGCTGCCGAAGGTCGCTCGCAGGGCGTCGACGGTGAGGTTCACGCCGAGCGGAACTGGTGGACGGAGTTGCCGAACGGCTCCGAGATCTCGTCGATCTGCTCGGGGGGGAGGCGCAGGCCGCGCTCGTCGAGCGGCTGCTCCTCGCGGCGGGCGACGCGGTCGAACAGCGACTCGCCTTTGATCTTCTTGTGCAGCAGGAGCACGCCGTACAACAGCCCTTCCGGGCGTGGCGGGCATCCGGGGACGTAGACGTCCACGGGGACGATCGTGTCGATGCCCTGAACCATCGCATAGTTGTCGAAGATGCCGCCGGTGGACGCGCACGCCCCCATCGAGATCACCCATTTGGGCTGGGGCATCTGATCGTAGATCCGCCGGATCACCGGGGCGAGCTTGAAGGGCAGCCGGCCCGCGCAGATCAGGACGTCGGCTTGTCGGGGCGAGAACGCCTGGCGCTCCATCCCGAAGCGGGCGAAGTCGTAGCGGCTCGCGGCGGTCGCCATGAACTCGATGGCGCAGCATGCGGTCCCGAACGGCATCGGCCACAACGAGTTGGCGCGCGACGAGTTCACCGCCCAGTCGACCAAGTCCTGGACCTTGGCGAGCAAGTAGTTCGGGCTCTGCCCGGACACTTCTTTCGTCTCGATCACTCGCTTCACGACCGCCAGCCCTCCCGATTCAGTCCCATTCCAGCGCTCCGCGCTTCCAGATGTACACGTATCCGACCGCGAGGATGAACATGAATACCAGCATTTCGACGAGCAGGAACCCGGTGCTCGGGCCCCCCCCCACACCTCCAGCCGCGCCCCCGAAATAGATCGTTCCCCAGGGAATCAGGAATACCGTCTCGATGTCGAAAATGATGAAGAGCATCGCCACGAGGTAGAACTTCACCGAAAAACGCTCGCGCGCGTTGCCGAGCGGCGGCATGCCGCTCTCGTACGGGCTGTCCTTGAGGGGGGTGGGCTTGTGGGGGGAGAGGAGATGCGACAGCCCGATCAACAGTACCGCGTTGAACGCCACGAAGCCGAGCAGGAGGAGAAAGGCGAGATAGGGCTGGTTCATGTGAGTTCGTGAAAAATTTCACTTGACCCGCCGAAACGTATCCGGCCATGGTGGGCTTGTCAACCGAATCGAGTGGCGTAAGTGTCGATGCCGCCGATATATTGCCGCCCCATGTCCATCAAGTCCGATCGCTGGATCCGGCGCATGGCGACCGAGCGCCGTATGATCGAGCCGTTTGCGGAAAACCAGGCACGCCCGGGCGTCATCTCCTATGGCGTTTCGTCCTACGGCTACGACATGCGGGTCGCACCCGAGTTCAAGATTTTCACCAACGCCCTCTCTGCGGTGGTGGACCCCAAGCGTTTCGATCCGAAATCGTTCGTCGAGTTCATGGGCGACGTGTGCATCGTCCCGCCGAATTCCTTCGCGCTCGCCCGGTCAATCGAATACTTCCGCATTCCGCGGAACGTCCTGACGATTTGCGTCGGCAAGAGCACCTACGCCCGTTGCGGCATCATCACCAACGTGACGCCGTTCGAGCCCGAGTGGGAGGGCTTCGTCACGCTCGAGATCTCGAACACGACGCCCCTCCCGGCGCGCATCTACGCCAACGAGGGGATCGCCCAGGTCCTGTTCTTCACAGCCGACGAGGGAGACGAGTGCGAGATCAGCTATAAAGACAAGAAAGGCAAGTATCAGGCTCAGACGGGAATCACCCTGCCGAAGCTCTAGCTCTCTTGTTATAGGCGTACGCCACGGCGAGGGCGATGAGCGCGAGAGCGAAAAACGACGCGATGCGGTACAGCGCCTCGAGGTTCGAGAGGTCGTACAGCACGATCTTGAGTCCCGCTCCCGCAGCCACCGCGAGCCCCGCCGAGCGCACGTCCTTGCGGTCGAGCTGGAACCCGAGCCGCACCAGGGCGCCCGCGTACACCAGCCAAAAGACGCTCAGGGCCAGGTCGCCGGCGAGGGGAGCGCGCCGCCCGAAGTAGCGCTGCAGCTCCACCGAGCCACCCGCGAACAGCGCCGCCCCGCATAGCACCCAGAGCAGCTCCCCGCCGCGCGCGGTCCAGCGCGCCGTGCCGGGATCCATCCATCCCGCTCCCCAGCGGTGTGCGGCGAGCGCGGTGGCCGCGACGTAGCCGAACAGCGCCAGCGCCCAGGCGTCGGTGAAGGTCGCGGCGCCCGATGGCCGGGACCAGAGCGCGATGCCGAACAGGCACGGGAACGCGATCAGGGCGAGCGCGAGCGCCGCGATCCGCCCGCCCGGTCGGCCGCCCTGCTGCTCCGCCGCGAGCCCGGCGAGCGCGAGCACGGTCCATCCGATCACGATCGTCGGCGCGCTCCCCTCGACGGCCACCGCCAAGCCGCCCAGCGCGAACCCCATGACCAGGTGCGGGGCGGTGCGTCGGGCCCACCCGACCCCGAGGTACACCGCCCCCAGCAGTGCGGGCAAGAGCGCCGGCATCCGGTCGAGCAGCCGTGGGTCGGCCGTCCACACGAGCGCGAGCAGCACGAAGGGATTCGCGACAAAGAGCAGCGCCTCTTCAGGCGCCCGGAGCTGATTCTGGTCGAGCTCTTGCCACCACAGGAGGGCCGCGATCGCGAACGCCGCGCCGACGGCGAGCCAAAGCCGCGGCTCGGGGCTGCCACGCACGCCGGCAAGCGCGACGGCGAGCAGGATCCACGCAAGCAGCACGAGTCCGAGTCGCGCCTCCGGCCAGGCGCGCCGCCGCGTCACGTGCAGGGTAAGCAGCGCGCCGGCGGCGAGGAACCAGCAGCCGAGCGCGCTGGTCAGCGCCTCGCCTGCGGCGCCCGCAGCCAGGAGGAAATAGCCGGCGAGCGCGAGGTCGAACGTACGGCGCCAGGTCATCGTGTACGCGAGCAGGCCCGTGCCGAGGCCGATCACCTCGAGGTAGCCGAGCAGGGCTTCGGGGTTGGGCCGGAGCGGCGAGAGCAAGACCGGGGCCAGGTAGGCGCCGGCCAGCGCCCAGATCGCGAGGCCTTCGATCTCGTGCCGCAGCGCGAGGAGGGTCACAACGACCGCGCATGCGGCGAGGAGGAGCACGCCGATACGACGCTCGAGCAACCCGTACGGCCCGGCGGCCGCCCACAGGCCCAGGTACGCGAGCCCCCCGCCCGCGCCGATCATGGCCGCGCCGTAGCGCCGCAAGCCGCCGCGGATGCGGGCTTCCCCCCACGCGGCCAGTCCGATGCCGGCCGTGATTGCAAGCAGCGAGCGGACCACCGGAGCGATCCATCCGCGATCGATCGCGTACTTCAGGAAGAACCCGGCCGCGGTGAGCAGCGCGAGCACGCCGACGATCAGCAGTCCGCGCTGGCCGAACCATTGCTCGAGGTCAGGGGCCGGGGTAGATGGCGGGGAGTAACGGGGCGATTCTGGTGCGCGGTACGGGGCTGGCTGCAGGGGCCGGGAGAGGGGCGCGACCGGCGAGGCGACGACGGCGGGATCGGGGGCCGGCGCGATGCGTTCGGGAGCGGCGCCGGCCGCGAGCAGTCGCCGCACCATCTGCTCCAACACTTCGACGCGCCGCTCGAGTCGCCGCAGCGCGTCGGGCTGCTCGTCGCTCACGGAGACGGCGGGGAAGCGGCCGCCGAGCGGGATCCGAAGACCGTGATCGCGATCGTGGCCGCCGCCAGGATGACGAGATCGGCAACCCAGCCGAGCTCGGTCCGCGGCACCGCCATCGGAAGGAAGTCCATCACGAAGTCCACCAGCCCGACCAGCAGACCGAGGAGAACCGTGGCGTGCAGCCCGCGTCCGAGCTGCGCGAGCACGCTGCCCGTAGCGAGTGCGACCGCGCCCTGCCCGGCGGCGATGGCGACCGATACGGCCGCGTCTTCGAGCAGCGTCCGCCACAATCCCGCCCGGGTCGCGTGGTAGCTGAAAAACCACGTGTGAATGAGGGAGATCGCGATCCCGGCCACCACGGCGCACAGCGTGGCCCACACCGCGTAGCCGATCACGATCCTCATCCGGTCGCCGGTGTCGCTAGCCATGCTGACCTCCTCGCTTCCGCTCATGGGGGCGCGGGAGCAAATGTGGGCGCCCCGGCGCGGCCCCGCTAGTCAGCGCAGGGTGTATGAGGTGGCTGGCCGGGCGGCCCACCGCTATCATGAAGGGAGTATGCTGGTCGTTCTGGTACTGCTCGTGACCGTGGCGATGCGGGTCGCGATCGTCACCGCGGTGGTCTACCTGCTCCTTCCGCGGGGTCCTCTCTGTCCGCACTGTGGCATCGAGATGGCGCCGCTCCGGAACCGCTTCTTCGACCGCCTGCTGCCCGCGCTGCAACGACGCTGGTGTCTCGAGTGCGGCTGGGACGGCGTGGTGCGGCGCGTGCGCGGCGCTGATCACTCCATTGACGTGATGAGCCGCGCGGCGCGCTCGTAAAAGAAATAGTCCCACGCCCAGTTCAACAGCACGAACAGCTTGTTACGGAATCCGATGAGCTGGATGATGTGGACGACCAGCCATACCACCCACGCCGGGAAACCGGTGAACCCGATCCCCCGGATGTAGGCGACGGCGGCGTTCCGACCGATCGTGGCGAGCGAGCCCG
>WNGA01001901.1_pt1 | contig 32011 bp, 30 predicted proteins | sample 5400061 | NCBI WGS metagenome assembly WNGA01 (sample SAMN13153366, study PRJNA577476) | soil metagenome | isolation source: 100 cm soil or saprolite under grassland replicate 2 | place: USA:California | collected 2016-06-15 | reverse complement strand
TCTCTCGCAACCGATGGACGATGCGCTCTTTCGGGACATCGAGCGCGCGTGGCACGAGCATTGCGTCGTGCTCTTTCGCAGCCAAACCCTCGACGGCCTGCAGCAGGTGGCCTTCGCCGCGCGCTTCGGCGAACTGGCGCACACGCTGAAGGACTACGAAGGCGGCAAGATCCATCCCGCGCTCATGTACGTCACCAACGAAAAGAAGGACGGCAAGTACGTCGGCGCGCTGCCGGACGGCGAGATGTTCTTCCATTCCGACATGTGCTACCTGGAGCGGCCGTTGTCGGCCGCGATGCTGTTCGCGATCGCGCTGCCGCCCGAAGGCGGCAACACCATTCTCGCGAGCATGTACGCGGCCTGCGACGCGCTGCCGGCGGATCTGCGGGAGAAGCTCGAGGGGCGGCTGGCGATGAACAGCTACGAGCCGGGCTACGGCACGAGCAACGTGCAGATGCGCATCAGGGCGCCCGCGTCGCCCACCGCGCACGGCTTCGCGCATCCGGTGATCCGCACCCACGCGGCAACCGGGCGCAAGGCGCTCTACGTCAACCGGCTGATGACCGAGTACATCGTCGGCATGCCGCGCGAGGAGAGCGACGCGCTGCTCGAGCGCGTGTTCGATCACCAGGAGCAGCCGCAGTTCCAGTACGAGCATCGCTGGGAGGCCGGCGACCTGGTGATCTGGGACAACCGCTGCACGCTGCACGCGCGCAGGGATTTTCCGGCCATGCACCTGCGCAAGCTGCGGCGCGTCGCGGTGAAGGGCGAGCGGCCGGTCTAGGAGGTTGCATGCAACGCTTGATTGCGTTCGTCTGTCTTTTCCTTGTGCTTCTGACGGCACATGCTTATCCCGATCGCCCGATCAAGCTGATCGTCACCTATCCCCCGGGCGGGGGCAACGACATCATCGCGCGCCTGCTCGGCCAGAAGCTCTCGGACTCCATGGGACAGCCGGTGGTGGTCGAGAACCACGCCGGCGCAGGCGGCACCATCGGCACCGCGCGGGCGGCGAAGTCGCCGCCGGATGGCTACGCCATCGTGCTCGTCAGCACGCCCTTCGCGATGGCGGCCGCGTTCTATCCCAACCTTCCCTATGACACGTTCAAGGATCTTGCGCCGATCACGCTGGTCGGCACGGCGCAGAACGTGCTGGTGGTGCATCCCTCGCTGCCAGCGAAGTCGGTCGCGGAATTGATCGCCTACGCGAAGGCCAATCCCACGAAAATCAGCGCGGGCACCCTCGGCGGCGCCACCACGCAGCACCTCGCCGCCGGTCTGTTTAACCAGCGTGCCAAAACCGAGATCCTTCTCCTTCCCTACAAGGGGAGCGCGCCCGCCATGAACGACCTCCTCGGCGGCCAGGTGCAGATGATGTTCAACGCCATGCCCTCAACGATGCCCTACGTGAAGGCCGGTCGCTTGCGCGCGCTCGCGGTGACCGGCCTGCAGCGCTCGCCGGAGGCGCCCGAGCTGCCGACGGTGGCCGAAACGCTGCCGGGCTACGAGATTGTCACCTGGTGGGGGCTGCTCGCGCCCGCGGGCACGCCGCAGCCGGTGCTCGACAAGCTGTATCGCGAGATCCGGCAGGCGCTGGAGCGCACCGACGTCAAGGCGAAGCTCACGGAGATGGGGGTGAGCATCGACGCCCGCGGCCCGGCCGCGTTTGCGGCGCTGACCAAAGCGGAAATCGCGAAGTGGTCGGGGGTGATCCGCCTGCTGGGCGTGAAGCCCGACTGAGGACCCCGCTTTACCTATTCAGAAAGAGCGCCTTCCAGACCTTCTCCCATTTGTCGTTCTCGTCCAGCTCGACCGCCGGATCCATCATGACGGAGTCGAAGTCGCCCAGGCTGGGCTTCACCTTCCGGCTCGCGGGCGGGCGGCCGAGCGAGTTGAAGAGCTGCTGGCCTTCCGGCGAAAGGACGAAGTCGGCGAACAGCAGCGCCGCGTGCGGATGGGGCGCGTTCTTCGCGAGCCCGATGCCGAGCGGCTGCCCGATGACCGGCTCGACCGGCAGCCAGTCGATGGGCGCACCGCTGCGCTTGCCGGTCTCGGCGCCGCTGCTGTAGACGGTAAGCCCGACCGGCACTTCTCCCGATATCACCAGTTGCGTAAGCAGCGTGTGGCCGGTACGCACGTCGGGCCTCAACTGCGCGAGGCCGTTGAAGAAATTCATGCCGCGCTCCTGGCCCCAGAACTTGACGATTCCCGCGAGCCATACGACGTCGCCTGACTCGATCCCGATCCGGCCCTTCCACTTCGGATCGAGAAAACCCTCGTACGTCCAGGGCAGCTCCTCCTTGCGGACGAGCTTCGTGTTGTACGCCACGCCGAGATAGGACAGGCGGTCGGGAAACCAGCCGCGGTGGGAGGGGATCGCGGCGGGGAGCAGATCGGCGAGATGGGGACTGTAGAACTCCGCGAAGATCTTCTCGCGGGTCATTTTCTCGAGGTCTGTCCCGATCGTTTCGACGGCGTCGACATTGAAGCGCTTGCCGCGCGCTTCGGTGATCGTCCGCTGCGCGACCTTTTCGCTGTTCGAGCGCCAGAGGTCCACCTTGATGCCGTACTTCTTCTCGAACGCCTGGGTCAGCGGCACCGACTCGCTGGGGGCAAGCGAGGTGTACAGCGCGATGACGCCCTCGCGCCGGGCATTCTCCAGAAGACGCTGATCGCGGTCGGCGCTGCGATACAGGTACAGCTTCTCGTTTGCCGTCTGGCCATGCGCAAGCGATACGACGGCGAGCGCAATAACCGCCGTCCCGACGGCTAAGCGGCTCAGGCGAGCTTGGCGCGGCATAGCGAATCTCCTCCTACCGGCGCGGCGCGCGGCGCTGGCCGAGCACCACCTCCTCGAACAAGCCGAGCGAACGCTCGTATTCGTCGACCAGTACCGCGGGGTCGAGCACCTGGAGCTTCGTCTGCTTGAGCGGCGAGCCCACCCTGGCACGAGTCGGGACGTAGCCGATGTCGGCGATGATGCGCTGCGCGTCCTCGCTCAGCATGTAATCGCGAAACAGGGCCGCGGCGTTCGGCCGCGGGGCGCGCGCCGCGACCGCGATGGCATCCGGAATGCCGATCGCGGGCTCGATCGCGAAGGACTCGATCGGCGCGCCCTTCTTCTTCAGCTGCTCGGGCGCGTAATTGTAGACCGTCAGCGCAAGCGGCACTTCGCCGGAGGCGACGAGCTGGGTGAGCAGGGGATGGCCGGTGCGCACCGAGAGCTTGTTGTTCGCCACCAGATCGCGGAAGAGGCGGATGCCCTTCTCCTCGCCCATGCCGCGGATGACGGCGTAGAACCACTCGTGGTCGCTCGCCTCGATGGCGAGCATGCCTTTCCACTTCGGGTCGAGAAGGTCGGCGTAGCTCCTGGGCAGATCCTCCTTTTTCACCTTCGTGGTGTTGTAGGCCTGCACGAAAACGTAGATCAGCGTTGCTGCCCACTCGCCGTGCGCGGGCGCGGCCCCCGCGATGAGGTTCCGGGTGGCGGCCGACTTTACCGCCTGCAACAGCTTTTCGCGCCGCATCCCCTCCACCGAGGGCGCGATGCTCTGGATCACGTCGACGGCGTGCGTGCCGGCGCGGCTCTCGTTCATGACGCGCTGGCTGATCGCCTCCGAGCGAGCGCGCCAGAGGTTTACCTTGACGCCGTGCTTCTTCTCGAAGTCGGCGGTGAGCCGGCGCATGTACTCCTCCGGCGTGGTCGTGTACAGCAGGAGCGAGCCTTCCTGCCGGGCGAGACGTTCGTCCGCTGTTGCACTACCGATAAAGAAAATCAAGACGACGGTGAAGGCCAGCTTGACCATGGCAGTTCTCATTCAATCCTCTCCGATCGCCTGCAGATAGGGGGCCATGTCCGGCCGGACGTTCGGCACGAACAGCTCGTCCACCGCCATTTTTCGCCGCGCGAGTCCCTGCTCGTGAACGTAGGCGACCAGCGTTTCGAGCGTCGGCCGGCTGCCTTCGACGGAATAGTCCCAGATCTGCGGCCCGAACAGCCGCCGCGCGGCCTCGATCTCATCTATGATCCAGGGCAGCGCGACGGGCAGCGCGTCGGTGTCGTAGAGCCAGCGGTACGCAGAATCGCGCGCGCGGCAGAACGCCTTGTAAAGGCTGATCGCGAGCCATGGCTCGGCCTCGAAGAGATCGCGCTTCAGCACAAGGGTGTGCATGATCGGGAAGATGCCGGTCTTGCGGTAGTACTCGGTCTCGACCTGGCGGAAATCGGGGAACAGGCGCTTGACGCCCGTGCCGAGGGCGCGCGGCAGCATCACCGAGATCAGCGCATCGATGTCGCCGCGATCGAGCAGCGTTTCAAGCGACACGCCCGCGGGCGCCTGCTCGAGCCGGATGCCCTCCAGTGCCGCGATGCGGCGCACCGGTCTGCCGATCACCCAGGTCACTTCCTGCGGCAGCACACCGTAGTCATGCTGCAGAAAACCTTTCACCCACACGGCCGCCGTCATCTGATAATCGGCCACGCCGACGCGCTTGCCCTTCAGCTCCGCGGGCGCGCGAATCGGCGAATCGGCCCGCAGGTAAACCGCCGAGTGGCGAAACACGCGCGAGGGGAACACGGGGATCGCCACGAACCGCTCATCGCCCTCGGCGCGCAGGATCGTATAGGACGACAGCGACATCTCGGAGGCGTCGAATTCGCCGTTGTTGAGCATCCGCCAGAACGTCTCGCCGGGCCGCAGCGGCAGAAAATTAAGCTCGACGCCTTCGGGCCGGATCCGGCCGTCGATCAGGGCCTGGGTCCTGTCGTAGCGGCCGCAGGCAAGCGTGAGTTTCACCTCCGGCATGGTTCTGTCACAACCCGAAAAAGCGCGGGCCGTTTTCCGACAGGATCTTCGCCTTGGTCTTCTTCTTGATGTCTTTGCGCTTGCCGAAGATCTTGATGGCGTCGAACACCCGGTGCGCGTGCGGCAGATCGGAGGCATAGAGGATGCAGTCCTCGCCGATGACCTCGGCGGTCGCGCCGATCCGGTTCTCGTCCAGCTCGCAGCTGAAATAGACCCGGCCGTCGCGGATATACTCCACCGGGTTGCGCGCCGGCAGGTCCGTCTTCTTGGATCCGCCCGGCGGCTGTTTGTAGAAACGCTCCAGCCGATCGAGCCAGTAGGGGACCCATTCCACGCCCGCCTCGAAGAAGCCGACCTTGAGCTTGGGGAAGCGGTCCAGGACCCCGCTGCACAGGATGCTGGAAAAACCCATCAAGAGGTGAAGGGCGAACGGGGTGACCAGGGATTCGTAGACGTTCTCGTAGAGATTGGCGAGCGGCGCGTAGGACCAGCCCACGTGCACGCAGACCGGGAGGTTGAGCCGTTCCGCGCACGCATAGAAGGGATCGAGCCGCCGGTCGCCGAGGAGCACGTCGCCGGCGGTGCCGAGCACCAGGACCCCGCAGGCGCCGAGCTTCCTGGCATGGGTCAGCTCTTCCACCGAGCCCTCGACGTCGGGGAGCGGGACCGCCGCCACCCAGCGGATCCGGCCGTGGGTCTGCTTGCATTTGCCGGCGGCCCACTCGTTGTAGGCGCGGCACATCGCCTTGTACAGATTCCTGTCGTCCGCAAGCGGATAGACCAGGAAAAGGGTCGGGAAGACGACCGATACGTCGATCCCCTCCTTGTCCATGTCGCTCAAGCGGGCGGACGGGTCGTTCAGCTCCTGGCTCTCGATCCGGGTGCGCCGCTCGGGATCGACGTATCCCGCGGCCTTGCGCAGATGCGGCGAGCCGAAGGTGTTGACGCCCTTGCCGGTCAGCTTGGGAAAGGTTCTTCCCTCGATCAGCCAGAAGCCGCGCCTGGGCCCTTCGATGACGCGCGGGGCCGAATTGGCGAATTCCTCGCGCCCCTTGAGGGCCGCAAAGGTCTCCTCGCTTTCTTCCACGTGGGCATCGGTATCGAAGATCATCTTCACGCCTCCTCAATGCATGTTGGAGCCGCCGTCGACGTTGATGGTCTGGCCGGTGACAAAGTCGCTGTCGGCCGAGGCGAGGAACATCACCGTGCCGAGAAGATCCTCGGGAAGTTGATCCCGCTGAAAGCATCGGTGGCTGCGCCGATCGGCCAACTGCGCCGGTGTGATGACGCCCGCCTGCTGCGGACCTGAAATGGTGAGGCCCGGCGTGATGGCATTCACCGCTATGCCGTCCGGTCCCAGCTCCCGCGCCAGGGCGCGCGTAAAGCCGATGACCCCGGCCTTCGAGGTCACGTAGTGGAGAAAAAACGGCGTGCCGTTGAAAATCGTTCCGGAGGAGATGTTGATGATCTTGCCTTTCCCCTGCTTCTTCATGGGGGGGTAGACGGCCTGGCTGCAAAGAAACATTCCCTTCAGATTCACCGCCATGACCCGATCCCACTCCTCGGGAAGAATCTCGAGGAAAGATTTTTTCTTGATCGAGGTGTACAGCCCGGCGTTGTTGAGGAGGACGTCGATCCGGCCGTACCGGTCGAACGCATTCCGAGCCATGGCGCGCGTCTGCTCCGGCGCGGTGACGTCGACGGCGACCGCCAGAGCCTCTCCGCCCTCACGCGCGATCTCAGCCGCGACCTTTTTCGCGCCTTCCTCTTGAATGTCTCCGACGACGACCTTGGCCCCTTCCTTGGCCAGGCTCAAACAACAAACACGGCCGATCCCCATGCCGCCCCCGGTCACGATGGTGACTTTATCCTTTAAGCGCATCTCCACCTCCGACAGGTTGCCGAATACGGGTTTCCAGGGGCCTGCCAGCATACAGAGTCACGAGTCCGGACGAGATAGAGCTTCTTCGCGTTGCGATGGGGAGTCTTCGCGCGCCTTGGAGCGCCCAGTCAAGCGCCCACAGTCCCACAAACGGATCGTGCAGCCGAGGTTCCCAGGCAAGACGCGCCGCCGCGTGCCGGTTCTTGAGCGAAACGTCGAGCATCTCCGGGGTCATCGGCTCGGCCAACCTCTGCCTGGCGAGCTTCTCCATGAAAGGCAGGACCGCTGGCGCTCCGTTCGCCCCGTGCAGATAGAGGAGCGGCTCGCCCGACCCGCCGCGGCGGAGGTTGATCCTGCAACCGTCGACCTCGATGAAACGCTGGCTGAATGCCATGACGCCGGTGTCACCGCAGCCGGCAGCTAGCCGCGCCTCGCGCCCGCGCGTTTCGTTCCGGCGACGCGGGAGGCCTCGATCACGGGGCCGATCGCGGAACGGAAAGCCGGCGCCATCACGTGCGCGCCGGCCACCCCCGGGGTCTCCGCGAGCTGCTGCAGAAGCTCGACGCAGATTCTTCTGCCCTCGGCTTTCGGGTCGGCGGCGCGCTCGAGCAGCTCCACGATCCGGTCCGGGATCATCGCTCCGAAGAGCTTCTCTTTCATCCAGCGCGCCGAGCGCGCCGAAGGAATCGGGGCGATCCCGATCAGAATCGGCAGTTTTTGCGCCACGCCCAGTTCTAGCAATCGCGCGGCGTAGCGCCGCACCGCGGCGGCATCCATGCAGAACTGCGTCTGGATGAATTCGGCGCCGGCTTCCATCTTGGAGAGCAAGCCGTCGGGACGCCAGCCCGCGGGAGGATCGATCGGCAGCTCCGCCGCGCCGAGCACGAACCTCACGGCGCCCTTGATCTCGGTGCCCGAGGGAAGCCGGTGCTCCGAGCGCATCTGCTGCGCGGTCGCGAGCAAGGCCGTCGTATCCAGGTCGAAAACGGGCTTCGTGTCCGGCTGGTCCCCGAGCTTCGGGTCGTCGCCGCGCAGCGCGAGGATATTGCGTATGCCGAGGGCGGCGGCGCCGAGCAGCTCGCCCTGAAGCGCAATCCGGTTGCGGTCGCGGCAGGTGAGCTGCAGAATGGGCTCGACGCCGCTTCGCACCAGGAAGTGCGCCGCCGCGAGGCTCGACATGTGGGCTCTCGATCCCGCGCCGTCGGTCACATTGATCGCGGTGACGAGCCCGCGCAACGCGAGCGCATGGTCTATGAATTCGGCGGGATCGGTGGACACCGGCGGGGAAAGCTCGGCGGTGATGACGAAACTTCCGTCCCGCAGGTGCCTTTGCAGCTCGCTGATGGCCCTATTCGATGACTGTTCCTTGGTAGCCAAATCCATTCTCGGGTCCCGTCGTTCCCGCGAGTCTAGCACGCTGCGCATCAGCTTCTGCCGTCTCTCTCCGCCTCGACTCTTTTCATGAATCTCGGCGCCTGCTCCCGCAGGCGATCGTCCGTCATGCGCCCGCTTCTCGTCATGTAGTCGTAAGCGAGCCGCCAGGGCGCCTCGCGCATTTTTTCCGGAAAGCGCTCGTACCAGTACGAGCTCGCGTTCGCCGCGGCGAGCAGTTTTTCCACGACGGGCCTGCGCTCGCGCTCGAACGCCGCGAGCGCGCGCGGCACGTCCTCGCCCGCTTCGCCGAACGCCCGGTCGAGCGCGATCGCGTCCTCGAACGCGAGGCGCGTTCCCGAGCCGATCGAGAAATGCACGGTGCGCAGCGCGTCGCCGACCAGGACAAACTTTCCCGAGCACCAGCGCCGGTTCGACAGCAGCGGGAACTGCCGCCACAACGACTTGTTCGAGACCAGAGGATGCCCGTCGAGATCCGGTGCAAATACCCGCTCGCAGTACGCACGTGACTGAGCGTCGTCCATCCGGCCGAGTCCCGCCCTTTTCCAGGTGGCCTCATCGCATTCGACGACAAAGGTGCTCATCGCCTGAGCGTGGCGGTAATGGTGAGCGACAAATGCACCGTGCTCGTTGCCGCGGAAGGTGAGCGTCAGGCAATCGAACGTCTGCGTCGTGCCGTACCACGCGAAGCGGTTGGTGAGCAGCTCGATCTTCGGCTGAAACTGCGATTGCAGCGCCGCACGCACGAGCGAATTCGATCCGTCGGCGCCGACCACGACGTCCGCGCCTGCGAGCTTGTCGAGCGCGGTCACGGCGCGGCCGTACTCGATCTTCACGCCCGCGTCACGGCACAGCTTCTGCAAGATTTCCTGGAGCTCGAGGCGCCCGATGGCGGAAAAGCCGTTGCCGTCGATGTCCACGCGCTCGTCGCGATGTACGATGCGCTGCATCGGCCAGCGTTCCATCGCCACCTGCATGATGCTCGAGAGCTGCGGCTCGTCGCGCTCGAGAAACGCCAGGGCGCCGTCAGAGAACACCACCCCGAATCCGTAGGTCGCGCCCTCGGGATTCTGCTCGGCGACCTCGATCCGCCAGGAAGGATAGCGGCGCTTGGCGAGGAGGGAGAACAGGAGACCGGCCGGTCCGGCCCCGATTACGGCGACGCGCATTTCATGACTGCGTCATAGTTCACGAAATCCCCCAGGGGCTTGTTCAGCCGCGATTTGAAGCTTATACTGCACCGTAAGAATCGCTCGTAATTTATTGATTCTCCATGAAAGCAAAGATGAACGCTGTAGCCCGTAAGCCGCGCACGATGAGCCCCTCCGGGCCGTTATGCTACGCCGGTCGGCTGCTCCTCATCGCCCTGCCCATGCTCGCGCTCACCTACGCGATCTTCGGCGACGCATGGGCCCCCACCCTGCCTTCGCTGCCGCTCACGTTCACGATCCTGCCGTTCGTGATCTGGACGGCTCTGCGCTTCGGGTGGCGCGAGGTGACCGCGCTGAATGCGCTGGTGTGCATCATCGCCGTCTGGCACACGATCGAGGGACACGGGCCGTTCGCATCGGCGCCGCTCGGTACCTCGCTCTTGCTGCTGCTCGCGTTCATGAGCACCGTGGTTTTCACGGGAATCGTGCTGAACACCGTCGTCGGCGAGCGCGGCCGCGCCTTCGAGGCGCTCGCACAGGCCTTGAAGACCCTCAAGGAGGAGGCGATCCGGGATCCCCTGACCAATCTCTACAACCGGCGCTTTCTGCGGGACTATTTGTCACGCGAGCTGCTGCGCGCCGCGCGCGAAGGCATCCGTGTCGCGGTGATCATGATCGACCTGGACCGCTTCAAGCGGGTGAACGACACCGCGGGACACGCCGCCGGCGATTTCGTGCTCACGGAAATCGCGACGCTGCTCAAACGCCATATCCGGGGCAGCGACATCGCCTGCCGCTACGGCGGCGAGGAATTCACGCTGGTGCTTCCCAGCGCCACTCTCCAGAGCGCGCGCAGCAGGGGCGAGGCGATTTGCTCGGCGATACGGGGGGAAGGCGTCCAACTCAGGGGCGTCACCGCGTCGCTGGGCGTGGCGATTTTCCCCGATCACGCCGCCGAGCCCGAGTCCTTGCTGCGCGCGGCCGACAAGGCACTCTACGACGCGAAAGGCCGGGGGCGCAACCAAGTCAGGATTTTCGCGCGCGGAACCGCCAAGATTTCCTCGTTTCGCGCCAAGACCGCCAAGCGCGCGCACGCATGAAGGGTCCCGGAAGGGATCTGCTTGCATCCGGAAACGGATGCTTCTAGGATTCCTTCACGGCCCGCACGTTCCCGGACCGCGCTCAAAGGGGAGATTCCATGCAACCTGATATCCATCTGAACTACTGGGCAATTCTAGCGGCAGTGGCGGCCAGCATCGTCCTTGGCTTTCTCTGGTACGGCCCGATCCTCGGCAAGGCGTGGATGAAGGAAATGGGGATGCCCGTCGATCAAAAACCCGATCGGAAGGTCATGCTGCGGGGGGTGATCCTCATGGTAATCGGCTCGTTCCTCACCGCCTTCGTCCTCGCGCACACCGGCGCGGTATGGCGGCCGTCCGTGTGGAAGGCCGGAGCCGACGGCTCGGCCGCGTTCTACGGTTTTTCCACCGGCTTTTGGACCTGGATCGGCTTCTACGTGCCCCTGCTTCTCGGCGGCGTCGCCTGGGAGAACAAGTCCTGGAAGCTGTTCGGGATCAACGCCGCGCACGCCTTCGTGATGCTGCAGGTGGTGGCAATGATCCTGGCGTACTGGCGCTGAGCGGCCGGACCTAGTCGCGGGTGAAGTCCAGCCGCGTATTGAGCAGCACGCCAAACAGCTTGATCGGATCGCGGCGCGGGATTTCCAGCGGCGGCAGTTCTTCGGCGTCGATCGTGACGCCCATCTCGGCGGCGAGGTCCATCAGCGTCTCCGAGAGTACGAACTCGCCCCCCCGCGCGCGATGCAGCAGGCGGTTGGCGATGCTCACGCAATCGCCGAACACGAAGAGCTGTTCGGGGGTCGGACTCGCTTTTGCGAATCCGACCACCGCGTCCCCGCAGTGCAGCCCCAAAGAGACCGCCGCACGGATGCCGAAATCGCGCTGCCACGCCTCGGCGAGAGTCGCGAATCCGGCCTGGATTTCCTGCGCCGCCTCGACCGCGTGCTGAGCGTCGTCCTGCCCGGTGAAGGTCGCCATCACGGTGTCGCTGAGAACGTTCACCACGGCGCCCTCGTGATCCTCGACCGCCTTGGACATGAAGGACACGAATTCGCCCACCCGCGCGAGCACGACCCCCGGATCGAGCATGTCGGACATGCCCGTGAATCCGCGCATCTCGGCGAACAGGATCACCATCGGCGAGCGCTCGGGCTTGTCCGCTTCGTTGACCACCTTGTATTCTCCCCTGTCTCACCGCGCCGCGGTCCCGCTATGCCAGTGGGGCCGGCCGCGTAAAGTAGGAATTTTACACAGGCCGTGTAAAACGGTCGCGACCCCAGGGGCAGAACGGCGACCGGTCAGCGCCGGGCCCCTTCGAATATGCATATCATTCAAATGTCATCAGCTCAAGCCGTCGGGCGGAGTATAATTTTTTTATCCCCGTCCGTTCAACGGGAATTCTCAGCCCAGGACCGGAAACGCGCCAGCGCGGCGCCCAGGCGTTCCGGCCCGCTGCCAACACGGAGGTCGAAAATGGCTGTTCGCATAGGCGACGAAGCGCCGGACTTCACGGCGGAAACCACCGAAGGAAAGATCCGCTTTCACGAGTGGATCGGGGACAAATGGGCCATCCTTTTCTCGCATCCGAAGGATTTCACGCCCGTCTGCACCACCGAGCTCGGCTACATGGCGAAGTTGAAGCCCGAGTTCGACAAGCGCAACACCAAGATCATCGGCCTTTCCATCGACCCGGTCAGCGACCACAGGAACTGGGTGAAGGACATCCAGGAGACGCAAGGGACAGCGATCAATTATCCGATGATCGGCGACGCGGACCTCGTCGTCGCGAAGCTCTACGACATGATCCATCCCAACGCGAGCGGCGGCAAACGCACTGCGGCGGACAACGCCACGATCCGCTCGGTATTCATCATCGGCCCCGACAAGAAAGTGAAGGCGATGCTCATCTATCCGATGAGCGCGGGCCGGAATTTCGACGAGGTTCTGCGCCTGCTCGATTCGCTGCAGCTGAACGCCAAACACGCGGTGGCGACGCCGGTGAACTGGAAGCCGGGCCAGGACGTGATCATCCCGACCTCGGTGTCCGACGAGGAGGCGAAGAAAAAGTATCCGCAAGGCTTCAAAACGCACAAGCCGTATCTGCGGACGGTGGCACAACCGAAGTAGCTTGAACGAGGACAAGAATCCAGCCGCGGCGGCGGGAACGCTGCAGCTCGGCGAGCTCATCGTGCGCCGCATGGGTTTCGGCGCAATGCGCGTGACCACCGACGGCAGCGACATCTGGGGCCCGCCGGCCGATCCGCGAACGGCGAAGCTGCTGCTGCACCGGGCGCTTGAGCTCGGCATCAATTTCTTCGACACCGCCGACAGCTACGGGCCGCACGCTTCTGAGTCCTTCATCGCGGAAACCCTGTATCCCTACCCTGAGGGCCTTGTCATCGGCACCAAGGGCGGGCTGGTGCGACCGAGCAGGCGCCGTTGGGACCCGGACGGCCGCCCCGAGCATCTGCGCCGGGCGTTGGACGGAAGCTTGAAGCGCCTGAGGCTTGAACGCATCGATCTCTATCAGTTTCACGCCCCGGATCCGCAGGTACCCTTCGCCGACTCGGTGGGTACGCTCGCCGAAGCCCAGCGCGCCGGCAAGATCCGGCACCTGGGGCTCTCCAACGTCAGCGTGAAGCAACTGGAAGCGGCGCGCCGGATCACGCCCATCGTCTCGGTGCAGAACCAATACAACCTGGATAACCGGAAGTCGGAAGACGTGCTGAAAGCCTGCGAGCGGCTCGGCGTCGCCTTCATTCCGTGGTATCCACTCGGCGACGGAGCGGCGCTCAGGTCGCGCGGCGTGAAAGGGCTCGCCGGGCGGCTCGGCGTGCCGCCCGCGCAGGTGGCGCTCGCATGGTTGCTCGCGCATTCGTCGGTCATGCTCCCGATTCCCGGCACGGCCTCGATCGCGCATTTGGAGGAAAATACGGCGGCCGCGACCTTGAGAATCCCACGCGCAGACCTTGCAGCGCTCAACTGAGAGAACGGAGGAACCCAATGCAGCGTATCGCGATGTTTCTGACAATCCTGGGCGCCGGCGCGTCGGCCGCTCTGACCGGCGGCTGCAAGACCCCGCCCACTCAGTCGGAGATGGCCGCCTACGACTACGGTCCGCGCCCGGAAAACTCCGAGAAGCTCATCCGCGACTACCTCTGGCCCAAGCTCCTCGATCCCGGAAGCGCGATCGTCGAGTTCAAGGCCGGACCCAAGCAGCTCTTCCAGCAGGAAACGGCGCTGCGCCCGCTCCGATACGGCTGGGGAGTCTGCGTGTGGATCAACGACAAGAACACGCGCGGCGCCTACGACGGCCCCTACCCGATGGTGTTTTTCATCCGCGACGGGAAGATCGTCGCGACGAACGGCGGGTCGGACGACAACATCATCGGCTGGCGCTACGCGCGCACCGGGTGCAACGAGCTCGGCGCGCCGTTCTGGACACCCTGATCGAACAGCCCGTGCGGCTCCTGGTGGGGATCCTCGCCGCGACATCGATCGCCCTGGCGACGCTCGCCAGCTGCTTCAGACGAAGGAGACTCTGGACGATGAAAATCGCGTTCGACGCCTGTGTGGCTCTGTTGCTCGCCGCGGCGACCCAGATCCACGCCCAGGACTACCCCAAAGGGTCGGTCACGCTCGTCATCCCGCTCGCGCCGGGGGACGCGACCGATACCTCCGCGCGCGCCATCGCCGAGGAGCTTTCCCGCGAGCTCAAGGTGGCGATCATCCCGGTGAACCGGCCCGGCGCGGGCGGCGCGCTCGGCACCGACCTGGTCGTGAAATCGAAGCCCGACGGCTACACCATCATCCTCACCAACAACGCCTCGCTCGTTTTCCGCTCGATCCTCGATCCCGAAACCGCAAACTACAACCCGCTCACCGACCTCACGCCGCTCGGACTCGCGATGCGCTCGCCCAGCATTCTCGCCATTCGCGGAGACGCGCCCTACAAGAGTTTCAACGCGCTCGTAGAGCACGCGAAGAGGAACCCCGGGAGCGTGCGCGTCGGAACCGCGGGGGCGGGATCGGTAGGCGATTTCTGCGTGCTGACGCTTAATTCGCTCACCGGAGCGGGACTCACCACGGTGCCGTTCACCGGCGCCTCGCCCGCCGTTACCGCCTTGCTCGGCGGGCATGTCGAAGGCGTCATCCTCGCGCTCGGCACGATGACGGGCCACTTGAGGAGCGGCACGCTGCGGGGCATTGTCATCTCGGGCAAGTATCCGGATTTTCCGGACATCCCGACGCTGTCGGAACTCGGCTATTCGGAACAGCTCTTCGGAATCTGGGTGGGATTCTTCGCACCGGCAGGCGTGCCCGCCGCAGTCACGCGAGCGCTGGTTCCGGCGCTCGAGCGCGCCATCCGGTCCCCCGCCATCGGCGCGAAGTTGAGGACGCTCGGGATTCTGATGGACTATTCCCCGCCGGAGAAGCTCCTCGCCGAGATCCGCGAAGAGCGCGCGCGCGTGCAAGGGCTCGCCCGCAAAGCCGGCCTCCTCAAGTAAAATCTGTCACGGCAGCTGGATCTTGCCGCCGCCGCCCAAGGGGCCCTGCGGGACGACGATCGAGGAACTCGCCTGGCGGCGCAGCTCCTGCAGCTCGCGCACGGTGCGGTCGATCGCCTCTTTCGCGGCCGGTCCGAACTTCTCCGCCGCTTCCTCGAGCGACGCGGCGCCGATCTCGAACCCGATGGGGATGGATCCGGCGGGAGTCATGATCTGCGTCTCACCGACGTAGAGGACCGTCCTCGAGGCATCCGGTTTTCCGTCTTTCGCGACGGGGGTCAAGCGACGGATCGTGCCGATGCGCCTGTCGGTGAAAATTTCCTCCAGGTAGAGCTTGTCCGGATCGAGCTTCAGCTCTGAGGACTTGAGTTCGGGCGTGGCCATGCCTGGGCTCCGGACTCGATGTCAGGCCAATCCAATCGGGTCAGCGATAGCCAGACTCTTTCGCGTTGTGGACGATCCGGATCAAGCGGCCTGCTGACGGGTTGCCGACGCTGCCACCCGCGAATACCAGGCGCCCCTGGCCCTTGTACGCCAGCTCGTGCCGGTAACGATCACCGCCGAAGTAGAACGGAATGAACGCCTTGCCCGTCACGTAAGCGCCCTGGTCCGTGGGCTGACCAATCAGGTCGGTGACCTCCTTCATACTCATGCCTATTTTTACCTTGGTGAATTTGCTGTTCTTCGCAGGGGTACCAACTATTTCTCCCTCTGTGGCGTCGCCGCTCTTGGCAGCCGGCGCTTTTGCCGTCGCAGGAGCCTGCGCCTTTGTGGAGCTTGTCGTGGAGCTTTCGGATTTCGGTGCCGTCTTGCAGCCCACCAGCAGACAGGCTGACCCGAGCGCCATCGCCAGAAGCGGAAGGTTCAGGTGAGTCATGGCTAGTCTTCCTTTTTCCAGGTGGTAAACAGTCGCTTCATCATTGTGCCCACGGTTGCTTCACTAAAGCAAATGCCCTCCTCCATCAGGTCTTCTTCCCGAGCTCCGTTCCTGCGAGCTTCTCCCAGTAGCGCACCACGGCGGTGTGATCCAGCCCGGGACCGAGCGCGCTCTGTGCGTCGGTCCAAGCCTCGAGGCAGGCCTCGGCGAGCGGGGCCGGTGATCCGGTCGAACGCGCGACCTCGAGCGCGGTCTTCAAGTCCTTCACCATCAGGTCGAGCGAAAACCCCGAGTCGAACGCGCGCGACAGGATGAATTGGTGAAACTTGTTGAGGGTCGAATTGTTCATCCCGGTCGACGCGTTGAGAATGTCCACGACGTTTCCCGGATCGAGCCCGAAGCGCTGCGCGGCAAGCACGCCTTCTGCCGCCGCGACGAGACCCGCCGCCGAGACATAATTGTTGAGAGCTTTCATCGTGTGCCCGGAACCGAGCGGGCCGGTCAGGAAGATCTGCCTGCCCATCGCCTCGAGGGTCGGCCGGCAGCGCGCGATGCTCTGCGCACCGCCGCCGACCATGATCGAGAGCGTCGCGTCGACTGCTTTCCTGACGCCGCCCGATACCGGCGCGTCGAGCATCGCAACGCCGCGCTCGGCGAGCCGCGCGCCGAGCTCGCGCGTGCCCAGCGGAGAAGACGAGCTCATGTCGATCAGGACGCTGCCGCGCGAAAGCCCCGCGAGCAGGCAATCTCCGGCCCCGCCCGGCCCGAGCGAGACCGCGCGCACGGCTTCCCCGTCGGGAAGCATCGTGATCACCGCCTCGCAGCGCTCGGCCGTAGCCTTGAGCGACCCCGGCGCCTCGGCTCCGATCGCATCGCGGGCGCGTCTGAGCGCGTCGCGGTCTACGTCGTGCGCGACGATCGCGTAGCCCGCCCGGGCGAGATTGCGCGCCATGGGATGGCCCATCCGGCCGAGGCCGATGAAACCGATGCGCGCGGGGGGAACGATCGGACGTGAATTTACCGGGGAACTCGCCATCGCCTCGAGCGTCCTCTGAAGCGACTCAAGTAACGCCGAGCGCCAGGCCGACGATGCGGGGCAGCGTTTCGCCGATCGAGTCCCGGAGCACCGCGTCGGCGATACCGTCGAACGGCGTCGGCTCGGCGTTCACGATCACCACGCGCGCACCCGCGTGCTTCGCGGCCGGCACCGCGCCGGCGATCGGATAGACCTGCAGGCTCGTGCCGATGGCGAGAAGCAGGTCTGCTTCGGCCGCCGACTGCATCGCGCGATCGATCACTTCCGGGACCAGCGCCTGGCCGAACGAGATCGTGTCGCTCTTCAGCAGACCGCCGCAATGCCCGCATGGCGGATCGGATTCTCCTGAGCGCACGCGATCGAGCGTCGCCTGCATCGGTCCCTTCCAGCCGCACGAGAGGCACACTACCTTGTGCACCGTGCCGTGCACCTCGATCACGCGCTCGGGCGAGTTGCCCGCCTTCTGGTGCAATCCGTCGATGTTCTGGGTGATGAGCGCGTGGAGCTTGCCGTGCCGCTCGAGCTCCACGATCGCAGCGTGGCCCGCGTTCGGACGCGCCGTCCATGCCGGGTGCGAGAGGCGCGCCTGCCAGGATTTCCTTCGAATCTCGGGATCGGCGACGTAGTAATGGATGTTGGAGAGCTTCTCCGCCTGCGGGTCCTTCGTCCACAGTCCTTGCGGGCCGCGAAAATCCTGAATCCCGGACTCGGTGGAGATGCCGGCGCCGGTGAGGATCACTATGCGCTTGGCGTCCTCAACCCACTTCCGGATGGAGGCGATTGTCACCGACTCGATCTCGCCCGGGCCGCGGCACCGCCACGCGGCGCCCGAATAAACCGCACCCACGCCCAGAGGGCGAGGAGGTCCGCGAGCACGGCTCCCACGCCGAACAATGCGCGCCCAAGCATTTGACTGGTTTGCAGTGGCCCGCGGACATTGTTGAGGGAAAAACCCCTCCTGACGCCCGAGTCACCCGGCCCGAAGGCGATCCAGTCCGCCGTCAGCGCGAGCGCGGTGATCATCAGGGCCGCGATCAGCGCGCGCGTCCTGACGAAGCTCCCGGGCAGCGCGAAGAACGCTCCACCGAGGGCGAAGGCCATCCCCACCGGCAATGCCGCTAATTCCCAGGCGGCGAACCTGTTCGCCTTGGGCCCGAGCTGATAGACGCCGAGGGCGACAACGCCCAGGCCCACTGCACACACCGCGAGACCGATCGCAACGCGCTTGCCCAGCGACGGACTTTTTTCGGCCACACTCCTCCCTTTCCTTCTAACTCCGCAATTTGAACCGCTGGATCTTTCCCGTCGCAGTCTTAGGCAGCTCTGGGAGGAACTCGATCCAGCGCGGATACTTGTAGGGTGCAAGCTTGTCCTTGACGTGCTGCTGGAGCGCGGCCTTCAGCGAGTCGTTCCCCGAGTTGCGCTGCTTGAGAACGACGTAGGCCTTCGGCTTGATGAGTTTGTTCTCGTCTTCGGCGCCGACCACCGCCGCTTCGAGCACTGCTTCATGCGTGACGAGAGCTGCTTCGACTTCAGCGGGCGAGACGTAGATGCCCGAGACCTTCAGCATGTCGTCCGAGCGCCCGCCGTATACGTAGTAGCCGTCCTTGTCGAGGCTGTACTTGTCGCCGCTCTTCGTCCAGGCGCCGATGAAGGTGTTGCGGCTCTTGTCGTGGTTATTCCAGTAGCAGGCGGCGTTCGTCGGCCCGCTGATCTGCAGTTCTCCCATCTCGCCCTGCTTCACCGGGTTGCCGCGCTCGTCCACCAGGCGCAGCTCGTACCCCGGCACCGGTTTGCCCGTGGTGCCGTAGCGCAGGTCGTTCGGCCGGTTGGAGAGAAAGATGTGCAGCATCTCGGTCGAGCCGATTCCGTCGAGGATCTCTACGCCGGTCCTTTCCTTCCAGCTCTTCGCGATCTGCGGCGGGAGCGCTTCCCCGGCCGAGACGCACAAGCGCAGTGCCAAGTTCTCCCGTTTCGGGAAATCGGGGCTCGCAAGCATCGCCGCGTAGAGCGTCGGCACTCCATAGAAAATCGTCGGCTTCCTTTCGGTGAGCCGCTTGAACACGGACGCCGGCGTCGGACGCTCGGCCATCAGAATCGCGGTGGCGCCGGCCGCAAGCGTAAAGGAGAGCGAGTTGCCGAGACCGTACGCGAAAAAGAGCTTTGCCGCGGAGAAGGCGACGTCGCTTTCCTTGTGCCCCAGCACGGCATTCGCGTAGAGCTCGGCGGTGAGGATCATGCTGGAATGGACATGGACCGTGCCCTTCGGCATGCCAGTCGAACCCGACGAGTAGAGCCAAAAGCAAGCGTCGTCGGAAGTCGTCGGAGCGGGTGCAAGCTCGGTCTTCCCCTTTGCCAGCACGTCTTTGAATGCGGTGTGGCCGTGAGCGCTCCCGCCGGAAACGATGACCTGTTTCAGGAACGGGGGCTTGCCGATCGCCGGTGCGAATTGCGGCAGCAGCTGCTCCGACACGATGAGCGCCTTGGCACGGCTGTCGGAGAGCATGTACTCGTAATCCTTCGGGGTGAGCAAGGTATTCACCGCGACCGGGATGATGCCCGCCTTGATCGAGCCGAGAAACGCCGTGGGAAAGTCGATCGTGTCGGTGAGCGCGAGCAGGACGCGATGCTCCATCTCGAGGCCCATCGCCTGCAGCCCCGAGCCGAAGCGGTTGACGCGCTCGGCGAGCTGGCCGAAGCTGTATTGTCCGCCGTCGTCGATGTAGGCGAGTTTGGCCGCGCGGCCCGCGGCGAGGTTGCGCTCGATCAGGTCGTGGGCGGCGTTGTATTCGCGGGGAATTCCGACGCTGGGCGGGCTGACCGAATGATCGGCGGTGCTGCGCGAGGGCACAGTTTCTCCCAATGGATTTGACGCCCGCTTCCCTGGCCTTCGGCGTGGAGGGGAGCCTTGCGCGGCCATTTTATGCTCAGCACGGGAGCCTCGCACGCGGCGGACGTTTGGGAGCAAAATATCAGTCCCGAGGGACGCATACAAGGAGGCCGCCGCGACGGATTCATCATCCGTTTTCCGGACAAGATCTAGCGCTAACTAATGGTGAAAAGAAAAGGCCGCCCGAAGGCGACCTTTCGACGGATCCGTCAGCGGTTCAACGTATCACGAGACGCGGCAAATTCAAGTTGCGGCAAGACAGCAGCGCCATTTTTGTGACGCTCGTATTTCTCTGCCATTTTGCGCAGCACCAATCGGAACCACCGAAATTGGTCATCCGGAACTGAAAAAACGACTTCCTTAAGGCGCGAATCACACCCTTCCTGGAAGGATTGCAGCCCTACCCGGGCATCGGCGATCCTAAGTGCCTCCGCCAAACGCTCGGGCGCAATGAGATTGAGACACTGCATAGCTTCAAGGTAACGGGCCGCCATGCCATTACCCCAGCAAAAACCATGCCCTGGCGTCTGGCGGGCGTCGATCAATAGCCGATCGCGGCGCCGTCGCTCCTCGGATCGGCGCCGCCTGCGCGCACTCCCGACACCGGATCGATCGTGATGCCGTGCGCATGGCCGGCGAGCTCGCAAAAGTCCGGCCAGCGATTTGCCGTGTGTCCCCGCCGCTCGAGCTCCTTCACGGTCGCCTCGGGAAAACGCCCTTCGATGTTGAGCAGGTCGCGCGGATCGCCGAGGTTGAAGCGCCCCGACAGCCAGCGCGGCATCTCGAGCGCCTGCTGGATGTCGAAGCCGAAATCGACGAGGCCCACGTAGCTCTGCAGATGGATCTGCGGCTGGCCGTCGGCGCCCATGCAGCCGAGCACCTGCCAGGGCCGGCCTTCCTTGAGCGCGATCGACGCGATCAGCGTATGCATCGGGCGCTTGCCCGGCTCGAGGCGGTTCGGATGCAGCGGATCGAGCGAGAAGTAGGCCGAGCGGTTCTGCAGCATGACGCCGGTGTCGCCCGCGACCACCCCTGAACCAAACGTGAAATAAAGGCTCTGGATCAGCGCGGCGGCATTGCCTTCGCCGTCCACCGCGCAGACGAACACGGTGTCGCCCGCGAGCGTGCCATGGGAGGGAACCAGGTCCCAGGGCAGCGCGCGATCGGCGCGGACGAGGCGCCGGCGCTCATCGGCGTAGGGCTTCGAGATCAGGCGCTCGACCGGAACCGGCTGGAACTCGGGGTCGGCGAGCAGCCTGTCACGGTCGTGGTAGGCGATCTGTTTCGCCTGCACCAGCAGGTGCACGAGTTCGGGACCGAGCGGATCCATCCTGCCGATCTCGTAGGACTCGACGAGGTTGAGCATCTCCAGCACCGTAAAACCCTGGGTCGGCGGAGGCGTCTCGAAGATCTCGATCCCGCGGTAGGCCGCCGAGAGCGGCTCGCCCCAGCTTGCACTCTGCGCGCGAAAGTCCGCCTCGTCGAAAAATCCGCCTCCCGCGCGGGAGAAGTTTGCGAGCGCGCGCGCCGTCTCGCCGGCGTAGAAGCCCTCGCGTCCGCCGGCTGCGATCCGCTCCAGCACCCGCGCGAGCCCGCGGTTGACGAGCTTGCCGCCCGCGCGCGGCGTTGCGCCGCCGGGTGTGAAGACCGCGAGAGCGTGGGCGTTCAGCGCGTTGTCGGCGGCGTGCAGCTCGATCGCGCGCGCGAGCCGCCCGGTGACGGGAAAGCCTTCGCGCGCGTAGCCGATAGCCGCGGCGAGATCGCGCGCCAGGGACAGCCGGCCATATCGTTCGTGCGCGGCGCACCAGCTTGCGACTCCGCCCGGAACGGTCAGGGTCGCGGGAAGAAAGCCGCGCAGCGGGATTTCGTCCATGCCGCGCGAGCGGAACCAGTCGATGCTCGCGTCCTTCGCGGCACACCCGCCGCCATTCAGGGTGCGCACGCGGCGCGCTTCTGCGTCGTAGATCAGCCAGAACGCGTCGCCCCCGACGCCGGTCATGTGCGGGTAGAGCACCGAAAGCGCGGCGCCCGCCGCAATCGCGGCGTCCACCGCCGAGCCCCCTGCGCGAAGGGCGTCGATACCCGCCGCGGAAGCGAGGGAATGCGGCGAGGCGACCATGCCGGTTGGCGCAATCGTCGCGGGCCGGCCTGTGGTGATGGGAAACATGCCCGGATTTTACGCGGGTGCGCGCTGGAATACGCTATCCTTGCCCACTCGAAAAGGAGCCGCTGCATGAAAACCCTGCGAAGCTACCTCGGCGACGAGTGGGTCGAGGGATCGGGCGCGCCGCGGACGCTCGTCAACCCCGCCACCGAAGAACCGCTTGCGCAGGTTTCGAGCAACGGCCTCCACCTCGCCGCGGCGCTCGAGCATGCGCGCCGCAAAGGGGGACCCGCGCTGCGCGCGTTGAGCTTTGCCGAGCGCGGGATGCTCCTCAAGGAGATGGCAAGGGCGATCCAAGCGCACCGCGACGAATTGCTCGATCTCGCGGTCGCGAACGGCGGCAATACCCGCTCGGATGCGAAGTTCGACGTCGATGGCGCGATCTTCACGCTCCAGACCTACGCCGAGCTGGGCGCTGCGCTCGGCGCTGCGAAATTCTTGATCGACGGGGAAGGCGTGCAGCTCGGCCGTTCGCCGCGCTTTCATGGCCAGCATGTGAGCGTGCCGCGCCACGGAGTCGCGGTGCAGATCAACGCGTTCAACTTTCCGGCGTGGGGATTGGCGCAGAAAGCGGCCTCGGCGCTCCTCGCGGGAATGCCCGTGCTCTCCAAGCCCGCGACCAGCTCGGCGATGGTCGCGTACCGCGTGATGGAGATCCTGGTCGAGAAGAAGGTCCTGCCCGAAGGGACGCTCTCGCTCCTCGTGGGCCCCCCGCGCGACCTGCCCGCCTTGCTCGGCGCGCAGGACGTGCTCGCGTTCACGGGCTCAGGCGACACGGGCATGCGCATCCGCGCGCTGCCGAACCTCATCCGCGAGTCGGTGCGCGTGAATGTCGAGGCAGACAGCCTGAACGCCGCGGTGCTCGGACCCGACGCCGAGCCGGGCGGCGACATGTACGAGACCTTCCTGAAAGACGTGCTGCGCGACATGACTCAGAAGGCGGGCCAGAAGTGCACCGCGATCCGGCGCGTGCTCGTGCCCGCGGAGCACGCCGCCACGGTGCGCGGCGACCTCGCCGAGAGCTTGAAAGCAGTGCGCGTCGGCAATCCCGCGCTGGAGGAAACGCGCATGGGGCCGCTCGCGTCAGGCAGCCAGCTCGCCGAGGTGCGCGAAGGCGTAGCCAGGCTAGGTGCCGAAGGAAAGGCCGCGTTCGGCAGCGCCGCGCCGCTCGGTAGCAAAGGCTTCTTCATCTCGCCCGTGCTGGTGGAATTTGCCAAAGGCGCGCTCGCCGGATCGGTGCACGCGCGCGAAGTGTTCGGTCCGGTGGCCTCGCTTCTGCCCTACTCGGGCAAAGGCGCCGATGCCGCGGCGATCGTCGCGCGCGGCAACGGGGGCCTCGTGTCCTCGGTGTATTCGGAAGACGCGGCGTTTCTGGAAGAGATCGTCGCAGGCGTCGCGCCGTATCACGGCCGGCTTTTCCTCGGCCATCCGAAGATCGAGATGTCGCCGGGCCCGGGAACCGTGCTCCCGCAGCTCGTGCATGGCGGCCCCGGGCGCGCGGGCGGAGGTGAGGAGCTGGGCGGCGTTCGCGGTCTCGCCTTCTACATGCAGCGCGTGGCGCTGGAAGGCTCGCGGCCGGTGATTCAGAAGCTGCTCGGAGTGCAGCCGTCTTAGAGCGCGTGCCGCGCGATGCGAACGCGCGTCGCGCGCATGTCGTCGCCGCGGATTTCGCGCAGCGCGTAGCCGACGAACTCGGACACGACGTCCTTGCGCCAGTAGAGGTCGAGGTCGGTATTGTCCATCGGCTTGGCGACCGAGGCGACCTTCCGGCCGACTTCGGCGATCGCTTCGTCGGTCAGCTTACGACCGACGAGCAGCTCGCCCGCCTTGGTGAGGAGCGGGCGCGAGGAGACCGCGCCGAGCGCGACGCGCGCCTCCTCGACGGTGCCGTCGCGCGCCGTCTTCACCGCCGCGGCGACGCCGAGCACGGGGAAATCGAACGAGCCGCGGCGGCGCAGCTTCCAGTAGCTGCTCTTCCAGCCTTCTGGGGCGGGCAACTTCACTTCGGTGAGGATCTCGTCGGGCTGGCGCGTCAGGTAATCGATGCCGTCGTTCCGGTACAGGTCGGCGAGCGCCACGTCGCGCTCGCCTTGGATGGAGACGAGCCGCACGGTCGCGCCCAGGGATATCAAGGCTGGCGCAGTGTCGGTCGAGGAAGCCGCGACGCAGCGCTTGCTCGCGGTGGCGACCCAGCAGATTTCGCCGTCTTTCTTCATGCAGAAGTCGATCGCCTTGCGCCACTCGTAGTTCTGGTTGTAGTAGTTGCAGCGTGTGTCCAGACAAAGGTTGCCGCCGAGCGTGCCCATGTTGCGCAGGTGCACGGTCGCGACCTGCGCCGCCGCCTGCCACAACGCGGCGTATTTTTCGCGCACCGCGGCGTTCGCGACGATTTCATTCAGCGTCAGTCCCGCGCCGAGCGTGCTGTCCGAGCCATTGGATATTTTCTTCAGCGCTTCGATCCGGCGCAGCGAAACGAGCGTCGCCGGCGTCTGGTGGCGCCGCTTCATGTTGGGCAAGAGATCCGTCCCGCCAGCGATCGGCATCGCCTGCGGGCCTTCGGCGGCGAGGATCTTCGCCGCCTCGACCAGGGTTTTCGGCGACTGAAAGCCGAACCAGGGCAGCCGCATCATGCGACGGCTTCCTTCTTCACGGGCGTGCGCCGCGGCGTGTTGACGGAATTGCCGTCGCCGCCTTCCCAGGGCGGCGGTACGAGCATCGGTTCGGGATACGGTACGTCGGGAAAACTCTCCGGCCCGACGCGCGGCGTCTCGCCCCTGGCCTTTTTCTCCAGCGCGGCGAGTACCTTGTCGGGCGTGATCGGCAGCTCGTCGATGCGCACCCCGACCGCGTCGTAGACGGCGTTCGCGACCGCCGGCATCACCGGAAGCAGCGGCCCCTGCCCCACTTCCTTCGCCCCGAACGGACAATTCGGGTCCGGGTCCTCGACCAGCTCGGTAAACACTTCGGGCATGTCCAGGGAGGTCAGGCTCTTGTATTCGAGGAGCGACGGAATCTTGTGCACCAGCGCGTTGGAGAGCTTGGGCGGCAGTCGCCGGAACACCTGCTCTTCCATGAGCGCCTCGCCCAGGCCCATGTAGACGCTGCCTTCCACCTGCCCGCGCGCGCTCACCGGGTTGATGGCGCGGCCGATGTCGTGCGCGATCCAGACTCTCGGCACGGTGATCCAGCCGGTGTTGCGGTCCACTTCGGCTTCGACCACGCACGCCGTATAGGAGTACGCGGGAGACGGCCCGACGCCCGCCCCCTTGTAGCGGCCGGGTGAGCGCGGCGGCGAATACGAGCCCACCGAGCCGAGCGTGCCGAATTTTTCCTCGGCGAGGACGATCGCCTCGCGAAAGCTCATGAGCTTGCCGGGGTCGTCGGCGCGGAACACGCGCCCGCGCGCGAAGACGACGTTGTCGGGGAGGGTCTCCATATGCTCGGCGGCCGCGCGCGCGATGAGCTCGCGCAAGCGCTCGGCCGCCTGGATAGCGGCGTTGCCCATCATCACGGTGACGCGGCTGGAATACGACCCGAGGTCGACGGGCGTCAGGCCGGTGTCGCCGGTGACGCAGCGCACGTCGTAGGGGTCGATGCCGAGCACTTCGGCGACGATCGCCGCGAGCACGTCGTCCGACCCCTGCCCGATTTCGGTCGCGCCGCAGAACACCGTGACCTGCCCGCTCCTGTCGATGAGGAGCTGCACGCCCGATTGCGGCATCTTGTTCCAGTAGATCGGCAGACCCGCGCCGCACAGGTACGCGCCGCAGGCGAGACCCACGCCGCGGCCTTCGCGGAGTTTCCCGAACTTGTTTTTCCAGTCGGAGCTCGCCACCACCTTGCGGATGCACTCGGCGAGGCCGATCGTGCCTATCTTCAACCAGTTCGCGGTGAGCGAATTGGGCTTCGCGACGATGCCCAGGCGAAAATCGGCCGGATCGATCTCGAGCTTCTCCGCGATCTTGTCGAGCTGAACTTCCTGGCCGAAGCGCGGCTGCGGCGTGCCATGTCCGCGCTTGGGGCCGCAGGGCGGCTTGTTGGTAAACACCCTGCAGGCGTCGAACTTGTAGCGGGGGATCTCGTAGGTCGCCGTCTGGAGCACGCCCGTGTAAAAGGTGCTCGCCACGCCGTAGCCGCCGTAGGCGCCGCCGTCGAGCAAGGTCTGCGTGTGCATGCCGGTGATCTTGCCGTCTTTGGTGACGCCGGTGCGCATCTTCATCAGAACCGGATGGCGGCCGCGGTGCATGTAGAAGACTTCCTCGCGCGTGAGGCAGATCTTCACCGGGCGGCCGAGTACGAGGGACGCCTTCGACACCACGATCTCGTGGTTGTGCAGGTCGCATTTTCCCCCGAAGCCGCCGCCGTTGGGGCAGGCGATCACGCGCACGTGCGCGGGCGGAATCTGCAGCGCATTGGCGAGCGCGCGGTGGATGTAGTGCGGCACCTGCGTGGAGGACCAGAGCGTGAGCTTGCCTTCGCCGTCCACCGCCGCGACCGAGGCGTGCTGCTCGATCGGCAGGTGCGTGTTGCCCTGGTAGAAGAACAAATCCTCGAACACGTGGTCGGACTTGGCGAGCGCCTCGTTCACGTCGCCGAACTCGAAGGCCTGCAGGCGATGGATGTTGCCCTGCTCACCGTATTCGTGGATGCGCGGCTCGGGCGTGGCGAGCGCCTCCTCGGGATCGGCGATGGTCGCGAGCGGCCGGTACATGACGTCGATGAGATCGAGTGCATCGAAAGCAGTCTGCTCGTCTTTCGCGATCACCGCGGCGACCGGGTCGCCGACGTAGCGCACGCGCTCGGGCGCGAGCGGGTATTCGTCCTGCGACACCGGCAGGATGCCGAAGGTGACCGGAAAATCCTTGCCGGTAAGCACGAGATGCACGCCCGGGCACGCCTGCGCCCGCGCGGTGTCGATCGACTCGATCAGCGCATGCGGATGCGGCGAGCGCAGGAGCTTGGCGTGCAGCATCCGCGGCAGCATGATGTCGTCGGCAAAGCGCGTCAGGCCCGTCACCTTCGCGCGGCCGTCCACTCGACGGCGCGGCTTGCCTATGACGTCGAAACGTTTGCCGGCCGTCATCGCTTGGACTCCTGCATTGTTTTTGCCGCTTCCTCGATCGATTCGTAGATCTGCTGGTAGCCGGTGCAGCGGCACAGATTCCCCGAGATCGCTTCCTTGATGCGCTCGCGGCTCGGGTTCGGCTCGCGCTCGAGCAGCGCTTTCGCCGTCATCAGGATCCCGGGGGTGCAATAGCCGCACTGCGCGCCGCCGAGGTCTGCAAAGGCCGCCTGCAGCGGATGCAGCTTTCCGCCGCTCGCCAGCCCCTCGACGGTCTCGATCGCCCGCCCCTCAAAATCGAGGGCAAGCGCGAGGCAGGAGAGCACGGGCAAGCCCTCCACCAGCACCGCGCAGGCGCCGCATTCGCCGAGCTCGCAGCCGTGCTTGGTGCCGGTCAGGTTCATGTCCTCGCGCAGCACTTCGAGGAGCGTCTTGTAGGGAGCGAAGGAAACCTGCTGTTCCTCGCCATTCACGCGCAGGGTGAGGTGGACGTTCGTGGGGGCGGCCGTCTTCATTTTGTCGGGACGAGGCCTCGGACGAGATAATCCGAGAGCGAATCGGCGATCTCGGCGACCGATCGCGGGCCCTCGGGCCGGTACCAGCGCGCGGTCCAGTTCACCGCCCCGAGCATCGCCCGCGTGACGAGCGCTGGATCGGTCCGGGCGAATTCGCCGCGCTTCATCCCTTCGGCGACGAGGCCACGCACCGCGCGCTCGTAGGCATCCCGCTTCTCGATGACGCCGGCGCGCATCGCCTCGGGCAGGACTTCCACCTCGAGGTGCGCGGTCGCGCCTTCGAGCTCGTCGAGCATGCAGTGCACGTGTGCGCTCATCACAGAGCGCAGGCGTTCTGCGTAAGCGCCGGGCGCCGCGCGCGCTTCCCTCACCGCGGCAAGAAGGCGCACGAGCGTGCGCTCCTGGCAGAAGAGCAGTATCTCGTCCTTGCCGCTGAAGTAGTAGTACAGGTTGCCGGGAGAGAGATCCGCTTCCTCGGCGATCTCTCGCATGCCGGTTGCCGAGAGGCCCAGGCGACGGAATACGCGCGCGGCGGCGCGCAGGATCTCCAGGCGCCGCGCCTCGTTCTTGCGCTGGACGCGCTCCGACAAGGGAGCCTCGTTCGAACTGCGATTCAAAACTTGAACCATTGTTCAAATTCTAAGCCGCTGAGGAGGCGAAGGCAACTACCCCCGAAGCTTGAAGCGCTGGATCTTGCCGGTCGCCGTCTTGGGCAATTCGCTCACAAACTCGATCCAACGAGGGTATTTGTAAGGCGCGAGCTTGTCTTTGATGTGCTGCTGCATGGTCGCCTTGAGGGACTCGCTCGGTGACTGGCCCTGCTTGAGCACCACGAACGCCTTGGGCTTGATCAAGCTGTCGCCGTCTCCGTGGCCGACCACCGCAGCTTCGAGCACCGCTTCATGGCTGACGAGCGCGGCCTCCACTTCTGCCGGCGAAACATAGAATCCGGAGACTTTCAGCATGTCGTCGGAGCGTCCAGCGTAGATGAAGTAGCCGTCCTCGTCCTGTCTGAACCTGTCGCCGCTCCTGACCCAGCTGCCGACGAAGGTCGAGCGGCTTTTCTCGCGGTTGTTCCAGTAGCAGGCGGCGCTGGTCGGTCCGCTCACCTGCAGCTCGCCGAGTTCGCCGGGTTTCACCGGCTTTCCCTGTTCGTCCACCAGGCGCAGCTCATAACCGGGCACGGGCTTTCCAGTCGCGCCGTAGCGCACCTCGCCGGGCCGCGCGCTGATGTACATGTGCAGCATCTCGGTCGAGCCGATGCCCTCCAGAATGTCCACGCCGGTCCTATCCTTCCAGCGCTTCCCCAGCTCGTCCGGCAGCGCCTCCCCCGCGGACACGCACAGGCGAAGCGCGAGAGCGCTCCTCTTCGGGAGCTCGGGCCTGGCGAGCATGGAGGCGTAGAGCGTCGGCACGCCGTAGAAAATGGTCGGCCTTCTCTCGGCAAGGCGCTTGAACACCGCCGCGGGCGTCGGGCGCTCGGCCATCAGCAGGGCGGTCGCGCCGGTGGCGAGGGCGAAAGTCTGAGCGTTGCCCAGGCCGTACGCAAAAGACAGTTTCGCCGCGGAAAAAAGCACGTCGTTCTCGGTGACCCCGAGGACCCCTATCCCGTAGAGCTCGGCGGTGACGGCCATGCTCGAATGCACGTGCACGGCCGCTTTCGGCGTGCCGGTTGAGCCGGAGGAATACAGCCAGAAGCAGGGATCGTCGGAGGTCGTCGGCGCGGGCGAGAGCCCGGGTGAGCCTTTCGCGAGGACGTCCCTGAATGCCTTGTGACCGGATGCGCCGCCTGAAACGATGACGCGTTTCAGGAACGCCAGCTTGGGCAGAAGCGGTGCGAACTGCGGCAGCAGCTGCTCCGAAACGACGAGCGCCTTGGCGCGGCTGTCGGAGAGCATGTATTCGTATTCTTTGGGGGTAAGCAGCGTGTTCACGGCGACCGGAACGATGCCCGCCTTGATGGCACCGAGGAACGCAGTCGGGAAATCGATCGTGTCGGTGAGCGCGAGCAGCACCCGATCCTCCATCTCCAGGCCCATCGCTTGAAGCCCTGACCCGAAACGATTGACGCGCTCGGCGAACTCGCCGAAGGTGCAGGGTCCCGCGTCGTCGACGAACGCGACCTTGCTCTCGCGGCCTGCCTCGAGATTGCGCTCGATCAGGTCGTACGCGGCGTTGTAGTCGCGGGGAACGTGGATGACGGGCGGGCTGACGGAGTGGTCAGCGGCGCTGTGCGACGGCACGATTGTTCACCCTTCTGCGCTCAACTCAGACTGCGAGTTTGGCTTGCTTGCGACACTGCGAAATCCAGCCGGCCACCCAGGTCACGGCGATTTCCTCCGGCATGGTGCCCGCGCTGGCATCGTGCAGCATGATCTCGCCGATACGCCACGCTCCCAGCTCGGAGAGGATCGCGTCGAAACGCTTGCCGCCGTTGCAGAAGGTATCGGCGTAGGTCCGGTCACCGAGCGCGATCACGCCGTATTGCACGTTGGAGAGGTCGGGACGCGCGGTCTGAAGCGACTCGTACAGGTTCTTCGCGTTGTCGGGCACGTCGCCCTGCCCGTAAGTGGATGAGCAGATCAGGAATAGGCCGCCACCTGAAAACACATCCGCATCGAGGCCATCCATCGGCGTGGTCCGCACGCGTATTTCGCCATCGTCGAGCGTGAGCTCGAGCTCCTGCGCGACCAGCTGGGCGGTGCCGGTCATCGTCCCCACGAGGATGGTCAGTTCGAGCGCCATCGGCTTTTTTCTCGTTCCCGCTTGCGTTTCAATATCGAGTGCATCATACTGCATGGAACGCGTATAGCAAGCATTATATTGCATCGGTGAGCACTTCCAGTATTCACATTAAAAAACCTTCGCAACAGTCTGTCCATGCGAAGGAAAGCGATACGCAGAGCGAGCGTGATTACCTCGCCGCCCTCGGTGACCGGGTGCGAGAAGCCCGGGCCAGGCGAGGGATGTCACGCAAGCTGCTTGCCGGTGATTCGGGGGTGTCGGAGCGCTACCTCGCGCAGCTCGAAGCAGGACAGGGCAACGTTTCGATCCTACTGCTGCGCCAGATCGCAACAGCTCTCAATCTCCCGCTCACCGAGCTGCTTGCCGAGGACTCGGGCAACGTCGTGGAACTGACGCTCACGACGCAATTCCTGAAGCGGCTCCCGAGGCAGAAGCTCGCCGCCGTGCGATCGCAGCTTGTGCGCGATTACGGCAGCGCGCACGACGAGCGCATTAAGCGCATCGCGCTCATCGGACTGCGCGGCGCGGGCAAATCCACGCTTGGCGCAAGATTCGCCAAGGCGCTGGGCGCGCCCTTTATCGAGCTCGACCGCGAGATCGAGCGCGAGGCGGGCACCAGTCTTTCGGAGATTTTTCTGCTCTACGGGCAGGCCGGCTACCGGCGCTACGAGCGGCGCTGTCTCGAAAAGGTGCTCGAAAAAAACGAACGCGCCGTGATCGCAACGGGCGGCAGCATCGTCTCGGAACCCGGCACCTATGAGTTCCTGCTCTCGGCCTGCTTCACGGTGTGGCTGAAGGCCGAGCCCGAGGAGCATATGGCGCGCGTGATCGCGCAGGGTGACACCCGTCCGATGGCAGGGAACGACCAGGCGATGGAGGACCTGCGGCGTATACTCAACGGCCGGGCCGCGCTCTACGGACAGGCCGACGTCACGGTGGACACGGCCGGCAGGACGCCGGAGCAGAGTCTCTCGGCGCTGCGCAAGGCAGTCGCCACTTCGTACCAGGAGCCAGCCCCATGAGTGCCGTGCCTGAAACCAGACCCTCTCCCCCCCTCGTCACTTACGACACGCACCCGGACCGTTACCTGCACTGGCGGCTTTCTTTCGTCGGGCCCGTGGCGACGCTCGCGATGGACGTGAACGAGGACAAGGCTCTCAAGCCCGGATACAAGCTCAAGCTCAACTCCTACGACCTCGGCGTGGACATCGAGCTTGCGGATGCGTTGAACCGCGTCCGCTTCGAACATCCCGAGGTGAAGTGCGTGGTGATCACGAGCGCCCGCGAGCGCATGTTCTGCTCGGGCGCCAACATCTACATGCTCGGCCAGTCCACGCACTCGTGGAAGGTGAATTTCTGCAAGTTCACCAACGAAACGCGCAACAGCATCGAGGACTCGAGCCGCCACGAGGGCTTGAAGTCCCTCGCCGCAGTCAACGGCACGGTCGCGGGCGGTGGCTACGAGCTCGCGCTCGCCTGCGATGAGATCCTGATGATCGACGATCGCTCCTCCACGGCGAGCCTGCCCGAGCTGCCGCTGCTGGGCGTCCTCCCCGGAACCGGCGGCCTCACGCGCGTCACCGACAAGAGAAAAGTCCGGCGCGACCTCGCCGACGTGTTCTGCACGACGAGCGAAGGCGTGCGCGCCGACCGCGCGAAGCAATGGAAGCTGGTGGACCACACCGCCAAGCCGCAGGCCTTCACGGCCGCGGTGAAGGAGCGCGCGGCGGCGCTCGCCGGCGGGAGCGCGCGCGAGGGCGCAAAGGGCGTCGCCCTCAGCCCGCTCAAGCGCACTATCGACGCAACCGGTTATCACTACGAGAACGTGGACGTCGTTATCGACCGGAAGTCGCGGCTTGCGGCGCTCACCGTGTACGCGCCGCGTCACCCGCCCGCCGCCGACGT
>WNGA01002072.1_pt1 | contig 32032 bp, 25 predicted proteins | sample 5400061 | NCBI WGS metagenome assembly WNGA01 (sample SAMN13153366, study PRJNA577476) | soil metagenome | isolation source: 100 cm soil or saprolite under grassland replicate 2 | place: USA:California | collected 2016-06-15 | reverse complement strand
GTTTTGAGGATCGAAAGATTGGCCAGGGTGATGTCGATCCGCTCGGCGAGTTCCGTCAGGGTCATCCGCCGGCCGTGGAGAAGATCGTCGAGCTTGACGATGATCGCCACGTCACACCGTCCCTTCGAGTTCTTCCCGCATCGACGTGCCTTCGGCGAAGACGCGCGCAAGGACGAAGGTCAGAATTACGGCCAGCCAGCCGCTGGGAGAAAAGCCGGCATCGAGGTGAAGCGGGTGGGCGGGGGTCGAAATCGCCTTGCCGATGCCGCCGATGACGAGGCTGAGAACCTGCAGAGCGAGCAGCACCCAGGCGATGACTTGCAGACGGTAGGCGTTCGCCGCGACGAACGCATCGCCCGTGCGCACCGTCTCGACGATCGCAAGCAGGCGCCTGAGGACGGCGTCATTGAGCGGGATCGCGACCAGGCCGAGCGCGGCAATCGTGCGCAACCCAGTCATCATTGGGCGGATGTAAGAAGACGGGGGAATACCGAGCGCGGTGAACGTCCATTGCTCGGCGACGATCGTCGCGGTGAGCAACGTTAGGATGGCCGTGCCGAACAGCCAGTTGAGGATCATCAGGATGCGCAGTGTGGCCCGTGCGAGAGGCAGCGCCGACGAGTGTTTCACCGATTGGGTCCTTCGAGTGATGGATATCGATAAACGATATACCACTTATCGTTTTTCGGCAAGTCCCCCCCTGCACTCCTCGGAGAATGCTGTTTCAGGTCACCGCTGCCCGGTTCTGGAACTCAGGTCGCCGCCAAGCACCGGTCACGAGGACGTCGCGAAGGGTTTCGGCCGCGTCCCAGACATCGACATGCCGGATATAGAGCGGGCTGAAGCCAAAGCGAATCAGGTCGGGCGCGCGAAAATCCCCAACGACCCCGCGCGCGATCAGTGCCTGCATCACCGCGTAGCCTTGCTCGTGCGCGAATGAAACCTGGCTGCCGCGGCGTGCGGGATCGCGCGGCGTCGCAAGCGACAAACCCAGGCCGGAACAACGCGCTTCGACCAGCGTGATGAACGCCTCCGTGAGCGCCTGCGACTTCGCCCGCAGCTGCGCCAAGTCCGCCTGCAACAGCAGATCGACACTCTCCTCCAGAGCGGCCAGCGCCAGTATCGATGGGGTGCTGCAGAGATATTGCCGGATCCCCTGCGCGGGTTGGTAGCCGGCAGCGAACTCGAAGGGCGCGGCGTGACCGAACCAGCCATACAGGGGCTGCGGGGTCTGCCCTTGATGACGTGCTGCAGCGTAGACGAAGGCCGGCGCGCCCGGCCCACCATTGAGGTACTTGTAGCCGCAGCCGATTGCGAAATCGGCCCGCGCTCCGTTGAGATGCCATGTCGTGAATCGCCCCGGTACGAAAATTCACCTGCGTCAACATCAGCACAGCGGTGTCCGCACCGAGCGCCTGCTTGAGATCGTCGGCGGCCACGAGGCGCAGCGTGTAATCCTGGTCGAGCAATTTCGCCAGGCCCTCGGCCATATACAGGTCGGTCGGGAAGTTCTCTGTATCGGAAACGATCACGCGTCGTCCCGGGCGCATTTTCAGCGCCGCCGCCAGCACCTTGAACAGGTTGATCGAAGTCGACTCGGCAACCACAACTTCTCCCGCCTCAGCACCGATGAGCCGCGCGATCTTGTCCCCAACGCGCTGCGGCATCGCGATCCAGTCATGTCGGTTCCAGCTCGTAATCAGGTCCTCGCCCCATTCCCTCTCGATCACCCGGGACACGCGCGCGGCTGTCGAGCGCGGCAATGCGCCCAGCGAATTACCGACGAGGTAGATCACGCCTGGCGGGAGCAGAAATTTGTCGCGCAGCGGCGCCAGAGGGTCGATCCGGTCCAACGCCTCGAAGGCTTCACGTTGCATTTTCAGGATTTCAGCGAGAGGCGATTCAGGATTTCCCAGTGTAAGGCATGGCGACCTCCGCCATCTCTTGCATCGTGCCGGATTTCAGGACGCGAACGCCGGGATTCGCGTCGAGAATTGCCGCCAGCAGCGCGGACGCGACGTCGCGCGCCGGAATCGGCCGCACGCTCCTGGGCATGATCCAACCGAGCGGCGCAAGCAGCCTCTTCATACCCCCTCCCTCGGATGAGACTACGATCGCGGTCGGTGCCCTGAAAATCAACTGACCGACGCGGATCTTAAACGCATCGACCGCGTGCTGACCCTCGGCGTGGCTCCCGGCGAACGCTACGTTCTGCAGGGAATGCGGGCAGTGAATCGGTAGCGAGCTGATGCATGCGTACCGCGGGCGTTAGTAGACCTGGTGCTTCGCCGACATTAGTGATGTTGGATCGCTGCCATCATCGAATTGTAGGTCCTCAGGCTTGGCATCACCGCACTTGATATTGTCCCAGTCAACAATGATTACATCGGCAGGACAGTCGGCGTAAACGCTTTGGACCATGCCACCACTAACTTCGACGACCAGCCGAGTTCGGTGCATAAGCTCCTCCTCCTGCTACTGCCGCCCAAGAAGGCGAGAGTGCCAATTGAACACGTTGCCGTAGTCCAAGAAAGTACAGTGCTCACTGAGCCCAGAGACTTGGAACGTTGGCCTCTGAAGTTGCCGTGCAAAAGTGGATCGCCGCATATCATCCGCGACTATGCTGAACGTCGGATGGATTGCTGGGAGAGCCAGATGAAGATCGTTGAATCGCAGGAGGCCCGAATAGATCGTCGTTGAGTGTTCAACCTCAAAGACCGCTTTCGGCTCGTTTTTCCCGCGCGCGAGCCACAGCACATCAATATCCGAGACTATCCGATCGCAGCCTTTGAAGCCCATTGGTGCTAAGGCCCTAGGTTCAAATTTTGGCGTCAAGGACCAGTCGAGCCTTAGCCGGTCGTTGACGGGGATCCATATATCGTGACCACTGGCTGCGCCGATCGCTCCTAAGAGCGTCTGTACCTGCGAGTGGGAAAGCGTCGGCAAGGCAGTTCCATCCGTCTTCGCCAGAGCATCGACGAGCTGCTGCCATCCGAGATGTCCAGAAACGTTAAACCTGCCCAGTTGCGCGATGTAAAGTTCTAGTGTTGCGGCCCCGGCTTGGAGAATCTGGACCTTGTATTGACCGTCCGCGGCCGGGGTTGTCTCTTGAAAGAGTTCCTGATAATCGCGAAATGGCAAGAACAAGGGCTCGACTTGATTATCCCAAAGGAACGCTATGAAAGATTCAAATCCCTGTAGATGGCGGAGGTCCGTCTCGCGTAATCCGTAGAAGGTGCGATGGCCCGGATGAATTTTGGAGTAGCGAACATAGAGCCGAACATCACAGCCATGAAGCTGAAAGAGTGATTGGCTATTCCGCAGCTTATCGAGCTTTCCAAACTTTGCCTCTAGCTTGGCCAGGAATTCGTTCTTGATGAAGTTGGCCATGGCAACCCTGCGCGGGTGCTAGATCACTCGATGCTAGCTTCCGTACCGCACAGATTCTTAAAGTCAGAAGTTAACGGCCAGCGCCGTGCTTATTCATCGTTCGGGCTCGACGGCTGCGATGCATCACGCGGCGCTCATCATGGGTAGCGGGAGTTGAAAGCGGCCCTCGACGATGCCCTGTACCGTCAAGTCTTCGTCCAAATCGTCCCAGCGCAGCGCGAGTCCGTTCAGACGTAACGTCACTCGCTTGAGACCGTCATCGGTGGCATGACTCAACAGCTTGTAGCGATCGGCCGGAAAGCCGATTTGACGTCCGTCGGTGAGTTCGAGAAACACCATACGGCCCTCTACCCACACCCGGGTGGCGACTGCTTCGCGCTCAACGTCCATGGAACTCATGAAACTTCTCCTGGAAAAAGGCCTGCCGCTCGTAAACTATACGCTCGATCTTACGCAGCTCGATAGGGGAGATACCGCGGTTACGCGCGAGCGCAATCGGATCAAGCCAGAATTTGCACTCGCCTTCGGGTGTATCGACATGAATATGCGGCGGCTCGTCGCGCTCGTTCGAGTAGAAATGAAATCGCCACGCGCCGACCCGAAGGATCGTTGGCATCCGTTTGATACGGCTGGGTGCAGACTTGCCGTCTCGATTGCGTCAATCCCAACTCAACGCCCCACCCGTCTGATACTCAATCACTCTCGTCTCGAAGAAGTTCTTCTCCTTCTTCAGATCGATCATCTCCGCCATCCACGGGAACGGGTTGTCGGCCTTGTCGAACAGTGGGTCGATGCCGATCTGCTGGCAGCGGCGGTTGGCGATGAAGCGCAGGTATTCCTTGAACATGGTTGCGTTGAGGCCGAGCACGCCACGCGGCATGGTGTCCTCGGCGTAGGCGTACTCCAGCTCGACGCCGCGTTTCATCAGCGTGCGGATTTCCTCGCGGAATTCCGGCGTCCACAGGTGCGGGTTCTCCATCTTGATCGTGTTGACGAGGTCGATGCCGAAGTTGCAGTGCATGCTCTCGTCGCGCAGGATGTACTGGTATTGCTCGGACGCGCCGGTCATCTTGTTCTGCCGGCCCATCGCCAGGATCTGCACGAAACCGACGTAGAAGAACAGTCCCTCCATGATGCACGAGAACACGATCAGGCTCTTGAGCAGACTCTGATCGGCTTCCATCGTGCCGGTCTTGAAGGTCGGATTGGTGAGCGTGTCGATGAACGGGATCAGGAACTCGTCCTTGTCGCGGATCGACTTGATCTCGTGGTAGGCGTTGAAGATCTCCGCCTCGTTCAATCCCAGGCTCTCGACGATGTACTGGTAGGCGTGCGTGTGGATCGCTTCCTCGAACGCCTGCCGCAGCAGGTACTGCCGGCACTCGGGCGCGGTGATATGGCGATACGTGCCCAGCACGATGTTGTTGGCGGCGAGTGAATCCGCGGTGACGAAGAAGCCGAGGTTGCGCTTGACGATCAGCCGCTCGTCGTCGGTCAGCCCGTTGGGGTTCTTCCACAGCTCGATGTCGCGCTGCATGTTGATCTCTTGCGGCATCCAGTGGTTGGCGCACGCGGAGAGATACTTGTCCCAGGCCCACTTGTACTTGAAGGGGACGAGCTGGTTGACGTCGGACTGCGCGTTGATGACGCGCTTGTCCTCGGCGCGCACGCGGCGGAAGCCGTTGGCCATCGCGTGCGCCTCGGCGTCGAGGTCGTGCACGGGTTCGCGCGACAGGATGCCGCCGTAGACCTCGACCGAAGTCTGCGCCCCGATCGCGTCGGGCGATTCGGGCATCGGCCGCGGCTCTCGCGGCGTCACGAAATCGTCTTCGAAGGTGAGCATAATTGGCCTCGGTTCCTGTCCTGGTGCTGTCGCTGTCCTTGTTCGTTGTCCCCGTACGCCCCGTTATGGGGGCGGCGGGGATTCTTCTTGTTTCAATATAGCGTCTTTTGCTGTTGTTTCAAGGTGTTAATGTCAATTTGACTGGTTGCGGGCCGGATTTATCCGGCCCTACGAAAAACCTTGATCCGCCGCGGCCGGATAAATCCGGCCCTACGAAAATCGCCGGCTAATGCACCGCGCTCAACCTCGCATACAAATAATCGGGAGCGAAATCCTGGCCCTCGTGCCAGGCGATTGTGGCCAAGCCATAGTCCAGATAGAACTGCGCGAAACGCTCCCGATCGCGCAATCCTTCGAACTCCTCGCCGTAGAGCTCGTCGGCGAGATCGACCACACCTTTTTTTCCGTCGTTGAATTCCAGCCAAACCTTGTAGTCACCGAGATACCGCGCATCTACCACCTGACAGGGCACATGCTCGTACTGGGCCATCTACGGGGTCCTCCTGCGTTGGTTGCTTTGACACCTTCTCTCGCTACACCTCCAATGAATAAGTAGGGTCAGAGACGACTTCAGCGCAAATTCGATAAGTCACAACACCCGCATACGAAAGTCGTCTCTGACCCTATATCCGGCGTCTCAAGCAACCAGTTCCTGTCTGGGTCGCGCCGGCGGTTGTTGTTTCTCGATGTGTGTTCGATTGCCTTTTGTGTCTTCCCGGGCATCCCCCGGATCAAGTCCGGGGTCAGCCCAGGCTACGCAGTTTATGTTTCCCGGGCATCCCCCGGATCAAGTCTTGGGGTCAGCCCAGGCTACGCACCTTGGGTCCTTGTCGTCGCTATTCCGGAAAGGTTTGTCCGGATGTTAATTCCGAGCAGCCCATGAGCTGGCTCGCCCAAAGATTGATTGGAGATTGGACCATACCGCGCGATTAGGCCCGCCTCGATCTGTCTGCGAGACTCGCGTCCATGCGGCAGGCTCAGATATGAAACATAGAGGAGCTCGCCCGATTGCACAGCGGGGTGCGCACACCAGCGGCCAAACGCGTGGTGCTGGTAGGGCAGCCCGCGGTCATCGAAATCTTCGCTTTCCCCAAAATAGATCGGCTCGAACTGCAACGGCTGCCAGGTCCGATTGGGTACTTGAACCGCGTATATCCCCGGGCCTTGCGGAGGAACGGAAATAAACAACGGCTCTGGATAACTGAAAAAGCACCCGTCGTAGTTGATCGACTTCATCGCTTGGTTCCTCACGCTACTGGCACGAATCGCAATTCGGATCGTCGATGGCGCAGAACTTCGGCTCGGGCTCCTGCGTGCCGCGCGCTCGCGGCGCGGATGCCTTGATGCTCGCCGCCAATCCGGATGCGCCAATGTTGCCGCCCGAGGCCGTCACCGCATTCAGCTCACCGCCCTGGCCGGTCGACTTCTCGGCCGAGGTCGCCGCCAGCGTGCGCAGGTAGTACGTCGTCTTAAGCCCGCGCACCCACGCGAGCTTGTACGTCTCGTCGAGCTTCTTGCCCGATGCGCCTGCCATGTAGATGTTGAGGCTCTGCGCCTGATCGATCCATTTCTGCCGCCGCGCGCCTGCTTCGACGATCCACGTGGCATCGACCTCGAACGCGGTCGCGTAGAGCGCGCGCAGCTTCGCCGGCACGCGGTCGATCTTGGCGAGCGATCCGTCGAAGTACTTGAGATCGGAGACCATCACCTCGTCCCAGAGACCCTGCTTCTTCAACTCCGCGACTAGGTGCTCGTTCACCACCGTGAACTCGCCCGACAGGTTCGACTTGACGTAGATGTTCTGATACTCGGGCTCGATCGACGCGCCCACGCCGACGATGTTGGAGATCGTTGCGGTCGGCGCGATGGCGATGCAGTTGGAGTTGCGCATGCCGTGCTTCTTGATCCGCGCGCGCAGCACGTTCCAGTCCATTGCCGCGGAATCGTCGATCTCGACATAGCCGCCGCGCTCGTCGGCCAGAAGCTTGAGCGAGTCCTGCGGCATGATGCCGCGGTCCCACAGGCTGCCGCTGTAGCTCGAGTAGCGGCCGCGCTCCTCGGCCATCTCGGTCGAGGCGAGGTACGCGTAGTAGCAGACCGCTTCCATCGACCGGTCGGCGAAGATCATCGCTTCCTCGGTCGCGTATGGGACGCCCAGCAGGTGCAGGCAATCCTGGAAGCCCATGATGCCGAGGCCTACCGGCCGGTGCCGCAGATTCGAGTTCCGTGCCTTGGCGACCGCGTAATAGTTGATGTCGATCACGTTGTCGAGCATGCGCATGCCCGTCTTGATCGTCGTCTTCAGCTTCTCGTGATCGAGCTCGTACTTGCCGTCGACTTCCTTCATGTGGTTCAGCATGTTCACTGAGCCGAGATTGCACACCGCAATCTCGTGGTCGCTGGTGTTGAGCGTGATCTCGGTGCAGAGGTTCGAGCTGTGCACGGTGCCGACGTGCGACTGCGGCGAGCGCACGTTGCACGCGTCCTTGAACGTGATCCACGGATGCCCGGTCTCGAAGAGCATGGATAGCATCTTGCGCCAAAGCTGCACGGCAGGAATCTTCCGGAAGAGCTTGAGCTCGCCGCGCGCCGCCTTTTCCTCGTAGCGCGTGTACGCTTCCTCGAACTTGCGGCCCCACTTGTCGTGCAGATCGGGCACGTCCGAAGGCGAGAAGAGCGTCCACTCGCCGCCTTCCATGACACGCTTCATGAACAGGTCCGGGATCCAGTTCGCCGTGTTCATGTCGTGCGTGCGGCGCCGGTCGTCGCCGGTGTTCTTGCGCAACTCGAGAAACTCCTCGATGTCGAGGTGCCAGGTCTCGAGATAGCTGCACACTGCGCCCTTGCGCTTGCCCCCGTTGTGCACCAGGCCCGCCGCGGTCATGTACGACTCGTCGCTATCGACCTCGAGATCGACGACCAGCGGCCGCGTTACCATCGGCTCGATCGAGCGCACGCGCGAGAAGATCGTGCCGCCGTGCGTGATCCAGTTGCGCTTGACGATCGGCTGGCAACCGACGAGCGCGGCAACTTCCGCCACGGCCGGGATGCGCAGATCGTACGCATCCGTCTTGCCGGCGAAGGTGATCTCGGAGCCGTTGGCGCGACGCGCGCGATGCCCGTTCTTACGCACGCGATGCTGCCCGCTCGTCGGCACGCCCAACCGCAGGAGCTGATAGCGCAAGCCTTCGGTCAGCGGATGTGAGGTCGACGTGAAAGTGATCTCCTTGCCACGGGATACGCAACCGTCGGTCTCGAGCAGGCCCCGGATCAGCGCCAGCGTCAACGGCCGCGGCAGATGCGCGAGCCGCGGCGCGATGCGCTTGCGATGTTTGTCGTCGTACAGATCATCGTAGGCGAACGGCAGCGTCGCCGAGCCCCCGCCCGCGATGCGGCCGGTCGTCGCGTCGCGCACGACGCCTCGCCCCGAGGCCCAATGCACCTGCGCATAGGTCGCGCCGCGGCCCGTTTGCCAATAGTGGATTCCGCGTGCGCTCAAGTACTCGCGCACGAACTCGAGATGCTCGTCGCGCGCGGGATTCCCGGACACGCCCCACTGCATGCCGTCCTTCGACAAGTGCCCGTCGCCGAGCAGAACGCCGTACAGGCGCGCGTCGTCTTCGGTGAAACCTTCGACGTTCACGACCTCGGTGGGAATCGTGAAGCCGACGTAATCGCCGACCTTGAGCTTGCCCGCGTCGATCCATTCGGCCTGCACCTTGCCCTTGTGCAGCCAGTCGACCGTGCGCTCGATCGACTGCTCGAGCGGCACACCGCGGATCGCCCAGAACGGATGGCCGTCGGTGACTTCCAGCGTTTCCAGTGCGTGCTTGACGTCGATCTCGAGCATCGGCCCGCGCTGGTTGTAGACGAGCTTGCCGAGCACTTCGCGGTAGGTCCCGCTTTTTCCCAGGACGAGATCGCCGACGCGCACTTCGCGGATCGGCTGCACGCCGCGCGCGGTGTAGACCGGCGTCTCCGGCGCGAAGCACTGGTTGACTGCGACCGCCGTGTCGTTCACTACTTTCAGGAACGGCACCACACCTTGCGACTTGCCGTTGGTGCCCTTGATGTGCGAGCCCAGAGCGCGCACGTTGGTCCAGTCGTTGCCCAGGCCCCCGGCGAACTTGGACAGGAGCGCGTTTTCCTTGATCGCTTCATAGATGCCGTCGAGATCGTCGGCGACCGTGGTGAGATAGCACGACGAGAGCTGCGAGCGATGCGTGCCCGAGTTGAACAGGGTAGGCGTTGACGACATGAAGTCGAAGGTCGAAAGCACGTTGTAGAACTCGATCGCGCGCGCCTCGCGGTCGACCTCGTTCAACGCCAGGCCCATCGCGACGCGCATGAAAAAGCATTGCGGCAGCTCGAAGCGGCGCCCGCCGACGTATTGATCGACCAGGAAGTAGCGGTCGTAGAGCGTCTGCAAGCCGAGATAGCCGAATTGCAGATCGCGCTGCGGCACGAGCGCCTTGCCCAGCGTCTTCAGGTCGTACTGCGCCAGCGCTTCGTTCAAGAGCCCGATCTTGATGCCGTGCTTGACGAAGCGCGGGAAATAATCGGCGTACTTGGTCGCCATGTCGGCTTGGGTGCATTCCTCGCCCATCGCCTCGTAGCGGATCGAGTCGAGCAGGAGCCGCGCGGTGACGAAGCTATACGCAGGATCCTTCTCGATCAAGGTGCGCGCGGCCAGGACGACGCATTTCCTCACCTCGTCCATCGGCACGCCTTCGTACAGATCCTTGAGCGTCGCCTTCAGGATGCGCTCGGGCTCGACTTCGGCGAGTCCCGCGCAGGAGCTTTGCACCAGCTCCTTCAACCGCGCGAGATCGAGCGGCCGCGAAACACCTTGCTCGACGACGTTGATCGCGGTGGTCGCGGCGTCGCCTTTGGTGCCTTTCTGCTTTTCGTGCGCGCGCTCCTGCGCCCGCTTCTCGCGATAGAGCACGTACGCGCGCGCGACCTCGTGCTCGCCGCCGCGCATCAGCGCGAGCTCGACCTGATCCTGGATCTCTTCGATGTGAATCGCGCCGCCCTCAGGCTTGCGGCGCATCAGCGCGGTGACGACGTGATCGGTGAGCTGCGCGGTCAGCTCGCGCACGCGCGCTGATGCGGCGCTCTGGCCGCCGTTGACGGCGAGAAAAGCCTTGGTCACCGCGATCGCGATCTTCGACGGCTCGAAGCCGACGACCGCGCCGTTGCGGCGGATGACCTTGTACTGCGCGAGTCGGGGATCGGTGTTCACTGCCAGCGGCGAGCTACTCTCGCCGGCCGTCGGATTCTGAGGAGTTGCGGACGACGACGCGACGGCAGAGCTGGCGACTTGCATATGTTAACTCCTCGTGAAATCTTGTCGTTCTTCGTGTTGAGCACCCGCATGGAGCTGGAATGCTCCCTTCCTGCGAATCCAGCGCTAATGCGGGTTTCCGGCTGCCGGTCCCCACGGCGCCGAATGACGCCACGAGGACACTTTACGTGGGGCTCCCGGAATTCCCTTAGGAATCAAAATCTACTACATCTTGTGTTCAAGTACTGAATCAACACTAATCATAGTAGCTTGAGTCCGCGGACGCAAGCGCTTTTTAGTACACAAAAGTGGTATGCCAAAAGCATTGAAAAATCAGCGCGCTATCACGCGCAGCGCAATCGCTGCACCGTCTATGCACCGGTTTTCCACGAAGTTGTGCACAGGTGCGAACGTTTATGCGGCATAAAAAGCGTGCGAATGAATTCGCAGCTACGAAAAGCTGACGTAGCCTGGGCTGAGACGTAGCCTGGGCTGAGCGAACCGATGCCCGGTATTTCGGAATTAGCGTCGACCCGGGCTTCGCGCTGTGCGCTCAACCCGGGCTACACATGACGTGGACCATTTCGTAGCTGACGTAGCCTGGGCTGAGCGAAGCGATGCCCGGGACTTCGGAATCTGTAGCGTCGACCCGGGCTTCGCGCTGTGCGCTCAGCCCGGGCTACACATGACGTGGACCATTTCGTAGCTGACGTAGCCTGGGTTGAGCGAAGCGATGCCCGGTATTTCGGAATTAGCGTCGACCCGGGCTTCGCGCTGTGCGCTCAGCCCAGGCTACATTAAAGCGAAGCGCATCCGAGAACCGAGCTTCGTCAATGCGCCGCGCGTGGGTCGGCGCATACGACGCATACCTGTCGTAGCTTGCCAGTCCGCGGATCGGAACGCGCCGGCAGGTCGCGCTCGAGCGTGACCGCGACGTTCCCCAGCGACTGCCGCGCGAGATACGTGCGTAACGCCTTCGATGCGACGGACCATGCGGCGTCGCGGTCGTGAGCCTCTTTGGGATCGAGCCGCAGCGCGAGGCGATCGGCGGCAGTCTGCAGGATCTGGAAGCGATGCAGGCCCGCGGCTTCCTCGACCACGGTGCTGAGCGCGAGCGGCAGCAGGCGCACCGTGCTGCCGTCGGCCGCGCGCATGCTGACGATGTCGTCGCGCCGGCCTTCCACCTGGATCGCGGGCAGCGGACTGCCACAGGCGCAGGGCTTGGGGTTCGCGGTGATGCTGTCGCCCAGGTCGTAGCGCACCAGCGGCTGGACGCGATTGGCGAGATTGGTGAGCAGGACCGTGTGCGAGGTTTTGCCCGGCGGCGTCGGTTGGTGATCGCGGTCGACCGGCTCGAGCACCACCCAGTCCGCATTGACGTGCAACCAGCCCTCGCTGCAGCCGTAGGCGATCGATAGCGCCTCCGACGCGCCGTACTCGTTGACGACCGGGCACTCGAAAGCGCTCTCGACGTCCGCGCGCGTTGCCGAGGTCATGCATTCTCCGCCGGACCAGAGAAGCGACGGCGCGATCTCGAGCCGCCCCATGGCGCGCTCCTCGGCGAGCAGCATGAGCATCGTCGGATAGCTCGCGACGAACGCCGGCTGATAGGCATTGAGTCCCTTGACGAGCTGCGGCAGCGGATCGAGCACCGAAAAGCTCTTGGTCGAAAGCCACGGGCTCGCGCGCGTCAGGCGCTCCCACGACACGATGCTCGCGTAATGATCGTCGCGCGCGGCGACCAGCGCCGCCTTGCCGCCCTGCCCGAACACGCCCGACGCATAGCGCCTGCCGAGACGCGCCGCGCCGAGCTGTACGGCGATCATCGCGTCGTAGGTCGAAAGCGCGGCGGCGTCCTGCACGAATATGCCCGGCTCGCCGCTGGTGCCGGAGCTCTTCCACACCGCGTAACGTCCGAGGAGGCGCTCGCCGATGTGCGCGCGGTCGGCAAGAAAGGCCTCGACCCCGGTGCGCGTGAGCGAGGCTTCGGTGACCCAGTTGTCGAAGTCGGCCATAAGATCGGACTTGGTGACAACCGGAAGCGCTTCGAGCGGGGCGTTCGCGGGCACGTCGCGCCAGCGGTCGCGATAATGCGCCGAATGTGCGCGCACGAACTTGAGCAGCGCGGCCAAGTGCTCGGCGCGCGCCGAGGCGATCGCGGCGGTGCCGCCGCTGCGCGTCCACCAAGTCTCGGACATGCGCGCAACCCACGACCACCACGCGGCGGACGACTGAATGGGATCCCAGGATCGATTGCGCGTGCTCGCCCGCACCGCATTCTCCATGGTGGAACCTGCCGACCTGTCTATTCGGACCTCGATTCATCGCCGGCAGTTCCGTCCACTTTATACCCGGCGACCGGTGCCGGGTACGGCTGCAACACCGGCGAGCGCGGAACGTGGTATTTTAGTGCGCCCTCAATGTTCCGCCGGCCCTTACGGCCGCCATGCGATGAGCCGCTTATCGACGCAGCGCACGACGACCTTCCGTCCACTCGCCGGGACTGCGCGCCGGCGTCCTCCGGTGCCTCATCTATGAACGATACCGCCCCCTCGCTCGCAACCGCGGCAGTCGCGCCTCCGGCGACCGGCCCGCTGGCGCGCCTGCTCTCCGAGATTGGCGCGCGCACCGGAATTCCCTTCCGCATCGTCTGGACGGACGGCTCGGCGTACTGGAACAGCGAAGGGGCGCCGGCGTTTACCCTGACGTTCCGCACCCGGCGCGCGGAAGCCCGCGTCCTGGGCTACGGGCACATCGGCTTGCTCGAGGCGTACTTCGACGGCGGCATCGACATCGAGGGCAACCTTGCGGCGGCGTTGCACGCCGGTCTCGCGGCCGGTTTCGATGCGCGGCCGAATCCGCTGGTGAGCGCGCGCAACCGCTGGCACGAATTCCGCTTCTCCAATCGCTCCATCGCCCAGGCCAAGGCCAACGCCCGCTTTCACTACGGCATTGGCGAAGCGTTCTATCGGCAATGGCTCGATCGCGTCGGCATGATGTATACCTGCGCCTACTGGAACGAGGGCACGCAGACCCTCGAGGAGGCGCAGGTCAACAAGATGGACCACGTCTGCCGCAAGGTGCAGCTCCAGCGCGGCGAAACCTTCGTCGACATCGGCTGCGGCTGGGGCGGGCTGCTATTCCACGCCTACGAGCGCTATGGCGCGCTCGGCACCGGCATCAACACGACGACCGAGCAGGTGCAGGACCTGTCCGCAGAGCTCGCGCGCCGCGGCCTGACCGACAAGATCGGTCTGATCGAATGTGACTTCCGCGAAATTCCGGGACAGTACGACAAGCTCCTGTCGATCGGCACGCTCGAGCACGCCGGGCGCGACCAGCTGTTCGACGTCGTCAAGGCGCATGCCGACGCGATGAAACCCGGTGCGCTGGGCGTGATCCACTTCATCGGCCACTTCGGCCGCTACGAGACCGAGTTCTTCATCCGCAACTACATCTTTCCCGGCGGCTGGATCCCCAGCCTCGCCGAGGCGATCGAGGCGATGGAGCGCGTGGGCCTCGAGGTGCTCGACGTCGAGAACCTGCGCCGCCACTACGCGCTCACGCTCGACGCGTGGGCCGAGCGCTTCGACGCGAGCTGGGAGAAGATCCAGGCGCTCGATCCGGTGCGCTTCAACGAGCGGTTCCGCCGCATCTGGCGCACGTACCTGTGGTCGTGCGCGGAGATGTTCCGCTCCAGGAACGGCCGCACTCATCTGTTCCAGGTCCTGGTGAGCAAGGGCAACATCGGCTCGAACTATCCGATGTGCCGCACGTTCCTCTACCAGGGATCGGAGCAGAGAAGCCGTTCGCCCTGAGCTTGTCGAAGCCTGCCCTGAGCGTCGACGAAGGGGCGACGGCGCATTCTTCACGCGTTTCCCTCGAGCTCGTCCGTTCATGGTTCGACAGGCTCACCACGAACGGACTCGGCGGGAGTTCTCGCTAATATCGTGACTGGGTACGCTGACCGCAAGGCGCGCCTCCTCGCCGAGCTCGGGGCCGGCGGCCGCGCCGGCACGCGCGTCGGCCTCGCCAAGGAAACCTCGAACCTCTTCCGAGACCGTGAAGCGCGCGCCCGGCCGGGGATCGATCTCAAGCGCTTCGATCACGTGCTCGCGGTCGATGCCGCTGCCGGCATCGTCGAATCCGAGGGCATGGTGCGCTACGTCGATCTCGCCGACGCGACGCTCGCGCACGGCGTGATGCCCGCGGTGGTGCCGCAGCTGAAGTCGATCACGCTGGGCGGCGCGGTCGCCGGCGTAGGCATTGAGGCTACGTCGTTCCGCCACGGCCTGGTGCACGACACCATCGCCGCGCTCGACGTGGTGACCGGCGAAGGCCGGATTCTCACCTGCACGCCGGAGAACGAGCACCGCGACCTCTTCTTCGGCATCCCGAACTCGTACGGAACGCTCGGCTACGCGGTGAAGCTCTCCGCGCGCACTCTGCCGGTCAAGCCCTACGTGCAGATCGAGCACCTGCGCTATACCGACGCCGCGGCGTGCTTCGCAGACGTAGCGCACTACGTGCACGAGCGCGACATCGACTTCCTCGACGGCGTGATCTTCGCGCCGGGCGAGCTCTATCTCACGCGAGGGATCTTTGTCGACAGCGCGCCGTATACCAGCGACTACAGTTACGAACAGATCTACTACCGTTCGATCCGCAAGCGCGCGAGCGACTATCTGACCGTGCGCGACTACCTTTGGCGCTGGGATACGGACTGGTTCTGGTGCTCGAAGAACGTCGGCGCGCAGCATCCGCTGCTGCGCCGGCTCTACGGCCGCAAGCGGCTCAACTCGATCTTCTACCAAAAGGTGATGCGCTGGAACAGCCGCTGGGGCCTGACCAGCGCGTGGAACCGGCTTACCGGGGTGAATGCCGAATCGGTGATTCAGGACGTCGATATTCCGCTTGCGCGCGCCGCGGAGTTCCTCGACTTCTTTCACGCCGAGATCGGCATCCTGCCGGTGTGGATCTGCCCGATCAAGGCGCCGCCGGCCAACATGCGCTTTCCGCTGTATCCGCTCGCGCCCGACGCGCTGTACATCAACTTCGGCTTCTGGGACGTCGTGCGCGACAAGAGCCCGCGGCCGCGCGGCTTCTACAACCGCAAGATCGAGCGCAAGGTCGCCGAGCTGGGCGGCATCAAGTCGCTGTATTCCGAATCCTACTTCGCGCACGACGAGTTCTGGTCGATCTACGACCGCGCCGCTTACGCCGCGCTCAAGGCGAAGTACGATCCGCAGGGCGCGCTGGGCGATCTCTACGACAAGGTCGTGCTGCGGCGCTAGGTTCGTGATTCTTCCGGCCTTCGCCTTGGGGCTCGGCGTGTAGCCTGGGCTGAGCGCGCAGCGCGATGCCCGGGTTGGCGAGGATAGGCAACGTCGCCCCGGGATTCGCGTTGCTCATCCCGGGCTACGCCGACACGTAGGGCTGGTGCCGCGTGCAAAAGCTTGATCGGCGTCAACACGACTTTCGAGTCGGCCACCTATACTGACGTTGAGTTGCGATGCGACAGCGTGCGGAAGGTTCCGTTCGGACGCTTCAGCGCATCGCCGTCGTCGCAATGCGGGACCCGGCGTTCGTAGCAACGAATTTGCGAACGTCCGGAGTTGGATTCATTCCTGCCATGGAGACGAATATGACAAATCTAACCCGTTTTGATCCATTCCGCTCGTTCGTAGGCTTCGATCCGTTCCGGAGCATGGATGAGCTCTTCTACCTGCCGCGGACGCCGTTCTTCCGCGCCGTGCCGACCGAGCCCGAGATGAAGATAGACTTGAGCGAGGACGACAAGGCGTTCTATCTCAAGGCCGAAATTCCCGGTGTCAAGAAGGAGGATATCCATATCGCCATCGACGGCAACGAAGTCTCGATCAGCGCGGAAATGAAAAAGGAAAAGGAGGAGGGCAAGGGGGAAACCGTCCTGCGCAGCGAACGCTACTATGGCCGCTGGAGCCGGAGCTTTAGTCTGGGCTATGCGGTCGACGAGTCCAAGGCCGAGGCAAAGTATACGGATGGCGTGCTGATGCTGACGCTGCCTAAGAAGGGCGGAATGGCGGTCAAGGAGCTTCCTATTCACTGACCGCGGTTCGCGCCGCACCGCGGGTTCCCCGCGTGCGGCGGGCGGTGTTCGGGTTGCCGGTGGGCCGGACCCCCAGCTTGTGACCTGAGTATCGCCGCGGGTACCGACGCCGGCGCAGCGCGCAACGCTGCCGGCGCCGGTTTCCGTCTTGCGCAGGCGTCGAAGGGCGCGTTGCGAATGTAGGCAGGGCAAACGTAGCCCGGGCTGAGCGCGAAGCGCGATGGCCGGGGCGGCGATTCGATTGGACACGATCCCGGGCATCGCTGCGCTCAGCCCGGGCTACGGCGACTACGCCTTACGCCGCGCGCTTGAGCGTCGCGGCAATGACGGCGATCTCGGCTTCGGTCAACGTTTCCTTCTGCAACAGCTGTCGCGCACCTTCCTCGAGCACGGCGCGATTCGTGGTGAGGATGTCGACCGCGCGCTTGAACGCCGTCTCGGAAATCGCGCGCACCGAGCGATCGATCTCGCGCGCGGTTTCATCGCTGTACTCCCGGGGGGGCGGGCGCTGCACTGCCGGCAGGAACGGCGTCGGTTCGTCCTGATACGAGAGATTGCCGAGCTTTTCCTCCATGCCGTAACGCATGACCATGCTGCGCGCGATGTCGGTCACCTTGGCGAGATCGTCGGCAGCGCCGGTAGACAGACGCCCATAGATGACGTGCTCGGCCGCGCGCCCACCCAGGAGCACCGCCATCTTGTTCTCTAGCTCTTCGCGGATCATCAGGAACCGATCCTCCGTAGGCCGCTGGATCGTGTAGCCGAGCGCGCCGATGCCGCGCGGAATGATCGATACCTTGTGCACTGGATCGGTCCCGGGTAGCGCCAGAGCGACCAGCGCGTGCCCCATCTCGTGATGCGCGACGGTCTCCCGCTCCTTGGCGTTGAGGATGCGGCTCTTCTTCTCAAGGCCCGCGACGATGCGCTCGACCGCTGCGGTGAAATCCGCGAGCGCGACGGCGTCGGCGCCGCGGCGTGTCGCGACCAGCGTCGCCTCGTTGACGAGATTGGCCAGATCGGCCCCGGTGAAGCCAGGCGTCAAGGCCGCGATCTTTTCCAGAGCGGCGTCGGGCGCAAGGCGGACCTTCTTCACGTGCACCTTGAGGATCTGCACGCGGCCGAGCTTGTCCGGCCGGTCAACCAGCACCTGCCGATCGAAGCGCCCCGCGCGCAAGAGCGCCGGGTCGAGGATCTCCGGCCGGTTGGTCGCCGCGATCAGGATCAAACCCGCGGTCGAGTCGAAACCGTCCATTTCGACCAGGAGCTGGTTCAACGTCTGCTCCTTCTCATCGTGCCCGCCCAAGCCGTACGCGCCGCGCGCGCGGCCAAGGGCATCGAGCTCGTCGATGAAGATTATCGCCGGCGCACGCTGCCGCGCCTGCTCGAACAGGTCGCGCACGCGCGCGGCGCCCACGCCGACGAACATCTCGACGAACTCGGAGCCGTTGATGGAGAAAAACGGCACGCCGGCTTCGCCCGCGACTGCGCGTGCCAGCAGCGTCTTGCCGGTTCCGGGAGGGCCGACGAGCAGCACGCCCTTCGGGATGTGCCCGCCGAGCCGCGTATAACGCTTCGGATCCTTGAGGAAGCCGACGACTTCCTGCAACTCCTCCTTGGCCTCATCGACGCCCGCGACGTCGTCGAAAGTCACCTTGGTATCGGTCTCGACGTAGACCTTGGCCTTGCTCTTGCCGATCGAGAGGAAGCCACCGCCCAGGCCGCCCTGTCCGGCCATGCGCTTGGCGAGAAACATCCAGATTCCGAAAAAGATCAGCGCCGGCGCGACGAACGACAGGATGTCGCGCAAGAACGTGCTCTCGATGACGCCGGAATACTCGACGTTGTATTGCGATAGCTCCTTGGCGAGGTCCGGGTCGACCCGCGTGGTGACGAAGCGCGTGCGATTGTCCGGGCGCGAGTTCTTGTAGGTGCCCTGGATGACGTTGTTGGAGATCGCAATGTCCTTGATCTCTCCCGCCTTGAGCTCCTTCTCGAACTCGCTGTAGGGAACCGGCTTCACCTGGGTCGCGGTCACGTAGATATCGCGCAGCCACAGCACGCCGAGGACCGCGAAAATGACGTACCAGAGGTTGAACCAGGTTTGGCGTTCCATGAACCTCTCCCTTCGCTAACACTACCACTTCGCGCGGCTGTTGGCCCGGACTTGACCTCGGTCAACCGGCCGGCCGGTGCAGGGTTCAAAATCGGACCATGACCGGTGCAACGCTGCGGACATTCCCGCCTCCGGGAACGGGTACACAGGGAGTCGACCAGGCGCGGCTCGTCGCGGCACTCTCGCATCCCGCCGCCTTCGGGGCGGGCTGCACGCGCGTCGAGCTGCTGGAGACGCACATCTCCAGCGTATTCCTCACCGGGCGCTACGCGTACAAGATCAAGAAGGCGGTCGCCTTCGGCTTCCTCGATTTCACGACCCTCGAGGCGCGGCGCTTGTTTTGCGAAGAGGAGCTGCGGCTCAACCGCCGGCTCGCGCCCGCGCTCTATCTCGATGTCGTGCCGATCACCGGCAGCATTGACGCTCCGGTCCTCGGCGGCGACGGCCCGGTGCTCGAGTACGCACTAAAGATGCGCGAGTTTCCACAGGACGCGCTGGTCTCCCGGATCCTGGCGCGAGGTGAGCTCGAGCCAGCCGACATCGACGCGCTGGCTGTGAAGGTGGCCGCTTTTCACGATGCGGCCAGCGTGGCCGCCCAAGGGAGCGCGTTCGGCGCACCGAGCGAGGTGCTGCGTGTCGCGCGGCAGAACTTCACTCAGCTGCGGCCGCTGCTCGCGACCGTAGAGGAGCACAACGAGATCGACGCCCTCTCTGCCTGGACCGAACGCGAGCATGCCTCCCGCCGGGACGCGTTCCTGCGCAGGCGCAAGGAAGGCTTCGTTCGCGAGTGCCATGGCGACCTGCATCTCAACAATATCGCGCGCATCGACGGCGAACTCACCATCTTCGATTGCATCGAGTTCAACGAATCGATGCGCTGGATCGACGTCATGAGCGAGGTCGCCTTTACGGTCATGGATCTCGAGGATCGCAAGCGGGCCGATCTCGCCCATCGCTTCCTCAACGCGTATCTCGAGCAGACGGGAGATTACGCCGGCCTTGCCGTGCTGCGCTTTTATCTCGTTTATCGCGCGCTGGTGCGCGCCAAGATCGCGCGACTGCGCTCCGCGCAACTTGAAGCCGGCGCTGCGAACCACGCGCTGCACGCCGAGTACTGCGGCTACGTGAGCCTGGCAGGAAGGTATGCGCGGCCGCTGCGGCCGGCGCTCGTCATCACCCATGGACTTTCCGGTTGCGGCAAGACCACGCTGTCGCAGGCACTCTTGGAAACGATCGGTGCGGTGCGCATCCGCAGCGACGTCGAACGCAAGCGGATGCACGGCGTCGGCGCGCTCGAGAGGGCGGATGGCGGCATCGAAAGCGGGTTGTACACCCGTAGGGCGACCGGCGCGACCTACGAGCGCTTGCGCACGCTCGCGCACACCGTACTCATGGCGGGCCGAATCGCACTCGTCGATGCGACGTTTCTGCAGCGCTCGCAGCGCGATCTTTTTCGCGCGCTGGCGGCGGAGCTCGGCGTTCCGTTCGTCGTGCTGGCCTTTGCAGCAAAGGAAGCGACGCTGCGCGAACGCGTCGCGCGCCGGCGTGCCGATGGCAGGGATGCCTCGGATGCCGACCTTGCCGTCCTAGCGCACCAGATCGCGGCCCGCGAGCCGCTGGCGGAGGACGAGCTGTCGTTCGTGGTCAACTACGATGCCGAGGCGCCACTCGACACCGTGTGTGCGCCGGAAGCCTGGTCTGCAGTGCGCTCGCGGCTCGAAAGCAAGGCGGCGGCCTCATGATCCGCTGCGATCGTGCCCGAAACCTTTTTCCGCCTCGTCGGTCACATTGGAGGGCGCGGCGAAGATACGGGGAGTGAACATGGCAATTAGCGAATTCTGCCATCGCGACGTCGTGTGCACGTCGCGCGACACGACCGTCACCGAAGCTGCGAACCTCATGCGTCAGCAGCATGTCGGTGACGTGATCATCGTCGAGACGCGCGGCGGCAAGCAAGTTCCCGTCGGCATCGTGACCGACCGCGACATCGTGGTCGAGGTCATCGCCGCGGGCATCGATCCGCGCCTGCTTAGGCTCGGCGATCTGCGACTCGCCCCGTTGGTCACGGTCCGCGAGGGCGCGAGCTATGCCGAGACCGTATCGAGGATGTCGGTCGAGGGCGTGCGGCGGATGCCGGTCATCGGCGACGACGGCGCTCTCGTGGGGATCATCACGTTGGACGACATGCTCTGGCAGCTTGCCGCGCCGCTGGCGGCGCTGGCGGGCTTGAGCGGTCGCGGCCGCGAGGTGGAAACGTTGACGCGCAAATGAGCGCACTCGTCGCGCCCTATAGTGGCGCGCAAGGAGTATCGAAACATGAGTACCAAGCGAAACGCGGCGACCGGTGGAGAAGCGCCCGCGGTGGTCCGGCGTGCAACAGTAACACAGCTGCGGCCGAAGGCGCGGGCGCGCACTGCCGAGCCCGTCGCTGAGCTCGCCCGCACAAGCGAGCTCGAACCCGAATTTCTGCGCGATTCGTACGGTTCGACCGCGTTCGCGGAGGTGATCGACCGCATGCTGCACGCGTCGATCGCGCGCTGTACTGCGGGCCTCGCGCCGATGACGTTGATCGGCGCCTACGCCGACTGGGCAGCGCATCTTGCGGCGGCGCCGGGCAAGCAGTTGCTTCTCACCGAAAAGGCCGCGCGCAAGTGGCTGCGACTGGCGAACTACGCGGCGCGGCGCGCGCTGGTGAAGGGTGGCTCTCCGGCCTGCGTCGAGCCTCTGCCTCAGGACAAACGTTTTGCGACGGCCGAATGGCGGCGGCCGCCGTACGATCTCCAGTATCAATCGTTTCTGCTCGCGCAGCAGTGGTGGCACAACGCGACGACCGGCGTGCGCGGCGTGTCGCTGCAGCACGAGCAGATGGTCGCGTTCGGCACGCGGCAGTGGCTCGACGTGTTCTCGCCGTCGAATTATCTGCTCACCAACCCCGAGGTGCTCGAGCGCACGTTCGCCGAGGCCGGCATGAACCTCGTGCGCGGGGCGCGCCACTTCGCGGAAGACGTCGAGCGCGCGTGGGCCGGCCGCAAGCGCGTCGGCGCGGAGGCGTTCCGGGTCGGGCACGAGGTCGCGGTGACGCCCGGCAAGGTCATCTATCGCAACCGGTTGATCGAGCTGATCCAGTACGCGCCGGCGACGGAGGAGGTGCGCCCCGAGCCCGTGCTCATCGTTCCGGCGTGGATCATGAAGTACTACATCCTCGATTTGAGCCCGCACAACTCACTCGTGCGCTACCTCACCGAGCAGGGGTACACCGTGTTCATGGTCTCCTGGAAGAACCCGGGGCCCGACGACCGCGATCTCGCAATGGAGGATTACCGGCAGCTGGGCGTCATGGCCGCGCTCGACGCCGTTGGCACGATCGTGCCCGAACGCAAGGTGCATGCGGTGGGTTACTGCATCGGCGGCACGCTGCTCGCGATCGCTGCGGCGGCGATGGCGCGCGATGGCGACGCGCGGCTCGCGACGACGACGTACCTCGCGGCGCAAACCGATTTCACCGAAGCCGGAGAGTTGAAGCTCTTCATCAACGAAAGCCAGCTCGCGTTTCTCGAGGACGTGATGTGGTCGCAGGGCTTTCTCGACAGCCGGCAGATGGCGGGCACCTTCCAGCTCCTGCGCTCGAACGATCTGATCTGGTCGCGCATGGTGCGCACCTATCTCATGGGCGATCGCGAGCCGATGACCGATCTCAACGCCTGGAATGCCGATGCGACGCGGATGCCATATCGCCAGCACAGCGAGTACCTGCGCCGCCTGTTCCTCGACAACGACCTCGCAGAGGGCCGCTTTCCCGCCGCCGGCCGGCCGGTTGCTCTGTCCGACATCCGCACGCCGCTCTTCGCGGTCGGCACCGAAACCGACCACGTCGCGCCCTGGCGCTCGGTCTACAAGTTTCACTGGTTGACCGACGCCGAGGTAACGTTTTTGCTCACCAGCGGCGGTCACAACGCCGGCATCGTCTCCGAGCCAGGCCACGCGCGTCGGCGCTATCGCGTCGCGACCAAGCGCCAGGACGATCGCCACGTCGACTCTGATCGTTGGCTGGAGACCGCGGTGTCGAAAGAGGGCTCGTGGTGGCCCGAGTGGGTTGCGTGGCTCGGGGCGCGCTCCGGGGCGCCCGTGGCGCCGCCGCGAGTCGGCGCGCCCCACGCGGGCTATGCGCCGCTGGCCGAAGCGCCGGGGAGCTACGTTCTCGAGGAGTGACGCTGTAGTTAGGTTGGTCCCCTCGCCCCGCTTGCGGGGAGGGCTTAGGGTGAGGGGTGCGCGACTCACGCCTGCGTTGCGCGCTCCGCGCTCTCGCGGCAACATTGCATCAGGATCGTAACCCCGACGCTGCATGCCCCGCTTCGCCGCGAATCTTTCCTTCCTCTACACCGAGGTGCCGTTTCTCGACCGTTTCGCCGCCGCCGCACATGACGGCTTCGCTGCGGTCGAGTTCGCGTTCGGCTACGACTTCGTTGCGAAAGAGATCGCCGCGCGCCTCAATGCGAACGGTCTGATGCAGGTTCTGATCAACGCGCCTCCGGGCGATCTAACCAAAGGCGATCGCGGTCTCGCGTCGCTGCCCGGCCGCGAGCACGAATTCGCGGCGAGCGTGGTAATCGCGCTTCGCTACGCGCAGACGCTCGCCTGCCCGCGCGTGCACATCATGGCCGGCGTGCTGCCCGAGGGCGCGGACGGCGAGCAGCGCGCGCGGCATCGCTCGACCTTTGTGCGCAATCTGCGCTTCGCCGCACGCGAGGCGGAAGAGCAGGGCGTCGAGCTCACCATCGAGCCGATCAACCCGCGCGACGTGCCGGGCTATTTCCTGATGACGCAGGCCGAAGCACACTCGATCCGCGAGGAGACGGGCGTGCCGAATCTCAAGGTGCAGATGGACCTCTATCACGCGCAGATCGTCGAGGGTGACCTGTCCGAAAAGCTGCGCCATTGGCTGCCGCACATCGGCCACATCCAGATCGCGGGCGTGCCCGGGCGGCACGAGCCCGACACCGGCGAGATCAACTACCGGCACATCTTCGCGCTGCTCGACGAGCTCAACTACCGGGGCTGGGTCGGCTGCGAATACCGACCGCTCGCCGGCACCTCCGCCGGCTTGAGTTGGATGAAGACGCTTTTGTAGTCCGGGTTGAGCGCGCAGCGCGAAGCCCGAGACCGGTGTTGCATCGAAGCGGTGCCCCGGGCATCGGCTTCGCGTAGCCCGGGTTGAGCGCGCAGCGCAAAGCCCGGGACGGGCGTTGCATCGTAGCGGCGCCCCGGGGCATCGGCTTCGCCTCAGCCCGGGTTGAGCGCGCAGCGCGAAGCCCGGGACCGGTGTTGCATCGAAGCGGCGCCCCGGGCATCGGCTTCGCGTAGCCCGGGTTGAGCGCGCAGCGCGAAGCCCGGGACCGGTGTTGCATCGGAGGGGTGTCCCGGGCATCGGCTTCGCGTAGCCCGGGTTCAGCGCGAAGCCCGGGACGGGCGTTGCATCGTAGCGGCGCCCCGGGCATCGGCTTCGCCTCAGCCCAGGCTACAGCGCTACGCTCATACCTCCGTCGATGACGAGCATCTGTCCGGTCACGTAATCGGACGCGCTCGAGGCGAGAAATACCGCAAGCCCCGCGATCTCGGCCGGGTCACCCCAGCGGCCCGCGGGCGTGCGCTTGTTGACCCATGCGGTGAACTCGGCATTATCGAGCAGCGCGCGATTCATCTCGGTGGCGAAGTAACCGGGCGCGATCGCGTTCACCTGGATGTTGTGCGGCGCAAGCTCCACCGCCATGCCGCGCGTTAGCTGCCGCACACCGCCCTTGGCTGCTGTGTAGGGCACGACGCTTGGGCGCGCGAGCTCGCTCATGAGCGACGCGATGTGCACGATCTTGCCGCGTTTGTTCGCGATCATCCCCGGCAGCACCGCCTGCGACACGATGAACGGCGCGGTGAGGTTGGTCGCGAGCACCGCGTCCCAATCGTCTTGCGCGAAATCGACCAGCGGTCCGCGGCGCTGGATGCCGGCGTTGTTGAACAGGATGTCGACTGTGCCGTCCTCGGCGCGGATCGCCTCGACCGCGGCGCGCACCGCGGCGCGGTCGGTGACGTCGAACACGCTTGCGCCGGCGGCGAGTCCCTGCTCGCGCAGCTTGTCTGCGGCCTCGTTGACCTCGGCCGACTTGCGCCCGTTGAGCACGACCGTCGCGCCGGCGCGCGCGAGACCACGTGCAATGGCGAAGCCCAGGCCGCGATACGCGCCTGTGACGAGCGCGACCTTGCCGGAGAGATCGAACGGTGCGTCCATGTCGAGACAGGCTTTGGAATCAACGTTCGCATTATCGCACGCGTTTCGCAGGCCGAATTCATTCGGCCGTGACGTCAGCGCAGCGAAACGTGCGAATAAATTCGCACCCAGGAAAACCGTCGGCGTGGCGAGAGGTTCGTAGGGCCGAATTCATTCGGCCGCCACGTAAGGGCCTGTCATCGGAGCCTTCAGGCGAGCGATCTCCGACAACAATACCCATAACTATCGATGTGGCGGGGGTCGCGACGGTAGGGAAGAATCCGGCTCGCAGCTGTCGAATATTCACATTCACTGCGAGGAACTTCCCACCAGACGAAGTCGATCAGGACGGGCCTGCGCTTGCGACTTGGGACGGGGCAAGGGTTCGAGCGAGGAGTGGCCGCCAAAGGGCCCGGTGGATCTCCTTGGGTCAGCTTCGCGAGAGCGGCTGATTTCCGCTCTCACCCGTAAAGACGCAATGCGAAGGAAAAACCGCCTACTGCGTCATAACATTACTGCGCCGGCAAGGGCTCGACCCTCGTTGCCCGGCTGCGGAAACGGGCCGGAAAGTAGACGTCCGCTTGCGCGACGACCGGTGCGCTGCCCATGTAGCCGACGACCGTGGACGCCTGCGCGCTCAGGATATCGGTTTGCATGCGACCGACGGCGATCTGCGCCACGGCCATCAGTGCGCCGCCGGCGATACAGCCGATCACGGTCAGAACGACCTTGCGGGTGTGACTCCAGTTGCGCGAGCCCGAGTGGCGGGTCGCGGGGATTGTAACGATGTGAGTCATGAGCGTCTCCTTGGATAAGGGTGCCTGAGCGTTTGTGGCGCTCTTACCTGTAAAGACGCAACCGGCGGCAAAAACCCGTCAGCTAGCGCGAGGCGAGCCGTGCGCCGATTCGGTGCAGCGGCCCCCTCAAGTGGCTGCCCAGCTCGGGGTGAGCCCCCTGGATCGCGCCAGCCCGGGCGAGCAACGCGCGCGCAGCGTCGTGCTGACCAAGATCGACCAGGCACGAAGCGAGGGCGAGCTGCGCTTCTGCTAGCCATGGGCTCTGCGCAGTGTCGCCCGCAGTGCGCAGCTCGAGGGCGCGCTCCAGGTTGGCGCGGGCGCCGCGCGCGTTGCCCTGTTTCTGCTGTGCCTGGCCGAGACGCAACGCAGCGTCGGCCTCGAGAACCTGGAACTTGTCGCGCAGCGGCGAGCGCACGATGTCGGCGAGCGCCTGGCGCGCGGCGGATTCCGCATCGGCCGCCCGCTCGTGTTGCAGCAGCGCCTGCGCCCGCAGAATGCGCGCGGCCAACTCGTCAACCGAGAGTGGCAGGGTTGCCGCCCCAGGCGGCGGTGCGATGGCGTCGAGATTCTCCATCGCGCGCGCCGGGTCTCCGCGCGCCAGCGCGAGACGCGCCTGTTCCAACCGGAACGTGTTCATGGCTGCGGGCGGAGCGCTCGCGCCGAGCGCAGTGCGACGCAGCGCTTGGCCCTCGTCGAGTTCGCGTAGCGCCTGATCGTAGTGCCCGAGCGCGGTCAGCGCCGCGCTGTGTGCGCGCAACGCGTCGCCGAGCCGCACCGATCCTGGATAGTTGGCGCGACTGACCGCTACGTCCAGTGCGAGAGCTTTCTCCGCATCCTCGATGCGACCTTCCGCCAGCATGGCGACGCCGTAGCTCCGCCGTACCAGGGTGGTTACCTGTGGCAGGTCGTTGGCGGTTCCGTCGCCTGTCCTGGCCAGCGCGTCTTCGAGCAGGGTGCGACCCTCGCCGCGGCGGGAGGTCGCGTGCAGCAGCGCGCCCAAGCGCGTTTCCGCGGTAACCGTGTTGAGATGCGCTGCACCGTTGATCCGCCGTGATTCCTCGACGATCTGCCGCAGCTCGCGCTCGGCCTCGTCGAGCTTGAGCCGGTCGCCGCGCACCGCGGCGAGGTTGATCCTCGTGGCGATCGTCGCCGCAACTTCGGGCTGATCCATGGCGTTGATCAACGCGACGAGCTCGACGTATCTTGCTTCTGCCTGGTCGTAATCGCCGCGCAGCCAATACCCGAGGGCGATGAGGCTCACCGCACCGAAGCGCTTGACCGCCGTCGGATAGCGTTGCTGATAGAACTGCAGCGTCTGTTGCGCCAGCGCGAGCGACCGTTCGACGTCGGTAAACGAATAGAATCGGGCGCGCTCGAGTAGCAAGTGACCGCGATACTCGGATTGATCGCCGAGCGCATCGAGAATCCCCTGCGCTTCGTCGAGGATCGCCGGGATTTCGCCGCGGCGGCTCGTCGCGGCGATCTCCTCGGCGTATTCGAGCAGCGCGCCGGCCACTTCGCGATCGCGCGGACCGCGCGTGCGCTTGAGGAGCGCGATCGCCTGGGCGTCCATGTCCGCCGCCCTTTCGTCAAGACCGAGCTGCCAGTACATGGAGCCCAGCGTGCCGAGCACCTCGAGCTGCGCCTCGGGCGAATCCTTGAGGCTTTCGCCGACGCGCTTGGCGCCGATGTCGAGCAGATCGCGCGCCGTCGTCTGTCGCGCTTTCAGCGGATCGGGCTGGGTGTCGGTATTGGTCTTGAAGATATCGAGCAGGAATCCCTGTACCGCCTGCGCGCGCTTCGCTTCGCGCTCCGCGACGGTTGCCTGCTCGCGTGCAAGCCGCGCCTGCCATAGCGAGATCGCGGTCGCGCTCGCCAGCGCGACGCCGATCAGCGCCACGGCCGCGACGGCAAGGCGGTTGCGCAAGATGAACTTGCGCAAGCGGTACGCGGCGCTGTCAGGGCGCGCCGACACGGGCTCGCCGGTGAGATAGCGCTGCAAATCCTGCAGGAACGCGTCGGCTGTGGCGTAGCGCTCGGCCGGCTCCTTCTTGAGCGCCTTGCCCAGGATCGTGTCGAGGTCGCCGGACAACGCTTGGCGAAGCTTCCGCACCGTCGTCGCCCGCGCCTGCGCGATTCCCTCGGTCAGCGCCGACTGACTGGGCTTGATCGGCTCCGCGCCGAGAATCGCCTCCTCCAGCGCGCCGCGCGAATCGCGCTTGAGCGCGTAGGGCCGGTTGCCGCACAGGAGCTCGTAGAGCACGACGCCGAGCGCGTAGACGTCGCTCGCGGTGGTGATCGGCAAGCCGGCGATCTGCTCGGGCGACGCGTACTCGGGCGTGAGCGCGCGGCCGGCTACTTGCGTGAGCTCGGTCTCCTTCGCTTCGCCGTCGCGCATGAGCTTGGCGATGCCGAAATCGAGCAGCGATACCTGCCCCTCGGGCGTCACCAGAATGTTCGACGGCTTCAGATCGCGGTGGATCACCAGATTGCGGTGAGCGTGCTGCACCGCCGAGAGCACCTGCAGCATGAGCTCGATGCGCGAGCGCAGCGGCAGTCTTCGCTCGTCGCAGTACGTGGTGAGCGGCACGCCCTCGACGTACTCCAGCGCGAGGTAGGGCTGGCCGGAGGAAAATCCGGCGTCGAGCAGGCGCGCGATATGCGGATGGTTGAGGGCCGCGAGGATGGCGCGCTCGCGCGCGAAGCGCTCGGTCAGCGCGGTGCCCGCCAGGCTCGTGTGCAAGAGCTTCAGCGCGACCTGGCGGGAAAAGAGCCCGTCGGCGCGCTCGGCGAGCCATACCGCGCCCATTCCGCCGTGGCCGAGCTCGCGCAGGATGCGATACGGGCCGAACGACTTGCCGACCTGAGACGCATGCATGCCGGTAGCGGCAGCGAACTGCGCCTCGAGCGCGTGGCGCGTTTCGAGCAAGGCGTCGGCATCGGCCGCCGAGTGCGCCGTCAGCAATTCGCCGGTGAGCCGCTTAAGCTCGGGATCATCGACCGCCAGCGCGGCGAGCCATGCCTCGCGCGCCTCGGGCGCAAGCGCGAGTCCCTCGTCGAGCAGCGCCGACACGCGTGCGAACTGCGTCGGGTCGAGATCCTTGAGCTGCAAAGAGTGCCTCCGCCGCGCAACGCCGCTACGCTTCGTCCATCAGCCTGCGCAGCAGCGCGCGCGCTTTTTCCCACTCGCGCTCGACGCTGCGCGTCGACTTGCCGGTGATCGCGCTGATCTCCGGCACCGTGAGGCCGGCGAAAAAGCGCATCTCGACCAGCTGCAACAGCTCCGGCGAGAGCTTTTCCAGCGACGAGAGCGCCGCATGGATCGCGAGCAGCCGCTCGTCATCGATCGATTCGCCGGCAATGCCGGTCGCCAGCGTGACCATGGCGATCCCGCCGCCGCGCTTTTCCGCCCGGCGCTCGCGTACGTAGTCGATCACGACGTTGCGCATGACGCGGCCGACGTAGGCGAAGAATGCCGGGCGGTCGCTCTGCGCCAGCGCGCCGTGCTCGAGATACTTGAGAAAGCTCTCGTGCACCAGCGCGGTCGTATTCAGCTCGTCGACGCCGCTGCTCTTGCGCAGATTGCTGTGCGCGAGGCGCTTGAGATCGCCGTAGACGATCTCGAATAAGCGCTTGACGGCATCCGGATCCTGCCCCTGGGCGGCGCGCAAGAGGACGGTGAGCTCGGCCATCGACGTCCTCGCTCCGACGGAGGAGCGATCATAACGTAGCCTGGGCGTAGCCTGGGCTGAGCCCGGAGGGCGAAGCCCGGGGCGATGCCTTCATGACGCGAAAGTCCCGGGCTACGCGGCGACGCGCTCGACCGCCGCGCTGGCCGGCCTCGCGGCCCGGAACGCCGCGACCAGCTCGGCTTCCTTCGCCTTCGCCGGCTTGAGATGGCGGTCCTTGACGTGGCCGTAGCCGCGGATCTGTTCGGGAATGCTGGCGAGCTCGACCGCGAGCGCGTGGTTGTACGCCACGAGCCGCGGTAGCAGCTCCTCGATCAGCGCCTCGTAGTCGGTGATGAGCTGGCGCTCCCGCTTCCGTTCCGCGGTCTTGCCGAAGACGTCGAGCGCGGTTCCGCGCAGGCCCTTCATTTTAGCGAGCACACGGAACGCGCTCATCATCCACGGCCCGTAGCTGCTCTTCCTCGGCTCTCCCGTCGTCGGGTCGGCCTTGTTGATCAGCGGTGGCGCCAAGTGGAAGTGGAGCTTGTAATCGCCCTCGAACTGCGCCGCGACCCTCTTGGCGAATTCGCCGTCGGTGTACAGCCGCGCGACTTCGTACTCGTCCTTGACCGCGAGCAGCTTGAAGTAGTAGCGGGCGACCGCCTCGGCGAGCGCGGTCTTCCCGGGCAGCTTCTGCGCTTCCGCGTCACGCACCTTGGCCACGAAGTCGGTATAACGTCTGGCGTAGGCCGCATCCTGGTAGGCGGTGAGAAACTCGGCGCGGCGGGCGATGATTTCGTCGAGCGACGCCGACAGTCGCTGCGAATCTGGTTTGGCTTCGGGAATCGCCGCATCGACGACATGCTGCGGATCCACCGCGGCCAGCCGGCCCCAGCGAAAGCTCTGCTTGTTGGCTTCGACCGCGGCGCCGTTCAATTCGATGGCGCGCACGATGGAGTCTTCCGAGAGAGGAATCAGGCCGCGCTGGAAGGCGTAACCGACCATGAAAAGATTGGTCGCGATCGAATCGCCCATGAGGCCGGTGGCGAGCTTGGTCGCGTCGAGGAATTCGGCATCGCCGGGTGCAACCGCATCGCGGATCTCCTGCTCCATCGAGCCGAGCGGGAACTTGAGATCGGCGTTGCGCGTGAAATCGGCGGGCATCACCAGCGCGGTGTTGACGACTGCCTTCGTCACCCCGCGCTGCATCTTCGCGACAGCTTCGTAACTCACGCTGGTCAGGATGTCGCAGGCGAGGACGAGCTTCGCTTCGCCGGCAGCAATCCGCGTCGCATAGAGCTGTTCGGGATGATCGGCGATGCGCACGTGCGAGACGACCGAGCCATTCTTCTGCGCGAGGCCGGTCATGTCGAGCACCGACACACCCTTGCCTTCGAGGTGCGCCGCCATGCCGAGAAGCGCGCCGATGGTCACCACGCCCGTGCCGCCGATGCCGGTGACGAGAATGCCGTACGGTTCCGCGGTCGACGTGACGGCGGGCGGCGCCCGCAACCGCGAAAAGTCCGCCGCGTCGGCCTTCTTCGGCTTGCGTAACGACCCGCCCTCGACGGTGACAAAGCTCGGGCAGAAGCCATTGACGCAGGAATAGTCCTTGTTGCAGGAGGACTGGTCGATGGTGCGCTTGCGCCCGAACTCGGTTTCGACCGGCGCCACCGACACGCAGTTCGACTTGATGCCGCAGTCGCCGCAGCCTTCGCACACCAGCTCGTTGATCACCACGCGCTTGGCGGGATCCGGATACTTGCCGCGCTTGCGCCGGCGGCGCTTTTCCGCCGCGCAGGTCTGGTCGTAGAGCAGGATCGTGCAGCCGGGCGTGTCGCGCAATTCGCGCTGCACGCGGTCGAGCTCGTCGCGGTGATGGATGTCGATGCCTGAGGCGAAATAGCCGGCGGGATACTTGGTCGGCTCGTCGCTGACGACGACGATTTTCTTCACGCCTTCCGCCGCGACCTGCTGCGCGATCAACGCGGGCGAGATCGGGCCGTCGACCGGCTGTCCGCCGGTCATCGCCACCGCGTCGTTGTAGAGGATCTTGTAGGTGATGTTGACCTTGGCGGCGACCGCGGCGCGGATTGCGAGGATCCCCGAGTGGTAATACGTGCCGTCGCCCAGGTTGGCGAACATGTGCTTGGTCGACGTGAAGGGCGCCTGGCCGATCCACGGCACGCCTTCGCCGCCCATGTGGGTGAAAGTCGACGTCGAGCGGTCCATCCAGATCGCCATGACGTGGCAGCCGATGCCCGCCGTCGCGCGACTGCCCTCAGGCACCTTGGTCGAGGTGTTGTGCGGGCAGCCGGAGCAGAAGTATGGAACGCGGTTCAACGTGATCTTGGGCTTCGCGAGCGCCGTTTCCTTGGCGTTGATCCAGTCGACGCGCGCGCGGAGCTTCTCCATCGTGCGGGGCTGCAGCTCGAGGCGCTCGATGCGCTGGGCGATAACGCGGGCGATCATCGCCGGCGTGAGCTCCGAGGCGGCGGGCAGCAGCCAGTCGCCGTGCGGGCGCACCCATTCGCCCTTTTCGTCGAACTTGCCGACCACGCGCGGGCGCACATCGGTACGCCAGTTG
>WNGA01004453.1_pt1 | contig 32056 bp, 38 predicted proteins | sample 5400061 | NCBI WGS metagenome assembly WNGA01 (sample SAMN13153366, study PRJNA577476) | soil metagenome | isolation source: 100 cm soil or saprolite under grassland replicate 2 | place: USA:California | collected 2016-06-15 | reverse complement strand
TACTGCTGGGCGGGGGCGCCGAACCCCAACGGGCGCGGCGTCTACGACGCGCGGCAGCCCGCGTACACAGGCTCGATGCTCGATCGCTGCCGCCGGATCCCGAAGAGGACCGCGCAGCCGGGCGACCTCGTGGTGTGGGTGCCCCCGAGCCGCGGCCACCACGTCTGCGTGGTGGTCGCCGCCGGAGCCGACCCGATGCTGGTCTCCCACGGGGACGAGACGGGGCCGAAGCGGCTCCGCTTCTCCGCCGAAGACGGCTACCAGCGCCGCCACCGGCACGGCAACGCGGTGTTCCTCAGCGCGTTCTAGATCACGCTCGGCCCTCAGCCTTGTACTCGCGCAGGAAGCCTTCGAACAGGCGCCGGTGGCCCTCCTCGTCGTGGAGGATCTGGATGACCATGTCCTGCGTAACCCAGTCGACACCGTCGCTCGACTCGATGATGCGGTTGTAGTGCTCGATCGCTCCGGTCTCGGCCTCGATCACGCCCTTGATCACGTGCACCACATCCGTCTGCTCGTCCGGCGGCTGGAGGTATGACTGCTCGGCACGGAACTCGAGCGAGCCCGGAACCACCCCGTAGAGCTCCTTGATCCGATTCGCGTACTGCTGTGCGTGGCCGAGCTCCTCCTGGATGTCCTGCTCGAGCGACTCTTTGATCTCCTGAGCCCGCACGCCGTCGGGGTTGACCGAGTTGGCGAGATAGCTCATCACCGTCTCGACCTCCATCCAGTAGGCCCGTTCGAGCAGCTCGAGAATCTCGCTGCGTTTCTCGGCGTTTTCCTCGGCGAGAATGCCCTGGCTTGCGGTCTTGCTGGCCATCACGACTCCTTCCTCTCGGGTCGGCTTGCTTCTACCCGGCCGGCGCGGATTCACACGAGTGTTAAAAGTCCCCCGTGGACGTCGCTGAGAGCCTAGGTCAACTGGCGCTGTTCGCCGACCTTTCGCCGTCTCAGCTCGAGGCGGTGGCGCACACCCACGACGAGGACGTCTTCGCCGCGGGCGAGCGCGTGCTGCGACGTGGGCTCAGCGGCGGCAACTTCTACGTCATCCTCGACGGCGAGGCCTCGGTCGAGATCGGAGGCGAGGAGCGCCACCGGCTCGGGCGAGGCGACTTCTTCGGTGAGATCTCGGCGCTGACGGGCGAGCCACCCACCGCGGACGTCGTGGCGGCGACACTGCTCCGCTGCCTCGTGATCCCGGCCGCCCAGCTGGAGCGCCTGCTGCTCGAGCGGCCTCAGCTCATGCTGCGGCTGCTGCGTATGGAGGCCCGTCGTCTCCAGGGCACGGTGAATTGGCGGCCGTAGAGCCGCCCTTTCCCCCCGGCGACTACGACGTCGTGGTTGTCGGCAGCGGCCCGGGAGGGCTCCAGACCAGCTACTGGCTGCGGCGGCTGGGGATTCGGCACGCGCTCCTGTCACGGGACGAGCGGCCGGCCGGGATGTTCCAGCGCTTCCCGATCTTCCAGCGCCTGATCACCTGGACGAAGCCGGACGCGCCGGTCGAGCGAACCGCGCGCGAGTACGAGTGGTACGACCACAACAGCCTGCTGGCCGAAGAGCCGGAGCTCAAGGCGCTCGTGCCGGCGCTGATGGACCGGGCGTACGACCTGCCCTCCAGAGCGGAGATGGAGGCGGGGATCGCCGCCTTCGCCGAGCGAGCGCAGCTCGACGTTCGCTACGGCTGCGCCTGGCAGTCGACGCGGCGCGAGGAGGACGGGTACGTGCTCGTTACCGGTGACGGTGAGTACCGCTGCCACGCGGTGGTCTTTGCGCTCGGCGTGACCGAGCCCTGGCGCGCCGCCGTCCCCGGGCTCGAGCACGCCGCGCACTACGTGGACACCTCGGGCCCGGAGCACTACGCCGGCCGCGACGTCTTCGTCGTCGGCAAGCGGAACTCCGGCTTCGAGGTCGCTCAGGGGATCCTCCCCTGGGCGCGCAGTATCGTCCTCGGCTCGCCGCGGCCGGTGCAGATGGACACCCTCGCGCTCTCGGCCCTGCGCGTCCGCTACCTGCACCCCTACGACGAGTACGCCCGCGGCGGCCCGGGGACCTACGTCCTGGACGTGACGATCGAGCGCATCGAGCGGAGAGCCGACCGCTTCCGGGTGGTCACGCACGGAACGACCTGGGACGGGACGCTCGAGTTCGACGTCGACGACGTGATCGCCGCGACAGGCTTTCAGGCGCCGCTGGGCGACCTGCCGCAGCTCGGGCTCGTCACGGTCAACGACGGCCGAATCCCCGCGCTCACGCCCTTCTGGGAGAGTGTGTCGCTGCCGGGCATCTTCTTTGCCGGCAATGCCTCCCAGGGCGCCAAAGGCCTCGGCAAGCGGGGCGCGGGCGCGAGCTCGACGTCCGTGAACGGCTTCCGCTACAACGCGCGCATCCTCGCGCAGCACCTCGTCGACAAGCTGAACGGCCGCACGCGCCTGCGCCCGCCCATTCCCGACGTCGTTGCGTTCCTGCTCCACGAGCTGACGAGCGCACCGGAGCTCTTGGTGCAGAAGGGCTACCTTTGCCGGGTCGTCTCCTCGGAGAATGGAGGCTTCGTGGACGATGACGTCGTCCCGCTGGCGCATTTCCTCGATTCCGCCGGCTCAGACGCGGTGGCCGCCAGCGTGGAGGTCGACGACGCGGGGAGGATCGTCCCGACGGTCTACGTCCGCCGCGGCGGTGACATCGCCGAGCACCAGCTCGAGCCGCACCCGCTGCACGAGTACGGGGGTGAGGCCTATCACCGGGAGCTTTCGTCGGTGCTCGCGCCTTTGACGAAGCACCAGCACGTCTAGCGGCTCAATCACTCCAGCGGGAAGAGAGACCGCGTCTTTTGCGTCCAGTACGTGGATGCCCGGCCGCGCGGCCGGCAGCCTTGAGCAACCCGAGGATGCAAGGGAGGCGGAGCATGAACACGAATTCCACTGCGGCCGACAGTGCGCGACGCGAGCTCGGCACAGAGTTCGAGGGCGAGCTGATCGGTCCTGAGGATTCGCAGTACGACGAGACACGGACGCTCTTCAACGCGATGATCGACAAGCACCCGGCGCTGATCGCGCGCTGTGCGAGCTCCGACGATGTCGCGCGACTGATCGGCTTCGCCCGCGCGCATGACCTGGCTTTCGCCATCCGCGGCGGCGGCCACAACGGCGGTGGCCTGGGGAGTGTCGACGACGGCGTCGTGGCCGACCTCTCGCTGCTGCGCTCGGTCTCGGTCGAGCCCGACGCCCGAACGGTGCGCGTCGGCGGCGGCTGCACCTGGAACGAGGTCGACGCGGCCACGCACGAGCACGGGCTCGCAGTGCCTTCCGGCATCATCTCGACGACCGGTGTCGGCGGCCTGACCCTCGGCGGCGGGATCGGGCATCTCACTCGCAGCTACGGGCTCACGATCGACAACCTGCTCAGCGCGGAGGTCGTCCTTGCGGACGGGCGGCGCGTGCACGCGCGCGCGGACGAGAACCCGGAGCTCTACTGGGCGCTGCGCGGCGGCGGCGGAAACTTCGGCGTCGTGACGGAGTTCACGTTCCAGGCACATTCGGTCTCCGACGTCGTCGGCGGGCCCACGTTCTGGCCGATCGAGGAGACGGACGAGGTGCTCAAGGCGTACCGGGAGTTCCTGCCAACGCTGCCGCGAAACGCGACCGGGTTCTTCTGCTTCCACACGGTTCCGCCGGCGCCACCCTTCCCGGAAGAGATTCACCTGCGCAAGGTCTGCGGAATCGTCTGGTGCATCGTCGGCTCCGACGACCAGGCCGAGCAGGCGATGGCGCCGATGCTCGCCGTCGGCACGCCGCTCATGCACGGTGCCCAGCGTATGCCGCTCCCCGCACTGAACAGCGCGTTCGACGGGCTCTACGGTCCGGGCGACCAGTGGTACTGGCGCGCGGACTTCGTCGACGAGATCCCGGACGAGGCGATCGCGCAGAACGCGGAATGGAACGAGAACATGCCGACGTGGAAGTGCGGCTCGCACATCTACCCGATCGACGGTGCCGGCCACGACCTCGGCGCCGACGAGACGCCGTGGGCCTACCGCGACACGCGCTGGTCGCAGGTGATCATCGGAGTCGAGCCTGATCCCGCCGGCGCCGGCGCTCTCCGCGACTGGACGGTCGGCTACTGGGAGGCGATACACCCGTACTCGGCCGGCGGCGCGTACGTCAACTTCATGATGGACGAGGGCCAGGACCGGGTGCGAGCGACCTACGGGAACAACTACGACCGGCTAGCCGAGATCAAGGCGACCTTCGACCCGGAGAACGTCTTCCGCGTCAACCAGAACATCCAGCCGGCAGGGTAGAGCGGGAGGTCCGGGCGCTGCAACCGGAGCGGCGAGCACAGCGAAGGGTTTTCAGCCCGCCCGCGTCTGGGTAAACGGAAAGTAGAACCAAAAGGGAGTGCGGCCCTCCCGCGAACTCCAGCCCCAAAAGGCTGCTGCGGCAGTTGGGAGAAGAGGCGCGGATGACTCAATGGGTTACGCCCACGCCAAACGGTCACGAACTTCGTGTGAGACGTGACGGAGACACCTGGATCGTAAGCTGCGGTGAAGACGAGGCGCGAAACAACCTGCTCGACGTCGCGATGATCGAAGCGATGCGCGGAGACGCCGCCGTCTTCGCACATTCGCCCAGGGTCGAGTACGGACCATGGATCCGAGCCCAGGCCGATCGGATCGAGCGCGCCTTTAACGCGATGGCCGACCAGGCCGATACCTAGCGCGCCGGCCGCCGCGCAGAAGTTCGCGCTCTTTCCGTGAAATTGTCGCCGCCTCCCCCGTTTGGGCGATCCCACAGCGCGGGCGACGCCGTAGAGTCGCGGCCACAGTCGCCGGCTTGATGCCCCGACGTGGAGCGCCTGGGGTTCGTACCGTGGAGCGCCTGGGGTTCGTACAACACGGTGACAGTTTCCGCCTGGAGGTGGTGAGCGATTTCTCGAGCAAGCCAAGAGCCTGAGGCCTCGCGTGCGCGTGAGCCCGAGCTTCCCGGCGACTTCGTGTCCGAGGACCTGCGCGACGACTGTGCCCGCTTCCTCGGCGAGCTGCAGGCGCTGATCGCGCGGCGCGCAGAAATGCCGCCTGACGGCGCGCATTGGGTGCCGCGGCGCCCCAAGTGATCGACCTCTGGCCCACGGGCTGCGCGAGCGGGCCGCGTGACGAGCGAATCGCCGCAGTTTGCGAGGTTGTTGGCACCAGGTTGGGACTCGACCCTCGTAACGATCGATGCTAGGTGATACGTTCGAGAAAGTGGCGTCCGGGGCGAAGGCGGATGGCATGGAAGTCGCCGTCCACCTTCTCTCTTGTCTCTCTCCCCTCAAAGAGCCATGAGCTCATCGGCAGGAGAGGTCGCGCCTCGGGCGTTGCTTTTTCCCTTTCTGGGCGATGGACGCCTGCTGCGACGACTAGGCACAGTCCGAGAACGCAAGAGCGGCAGGGCGACCGGGCACTCGCGCCCGCCGCCCGGGCGCGCTTACCCTTTGCACCGCAGTCAGATCCCTGCCGCCAGATCTATATACCGCGAGCGCGGCACCGCCACCAGGTCAGACCGGACGCGGGCTAGGCTGACCCGGCCGGCTCGTTCTCACTCGCCGCGACCTTGACCTGCTCTGCGCTGTCCTTGTCGACCTTCTCCTTCGTCACGTTGCCCGCGTTCGAGAGCGCCTTCTCGATGTCATCCGCCCATTGCTCCTCGAAGATCGCCACGATGCCTGAGCTGTTGACCGGCAGCGTGTCGTCCACGTCGGCCTTGATCTCTTCCTTCTGGCCGTGCGACACCAGGGCGCCGGCGCCCGCTCCGATACCTGCGCCCACCGCCGCGCTGGCGAGCAAGGCGGGCGGGAAGATCAGTCCGACGACCGCGCCTCCGACCAAGCCCCAGGTGGCACCCTTGCGGGTCTCGTGGAAGTCGTCGTCGACGTGGATCTTCCCGTCGGCGCGGCGGCTGACGAGGATGAGCCCGTCGACCTTGATCAGATCGTCCTTGGCGAGCTGCTTGATGGTGTCCCAGTCGCCTCGGGCGGCGTCCGGATCGGGGTAGGTCGCGATATAGAGATCGACGGGGGCGGCGGTGTCCGTATCAGATGCCATGGGGTCTCCTCCCCTTCTGAGGGCGACCGGCACACGACCGGTCGCACGAGTCCAGAACTCTGACGACAACCTATTGGACGTTCGCGCCGACGCGTCATCCGATGTGGACGACGCGTTGGGACCGGGCCGGTCCGCGGTTATGCGGACTACTGGTCGAGAAGCTCGTCGATCGCCGCGTCTACGGCTTCGCGGAGCGGCTGAGCGGTGTAGCCGACGAGCTTCACGTTCGCTTGCGCCTGGAGCACCTCGACGAGGTTCTCGAGGTCGTGCTCGTCCTCGACCTCGACAAGGTGCTCGGACCGCCAGGTTGCGATGAGGTGTACCTGTCTCATAGCGCGTCGTACATGCCTATCGGCGTCTGCGGCCCCCCGGTAAAGGAGAAGCCCCAGATGGCTTCAGCCGCAAACCTGAGCCCGCGTGCGTCGCTTGGTACGCGCAGATCAAAACAACACGGCGCCGCTGTCGACGAAAGCCCCGCCTGAGCGGGGGCTTTCGTGATGGGCCCGGGTGGATTCGAACCACCGACCAACGGATTATGAGTCCGCTGCTCTGACCAGCTGAGCTACGGGCCCCGTGCCCCGGCAAGCGTACCGCTGTAGCGCTGGTGCTTTATGCTCTCTCGCCATGCGAAAGCTTCTGCTTCTGGTCCCGCTCGGGCTGTTCCTCGCCGGCTGCGGCGGCACCAGCGGCGGCACGAACAACCCGAATCAGGGGCACCTCGGCGAGACGGCAGGGGTCGTGGGCAAGAAGGTGACGATCATCCTGAAGGACTTCACCCTCACTCCCGACGCGGTCAAGCTGCCGAAGACCGGCACCTACACCTTCGAGCTCCACAACGAAGGGGCCCAGGTGCACAACCTCGAGATCGAGGGCAACGGCCTCGAGAAGAAGGGCACGAACATCGGCTTCGGCGAGAAGGAGACCTTCTCCGCCACCTTCACGAAGGCGGGCACGTACGAGATGTACTGCCCGGTCGACGGCCACAAAGCTCTCGGGATGAAGGGCACCATCACCGTCGGGTGACGGTTACCTCGACTCAGCGCCGAGAAACCCTCACAATAGGGCGGCACGCGCTCCAGCGGCCGTCCACGAAGGAGGGTGGTGAACGGTGAAGGTCTTCCAGCACGAACGGCAGCTCCGAACCACCGGCGGCCTGGCCGTCCGGGACATCACCGAAGAGGTAACCGAGGCCGTCCGGGTGAGCGGCGTCGTCGACGGGATCGCCTGTGTCTACTCACCCCACACAACGTGCTGCGTACGGGTGAACGAGTTCGAGAGCGGCTTCCTCGAGGACTTCGCCAACCTGCTCAAACGCCTCGTGCCGAGCGAGACCTACTACGCCCACGACGACTGGGACCGGCGCACCGAGAACATCTGTCCCGAGGACATGGACTTCGGGAACGGGCACTCGCACTGCATGGCGATGTTGCTCGGGACCGCCGGGGAGTCGATCCCGGTGCGCGACGGCGAGCTCTGCCTGGGCACCTGGCAGCGCGTGCTCTTCCTCGAGCTCGATCGCGAGCGCGACCGGCGCTGGATCGTCCAGGTCGTCGGGACCTAGCCAGCTAGTCCGGCAACTCCGCGGCCAACGCCTCGACGAGCTGTTCCTGCAGCCAGGACAGGTACGCGTACAGCGCAAGCTCCGGCGCACGCGGATCGTCTTCGGCGAGATCCGCGAGCAAAGTCTCGTTGCTCACCTCGAGGCGCGTGCCGAGGAACAGCCGTAGGTCGTTCAGCGCGGTCAGCCAAGCCTGCGCTTGCTCGGCGGTGAGGCGCTCGGCCGACGCGGTCTCGGACAGCACCCGCAGCGACCGCCGCCGCCCCTCCAGCAACTCCCCTCCCAGCAGCTCCCGATAGGCCGCCTCGTCCTGCTCGTCCTCGTAGGCGTGGGGGAAGAGTCGGCGCAGGCCGGGATCCTCCGGAGCGTCCTCGAGCAGCGAACGCAGCTCGTCCGGAAGCTGGCGCAGGAGCGCGCGCTCCGCCTCGGGCAGGTGCAGGACGTAGTCGCCGTCCCCGCTGCGCTCGATTCGCCGCTCGTTCCACATCAATCACGTTGCATGGTGGCCCAGAGCCCGTGACCGTGGAGGCGCGAGACGTCATGCTCGGCCTTCTCGCGCGTCCCACTCGAGACTACCGCCTTGCCTTCGTGGTGGACCTGCAGCATCAACTTCGTCGCCTTGGCCTTGCTGTAGCCGAACAGCTTCTGGAAGACGAGTGTGACGTACGACATGAGGTTGATCGGATCGTTCCAGACGATCACCACCCACGGGCGCTCGTGCTCGAGCTCGTCGCCTCCGCGCGGCTGCTCGACCTCGACCTCGGCGGGAGCTAGCGTCGACGACACCGGCAGCCGCGAGTCAGGCGACCTTCAGCGCTTCGATCTCACGGTTGACCGCGAGCCGCTCGAGGGCACTCGATTCGATCTGGCGCACGCGCTCACGCGTGAGGCCGAGCTCGCGGCCGATCGCCTCCAGCGATGCCGGGTCGCGGTCACCGTTGAGCCCGTAGCGGCGCTTGACGACCTCGCGCTCGCGGTCCGGCAGCTGCGCGACTGCGCGCCGGAGCACGTCCTCGTCGAGGCTGACCGTGAGCTCCGCTTCCGGCTCCGCGCCCTCGCTCGCAAAGAGGTCTCCGAGCCGTCCTTCGCTGTCGCTCCCGAGCGGCTTGTCGAGGCTCGCGATCGCCCGCGCCGCCTGCTGCACCTCGTGGACCTGCTTCAGCGACAGCTTTGCCTGCTCGGCGATCTCCTCTTCGGTCGGCTGCCGGCCGAGCTTCGGCGCCAGCGTCCGCTCCGCTCGCGCCATCTTCTGCTCACGCTCACCGATGTGGACCGGAAGACGGATCGTGCGCGACTTGTTCGCGACGCCACGCTGAACGGCTTGGCGGATCCACCAGGTGGCGTAGGTCGAGAACTTGAAGCCTCGGCGCCAGTCGAACTTCTCGACCGCGCGGATCAGACCGATGATCCCCTCCTGGATCAGGTCGAGCAGGGAGAGCTCGTGGCCCTGATAGCGCTTGGCGATCGAGACCACCAGCCGGAGGTTCGAATTGATCATCCGCTCCTTCGCCTCGTGGTCGCCTCGCTCGATCCGCTTGGCCAGCTCCACTTCCTCCTCCTTCGTCAGCAGCGGCCAGCGGCCGGCTTCGTTCAGGAAGAGCTGAAGCGCATCGGTTGTCGCGACGGCGAGATCGCCGTTGACGTAGGTGCTTTCGTGACTCTCCTTGCCGCAGTCGTCGCCGACCTCGAGCCCGCGCTCCTCTAGTTGTTCGTAGAGCGCGCGGATCTCCTCGTCGTCCAACTCGTGCTCCTGGACGAGCTCGTTCAGGTGGGAGAGGTTGACGCACCCCTCATCCTCGCCCCTGGCGATCAGCGCTTCGATCCGATCGCTCGTAATCTCGGTCATCCTCCCTCCCTTATTCCTGATTCCCATCCTTTAAATCGCCTTCCAAGAGGGAGTACAGCACGCAGTCGCGCCGGCTGCCCTGGAGCTCGATGTAGCTCCGGAGCAGGCCCTCCCGCTGGAAGCCGGCGCCCTCGGCGACGCGCTGCGACGGCTCGTTCTCGGGATCGGTCACCAGCTGGACGCGCGGCAGGCCGAGCTCTCGCAGCGCCCATTGGGCGACGAGCCGCAGCGCCGACGTCGCGACCCCGCGCCGCCTAGCTTCCCGCGCGACCCAGTAGCCGATCGAGCCCTGCAGGGCGTAGTCCTCGTGCAGGCGCAGCCCGACCGCGCCCAGCACCTCGCCCGCTTCCCGGCCGGTGACGGCGAAGGCTGCGTGGCGGCCGTCGTCCCAATCGCGCTCGGTCTGCTCGATCCAGGTACGCGCGTGCTCATCGCTGTACGGCGAAGGCACGCGAGTCCAGCGCGAGATCTCCGGGTCCTGGCAGATCTCGGCGACGCGCGGCACATCGGCCAGCCTCCAGGGGCGCAGGACGAGCGCGTCGTCCGCGAGCTCGGTTCGCGCCGGTGCCTGCATACAAGGAGGTTAGAGCAGGCCGCAGTGCCGGGCCGTGTTGGGCCACGCGCCGTAGCCGCGCCCGCTTCGGTGGGCGCGCTCGGCCACCCACATCTGCTCGAGCGCTGTCCAGCGATTGGCCCAGCCGCGGCGCAGGAGTACCCGCGGGGCGTAGCTCTGCATGAAGCCGCGATCCATCTGCAGGCCGCCCCAGTACGGGTCGCTTCCGTCCCCCCAGCTGCCCTCGAAACGATGGATGCAGAGCCAGCCCCGCCTGTGGGGCGGACGAGCTGCGACCTTGCGTACGTGGCGTGCGTGACGGCGCCAATAGAGCAGGGCACGCCGGGTGTTGAGCGGCGCCGCCGAATGCGCTCGGCGCTGGCCGATCAGGATCTGCCAGCGCCAGGTTGTGGCGCGCAGCCGTCGCGTCACGAGTGGATTGACATGGCGTTCGGACGCGATCTTGCCCTTGGTCTTGTGGTTGGCCCGCTTCTTCGGCGGGCTCGTCGCCGACGCCAAAGCCGACGCGGCGGCCGCGACGGCCAGCAGAACCGCGAGCACAGGCAGAAGCACACGTTTTGAACTCACCGCAGAAACCCCTCCTTGGGGAGTCGACTCTCATCGGCTCGACAGGAAGCGCGTCCGCGGGCGGCGCGGGAGACTTGCTTCCGTGGCCTGGTCGATACGACCTGTTCCGAGAGCTGTTAGACGCCAAACCTGACAACTGGTTAGCGTTGCTCGTGCGCTTCGCCACGAAGATGGAGTGAAACCCGCTTGATACCGTCGAAAGGTGCGCCGACTTGTCCTGCTGCTGAGCGCAATCGTCGCGCTCGACATCATGTTTTTCGCGGCGCTCGCGCCGCTGCTGCCGCACTTCGTGACCGAGTACGGCCTCTCGAAGGGCGCGGCCGGCCTCCTCTCCGCCTCGTACGCGGCCGGGGTGCTCGCGGCCTCTGTCCCCGGGGGGGTCGCCGCGTCGCGTTTCGGGCCGCGGCAGGCAGCTCTGGGCGGAGTCGCGCTGACCGCGGCCGCGAGCCTCGCGTTCGCGGTCTCGAGCAATGTCTGGATGCTCGGTGCCGCTCGGCTGCTCCAGGGGGTCGGGAGCGCCTTCTCGTGGTCGGGTGCGCTCGCCTGGCTAGTCGCAGCGGCACCGCGCGAGCGGCGCGGCGCGTTGATCGGGGCCACGATGGGCGCGGCCGTCTTCGGCGCCCTACTCGGGCCCGTCCTGGGCGCGATCGCCACGGTGGCGGGTGTGCGAGGGACCTTCCTGGGGGTGAGCGTGCTCGGGCTGGGGCTCGGCGCCTGGGTGCTCGCCACTCCCGGGGTGCCGGCGCAGCCACAGTCGCTCTCGGCGCTGCGGCGCGCCGACCGGCGCCTGCTCGGCGGGCTCTGGCTTCTGGTCCTGCCCGCGTTGCTCTTCGGAGTGCTGGCGGTGCTCGTGCCGCTGAAGCTCCATGCTGACGGCTGGGGCGGCGTCGCGATCGGCGCGGTCTTCCTCGCCACCGCGGGCCTCGAGGTGGCCCTGAACCCGTTGCTCGGGCACTTCAGCGACAAGCGCGGGCGCTTGCTGCCGGTGCGAGTCGCGCTGCTCGGCTCGACGATGGTGTCGCTCGCGTTCGCGTGGGCCGACTCGGCGCCGCTCGTGGCGGGACTCGTGGTGGTCGCGGGGATCACCTACGGCGGCTTCTACACCCCGGGGATGGCGCTGCTCACCGACGCGGCCGAGCGGCAGGGCATCGCGCCGGGCCTCGCCTTCGGCGCGATGAACGGTGCCTGGGCGGCGGGCAACGTCGTGGGGCCCGCGCTCGGCGGGTGGCTCGCGGAGGTGGCCGGCGACTCGCTGCCGTACCTGCTCCTCGCTCTCGTCTGCATGCTGACGCTGGCGGTGACGATGTCGTGGGCGCCCCGCTACCTCCAGGCGAGGTCGCGCCCGAGCAGCTCGTAGAGGCGCCGGTTCGGCTCGGCGAAGTACTGCGCGAGCTCCGCGCGCGTCTCCGGCTTCATCTCCTCGTACCGCCGCTCGAATACGCGCGGGTAGGCGTCGAGCCCGTGCGGTGCCGCGCCGAGGAACTCGAGCACCCGCGCATACGACCGGTCGGGCTCGCCCAGAAGCTCCTCGCTGGGGATGATCAGCAGCTGCTCGGGCGGAAAGACCCCGAGCCAGCGCTCGAGTTGCTCGGCGTACCTGCCGCGTGCCTTGTAGGTGTGGCTCCACCAGGCGCGGCTGAAGTAGCGCGGGTCGGATCGGAGGCGCTCCTCCTCCCCGTCGAGGCGCTGCTCCTCGGCGGCAAGCGCCTCCTCGAACGAGAATGGCTCGCGGCCGAGCGCGACCTCGTGGTGGTAGTGGGAGAGCGCGCGGTCGACCGGGTTGCGGACGAGCGCGACCAGCCTCGCGTCCGGCACCAGCTGCTTGACCCGCTCCGGCCCGAGCGGGTGGAAGAGGTAGCTCGGGCTCGCCTCGCCGACGAGCTCGCCGCGGGTGCGCAGGAGGTTCGGGAAGTTGCCGCGGTACCAACTCGCGCCTCGCGCGTAGTGCCGGTCGAAGTAGCTGACCTCTTTCCAGGACGGGCCCGTGATGCCCGGGTGGCGGCGCAGGTAGGCATAGAGCGCGGTCGTGCCGGCCTTCTGCGCGCCGAGGATCAGAAAGTCGGGCAGGGGCCGGACCGCCGCAGTGGCCCGGCCGTAGGTCCAGATGACGTTGCGCAAGACCACCCGGGCCGGCTCCGGGATCGTCGGGATCAGCTCGGCGGGCAGCCTCACCGGGTGCTCACGAATAGCCGAGCTCGCGCAGAAGCGGGCCGGTCTCGGTCTCTACGTCGGCTACCTGCTGCTCGGTCAGGTCGCGGCGCCAGCGGCCGACGGATTGGGAGTGCACGTCTCGAAGGGCTTCGGCGAGCTCGTCCGCGTCGGCGCCGATGTGGCGGGCGATGCGGGTCGCGGTGGCGTCCGGGTCAGCGACGAGCTCCTCGTAGCGCACCTCGAGCGTGGCGGCGGGCGCGGCCGCCCTCGCTGCCGTGAGGTAACGGCGCCAGGCCCAGCCCGCGCGAGCCGCCTCGCTGGCGGCGCGGAACTCCTGAACCCGCTCCGGCTCGACCCAGAAGCGGGCCTGCTCGCCGTAGGGGCTGCCCACGTCGTCGGCTCCGCCCCGCTCGACGCGGAGCCATCCCTTCTCGAGCAAGGAGCAGACGACGTCGCGTCCGTCGCGAACCATGTGCACGACCTTCGCCTGCGGGTAGGCGCTGAGCGCCGCGCCGAGGACGAAGCTCGTCTCGGGTGTCTGCTCGACGGCCCGTAGGCGGCGGGCCAGGCCAAAGCGGCGCACGCGCTCGAGAATTCGGCGCAGGCGCCGAGCCGCCTCGTACTCGGACAGTGCCGCGAGCTCGTCGATCGAGACCTTGAGCGGGCCGACCTCGCCGAGGTCGACGAACCCCGTCAGCCGGCCGAGCGAACCACCCATGAACGACGTCCCGGAGCGCGGCGCGCCGACCACGAAGACCGGCCGCTCGGTCGCGTCCCCCGCATCGCTAGACGATTTCCTCCGTCCACGGAGGGCGACGCGCGCGGCGGCGTTGCCGTAGAGGCGCAGTAGTTGCCCGGTGTCGGAAGGCGCGGCCACGGCGCGGAAGCCTACTCAGGCGTAACGTAGGCGGCGGTCAGACCGCCGTCTACCAGGAAGGTCGTCCCGGTCACGTAGGAGGACTCGTCCGAGGCTAGGAAGAGTGCTCCGTTCGCGATCTCCCCCGCCTTCGCGAGGCGGCCCATGGGCAGGTGGACACGCCGTCGCTCGTACGCGGCCGGGTCGTCTTGGAAGAGCCGCAGGAGAAGCGGCGTCTCCACGGGGCCCGGGCAGAGAGCGTTCACCCGCACCCCGCGGCGTGCGAACTCGACCGCGAGCTCGCGGGTCAGCGAGAGCACCGCGCCCTTGGACGCCGTGTAGGCGATCTGCGAGGTCGCCGCGCCCACGAGAGCAACGAACGACGCGACGTTGATCACGGAGCCCGACCCGCGCTCGAGCAGGCGTGGGATCCCGTGCCTGCAGCAGAGGTAGACGCCCTTCGCGTTCACGTTCATGACGCGGTCCCACGCCTCCGGCTCGGTCTCGAGCACCGAGGCGTCGTCGCGCGGCATGATGCCGGCGTTGTTGTAGATCACGTCGATGCCGCCGTAGCGCTCTGCCGTCGCCGCGTACATCGCCTCGACGCTCGCCGGGTCGGCAACGTCGACCTCCTGGAAGAACGCCTCGCGGCACTCGGCCGCGACAGCCTCCCCGTGCTCGCGACTGACGTCGGCGACACACACCGACGCGCCCTCGGACGAGAACAGGATCGACGCCTCACGCCCGATCCCGCCGGCGGCTCCGGTGATCACTGCCACCTTTCCGTCGAGTCGCCCCATCAGTCGGTCGAGACGAACACGTTCTTGATCTCCGAGTAGCCCTCGAGCGCGTGCATCCCGAGCTCACGCCCGAAGCCCGACTGCTTGAAGCCGCCGAAGGGCGTCGAGACCCGTACGGACGTATTCGCGTTGACGGAGAGGACGCCGGTCTCGAGCGCCCGCGCGACCCGCAACGCACGCGCGCCGTTCTCGCTCCAGATCGAGCCCGAAAGCCCATAGGGCGTGTCGTTTGCGATCCGGACGGCGTCGGCCTCGTCCTCGAAGGGGATCACGGCGGCGACGGGCCCGAACACCTCCTCGCGTGCAACGCGATCGTCGTTGGACGCCTCCACGAGCGTCGGTGGGAACCAGAAGCCGCTGCCGGCGGGGATGTTGCCACGATAGGCAACGCTACCAGCGACGTAGGACGATACGTTCTCGCGCTGCTCGGCCGAGATCAGCGGGCCCATCTCGGTCGCTTCGTCCTCGGGGTCGCCCACGCGCAGACCCTCCGTCGCCGCCACAAGCAGCGCCAGGAACCGGTCGTAGGCGGAGCGCTCGACAAGGATCCGCGACCGCGCGCAGCAATCCTGCCCGGCGTTCCCAAAGACCGCAGACGGCGCGGCGGCCGCCGCCCTCTCGAGATCCGCATCCGCGAAGACGACGTTGGCCGACTTGCCGCCGAGCTCGAGCGTCACGCGCTTGATCGTCCCCGCGGCGGCCTGCATCACCCCACGCCCGACCTCGGTCGAGCCTGTGAAGCCGATCTTCGCCACCTCCGGGTGCTCGGCTAGCCGCTGGCCTACAACCCGCCCCGGTCCGACGAGCACGTTGACGACACCCTCCGGGATCCCGGCCTCGAGGACGAGCTCGGCCAGCCGTAGCGCCGTCAGCGGCGTCAGCTCCGCCGGCTTGAGCACGACGGTGTTCCCGCAGGCGAGCGCCGGCCCGAGCTTCCAGCTCGCGATGTTGAGCGGGAAGTTCCACGGCACGATCAGACCGACGACGCCGAGCGGCTCCCGGAACGTCAGGTCGATGCCTCCCGCGACGGGAATCGTCTCGCCGTAGTGCTTGTCCACGGCGCCGGCGTAGAAGTTGAAGACCTCGGCCACCATGCCGACCTCGCCGCGCGAGTCCGAGATCGGCTTGCCGACGTTGCGCGTCTCGAGGCGTGCCAGCTCCTCGGTGTGCTCTTCGACGAGCGACGCGAGGCGCCGCAACAGCCGGGCGCGATCGGAGGGCGCAACCGCCCGCCAGGCGGGGTAGGCAGACCGAGCGCGCGCCACGGCCGCGCCGGTTTCCTCGATCCCCGCTTCGGGCAGCTCGGCGATCGGCTCCTCGGTCGCCGGGTTCAGAACGGTGACGGCCACGGTGGGATTCAACACCACCGTGGCCGCGTCAATCCGCTAGTTGGAGTCGTCCTGCCCCTTGACGACGCCCACCAGGTGGCCCTCCGGGTCGGTGAAGAGGGCGAAGGTGACCATCTCCATCTCTGTCACCGGCATCACCGTCTTGCCGCCGAGCTGCTCGATCTTGTCGAGGGCGCCCTGCGGGTCGTCGACCTCGACGTAGAAGGTGACGTGCCCGTTGCCGTCCTGCGCCTGGCCGACACCGCCGCCGATGCCCTTCTCGGGCTGCATCAGCATGCCGTAGCCCATGCCGGCGGGATCCTGGAGCTGCCAGCCGAATGCCTCGGAGTAGAACTTCTGCAGCGCGGGCCCGTCCTTGCCGACGACCTCGAACCACGTGACTGGGTTGCCCATCTTCCCCTCCTTCTTGTCGGTACCACTCGCAGCAACGACGAACGGCGCGGGTGAATTTCGACAGCTAGCCTAGGCCCGCCGCTCGGCCCGGTACCCGCGTGCCTCCGTGACAAGGGCCTCGAAGAGCCGCATGTCCTCGCCGGCTTCGGGATGCCACAGCACGCCCAACGCAAAGCGCCGCGATGGATCCTCGAGGGCCTCCAGGGTCCCGTCCTCCGCGCGCGCAGCCTCTCGCAATCCCTCGCCGAGCCGTCCGAACCCCTGGTGGTGGTGCGACTTCACCGGCGCATGCTCGCCGAGCAGCGACCCGAGCCGCGTTTCCGGCTCCACGGTGACGTCGTGATCGGAGTATTCCCCAGGCGTGTGCTTGTGCTTCTCGTCCCCGACGACCTCCGGCAGGTGCTGTACCAGGTCGCCGCCGAGGGCCACGTTCAGGATCTGCGAGCCGCGGCAAACCGCGAGCACGGGCATGTCGCGGGCGAGCGCCGCCTGGAGCAGCGCGAGCTCGCCGCGGTCGCGCTCGGGCACGACGCCCTTGGTCTCCGGATGCGCCTCGTGCCCGTACGTGTCGGGGCCGAGATCCGAGCCGCCGGAGAAGAGCAGGCCGTCCAGGGCGTCCAGGGTCTCCTCGACCGCGTCCTCGCTCGGCGGCACGAGCAGCGCGCGTCCGCCTGCGCGCTCGACGGCGCGCACGTAGTCCGCCGGCACGAGCGCGGTGTCCTCCTCCCAGGTGCCGAACCGCGCCCGCGTGAGGTACGTGGTGATCCCGACGACCGGTTTCATCCGCGCTCGTACAACCGCTCTCGCTCCCAGCAGGTCACTGCCTGGTCGAACAAGCGCTGCTCGACGCGCCCGTAGTTCAGGTAGTGCTCGACAACCTCGTCACCGAGCGCGCCGCGAGCCATCGTGCCTCGCTCGAGGGCATCGATCGCCTCCCGCAGGGAGCCCGGGAAGCGCTCTGCGTCCGACTCGTAGGCGTTCCCCTCCAGGGGTGGCGGCAGCTCGAGCTCCTGCTCGATCCCGTGGAGGCCGGCCGCGATCAACGCCGCGAACGCGAGGTACGGGTTCACGTCGCCGCCCGGGATCCGCGTCTCAGCGCGCAGCGAGCTGCCGTGCCCGACGATGCGGAAGCCGCAGGTGCGGTTGTCATGACCCCAGGCGAGCGTCGTCGGCGCCCACGTGCCGGCGGCGTAGCGCTTGTACGAGTTGATCGTCGGCGCGAGGAACAGGGCGAGCTCGCGAGCACAGGCGATCTGGCCCGCGAGGTAGCGCTGGAAGACCTCCGACTCTCCCTCGAAGGCGTTCTTCCCGTCCGCCCAGAGGCTCGAGTGGATGTGGCAGGAGCTTCCGATCCAGGTGTGGTCGGGCTTGGCCATGAACGTGATCGAGCGGCCGTCCTGGTGGGCGATCTCCTTGGCGCCGTTCTTGTAGATCGCGTGGTTGTCGGCCATGGTCAGCGCCTCGGCGTAGCGGAAGTTGATCTCCTGCTGCCCGGGCCACGCCTCGCCCTTCGAGCTCTCGACCTTGATTCCGGCGCCGTGCATCGCGTTGCGGATCCTGCGGATCAGCGGCTCGTCGAAAGTCGTCGCGAGGATGTGGTAGTCGAGGATGTAGGGCACCGAGGGCGTCAGGTCGCGATAGTGCTTCGCGTGTGCCTCCTCGTAGCTCTCCTTGAGGAGGTAGAACTCGAGCTCGGAGCCGATCATGGGCTCGAAGCCCGCCGCCCGTACGCGGTCGACCTGGGCACGCAGCATCTGCCGCGGCGAGGCCGCAAGCGGCGAGCCGTCGGCCAGGCCGACGTCGCAGAGCACCAGCGCCGTCCCCTCGAGCCACGGCACCCGCCTAAGCGTGTCGAGGTCGGGTGTCAGCGCGAAGTCGCCGTAGCCCTGGTCCCAGCTCGCCATCGCGTAGCCGGGCTGAGGGTCCATCTCCATGTCGAGGGCCATTAGGTAGTTGCAACCCTCGATCCCGTGCTCGGCGGATTCCTCGAGAAAGAACTCCGCGTGCTCGCGCTTGCCGAGCAGGCGGCCCTGCATGTCGGTGAAGGCGGTGACGACGGTGTCGATCCCGCCCCGCTCGACCTCGGTTCTCAGCTCATCGAGACTCAGCATCGCCCTCTCCCGAAGACGAGGGAGCCGCGCGAACCGACTCCCTCTGTCGTTCCAGTCCTGGCACGAGTCTACGACGCGGGCAGAGGCTGCATCACCTTGGGGTGCTAGCGGTACTGCTCGATCAGCAGGCGGCCCATCGCCTAAGCCCGCCCGGCCGCGTTCTCGGTCTGCGTAGCGCTCGCTGCTCTACGCTCACGCCGAGCATCTGCCGAACGTCGAGCGGAGGCTCTCGCCGGCCTGGCGCGGACTCTTGACGTTCACGGCTAGTTCAGGCGCTCGATCCACTCGGCGAAGAGCGGGTCGACGATGACCTGTTTGCGGCCTTCGGCTTCGAGCTCGGCTCTCGCACTCAGGCGCTGCAGGGCCTTCTGCGCCATCGTTTTGGTCAGCGCCAGCCGCTCGAGCACGGCCGAGCGATAGGGCGAGCCCTCTCCGGCGAGCACTGCGCGCATCGTCTTCTGCTCCGAGGTGTCGAAGCCGCGCCATTGCGCCTCGAACTCGGGCTGGAGCTCGTCGAGGGCATTGCTGTGCGCCCGGGCCCAGTCGTCGAGGGTTGCGGTACCGCCGCGCTCGACCTCCTCCCAGAGCCGGTGTGCGAGCAGCATCGCCCTTTGCGGATGGCCCTTCGCCGAGGTCAGGAGCGGGTTCAGTGCCTCGCCCACGTTGCGCTTGCTCTGGCGAAAGCGCGCCGCCACGTACTCGGCGATGTCCTCGTCACGCAGCCGCCCCAGGCGCACCGGCACCGCCGAGCCGTAGAGCGGCGCCTCCTTGCGCTCGAAGAGCTGCTTCATCAGCCCCGGCTCCGAGCCCGCGAAGACGTACGAGGCGACATCGCCCTGGAACTGGATGTGGCTCCTGAGGATCCCGTCCAGCGCGGGCACCTTGCCGATGTCCTGAAACTCGTCGAGGGCGATGAAGGCACGGAAGCCGCCGGCCTCCTCGAGCCGGAGCGGCAGGTCGAGCAGCGCGTGCAACGCGGGCAGCGGATCGCTCTTCGGCTCGAGCTGCAGCCTCGCACTGATGCCGAACGCGCCGAGCGAGAGCCCCAGGCCCGTCTTCTGGAGGAACTCCTCGACGCGGCCCCGGATCGCGCCCCGTAGCTCCTGCGCGTAGGCCCGCTCGAAGCGCACCGCGACGTCGGCCAGGGAGACGACGCCGTAGAGGTCGACCAGGACCGGCACGAGGCCCTCCTGCTTCTCGCCGTCGGCGAGCGCCCGCTTGAGCAGGCTCGTCTTGCCGTACTTGCGCGGTGCGTAGAGCCGCACGTAGTGCCCGCCGACGGCGTTCTTGAGCAAGTGCCGGGTCTCCTCGTCGCGATCGACGATCTCGTCCGGCGAAATCGGACGGGAGTAGACGAAGGGGTTGACGTCGGTGATCATTGGTCCCGGAAGATACCAGTCGGTAGTCCTGTTGGATACCGTCACGTATCTCTTCGGACTACTGATTGGCGAGCCGGGCGCGATCAGCCAGACTCGGCCGATGTCCTCGTTCGACCCAACCGCTCCCGGCTTCCTTGCCGACCCCTACCCCGCGCTGGCCGCGCTGCGAGAGGAGACGCCGCTCTTCTACGAGGAATCGCTCGCCCGCTGGTTCGTGACTCGCCACGCGGACGTTCGCGCCTGCCTGCGCGACAGGCGGCTCGGCCGCAACTTCCGCCACGTGGGCAGCGAGAAAGACTTCGGCGCCGAGCCGCTCGACCCGCGGCTGCAGGTGTTCTGGGACACGGAGCGCTGGAGCTTGCTCTGGCTCGAGCCACCCGAGCACACGCGGATCCGCAAACTCGTGGCGGCGGCGTTCACACCGCGCAGCGTTGAGAGCCTGCGCGCGCCGGCCGAGGACCTCGCCCGCACACTGCTCGAGCCTCACCTCGAGCGTGGCCGCCTGGAGCTGCTTCGCGACTACGCCCAGCCCTACTCGATCGCGGTCATCTGCCGCTTGCTCGGCGTTTCGACCGACCGACAGCAGGAACTCCTCGACTGGTCGCACGCGATGGTCAAGATGTACGAGTTCGACACGACCGAGGAGCAGGCCGCGGCCGCCGCACGAGCCGCCGGCGAGTTCCGGGACTACGTGCTCGAGCTGATCGACACGCGCCGACGCGAGCCACGCGAGGACATGGTCACGGCGCTCGTGCAAGCACGCGTCGACGGCGAAGGGTTGAGCGACGCCGAGATCGTCTCGACGATCATCGTGCTCCTGAACGCCGGCCACGAGGCGACGGTGAACACCCTCGGCAACGGCATTCGAGCCCTGCTGCGCCACCCGGACGGCGTCCAGGTCGCGGGCAAACCGGTCCCGCGTGGCGAGAAGCTCTCGCTCCTCTTCGGCTCGGCCAACCGCGACCCGCGGGTCTTCGCCGAGCCCGAGCGCTTCGACGTGGCGCGCGCCAACGCAGCGGAGCACATCGGCTTCGGCGGCGGCATCCACGTGTGCATCGGCGCGCCACTCGCCCGCCTCGAGCTCGAGGCAAGCCTGCGGGCGCTGGTCGAGCGGGCGCCGGGCCTCGAGCTTCGCGCAGAGCCGAAGCGCAATCCCGCCTTCGTGATCTGGGGCCTGGAAGCCGTCGAGCTGACGGTCTAGTCGAAGCACCACTGGTCGACGTCGCTGACGGGCTTGTAGCCGATGCGCTGGTAGATGCGGTTCGAGGTCGGGTTGGCGAGGTTGGTGAACAGGAAGCAGAACCGCCTGCCTCCCTCGAGCAGCTGCTGCGTCAGCGCAGCGGTCAGCGCACTCCCGTACCCGCGGCCCCGCAGCTCGGGCGGCGTGTAGACCGGCCCGATCCGAATCCCGTTCGGCGTCGGTCCCGCGTAGCCGGCCATGCAGACCCCCTCGTGGTCCTCCCAGAAGACGAGCCCGCCCTCTGGCTCGGCGAGCCGCCTGTCGAGCGCGCCTTCCGAGGGCTCCGGGTGGTCGTCCGGCAGCGCCTCTGCGACGAACGCGTCGAACCAGCGCGTCGCGAGCTCGCGATCGGGCTCGGCATACGCGCGCATCCGGCCGGCCACGCCTCGTGGAGGCTCGACGCTCTCCGCCCGGAAGATTCGCTGTGCGAGTGCACGGCGGCCTTGCGCTCCAGTCTCCGCTTGCCAGAGCTCGGCGAAGCGCGCGACGACTTGGGTGGGGCCGACCGCCCCCGGCAAGGTCTGGAAAACGGCTCGCGCGTCGGCTGCGATCGGCTCGATCGGGCCCTCGCCGTCGATCTCGGAGAGCACGAGGTGGTGCGGAGGCGTGCGAAGCGCCGCGGCGACTACACGGCCCCCGTCCTCTACGACCGCGAGGTATGGGGCTTCGCCGAACAGCAGCGGATCGTGACGCAGACGCGAGGAGAGCCCGAGGATCAGGTTGTGCTCGGCCTCGCGAGCCGCGAGAAACTCGCCTGCATGCTCGAGGAAGGCGTCGGCGTTTCGGTGGCGTGTTACCTCCATCTCGGCATCTTCGGACAAATCGTGGCTCTTCGGCCATCGCGGGAAGCGTGGCCCGTTCATGATTGTGGCTCGCGTTGAGCGTTCGCATTGCCATCGCCGTAGTCCTGGTCGTTGCCGCCTGTAGCTCGGGCAACAACGAACGGAGCGAGACGTCCCGGGTTCGAAGCTGCTCGGACCGCTTCCTGGAGCGCGCCTCCGCGCACGGTTCGCCAGACCAGGTGAGGCGGTACGCCGAGAACGCGTACTGCAAACCGTTCGCCAGGCGTGGCTGGGTCTACGAGAACGGAACGCTCAGCCTCGACGCCTACAAGTACGTGCAGAGTGGCAGGATCTGCGCCGAGGGGGGCTCAGGTGAGCCCGCCCGAACCGTGCCCTGCGAGGAGGTCGACCCGGGTGGCCCCCTGATTCTCGACTGCGCCATCCTGCATCTGGTTCCACGCGCCGAGGTGAAAACGTACGTGGCAAAGCTGCAGCGGCAAGGCGAAGTTCGGTGCGACGACGTCACTCCACTCTCGGAGCTCGGCGTCGGTTCGAGCTCGAGCTCCCGCGGGCCATCGCCGGCGCCGCGGGTAACCGCCTATGCCTGATGCGCCGGAGACCTGGCACTACGGCCTCGTTGCGAGGTGGTGGGCCGAGTTCAACGATGACGGCCCCGAGATCGCGTACTTCCAGGAGTACGTCGAGCACGGTCAGCCCTCACTCGACGTTGCCTGCGGCACCGGGCGGCTGCTCATCCCGTACGTGCGAGCCGGGCTCGACGTCGACGGTTGTGACGTCTCCGCCGACATGATCGCTTTCTGCCGCGAGAAGGCCGAGCGCCAAGGGCTGTCGCCGACCTTGTTCGTCCAGCCCATGCACGAGCTCGACCCCCCGCGCTCCTACAGGACGATCTTCGTCTGCGGCGGCTTTGGCCTCGGAAGCGACCGCGCACAGGACGTCGAGGCGCTGGGTCGCTTCTACGAGCACCTGGAGCCCGGGGGCACGCTCGTCCTCGACAACGAGAACCCCTATTCCTCAGGGTACCCATGGCTGTCCTGGCGTAGGGACGAGCGCGCAGGTCTTCCGCGGCCGCAGCTACCGCTCGAGGAGGCTGAGCGACGCCGCGGTTCGGACGGGGCCGAGTATGCGCTGGAATCCCGACTGCTCGACCTCGACCCGCTCGAGCAGTTCGCGACCTACGAGATGCGCGCCGGGATGTGGCGCAACGGCGAGCTTGTCGAGGAGGAGGAGCACTCGCTGCGGATCAACTTCTACTTCAAGAACGAGCTCCTGCTGCTGCTGGAACGCGCGGGCTTCACCGACATCGTCGTCCACGGCGATTACCGCGACGAAACGGCGACGAGGGACAGCGACTTCCTCGTCTTCGTCGCGAAGAAGCCGTAGGGCAGCTGTTTCGGATGTCGAAATCCGACGGCGCACCTGGATCGCGGCTACGGTGTAACCAGCGCGTTGGCTCTAGCTGTTGAAGCCGCCGAGGCTGTGCACGTTCCTCTTCGACTGTGACTCCTGGCCTGACCGCCGCAGTGCGCCCATTCGAGTGTTCTGCCCTGTAAGACCCACAGAAGGAGCACCATATGCATGCCACCATTCGTCGTTACGAAGGTGTCGACATGACCCGCATGAACGAAGTCGCCGGCAAGGTCAACGAGACGCTCGTTCCGCAGCTCCGCGAGCTCCCCGGTTTCGCCGGTTACTTCCTCATCGAGGCCGACGACGGCGTCGTGAGCTCACTCAGTCTCTTCGAGACCTCTGAGCAGGCCGACGAGTCGACCAAGCTCGTCACACATTGGATCAGCGACGAGAACTTCAGCAGGGCGTTTCCGAACGCGCCGAAGATCACAAGCGGCAAGGTCGTTGCGCACAGCAACGCCGTTCCCGCTCTCGTCTAGCTGAACCGCAAGTCCGCGTAAGCGAGGGGGCCCGGCGCCGCCGAGCCCTCTCTAAGCTCAGAAGACGGTGGCCCAGTCGTTCTTGATGCTGACCAGCGTCCAGTCGTCCTTGTCGGCCTGCTCGAGCGCTTGCTCGGCCCCGGAGGTGTAGTCGAACTCTCGCTCGCCGTCGTCGTGCAGGACGAGCAAGCGCAGGGTCGGCTTGTCGGCGTGCTCCAGATGCGGATCGGCTTCTCCGGCCCGTCGTCCAGGTAGTCAGCCTCCGCTTTGTGCGTGATCGTGCCACCACGTTTGTCGCCTTCGTATGCAAGCGCGGCGGCGCTGCCGATGACCCGCTCGCGCGGAATGCCGTACACCTCCTCGCTGATCGGGCGCATGAAGTCGCGGCCCCCGCCCGAGGCGATGTAGTTGCTGAAGGTGTTCGCCTCCAGGTAGGTGACGAGCTCGACCATCGGCTTGTAGCTGCACTGGAGGTATCCACGGCCGAGGGTCGGGTGCTGCGCGCTGTGGAGGACTGCCTTCCAGGGGTGCCGATCGCGCAACTCCGGTTTCGCCTCCGCCATTTCGACGAGCCTGCGCAGGATGAAGTCGAGCTGGATCGGCATCGGCTTCTCGCACTAGAGGGTGCCGTCGTTGTCGAACACCGCTACGCGCTCCTTGGCGGGAACGGCGCGCGAGCCCTGCACGAACTCCACGATCGCCTGCCTCGCGGCGCCGTCGCTCCAGCTCGGCAGGGGGTTGTGGTCTGCGTTCGTCACAGCGCACTCCGCTTCTCTTGTTGTGCAGAAGACGGAATCCTCGTCCTCAAAGTCGGTTCGCGCCTCGTCCCGAGGGGATGAAGGACGAACGGGGGTCGTAGGCCCGACCGCCGACAGCAACCATTCGTGACTAGGCTCACGGCGTGGCCTTTCGCGTGATCCGCCCCCCGAGCTCGAGTGGACGACGCGCCCTCACGAGCCCGACGAGGCGCCTCGCCATGTCGCCGAGCTGAGCGAGCTTGCCGGCTTCGCCCACACCCGCGCAAACCTCTGGCGCTACGAGCCCGGCGCCAAGGGGCGGCGCCACAGGCACAAGCTCCAGGAGGAGACGTTCGTCGTTCTCGCCGGGACGCTGACGATGTACCTCGGCGACCCGCCGGAGCGGCAGGACGTGCCCCCCGGCGGCCTCATCCACGTCAACCCGGGCACACCGCTCCAGACGGCGAACCACGGCAAGGAGGACCTTCTCGTCTATGCCTACGGCACCCCGCCCGAGCGCGAGCAAGCCGAGATCCTCGACTCGGCTCTCTAGCAGTCGACCGATGAGTCTCCGCCGGCGCGGCTGTCCAAGAGGCTAGAAGCGGCACCAACGACTGAAAGGACGACGCGATGCAGGACATCACTCCGTGCCTGTGGTTCGACACCGAAGGCGAAGACGCGGCGAACTTCTACACGTCCGTGTTCCCGAACTCGAAGATCCTGGACATCGCCCGCTACGGCTCTGCCGGGCCACGGCCCGAGGGAACCGTCATGACCGTGAGCTTCGAGCTGGACGGTCAGAAGTTCGTCGCCTTGAACGGCGGGCCCGACTTCACGTTCAGCGAGGCCATCTCATTCCAGGTGAGCTGCAAGGACCAGGACGAGGTCGATGCGTACTGGAGCAAGCTCTCCGAAGGCGGCGAAGAAGGCCCCTGCGGGTGGTTGAAGGACAAGTTTGGCCTGTCGTGGCAGATCATTCCAACCGCCCTGTCCGAGTTGCTCGGAGATCCGGACAAGGAGAAGGCGCAGCGGGTCATGGCGGCGATGCTGAGCATGAAGAAGATCGAGGTCGACGCTCTCGAGCGAGCGGCGGCGCAGGCGTAAGCCGGCACCTCGAGGCTGCTTGCGGCGGTCGGCCTTACCCTCGCGCGAAGAGGGCCAGGAGCATTTACGGTTTGCCGCGTGGTCGGCGCAGCGACCCACACAGCAGACCGCCACAGCACCACGAGCCTGGAGGGACGCCACATGAGCACCGACTCGACGACCGCCCCGGACACCATCGTCCTCATCCACGGGATGTGGATGACGCCGCTCAGCTGGGAGCACTGGGTCGACCACTACACCGGACGGGGCCACCGTGTGCTCGCGCCGGCGTGGCCCGGCCTCGATGCCGAGCCCGAGCAGCTGCGTCGCGATCCCTCGCCGCTCAGGGGACTCGGCATCACGGAGGTCGTCAATCACTACGACACGATCATCCGCGGGCTCGACCGCCCGCCGATCATCATCGGCCACTCCTTCGGCGGGCTCTACACACAGCTCCTCCTCGATCGTGGCCTCGGGGCCGCGGGCGTGGCGATCGGCACGGGCGCGCCGAAGGGCGTGCTGAGGCTTCCGTACTCCACGCTCAGGGCCGCCTGGCCGGCGCTGGGCAACCCGGCGAACCTGAAGAAGGAGACCCCACTCAGCCCGAAGCAGTTCTACTGGTGCTTCACGAACGCGCTCAGCAAGGACGACTCGGATGCCGTCTACCAGCGCTACTACATCCCCGGAGCAGCACGTCCCTTCTTCCAGGCCGGGCTCGCGAACTTCAACCCGCACGCCGTGACCAAGGTCGACTACAAGAACCCGGCTCGAGCGCCGCTACTCCTCCTCACCGGGAGCGAGGACCGCATCAGCCCGCCGTCGGTGAACAAGGCGAATCTCAAGGCGCAGAAGAAAGCACCGTCACCCACCGAGTACAAGGAGTACCCCGGACGCTCGCACTGGCCGGGGCAGGACGGCTGGGAGGACGTCGCCGACTACGCGCTGGACTGGACCGTCAGCCACGCGACCGGGGCGGCCGCAAGCTCCGCGGATCCTTCGTGACGCGAAAGCCCATCCCGGCCTGAGGACGGGAGTGTGAAGGACATCCGCATCACCCACATCGGCGGGCCTACCGCCCTGATCGAAGTCGGCGGCTGGCGGCTGCTGACCGATCCGACGTTCGATCCCCCGGGCCGGAAGTACTCCTTCGGCTGGGGCATCGGATCACGCAAGCTCGTTGGGCCGGCGATCGCCGCGGCCGACCTCGCACCGATCGATACGGTCCTGCTCACTCACGACCACCATGCCGACAACCTCGACCCCGCCGGCCGCACGCTGCTCCCCGCGGCGGGGGTCATCGTCACCACCGCTTCCGGCGCGCAGCGCCTCGGCGGCACCACGCGCGGACTCGAGCCATGGCAGGCCACACGGCTCGAAGCACCTGAGCGGCCGACGATCGAGATCACCGCCACGCCCTGCCGCCACGGCCCGCCGCTGAGCCACCCACTCATCGGTGACGTCATCGGCTTCGCGCTGCGTTGGGAGGGGCAGCGGCACGGTGTCCTGTGGATCTCAGGCGACACCGTGCTCTACGACGGCGTGCGCGAGGTCGCCGCTCGCCTGAAGATCGCCACTGCGATCCTGCACCTGGGAGGCGTGCAATTCCCCGTCACGGGTCCGGTGCGCTACACCATGACCGCCCACGACGCGATCGAGCTGTGCAGCCTCATTCGCCCGAACACGGCCATCCCCATCCACTACGAGGGCTGGAAGCATTTCCGCCAGGGCCGAGAGGCAATCGAACGCGAGCTCGCCCGTGCGCCGGAGGATCTCCGCCGGCGCATCCGCTGGCTGCCCATCGGCACCGCGGTCGAGCTCGCCGCCTAGGTTCGCCGATCGTCGGCGCTTTCGGCCAGCGGGAAAGCCGCAACAACTCTGCGGCCATCACTGGATGGAGTGCGGGTTTCGCACGCCTACGGTTGAACCATCGCTTTCGACAAAGGAGTAGGCGCGATGAGCAGTACCCCGCACGCGATCACACCCCACGACTCCGGTGACGACTACAAGGAAGTGCTCTTCGGCGTCGCGGCGCTTCTGCTTGGGCTGCTTGTCGCAGTTCTAGGCTTCTTCGCGCTGATGATGTGGCTCGATGCGCGCAACGCGCGCGACGATGCCAAGGGCGCTACGGCCGCAACCAGCGCGGCCGACAGCTCGATGCCCGGAATGGACATGAGCGCGACTGCGAACCTCGGTTCTCTGACGAGCTTCGCCGGGGCCGCGCCGGCGAACACCGACGCGCTCGCCACCGCCCACAAGGCCTACCCGGCCGCGCTGCCGGCCGCTCCTGCCGGGCCCGTCGCCGATGTCAACCTCCTCCTCAGCGACGTCACCATCCAGATAGCGCCAGGCGTCAAGTACGCCGCCTGGGCTTGGACCGACGGGGCCCCGGGGCCGGTCATTCACGTCCGCCAGGGGCAGCTCGTCAAGATCACGCTGACCAACAAGGGCGCGATTCCGCACTCGGTCGACTTCCACGCCGCCCGCATCGCGCCGGACAAGGCCTTCGCCGACGTGCTCCCTGGCAAATCGGTCAGCTACACCTTTCGCGCCAACGACCCCGGCGTCTTCATGTACCACTGCGGCACCAAGCCGGTCCTGATGCACATCGCCAACGGCATGTACGGGGCGATCGTCGTCGAGCCGCGGCCCGGCGTCCTACCGAAGGCCGACAAGAACTACGTCCTAGTCGCCAGCGAGTGGTACCTCGACTCGGACGGGCTCGGCAAGCCGGCTCGGTTCAACATGACCAAGGCGCACGCGCGCCAGCCGGACTGGATGACGTTCAACGGCTACTCCGGCCAGTACGTCAAGCATCCGCTGACAGCGAATCCCGGGGAGCTTGTGCGCTTCTGGGTCGTCGACGCCGGCCCGTCGCTCGACACCGACTTTCACATCGTCGGGACGATCCTCAACACCGCCTACGCGTTCGGCGACATGAATCCCGCCGACGCTCTGCACAACGTGCAGACCGTCACCGTTCCCGCAGGTGGCGGCGGAGTCTTCGACGTCAAAATCGACCAGCCCGGCCTCTACCCGTTCGTCTCGCACGCATTCGCCGCCGTCGACCAGGGCCAGGTCGGCCTCCTCAACGTCGGCAACGTCAAGGGGACGATGTCCCACTAGGAGAACCCGGAGGCTGCGGGAATCGAAATCCGCGCCAAGGTTCCTGCCCAGCTGCTCGGGGCGACGTGGTCGCGGCGGATCTACAGCGGCATTCGATCCGGGCGATTCGTGAGCCGGGGAGGGCTCCATCCCTCCCCGGCCGAGGTCCATCGTCTGGGTGTTGCATGAGAGATTCGCGCACTGGACCGCTCTTGAGGCGCGTTACCGTCCGACGGCGAAGAGGCTCCAGCGACCGGGAACGCCTCTGAGCTCGTGCGCTCCGCGTTCGGCGAACTCGACATTCGAACCGGCGACGAGATCCTTGACGGTGCTCGAGACAAGCACCTCGCCCGGTTCTGCCAGCGCCGCGATGCGGGCGGCGATGTGCACGGCGATGCCGGCCAGCTTGCCCTCGGTGACCTCGCATTCGCCGGTATGAAGCGCGGCTCGTATCGAGAGCCCTAGCGCGGTCACGGACTCCGAGATCGCCTGAGCGCAGCGAATTCCTCTGGCCGGGCCGTCGAACGACGCCACGAACCCGTCACCCGCCGTGTCGATCTCTTGCCCTCGAAACCGCTCCAGCTGACGTCTGACGAGCGCGTTGTGACGGCCCACGAGATCACGCCACCGCTTGTCACCCAATCGCGCGGCAAGCGCAGTGGACTCGACCATGTCTGTGAAGAGGATCGTGGCGAGGACGCGATCGGGATCCGGGGCGTGCCGCACGCCCGTCAGGAACTCTTCGACCTCTCCGAGCAACGAATCGCTGTCGCCGATCCAGGGCAGATGATCTGCGCCGGGAAGCTCGATGAGACGGGCACCCGGAATACGCCCCGCCATGTAGCGCGCCTCTTCGCCCGGCGTGATCGGATCCTGTCCGGCATCGCGCCAGGCGGCGGCGCCGTGGCCAAACCGCGCGTCTCGGCGAAAGAGTATGAGCGTCGGGACCGGGATCGTTGGCAGGACCTCGCGCACATCAATTTGACTATTCATTCGGAGAAGAGCGATCGCTGCCCCAGGGCTCGCGGCGTGTCTCATGAACGTCCCCCAGCGCCGGCGGTAGTCCTCGTCCGCAGCTTCGCTCGGCGCCGGAACCGCAGGATCGATCGAGTTCGGCCAATCACGCTCGAGTGCCTCCAACCGAGCGTTGAGCTCGTCTTGGGTCATCAGGCCGGCGCCCGTACGTGCGAAGGCGCCGTACAAGACGAGCGCCGCAGTCCGCTCCGGGTACGTGGCTGCGAAGAGCGCGCTCAATGCTCCCCCTTCGGAGACCCCCATCAGCGCGGCGCGCTCTGACCTGACAGCGTCCATCACCGCGCGAACGTCGTCCATCCGCTCCTCGAGAATCGGAAGCTGGTTGACGGGCACCCTGTCCGAGAGACCGGTTCCACGCTTGTCGAAGACGATCAGCCGGGAAAACGACGCAAGCCGACGGCGGAAGGCGGCTTCCGAGGGATCCTCCCAGCCGAGCTCGACATGCGTAATCCAGCCAGGAACGAAGACGAGATCGATCGAACCCTCTCCGATGACCTGGTAGGCGATGTGCACATCGCCGCTCTTGGCGTACCTGGTCTGCGGGATCATTTCCACGAGTCTGCGCGGACCCTAACGCCGAAGGTAAGGGTCGAATCGAACGCAGGCGCGCCGCGTATGAGCTGTGAAGATGCGGAGGTGGACGAGAAGCAGCGACTTCACCTGGCGGATGCCGAAGGGACGGCTGGCGATAGGGATGCTCCAGTCGATGCCGCAGCGCACGCGCTGGCCGCGGGCGTCGACTTGCGTGCGGTCGTGCTCGTTGAAGGAACCAGCGATCAGGTCGCACTCGAAACCCTCGCTGAGCGCCGTGGTCGGAATCTTGGCGCTGAGGGCATCTCGGTTGTGCCGATCGGGGGTGCGCAGTCGATAGGACGATTCCTGAATCTGTTCGGACCTTCGGGGGCTGACGTCAGGCTGGCGGGTCTCTGTGACGCCGCGGAGGAGGGCGACTTCCGGCGCGGTCTCGAGCGGGCCGGCCTCGGCGCCCATCTCACTCGCGTCGAGATGGAACGGCTGGGTTTCTACGTGTGCGTCGCAGACCTCGAGGACGAGCTGATCCGCGCTCTCGGCGCAGCCTCCGTGGAACTGGTCGTTGAGGGTCAGGGTGAGCTTGGATCGTTCCGCACCTTGCAGAAACAGCCTGCATGGCAAGGGCGGACCACCGCGGAGCAGCTTCGGCGCTTCATGGGAAGCGGCGGCGGCCGGAAGATCCGATACGCGCGTTTGCTCGTCGAAGCGCTCGATCTTGCCCAAGTGCCCAGGCCGCTCGACCTGGCACTTGCTCATGTCTGACCCGTCAAAAGAGCTCCGATTAGAACTCTGGCTGAGTGCCGACAGGGAGAGCGTGCTGCGGCGCTGTGTCGGGCACCGCTTGTACGGTGCGATCGCAGTCGCCCCGCCGCCGCAGTTCGCGCTGAGATTGGCGAACTCGACCGAGTTCGCCAACGGCGTGCTGCACCTGCAGTACGAGCCTGCTGAATTGTGCGACGCACCCCGGAGGAGGTCGCCGCCGCTGAAGCGCTGCCTTTCTCGAGTAGTCGAAGAGGCCGCCACGGCGGCCTCTTCGAAGGTTGGACTCGGTCGGCTTAGTGGGCGACCGGCCGGTGCTGCCGCCTGATCGTCACCAGGCTTGCGGCCCCGAGAAGCATCGCGCCGAGCACGAATGCGGCTCCGATTCCCGCGTCGTTCCAGTCGAAACCGTCGCTGCTAGACACGACGGCGGTCGTGGTGGGCGCAGGGAGACCGAGCCCCGCGAGCTTCTCGCTCACGAGCGGCTTCGAGACGACTCCGGACTGCGTGGAGGTCGAAGGAACTGCCCACGCCCCGATTTCCTGGAGCTTCTCGCGGATGAGCGCCTGCTGCGAGCTCTGGCCGACTCCGTACTTCTGGTTGAGGCCCTCGCTCCGGATCATCAGCGCCTGGTACTCGGCCTTGGACATCCCCACGGGCTTCGCCTGAGCGATTGTCGCCGGCACCATGAGCCCCGCGAAGACGATTCCGATGATGGCGAGCTTCTTCATGATCTGCTCCTCTCTGTCTCGCCGATTCCACATCACTGCCGACTGGACGAGGGGTCGGTTGCAGATCGGGAGCAAACGGGCAGTAGCCGAGGCCGTCCGGGCATTTGGGCGCGTTACAGGCGGCAACTAGCCCGCCGCAAGTAACAGGAAGTGCAAGGGCCGGCTCGATTCGAGCGCGAACGGCGCTGAGCGACGCTGAGCCGAAAATGGAGGCCGGGAATCGAACCCGCGCAAGATTTCAATCGGTCGGGGGAGAGGACTCTCGCTCAGACGAAGGCTCACGCGCCAGAGCCTCTCGTAAGCTCCACACGTGCCCGAACTCCCGGCCCAGGTGCTCATCCGTTGCACCGCCGACGATCAGCCTCTGGCGGGAGCCTTTGCGACTGTGCGCGTCCCCATGTGGAGCAAGAACCAGTACATGCTCGTCTTCGGACCGACTGATGCCGAGGGGTTGATCCGAGTGTCCGGTAACGAATTAGCTGC
>WNGA01001893.1_pt1 | contig 32069 bp, 46 predicted proteins | sample 5400061 | NCBI WGS metagenome assembly WNGA01 (sample SAMN13153366, study PRJNA577476) | soil metagenome | isolation source: 100 cm soil or saprolite under grassland replicate 2 | place: USA:California | collected 2016-06-15 | reverse complement strand
GATGGTGATGCCGGGGGACAACATTGCGATGACGGTGACGCTGATAGCGCCCATTGCGATGGAAGAGGGGCTGCGCTTTGCGATCCGCGAAGGCGGACGCACGGTCGGCGCGGGCGTCGTCGCCAAAATTATCGAGTGAGCCATGCAGAACCAACGTATCCGCATTCGTCTTAAAGCGTTCGACTACAAGCTGATCGACCAGTCGGCGCTCGAGATCGTCGAGACGGCCAAGCGCTCGGGCGCCGTCGTCAAGGGGCCGGTGCCGCTGCCGACGAAGATCGAGCGCTACAACGTGCTGCGCTCGCCCCACGTGAACAAGACGTCGCGCGACCAGTTCGAGATCCGCACGCATCTGCGGCTGATGGACATCATCGATCCGACCGACAAGACGGTCGATCAGCTGATGAAGCTCGACTTGCCCGCGGGTGTGGATGTGGAGATCAAATTGCAATAGGGTCAATTCACCTCTCAACACGAAGGACACGAAGGCACGAAGAAAATCGACGAAGAGCGACTGCCTTTCTTGTTTCTTTGCCGTTCTTCGTGATCTTCGTGTTGAGAGGTTGAAGTAAACGCAGCAATAGGTGAATCGCCGGCCCATTGCAGTCGGCACCGGAGCGATCCGGCAAATGAACAAGAGAGATCGAAATGACACTCGGACTGGTCGGTCGCAAGATCGGCATGACAAGAGTCTTCACCGATGACGGCAGCGCCGTCCCGGTGACGGTGCTCGACGTCGCCAACAACCGCATCACGCAGATCAAGACGCCGGACACCGACGGCTACGCGGCCGTGCAGGTGACCTACGGCAAGCGTCGCGCGTCGCGCGTGATCAAGCCTGCCGCCGGGCATCTCGCGAAGGCGGGCGTGGAAGCAGGCGTGATGCTGCGCGAATTCAAGGTCGCGCCCGACGCGATCGCCGATCTCAAGCTCGGCGCGACGCTGCCGCTCGATGCGTTCAGCGTCGGCCAGCTCGTCGACGTGACGGGCACGACGAAGGGCCGCGGCTTTTCGGGCGTGATCCGCCGCCACAACTTCAGCTCGAACCGAGCGTCGCACGGCAACTCGCGCTCGCACAACTCTCCAGGCTCGATCAGCATGGCGCAGGATCCGGGCCGCGTGTTCCCGGGCAAGCGCATGGCCGGTCAATACGGCAACGTCACGCGCACCGTGCAGACGCTGACCGTCGTTCGCGTCGACGCCGAACGCGGTCTGCTGCTCGTCAAGGGCTCGGTGCCCGGCGCGGACGGCGGTCACATCATCGTGCGGCCCGCGGTCAAGACCCCGGCGAAGAAGGGGGCCTGATCATGGCGGATCTGAAGCTGATCGATGCGAACGGCCAGGCGGCAACCCTCGCGGGCTCCGACACGCTGTTCGCGCGCGAGTACAACGAATCGCTGGTTCACCAGATCGTCACGGCGTATCAGGCGAACGCACGCGGGGGCAATCGTGCGCAGAAGGGCCGCGCCGACGTGAACAAGTCGCACCGCAAGCCGTGGAAGCAGAAGGGCACCGGCCGCGCCCGCGCCGGGCAGGCGAACAGCCCGCTCTGGCGTGGCGGCGGCAAGATCTTCCCGAGCTCACCCGACGAGAATTTCTCGCAGAAGGTCAATCGCAAGATGTACCGCGCAGGGATCGCGTCGATCCTGTCGCAACTGGTGCGCGAGAACCGGCTCGCGGTGGTCGATGCGATCGTGGTCGACTCGCCCAAGACAAAGCTCTTCGTGCAGAAGATCAAGTCGTTCGGGCTCGCCGGCACGGTGCTCGTCGTGACCGACAAGCTCGACGACAACGTGTTCCTGTCGTCGCGCAACCTCGCCGACGTCCTCGTGCTCGAGACGCGCGAGGTCGATCCCGTGAGCCTGCTGCGCTTCGAGAACGTCGTCCTGACCAAGGCCGCGGTCGCGCAATTCGAGGAGATGCTGGGATGACCGCCACCATCAAATTCAATTCGGAGCGCCTCGCGACGGTGCTGCTCGCCCCCGTGATCTCGGAAAAAGGCACGTACATCGGCGACAAGCACAATCAGATCATCTTCAAGGTGATCGCCGATGCGACCAAGCCCGAGGTCAAGGCGGCGGTCGAGGCGATGCTCAAGGTGCAGGTGAAGAGCGTGCAAATCGCGAACGTCGGCGGCAAGACGAAGCGCTTCGGGCGCTTCACCGGCAAGCGACGCGGCTGGAAGAAAGCGTACGTGTGTCTCGCGCCGGGCCAGGAAGTCAACTTCGCGGCGGAGAGCTGACATGCCCCTTCAGAAAGTCAAACCCACATCGCCCGGCCGCCGCGCGCTGATCAAGGTCGTCCATCCCCAGCTGCACAAGGGCAAGCCGATCGATGCGCTGACCGAGAGCAAGAAGCGCGGATCGGGCCGCAACAACGACGGCCACATCACGATTCGGCACAAGGGCGGCGGGCACAAGCAGCACTACCGCATCGTCGATTTCCGCCGCAACAAGGACGGCATCGTCGCAAAGGTCGAGCGGCTCGAGTACGACCCGAACCGCAGCGCACACCTCGCGCTGCTGATCTACACCGACGGCGAGCGTCGCTACATCGTCGCGCCGCGCGGCGTCGCGGTCGGCACGCAGTTGCAGTCGGGCAGCGAAGCCGCGATCAAGCCGGGCAACTGTCTGCCGCTGCGCAACATCCCGGTCGGCACGACCGTGCATTGCGTCGAGATGATGCCGGGCAAGGGTGCGCAAATGGCGCGTTCGGCCGGAGCAGGCGTCCAGCTGCTCGCGCGCGAAGGGCTCTATGCGCAGCTGCGGCTGCGCTCGGGCGAGATCCGCAAGGTGCATGTCGACTGCCGCGCGACGATCGGCGAAGTCGGCAACGAGGAGCACAGCCTGCGCTCGATCGGCAAGGCCGGCGCGAATCGCTGGCGCGGCATTCGCCCGACGGTGCGCGGCATCTCGATGAACCCGGTCGATCACCCGCACGGCGGCCGCACGAACGGCGGCGGTCACCCGGTGTCGCCGTGGGGCACGCCCACGAAGGGCTACAAGACACGCAAGAACAAGCGCACCGACGGCATGATCGTTCGCCGCCGGCACGCTCAGAAGGGATAACGGAATATGGCACGTTCGATCAAGAAGGGACCGTTCGTCGACGACCATCTGCTGAAGAAGGTGGAATCCGCGCGCGCGGTCTCCGACAAGCGCCCGATCAAGACCTGGTCGCGCCGCTCGACCATCACGCCGGAATTCGTCGGTCTGACGATCGCCGTCCACAACGGCAAGCAGCACATCCCGGTGTACGTCTCCGAGAACATGGTCGGGCACAAGCTCGGCGAGTTCGCGATGACGCGCACGTTCAAGGGCCACTCGTCCGACAAGAAGGTCGCCACGCCCGCAGCGCCGGGCCCGCGGCGCAAGTAAGGAGCGATGATGGAAACTTCCGCAACGCTGCGCGGCGTGCGCCTTTCGGCACAGAAGGGGCGGCTCGTCGCCGACCAGATCCGCGGCCTGCCGGTCGACCGGGCGTTGAACGTGCTCGCGTTCAGCCCGAAGAAGGGCGCTGCGATCATCAAGAAGGTGCTGCTCTCCGCGATCGCGAACGCCGAGCACAACGACGGCGCCGACGTCGACGAGCTCAAGGTGAAGACCATCTACGTCGACAAGGCCGACAACCTGCGCCGCTTCACCGCGCGCGCGAAGGGCCGCGGCAACACGATCCTCAAGCAAACCTGCCATATCCACGTCGTCGTGGGCGACGGCAAATAAGGAAGCGCGCATGGGACAGAAAATTCATCCGACCGGCTTCCGCCTCGCGGTCACCCGCGACTGGTCGTCGAAATGGTTCGCCAACAGCAAGCACTTCGCGCCTACGCTCAAGGCGGACATCCGCATTCGCGAGTACCTGAAGAAGAAGCTCGCGCACGCGTCGGTCGGCAAGATCACGATCGAGCGTCCGGCGAAGAACGCACGGATCACGATCCACAGCGCGCGGCCCGGTGTCGTGATCGGCAAGAAGGGCGAGGACATCGAGGTGCTGCGCTCCGATCTTCGCCGGATGATGGGCGGCGATGTCGGCTTGAACATCGAGGAGATCCGCAAGCCGGAGATCGAGGCTCAGCTCATTGCCGACTCGATCGGCCAGCAGCTCGAGAAGCGGATCATGTTCCGCCGCGCGATGAAGCGGGCCATGCAGAACGCGATGCGCCTCGGCGCGCAGGGCATCAAGATCATGACGGCGGGACGGCTGAACGGCGCGGAGATCGCGCGCTCGGAGTGGTACCGCGAAGGCCGCGTGCCGCTGCATACGCTGCGCGCGAACATCGAATACGGCTTTTCCGAGGCGCGCACGACGTACGGTGTGATCGGAATCAAGGTGTGGGTGTTCAAGGGCGAGGTGCTCGCGCACAACGCCGAGCCGACGACGGCGCCGGCAGCGGCGCCCGAGGCGCCGAAGCGTGCGCGCCGCACGGCGCCACCAGCAGGAGCGAAGCATGCTGCAGCCGACTAGACGCAAGTACCGCAAGGAGCAGAAGGGCCGCAACAAGGGTGTCGCGACCGTCGGCCACAAGGTCTCCTTCGGCGAATACGGACTGAAGGCGGTCGGCCGCGGCCGGCTGACCGCACGCCAGATCGAGGCGGCGCGCCGCGCGATGACGCGCCACATCAAGCGCGGCGGCCGCATCTGGATCCGCATCTTCCCCGACAAGCCGGTGTCGCAGAAGCCGGCCGAAGTGCGCATGGGCAACGGCAAGGGCAATCCGGAGTATTACGTCGCCGAAATCGTGCCGGGCAAGGTGCTCTACGAGATGGACGGCGTCGAAGAGACGATCGCACGCGCGGCATTCGCGCTTGCCGCGGCGAAGCTGCCGATCCGCACGACGTTCGTGCAGCGGATCGTCGGCTGACGAGGGCTTACACGATGAAGAATTCCGAAGCGAAGAAGGCGCTCGCCGCCAAGACGCCCGTCGAGTTGAAGACCGAGCTCGATGCGCTGCTGAAGGAGCAGTTCGGGCTGCGGATGCAGAAGGCCACACAGCAGCTCACGAACACCGCGAAGCTCCAGCAGGTGCGCCGCTCGATCGCGCGTGCGCGCACGCTGATCCATCAAAAGTCGAAAGCACTGGGAGCCATGGGATGAGCGCTGCAGACGACGTCAACGTTACGGCAGGCGGTCGCGGCGATGCGCAGACGCTCGACGCCCAGCGGCACGCCGATCTCATGCGCGCGCTCGCCAAGCGGTCCGTGAAGGGCCCGCCGAGCGTGCGCCGCCGTGCGATCGCGCTCGCGAACGTGCGCATCGCGCGATCGACCGAGGCAACACAACGAGGCAAGGCATGACCGAGCAGACGCAGCAAACCGCGGGCCCCGCGAAGAAGCCGATCATCCAGACGCTGGTCGGCCGGGTGGTGAGCGACAAGATGAACAAGACCGTCACCGTCCTGGTCGAGCGGCGGGTCAAGCACCCGCTCTACGGCAAGGTCGTGACCAAGTCGAGCAAGTACCACGCGCACGACGAGAAGAACGAGTGCAAGCAGGGCGATCTGGTCGAGATCGAGGCGTGCCGCAAGCTCGCGAAGACGAAGGCGTGGCGGGTGACGCGCCTCGTCGAGAAGGCGCGCGCGATCTGATGCGCCAAAAGAGGCCGCCGACATTGCGGAAGTTGCTGAATCCTGTCATACTTTCAGTTTCGCCTGCCGCGGCAGGCACGGTGTGTGCCATCGCCGGAACGCCGCGGATTCTTGCCCCCGGGAAGCGCCCTTGGTACGACGCCGGCGCGCAGTCCCTGACGGGGTCCAAAACTGGCCGCGGCGCATCACCGCGGCGCTCGGCGCGCAAGCGGGCCCTGGCGTCCGCCGCGACGGCGCCCACCGCGGAGTCAAGTTGGAGAGGTGAGCAATGATCCAGATGCAGTCGATGCTGGATGTCGCCGATAACACCGGCGCCCGGCAAGTCATGTGTATCAAGGTGCTCGGCGGCAGCAAGCGCCGTTATGCGCACATCGGTGACGTGATCAAGGTCAGCGTCAAGGATGCCGCGCCGCGCGGCCGCGTGAAGAAGGGCGAGATCTACAACGCGGTGGTCGTGCGCACGCGCCACGGCGTGCGCCGCGACGATGGGGCGCGCGTGCGCTTCGACGCGAACGCCGCCGTGCTGCTCAACGCGAAGCTGGAGCCGATCGGCACCCGCATCTTCGGGCCGGTGACGCGCGAGCTTCGCACCGAGCGGTTCATGAAGATCGTGTCGCTCGCGCCGGAAGTGCTGTAGGAGAAGGAGCCATGCGCAAGATCAAGAAGGGCGACAACGTCGTCGTCATCGCCGGCCGCGACAAGGGCAAGCGCGGCGACGTCACGCGGGTCGTTGACGCCTCGCACGTCATCGTCGGCGGCGTCAATTCGGTGAAAAAGCACACTCGGCCCAACCCGATGAAGGGCGTGCAGGGCGGCATCGTCAGCAAGGATATGCCGATGCACGTGTCGAACGTCGCGATCTGGAATCCAGTCACGCAAAAGGCCGACCGCGTCGGCTTCCGGTTGCTCGACGACGGCCGCAAGGTTCGCTTCTTCAAGTCGAACGGCGAGCAGATCGGAGTATGACGATGGCCCGGCTGAAGGAAACGTACAGGAAGGAAGTCGTGCCCGCGCTGACCCAGCAGTTCGGGTACAAGTCGCCGATGCAGGTGCCGCGGATCACGAAGATCGTGCTCAACATGGGCGTAGGCGAAGCGACGTCCGACAAGAAGCTGCTCGACAACGCCGCCGGCGACATGACGAAGATCACGGGTCAGAAGCCGGTGATCACGAAGGCGCGCAAGGCGATCGCGGGCTTCAAGATCCGCGAAGGCTATCCGATCGGCTGCATGGTGACGCTGCGCAAGGAACGGATGTACGAGTTCCTCGACCGTCTGATCACCGTGGCGCTGCCGCGCGTGCGCGACTTTCGCGGCGTATCGGGCCGCTCGTTCGACGGCCGCGGCAATTTCAACATGGGTGTCAAGGAACAGATCATCTTCCCCGAGATCGAGTACGACAAGATCGACACGGTACGGGGGTTGAACATCACGATCGCGACGACCGCGAAGAGCGACGCCGAAGCGAAGGCGCTGCTCGCCGCATTCAAGTTCCCGTTCAGAAACTGAGGCTGTCATGGCGAAGCTTGCATTGATCAACCGCGACGTGAAGCGCAATGCGCTGGTGAAGAAGTACGCGAAGAAGCGCGAGGCGCTCACGGCGATCATCGAGAACCAGCGGATCTCCGACGACGACCGGCTTGCCGCGCGGCACAAGCTCCAGCAGCTGCCGCGCAACGCGAATCCGACGCGGCTGCGCAACCGCTGCGCAATCACCGGCCGTCCGCGCGGATTTTTCCGCAAGTTCGGGCTCGGCCGCAACAAGCTGCGCGAGTATGCGATGCGCGGGGAGATCCCCGGCGTCGTGAAGGCGAGCTGGTGAGAATGGCTCTCACCCCGTGGTGCCTTCGGCACGTGAAAGGTTTTGAGGTGAACGCATGAGCATGACCGATCCCATCGCCGACATGCTGACCCGCATCCGCAATGCGCAGATGCGTGAGGAAGCGGTCGTCGCGATGCCCTCGTCGAAGGTGAAGCTCGCCATCGCGAAGGTGCTGAAGGACGAGGGCTACATCGAGGGCTTCAAGGTGTCTGGCGACGAGACGAAGCCGCAGCTTGAGATTGCGCTCAAGTACTACGCGGGCCGTCCCGTGATCGAGAAGATCGAGCGGGTGTCGAAGCCGGGGCTGCGCATCTACCGCGGCAAGGAAGAGATTCCGCGCGTGATGAACGGCCTCGGGATCGCGATCGTGTCGACGTCGCACGGCGTGATGACCGATCGCAAGGCGCGCGCCACCGGTGTGGGCGGCGAAGTGCTCTGCATCGTCGCGTAGGAGAGATTCGATGTCGCGCATCGGCAACAATCCGATTCCCGTGCCGCCGAAGGTCGAGGTCACGCTCGCGCCGGGGCAGATCACGGTCAAAGGCCCTCGCGGCTCGCTGACCCGCGTGCTCGACGGCCGCGTGTCGATCGAGAGGGACGGCGACACGCTCGTCTGCAAGGCCGCGAACGCCGAGGCGAACGCGATGCACGGCACGCTGCGCGCGCTCGTCGCGAACATGGTGAAGGGCGTGACCGACGGCTTCGAACGGCGTCTGACGCTCGTGGGCGTCGGCTTCCGTGCGCAGGCCGCGGGCGACAAGCTCAACCTCTCGCTCGGCTACTCGCATCCGATCGTGCACGCGATGCCGCAGGGCGTGAAGGTCGAAACGCCGGTACAGACGGAAATCATCGTCCGCGGCGTCGACAAGCAGCAGGTCGGGCAGGTCGCGGCGGAGATCCGCGCCTATCGACCGCCCGAGCCGTACAAGGGCAAGGGCGTTCGCTACGCGAACGAGCGCGTCGTCATCAAGGAAACGAAGAAGAAGTAATTATCGTGAATTTGCTGCTGAAAATCGTCGGGCTTCGCCCGCGATTTTCAGGAAACCAAAGCGGCGAAAAGTAGGGTTTCACTTTTCGACGAGATTTAAAGGGCATATCGATGAACAAGAAGGAAGCTCGTCTTCGCCGTGCACGGCAAACGCGGCTGCGCATCGCGCAGCAGCGCGCGACGCGGCTCGTCGTGAGCCGGTCGAACTGCCACATCTATGCGCAGCTCGTCGCGCCGGAGGGCGACAAGGTCCTCGCGAGCGCGTCGACGAACGAAGCCGATGTGCGCAAGGACGTGAAGAACGGCGGCAACAAGGCGGCTGCGGCGATCGTCGGCAAGCGGATCGCCGATCGTGCGAAGGCGCTCGGCATCGAGGCGGTCGCGTTCGACCGCTCGGGCTATCGCTATCACGGACGCGTGCAGGCGCTCGCCGATGCGGCGCGCGAGCACGGCCTGAAGTTCTGACGCCAGCGGCGCGGAAGGAATACGACTCATGGCAAAGATGCAGCAACGGGGACCGCAGCAGCAGGACGATCGCGGCGACGGCCTCAAAGAGAAGATGATCAGCATCAACCGCGTCACTAAGGTAGTGAAGGGCGGCCGCATTCTCGGCTTCGCCGCACTTACCGTGGTCGGCGACGGTGACGGCCGCGTCGGCATGGGCAAGGGCAAGTCGAAGGAAGTGCCCGTAGCCGTGCAGAAGGCGATGGAAGAGGCGCGTCGCCGGATGGTCAAGGTGCGCCTGAAGAACGGGACGCTGCACCACGCCGTCATAGGCCGCCACGGCGCGACCAAGGTGTTCATGCAGCCGGCGTCCGAAGGCACCGGCGTGATCGCCGGCGGCCCGATGCGCGCCGTGTGCGAAGTCGTCGGCGTGACGAACGTGCTCGCGAAGTGCCACGGCTCGACCAACCCGTACAACCTCGTGCGCGCGACGATCAACGCGCTCGAGTCGCTCAACACGCCGGCCGAGATCGCCGCCAAGCGCGGGATGACGGTCGAGCAGATCCTCGAGGGCTGACGATGACGGCGGCGAAGAAGATCCGCGTGACGCTCGTCAAGAGCACGGCGAGCACGAAGCGCTCGCATCGCGAGACGGTGCGCGGGCTCGGCCTCAAGTGGACGAACCATTCGGTCGAGGTCGTCGACACGCCGGCCACGCGCGGCATGATCAACAAGGTCGGCTACCTGCTCAAGGTGACGGACCAATGACGTCTGGGTACGTCATCCCTGTGAATGTCGTCGTCCCCGCCCTTCGACTCTGCTCAGGGCAGGCTTCGGCGGGGACCCAGTGTCGTTCGTCGCAAAGACGCTGGATTCCCGCCTGCGCGGGAATGACATCGGTAACGCCTTAGAACTACGGAGCACGCGATGCGTCTGAACACGATCAAGCCCGCTGCCGGGTCGAAGAAAGCCAGGCGGCGTGTCGGGCGCGGCCCCGGCTCGGGTCTCGGCAAGACGGCCGGCCGCGGCCACAAGGGCCAGAAGTCGCGCTCGGGCGGCTTCCACAAGGTCGGCTTCGAAGGAGGCCAGATGCCGCTGCAACGCCGGTTGCCCAAGCGCGGGTTCGTGTCGCGCGCGAAGGACGACACGGCGCAAGTGCGGCTCTCCGACCTTGCCCGGATGCCCGTTGGCGACATCGACCTGCTTGCGCTCAAAGCGGCCGGTGTCGTGCCGTCGGTCGCGAAGGCTGCGAAAGTGATCAAGTCGGGCGAGCTCGCGAAGGCGGTCAAGCTGACCGGCGTCGGCGTGACGAAGGGCGCGAAGGCCGCGATCGAAGCCGCCGGCGGCAGCGTCGCGTGAGCAGCCGTCCGATCACTGCTTAAACAGGAAACAACGACTTGGCCACCAGCAATCCGGCACTGAAAAGCGGTTCCAAGTACGCCGATCTGAAGCGGCGGCTGTGGTTCCTGCTGGGCGCGCTCGTTGTGTACCGGGTCGGGACGCACATCCCGGTGCCGGGCATCAACGCGAACGTGCTCGACGAGCTTTTCCGCAACCAGCAAGGCGGAATCCTCGGCCTGTTCAATGTGTTCTCGGGCGGCGCGCTGCAGCGCTTCTCGATCCTCGCGCTCGGCATCATGCCGTACATCTCGGCGTCGATCATCATGCAGCTGTGCACGGTCGTCGTGCCCACGCTCGAAGCGCTCAAGAAGGAAGGCGAATCGGGCCGGCGCAAGATCACGCAGTACACGCGCTACGCGACGCTCGGCCTCGCGTTCTTCCAGGCGATCGGCATCTCGATCGCGCTCGAGGCGCAGTCGGGGCTCGTGCTCGCGCCGGGGCTCGGATTCCGCCTCGTGACCGCGATCACGCTCGTCACCGGCACGATGTTCCTGATGTGGCTCGGCGAGCAGATCACCGAACGTGGCCTGGGCAACGGCATTTCACTGTTGATCTTCGCCGGCATTGCCGCGGGCCTTCCGAACGCGATCGGGCTCACGCTCGAGCAGGCGCGCACCGGCGCGTACTCGATCCTCCTCGTGCTCGGCATCGCCGCGCTCGTGGTCATCGTCACCGCGTTCGTCGTGTTCATGGAGCGCGCGCTGCGCAAGATCCTCGTGAACTACGCGAAGCGCCAGGTTGGCAACAAGGTCTACCAGGGACAGAGCTCGCACCTGCCGCTGAAGATCAACATGGCGGGCGTGATCCCGCCGATCTTCGCGTCGTCGATCATCCTGTTCCCGGCCACGCTCGCGCAGTGGTTCGGATCGAGCGAGAACACGATCTGGCTGCGCGATCTCGCCGCGACGCTCGCGCCGGGCCAGCCGCTGCACGAGATCCTGTACGCGTCGGCGATCATTTTCTTCTGCTTCTTCTACACGGCGCTGCAGTACAACCCGAAGGAGACGGCCGAGAACCTGAAGAAGAGCGGCGCGTTCATCCCCGGTTACCGGCCGGGCGAGCAGACGGCGAAGTACATCGAGAAGATCTCGCTGCGCCTCACGTTGCTCGGCTCGCTCTACCTGGTAATCGTGTGCTTCATCCCCAACTTCCTGATTGCGTGGAAGAACGTGCCGTTCTACTTCGGTGGTACGTCGCTTCTGATCATCGTGGTCGTCACGATGGACTTCATGACGCAGGTTCAGGCGTACCTGATGTCGCAGCAATACGAGAGCCTGCTGCGCAAGGCGAACTTCAAGGGCGGGCTGCCGACGCGGTGATGGCGAAGGAAGACACGATCCAGATGCAGGGCGAGATCCTGGAGATGTTGCCCAACGCGACATTCCGGGTAAAGCTCGAGAACGGTCACGTCGTGCTGGGACACATCTCGGGGAAGATGCGGATGCACTACATCAAGATTCTGCCGGGCGACAAGGTCACCGTCGAATTGACGCCTTACGACTTGTCGCGGGCGCGCATCACATTCCGCGCGAAGTGACGCGGGAAGCGAAAGGGAAGCGATCATGAAGGTTCTGGCATCGGTCAAGAAAATCTGCCGCAAGTGCAAGATCATCCGGCGCAAAGGCGTCGTGCGCGTCATCTGCGACGACCCGCGTCACAAGCAGCGGCAAGGCTAACGGAACGAACGACAGGTAACGCACATGGCCCGTATTGCAGGCGTCAACATCCCGAATCACCAGCACGCCGAGATCGCGCTCACCGCGGTCTACGGCATCGGCCGTCCGCGCGCGCAGGCGATCTGCCAGGCGGTCGGCGTCAAGGGGTCCACGAAGATCAAGGACCTGTCAGACGCCGAAATGGACAAGCTGCGCGAGCAGGTGCAGAAGTTCACCGTCGAGGGCGACCTGCGCCGCGAGGTGACGATGAGCATCAAGCGGCTGATGGACCTCGGCTGCTATCGCGGCATTCGCCATCGCAAGGGACTGCCGGTACGCGGCCAGCGCACGCGCACCAACGCGCGCACGCGCAAGGGCCCGCGCAAGGCGCGGCAGGCGTCGGCGCGGCCGGCACCGAAGCCCGCGGCCACCAAGTAACGTCGAGGACGAGAGAAAGCATGGCACAGCAACCCACGCAGAAGGCCGGTGCGGCCCGCGCGCGCAAGAAGGTCAAGAAGAACGTCGCGGAAGGCATCGCGCATATTCACGCGTCGTTCAACAACACGATCATCACGATCACCGACCGTCAAGGCAACGCGCTGTCGTGGGCGACGTCCGGCGGCGCGGGCTTCAAGGGATCGCGCAAGTCGACGCCGTTCGCCGCGCAGGTTGCTGCCGAAAAGGCCGGCCGCGTCGCCGTCGAGCACGGCGTCAAGAATCTGGAAGTGCGCATCAAGGGGCCGGGCCCCGGCCGCGAATCTGCGGTACGCGCTCTGAACGCTCTCGGCATGAAGATCACGTCGATCTCGGATGTGACGCCGATTCCGCACAACGGTTGCCGGCCGCCGAAGCGGCGCCGCATTTGACGATTACGTAATCAGGGACAGCAATGGCTCGTTATATCGGACCCAAGTGCAAGCTCGCGCGGCGGGAAGGCACCGACCTTTTCCTCAAAAGCGCGCGCCGCTCGCTCGACTCGAAGTGCAAGCTCGAGACGAAGCCCGGCCAGCATGGCGTCAAATCCGGCATGCGCACGTCGGATTACGGCCTGCAGCTGCGCGAGAAGCAGAAGCTGCGCCGCACGTACGGCGTGCTCGAGCGGCAATTCCGCCGCTACTTCCAGGCCGCGGCCGGAGGCAAGGGCTCGACCGGCACGAACCTGCTGCAGCTGCTGGAATCGCGTCTGGACAACGTCGTCTACCGGATGGGTCTCGGATCGACGCGCGCCGAAGCGCGGCAGCTCGTCGGCCATTGCTCGATCACGGTCAACGGCAAGGTCCTCAGCATTCCGTCGGCCATCGTGAAGTCGGGCGACGTCGTCGGCGTCACCGAGCGGGCGAAAGGCCAGCTGCGCATCCAGGACGCGCTGCAGCTCGCCGAAAAGGTCGGCTTCCCCTCGTGGGTCGAGGTCGACGTCAAGAAAATGACCGGCACGTTCAAGGGCGCGCCGGATCGATCGGAGTTCGGGCAGGACATCAACGAAAGCCTCGTCGTCGAGTTGTATTCCAAGTAAGCAAATAGCGGCCGCACTATGCGCCCCGTCCGGGGCGCACCAGGTGCGGGCGCATTTACATCGGAAGTTTTATGCAGAGCAACGTTCTTTTGAAACCGCGCATCATCGACGTCCAGTCCAGTTCGCCGTTCCACGCGAAGGTGGTCATGGAGCCGTTCGAGCGCGGGTACGGCCACACGCTCGGCAACGCGCTGCGGCGCGTTCTGCTGTCGTCGATGCCGGGCTACGCACCGACCGAGGTGCGCATCACCGGCGTGCTGCACGAGTATTCGGCGCTCGACGGCGTGCAGGAGGACGTCGTCGACATCCTGCTCAATTTGAAGGGGGTCGTGCTGAAGCTGCACAACCGCGATCACGTGCTGCTGAAGCTCGCGAAGAGCGGCGAAGGCCCGGTCACGGCCGCGGACATCGAGCCCAATCACGATGTCGAGATCATCAATCCGGAGCACGTGATCGCTCATCTGACGGCGGGCGGCAAGCTCGAGATGGAGATCAAGGTCGAGAAGGGTCGCGGCTACCAGCCGGCGACTGCGCGCATCAAGCCCGAAGGCGGCCGCACGATTGGCAGCATCCTGCTCGACGCGTCGTTCTCGCCGGTGCGCAAGGTGAGCTACGCGGTGGAAAGCGCGCGTGTCGAGCAGCGCACCGACCTCGACAAGCTCGTGCTCGACATCGAGACCAACGGCGTCGTCGAGCCGGAGCAGGCGGTCCGCTACGCCGCGAGCGTGCTCGTCGAGCAGTTGTCCGTGTTCGCCGATCTGCAGGGCACCGATCAGCCGGCCGCCGAGCGCACGTCGCCGCAGGTCGACCCGATCCTGCTGCGCCCGGTCGACGATCTCGAGCTCACGGTGCGCTCGGCCAACTGCCTCAAGGCCGAGAACATCTACTACATCGGCGATCTGATCCAGCGCACCGAGACCGAGCTTCTGAAGACGCCGAACCTCGGTCGCAAATCGCTCAATGAGATCAAGGAAGTGCTCGCATCGCGTGGCCTGTCGCTCGGCATGAAGCTCGAAAACTGGCCCCCTGCCGGCCTCGACCGGCCGTGAAAAGTAAGCCCCTACTTTTCACGGAGTAGGGCTTCCAAAAGATCGCTCGCGAAGCGGGTCGATTTTTTGCAGAACTGCGACATAAGAGCAAGAACCGAGCGCGGTGCGAAGCTGCGCCAACGAATGAAGGACTAGTGCCATGCGTCACCGCCACGGACTGCGAAAACTCAACCGTACGAGCAGCCATCGCCTCGCGATGCTGCGCAACATGACCAATTCGCTGTTCACGCACGAGGTCATCAAGACCACGGTGCCGAAGGCGAAGGAGCTGCGTCGCGTCGCCGAGCCGCTGATCACGCTGTCGAAGGAAGCGACGGTCGCCAATCGCCGTCTCGCATTCAACCGGCTGCGCGACCGCGATGTCGTGACCAAGCTCTTCAATGAGCTCGGCCCGCGATACAAGGCGCGACCGGGCGGATACTTGCGGATCCTGAAGTTCGGCTTCCGCATCGGCGACAACGCGCCGATGGCACTCGTCGAGCTTGTCGATCGCCCGGGCGCCGAAGGAACGGAAAAGGCAGCGGCGTAAGAGGGTTGCCGCCACAGCAGAACAAGACCGGGTCGTTCGCGACCCGGTTTTTTTTGTTCTCGACGGCCGGCGCCGCCGCGGGAAATCGGGGTCTGACCTGGTATGACCCTCATTTCACGACCGCGGGCACTTTTTGATCGACTGTCACAATGACCCGCTGCGGTTGCGGTAGCATCGGCTTCTGATGGCCGAAACCATACTCGTCACCGGTGGCGCGGGCTACGTCGGATCGCACATCGTCGTGGACCTCGCGCAGGCGGGCTATTCGCCGGTCGTGCTCGACAACTTCGCGACGAGCACGCGCGGCGTATTGCCGCGGCTTGCGCAACTCGCCGGACGCCCGGTCGGGTGCGTCGAGGCGGACGTCCGCGACGTCGGCGCGCTGCGCCGCGCATTCCACGATCATCCGATCGCAGCCGTCGTTCATTGCGCGGGGCTGAAAGCGGTCGGCGAATCGGGTACGCGGCCGCTCACGTATTACGACGTCAACGTCGGCGGGGCGCTCGCGCTCGCCGAGGTGATGGGTGAGGCGGGTGTGGCCACTCTGGTGTTCAGCTCGTCGGCGACGGTTTACGGTCAGCCGGACGAATTGCCGGTTCGCGAGGATGCGCCGCTTGCGCCGACAAACGTTTACGGACGGACAAAGCGAGTCGTCGAGGACTTCCTGCGCGACCTTGCGCGGGGCAACGCCAACTGGCGAATCGCGATCCTGCGCTATTTCAATCCGGCCGGCGCGCATCCGTCCGGGCTCATCGGCGAAGCGCCGGTGGGTCGCCCGAACAACCTCGTGCCGCTGCTGTGCAGGATCGCCGGAGGCGAGCAATCGTCTCTCATCATTCACGGCACCGACTGGCCGACCGACGACGGCACGGGTATTCGCGATTACCTGCACGTGCAGGATCTCGCGGCCGGTCACGTCGCCGCGCTGCGTCACCTCTCATCGGCACTCGGCGCGCACACGATCAACCTCGGCTTCGGGCGCGGGCACTCGGTGCTCGAGGTCGTCGCCGCGTTCGAACGCGCATGCGGCCGCAAGATCACGCGGATGGTCGGGCCGCGGCGCCCGGGCGACGTCGCGTGCTCGTACGCCGATCCGACGTTCGCGCACGAGCTCCTCGGATGGCGCGCGTCGCGCGGGCTCGATGCGATCTGCGCGGACGCATGGCGCTGGCAGCGCAACGGCGGGCGTTATTGATTCAGGGCTGCCAGCCGAGCAACAGCATCATGCAGGCGAATCCGGCGACGTAGGCGAGCGCGACGTGCCATCCGTGGCGCAACCATGCGCCGACGGACTTCGCTTCGGGATAGAGGTTCGACACCGCGACACCCGCGGACGAGCCGAACCAGATCATCGAGCCGCCGAACCCGACCGCGTACGCCGCCATTGCCCAGTCGTAACCGCCCTGCTTGAGCGCGAGCGCGGTGAGCGGAATGTTGTCGAACACGGCGGAAACGAAGCCGAGCGACAGCGTCGTTAGCCACGACGGCGGCGGCAGCTTGTGCACGGGCATCATCGACGCGCACAGCACGAGCGCGAGCAGGAAGGTCGTGCCCTTCGCGGCCTCGGGCAGCAGCTCCCAGTCCGGGCGGCGCGCCGGCAGCGATATCGCGATCGCGACCCAGACGGCGAACCCGATGAACGGAAGGTGGTCGGCGTACTGCGGGAAGCGCAGGTTTACCGTGACGTTGGCGATGATCGCCGACATCAGGATCAGCGCGACGATTGCGACGCGCGTCCAGTCAATGCGCGTGTGCTCGTGCGCATGGTGGATCATCGGCGAGTACGCATGCTGCTGTTTCGCGGCCGGAATGCCGCAGACGACGAGCGCGACGGCGGAGGCGACGTAAGCGTCGACAACGGCGAGCGGCGACACGCCGGCGAGCCACATCATCGTCGTGGTCGTGTCGCCGACGACGCTTCCCGCGCCGCCCGCGTTGGAGGCGGCGACAATCGCGGCGAGATAGCCGATGTGCACCTTCGCGCGAAACAGCTGATGCGCCATCGCGCCGCCGATCAGCGCGGCCGCGATGTTGTCGAGGAACGACGACAGCACGAACACGATCGCGAGCAGTGCGAAGCAGCCCTTCCAGTCTGCCGGCAGGTAGCGCGGCAGCGCGATCGGGATGCGTCTCTTCTCGAAATGGCGCGACAGCAGCGCAAAGCCTGTCAACAGCAGCAGCAGGTTCGCGAGGATCACCCACTCGTGCTCGAGATGCGCCGCAAGGCCGCCGATGCCGGCGCCTTCCGCGAATCCGGTGAACGCGAGCTTGTAGCCGACGATCGCGGCCAGTCCGATCAGCGCGACGCGCAGCGTGTGGTGATGAAACAGGGCGACGCCGGCGAGCGTGGCGGCGAACAGGAAGAACTCGAGCGGGATGCCGGCGAGCGCGGGCGAATCGACGAGCGCGGTTGTCTGGGCCATCGAGTCAAGCCACTGCCGTTGCGCGGATCGCCTCGACGCGGATCTCTTCGGTCAGGCGCGCCTTCAATGCCGAGAACGCAGGCGTCGTCTTCAGCGTGTAGTGGCGCGGATGCGGCAGGTCCACCGCGACCTCGGACTTGATGCGCCCCGGTCGCGCCGTCATCACCGCGACGCGGCCGGCGACGAAGATCGCTTCCTCGATGTCGTGCGTGACGAACAGCACCGTTTTCTTCTCCGTTTCCCAGATGCCGAGCAGCAGTTCCTGCATCAGCCCGCGCGTCTGGTTGTCGAGCGCGCCGAACGGCTCGTCGAGCAGCAGGATCTTCGGTTCGTTCGCGAGCGCGCGTGCGATCGCCGTGCGCTGCTGCATGCCGCCGGACAGCATCTTCGGATAGTGATTCTCGAACCCCGTGAGGCCGACGCGATCGACGTAACGCGCGGCGATCTCGTCCTGCCTAGGCTGCGGCACGCCCTTCTCGCGCAGCCCGAAGCAGATGTTCTGCCGCACGGTGAGCCACGGAAAGAGCGTGTAGGACTGGAACACCATGCCGCGATCCGCTCCGGGGCCGGTCACCGCAGTGCCGTCGAGCACCACGCGGCCGGACGTGGGCATGTCGAGGCCGGCGACGATGCGCAGCAGCGTCGACTTGCCGCAGCCCGACGGTCCGAGAATCGCGATGAAGTCACGGTCGTCGACGCTCAACGTCGTCGGCTCGAGCGCGATCGTCGGCGCGTGACCGCGGCCTCCGGGAAACGTGCGGCTCACCGCGTCGATCAGCAGTTTACTCATTGAGGGTTACTTCAACCTCTCAACACGAAGATCACGAAGAGCACGAAGAAAGGCGAGCAATGCTGAGCTTCTCTTTGTGTCCTTCGTGGCCTTTGTGTTGAGAGGTGGAATTACCGTCACGACAGACTCCACGGGAACAGCTTCTGGTTGCCCCACTTGAACGCGAAATCGGACACGAGGCCGATCATGCCGATCACGATGATGCCGAAGATGATCTGGCCGGTGTTCAGAAGCGCCTGGCTGTCGGTGATCATGTGCCCGATGCCGCTCGACGCACCGATCAGCTCCGCGACGATCACGTACGTCCACGCCCAGCCGAGCACGAGCCGCAGCGTCTCGGCGATCGCCGGAGACGAGCTTGGCAGCAGCACGCGCCGCACGACGCCGCGGGCGTCGGCGCCGAGCGTGTACGCCGCTTCGACCAGGTCGCGCCGCGTTGCGCCGACGGTCACCGCGACCATCAGCACGATCTGGAAGAACGAGCCGATGAAGATGACGAGCAGCTTCTGCATCTCGCCGATGCCCGCCCACAGGATCAACAGCGGGATGAACGCGGAGGCGGGCAGGTAGCGCGCGAACGACACGAACGGCTCGAAGAACGCTTCGACCGGCTTGTACGCGCCCATCGCGATGCCAAGCGGCACCGCAACCACCGCCGCCAGCACGAAGCCGCCGACGACGCGCCAGACTGTCATGCCGACGTCCTTGGCAAATCCGTACTGCGCGAAGAGCGCGTAGCCTTCGCGCAGCATCGTCATCGGATCGGCGAGAAACGTCGGCGAGACGAAACCGCCGAACGTCGCCGCGCTCCAGGCGGCGACGAACAGCACGAAGAACGCGACGCCGTAGACCGCCTTGCGCGTGCGCGGGATCGGCTTGAGCGGCGTCATGCGAGCGCGGATCGACAATGTGCCGTCATTCCCGCGAAGGCGGGAATCCAGCGTCTTGGCGACCAACGACACCGGGTCCCCGCCTTCGCGGGGACGACGAACCCGTTGCCGCCGTTGCCGCTTATTGGATGAACCGCGTGTCGACGAGCCCGTTCAGGTCGGGCACCTGCTTGATGATGCCGATCTCGAGCAGCAGCGCGGCGGCTTCCTTGTTGAACTGCTGAAACTCGCTGCCGAAGAACTTCTTGTTCGCGGCGCGATCCTGCCAGCGCAGATATTTCTGCGACGCCTCGAACTGCTCGCCCGTCTGCTTGACGTCGGCGCCCATGATCTCGAAGCTCTTCTTCGGTTCCTTCGCGATCAGCTCGATCGCCTCGAAATAGCTGTCGGCGAGCGCCTTCGCGGCCTTCGGGTTGTCGGCGAGGAACTTCGGCGTGCAGCCGACCGTATCCATGATCATCGGGTAGTCGAGCGTGGTCGCGATGATCTTGCCGGCCGACGGATTCGAGCGCACCGTCGAAAGATACGGCTCGTAGGTCATCGCCGCGTCGTTCTGGCCGGCGACGAACGCCTGCGCGGCGGGGCCCGGCTCGAGATTGACGACGGTCACATCCTTGGGCGACAGCCCGTTCTTCTTCAGGAACCATGCGAGCGTGAAATACGGCGCGGTTCCGGGCGCGGACGCGGCGACGGTCTTGCCTTTCAGATCGGCGATCTTCTGCACGTTGTTGCGCACGACCATGCCGTCGGCGCCGTAGCTCTTGTCGAGCTGGAAGATCTGCTTGGTCGCCACGCCGCTCGCGTTCCAGACGATCCACGTTTCGACGGTCGTCGCCGCGCACTGGACGTCGCCCGACGCGATCGCGAGATGGCGGTCCTTCTGCGGAATCTTCTTGAGCTCCACGTCGAGGCCGTGCTTCTTGAAGATGCCGGCCTCTTTCGCGAGCGTCAGCGGCGCGAAGCCGGTCCAGCCGGAGAGCCCGAGCGCGATCTTCGTGTCCTGCGCAAAGGCGGGTAGTGTCAACGTGAGCGCGACGGCGCCGGCAAGAAAAGCGGAAGAGTTGCGCATGGGAGTCTCCGGGAGGGCGCACCAAACGGCGCGGTCGTTCGCGATTCTACCAGCGAGGCGTCGCCGGCTGCGCCGCCGCCGCGGCGGCCTCCGCGTCGTGCGCATGGATCGCGGCTCGAATGCGCGCGAGCGTGAGCACGCCGATGACCGCGCCGCCGTCGTCGGTTACTGCCGCGACATCATCGTTGTTGACGAGCAGCAACGTCAGCGCGTCGCGCAACGTTGCGTTCGCGCGCACGCGGAGCGCCGTCGGCGCCTGTGCGTCGGCCGGCTGCGCGTACGCGCCCGCGGCGAGCAGCGAGAGCCGCTTCAGCACGCGGTCGGTGCCGACGAACTCCTCGACGAATGCGTCGGCGGGGCGCGCGAGAATCGCCTCCGGCGTGTCGTACTGCACGAGCCTGCCGGCGCGCATGATCGCGATGCGATCGCCCATTCGGATCGCCTCGTCGATGTCGTGCGTGACGAACACGATCGTCTTGCGCAGCCGCTGCTGGATGCGCAGGAACTCGTCCTGCAGCTTGGCACGCGTGATCGGATCGATGGCGCCGAAGGGCTCGTCCATCAGCATCACCGGCGGATCGGCCGCGAGCGCGCGCGCCACGCCGACGCGCTGGCGCTGGCCTCCGGAGAGCGCGCGCGGGAAGCGGTTGCGATACGATGCCGCGTCCATCGCGACCAGTCCGAGCAGTTCGTCGACCCGCGCGTCGATCTTCGCCGCATCCCAGCCGAGGAGCCGCGGCACCGTCGCGATGTTGTCGGCGATCGTCATGTGCGGAAAGAGCCCGATCTGCTGGATCACATAACCGATCGAGCGGCGCAGCTCGATCGGATCGACGTGCGTCACATCGCGGCCGGCGACTTCGATCGTACCGCCGTCGGGCTCGATCATCCGGTTCACCATCCGCATCGTCGTCGTCTTGCCGCAGCCCGACGGCCCGATCAGCACGCAGATTTCGCCGGCGCCTACTTCGAGCGACAGCGAATCGACCGCCGGCCGCGCTTCGCCAGCGAACCGTTTGGTGAGCCCCTTGAGCGCGATCACCGCATCCCCCGCGGCGTCAGTCGTCGCTGCAGCGCGCCGAACAGCGCGTCGGCGCCGATCGAGAGCAGCGTCACCGGAATCGCACCGACGAGCAGCAGCGGCAACGCCATCATCGCGATGCCCGATGTGATGAAGTCGCCGAGCCCGCCACCGCCGATGAACGTCGCGAGCACGGCGCCCGACACGACTTGCACGGCGGCTGTGCGCAAGCCGGCGAAGATCACCGGCACCGCGAGCGGCAGCTCGATCTTGCGCAGCACGTCGCCGCCCGACATCCCCATGCCGCGCGCGGCGTCGACGATGTCGGCGTCGATCTCGCGCACGCCGGTGATCGTGTTGATCAGGATCGGCGGCAGCGCGATCAGCGTCAGCGCGACGAGCGAGGGCAGGAAGCCGGTTCCGAGCAACGGCATCGCGAGCGCGAGCACGGCGAGCGAAGGCAGCGTGCGGCCGACGTTCGCGGCGTTGACGGCGGCGAGCGCGCTGCGGCGTCGATGCGCGAAGCGGATGCCCGCCGGGATGGCGATCGCCGAAGCGAGCGCAAGCGCGACGATCGACAGGCTCACGTGGACGCCGAACGCCTTGGCGAACTGTGTGGGATGGCCGAGCAAATAGGTCCACGCGTCGGCGAGCATGTCAGGCCTCGCGCCGATTCTTCAGCGCGCGCTCGACATGCGCGAGCGCGAGATCGGCCGCCACGGCGAGCGCGCACGCGGTGAGTGCGCCGGTCCAGATCTTCGGCGCGTGATCGCTCGCGATGCCGTTGAAGATCAGCGTGCCCAGGCCGCCCGCGTTGACGTACGCGCCGACGGTTGTCACGCTGATCACCGTTACCGTCGCCACGCGCAGACCGGCGACGATCACCGGCAGCGCGAGCGGGAGCTCGACGCGCGCGAGCACTTGCCGCGCGCTCATGCCCATTCCTTTCGCCGCCTCGACGATGTCGGCGGGAACGTCGCGGATGCCGGTCGCGACGTTGCGCGTCATGATGACGAGCGAGAACGCGACCATCGCGATGATCACGTTCGTCTTGCCGAGGCCGACGAGCGGAATCAGCAGCGCGAGGAACGCAAGCGTGGGTACCGTGTACAGGGCGCCGGTCACTGCCAGCGTGGCGGCGAACACGCGCGGCCGGCGCGCGGCCCAGATGCCGAGCGCAAGCGAAATGACCGCGGCGATCGCGAGCGCCGCGAGCGAGATCAGCACGTGCTCGTAGAGCGCGAACAGCACCTGCTCCCAGTTGCGGGCGAACCAGGTCATCCCACGAGCGCGCCGCTGCGCACGAGCCGCTCGAGGCGATCGACATCGGGGCCGAGCGGGCGGTCGTGGTCGAGCGCCGGCGCCTCGGCGCGTGTGCGCTCGTACACGGCGCGCGCGCCGGTGCCCAGCGCGTCCGGCGCAAGGCCGCGCAGATCGACCGCCTGTGCTGCGATCAGGCATTCGATCGCAACGAGATAGCGGGCGCGATCGAGGATCTCGGCGAGCTTCTCGACGCCGCCGAGCGCCATCGGCGCGTGGTCCTCGATGCGCTCGGAGACCGGCAGGAAATCGAGCGAGCCGGGATTCGCGCGCAGCCGGATTTCGTTCCACAGCGCCGTCAGCGTTTTCTGAAGCGTCGCGAAGCCCGATTCCGCAGGACCGTGGCGTGTCAGCTGCAACGGCAGGCCGGTCATCGCCGGCGACATGAACTTGATGCAGCGTTCGACTGCGAGCGAGGCCGCCTGCGCGAGCGCGATCGCCGACGCATCGAGCGCGAGCGCGAGCGCCGGAACATGGAAGTTCGACGTCGACAGCATCTCGCCGGCGGCGACGAGCACGAGCGGGCTCTCGCCGGCGTGATTCAACTCGAGCTCGATCTGCGCGCGCGCCTCGCCGAGCATCCACGACGCCGCGCCGTGCACTTGCGGCACACAACGAAGCGACAGCGGATCCTGCACGCGGCGTGCGCTGCCGGCTTCGAACAGATGCGAGCCCGCGAGCAGTGCGCGCAACCGATCGGCGACTTCGATCTGCCCCGGCGCCGGGCGCGCGCGGACGACGCGCGGATCGAGCGGGCTCAGGTTGGCGCGAAAGCCCTCGTACGAAAGCGACACGGCCGCGTTCCACGCATCGAACAGCGCGAGCGCGTCGTACAGCACGAGCGCCGCGCGACCGACGGTTGCGCTGTTCGCGCTGACGATGGCGATCGCGTCCTTCGGCCCGAGCACGACCGGCGCGAGGCCTGCGCGCGCGAGCGCCTGCGCGCCCGGCATCATTTCGCCGCCGATTTCGGCTTCGCCTTCGCCGATCAGCGGCAGCGCGAGGTGCGACAACTGCGGCAGGTCAGCGACTCCGATCGAGCCGTAGCGTGGCACGCGCGGATGCACGCGCGCGTTGAGCAGCGCGACCAGCGCATCGACGACGGACGGCGACACACCGGCTCCGCCCACGGCGAGGCTCGCAATGCGAGCAAACAGCATCGCGCGCACGGACGCGGTGTCGTACGCCGGCCCGACGGCCACTGCCCGTGCGCGGATTGCGGAAGACTGGAACTCGCCGAGGTCCGATTCTTCGATTCGCTCACCGACGTTCGCGCCGAGCGCCGAATTGACGCCGTAGATCGGGGTTTCGCCGCCGACGAGCCGCTCGACGACCGCACGCGCGGCGTCGAGCCGCGGCGCGACTTCGGGTGCGAGCGTGAGCGCCGCTCCGTCGCGCGCGACGGCGACGACGTCGTCGAGCGTTACACGGACTGCACCCAGCGTGACCTGACGCGTCACGGCAACCTCTCAATACGAAGACAAGGACACGAAGAAAAACAAAAAAGACGATCTCAAAACAAAACACCCGGCAGCGCCGGGTGTTCACATTGCTGCGGTCGGACTATTTCACGACGCCCTTCGCCTTCAGGAAATCGTGCGCGACATCCTTGGGCTCCATCTTGTCGCCGTCGACCTTGTAGTTCATTTCGGCCATCGTAGAATCGTCGAGCAGCGCGCTCACGCGGTTCAGCACGTCGGCGATCTTCGGGTTCGCGTCGAGCGCGTCCTTGCGCACGACGGGCACGATGTAATACGGCGGCCACAGCTTCTTGTCGTCCTTGAGGCGCTTCAAGTTCATCGCCGCGATCATGCCGTCGGTCGAGTAACCGTTGACGATCTGGATCTGGTCGTTCTTCAGCGCCTGATAGCGAAGTCCGATCGCCATCTGCAGGTCTTCCTTCAGCTCCATCCCGTACTTGTCGCGCAGCCCCGGCAGGCCGTCCTTGCGGTCGCGGAACTCGGGCCCGGCGCCGAGCTTCAGCTCCTTCGACACCTTGGCGAGATCGGAAACCGTCTCGAGCTTGTACTTCTGCGCGGTGTCTGGCCGCACGACGAGCACGTACGTGTTGTTCACCGGCGCCTGGTTCAGCACGACGAGCCCTTTTTCGGCGTACGCCGTCTTCACCTTGTCGTAGACCGCCTTCGCGTCGGTCATCGATTCCTGCTTGAGCACGGCGAGCAGGATCGTTCCCGTGTATTCCGGGTACAGGTCGATCTGCTTCTCCTCGAGCGCCTTGTGCGCGATCAGCGTGCCGCCGAGGTTGAGCTTCTTCTCCGTCTTGATGCCGTTCGCTTCGAGCGCCTGCGCGTACAGCTCGCCGAGCACGAACTGCTCGGTGAAGTTCTTCGAGCCGACGCGCACGGGCTGCTGGGCGTACGCGCTCGCAAACGAAAGCAAGGCGGTGACCGATGCGAGCGCGATCAGCAAGCGGGTAGGCTTCATCGGGGATCTCCTTGGAGCGGGCTTGGGGAAATGACGGTCGGAGCGGAGCTTCGCTGCAACGCCCGGCCGCTTCGACCCGCCTGCTGAAATTCCATTCCGACCGTCATTTCAGGACGGGCGCATTGTGACCGCAGCGCGCGGCGAGCGTCAATCGGCGTGGATGTTCGCCTCTTTCACGAGCCGCGTCCAGCGCGCGGTCTCGGATCGTTGCATCGCGTCGAACTCGGCGGGGGTATTGCCGACCGGCTCGGCGCCGAGGCCGGCGATCTTGTCGCGAACGTCGGGCAGCGCGAGCGCGCGAACGATCTCCGCATGCAGCCGATCGATCACAGCGGGCGGTGTGCCGGCCGGCGCGACCAGCGCATACCACGATGTCGCATCGAAATCCGGGAACCCTTGCTCGGCGATCGTCGGCAGCTCGGGCGCCGACGCGATGCGCTTGCGCGTCGCGACGCCGAGCGCGACAACCTTGCCGGCGCGCCATTGCGGCAGCGCCGACGAGCTTTGCGCGAAGAACATCTGCACGTCGCCGGAGAGCACGGCGTTGGTCGCGGGCGCGACGCCATTAAACGGAATGTGCACGATATCGACGCCGGCCGCGCGCTTGAACAGCTCGCCGGCGAGATGCGGAATGCTGCCGTTGCTCGGCGACGCGTAATTGAGCGTCCCCGGTTTCGCCTTCGCGAGTGCGATCAGCTCGGCGAGCGTCTTGGCGGGCACCGACGGATGCACGATCAGCACATTCGGCACGGCGGCGAGCACGGTGATCGGCGCAAAGTCCTTCGCCGGATCGTAGGGCAGCTTGGAATACAACGCCGGTGAGACGGTGAGGTTGCCCACCGGCGCGAGCGTGAGCGTGTAGCCGTCAGGTGCGGCCCGCGCGCCTTGTTCCATCCCGATGTTGCCGCTGGCGCCTGCCTTGTTGTCGACGACGAACGGCTTGCCGAGCGATTGCGCGAGCTTGTCGCCGACGATGCGCGCGAGCGCGTCGGCCGGGCCGCCTGCAGGAAACGGCACGATGATGCGGACGGGCCGGTCGGGATAGGCGCCCTGCGCGAGCGCGTTGCCCGCAACGGCGAGCGTCGACGCGACGACAAGCAGCGCAAAGAAACGATTCGACATCGCGATCTCCGTTCAAGCCAATCGAGTGTAACCCAGCGAATCGGTGTCGCGCGCATTCGCCGCGAGCACGTCGTACGCGCGAGCGTCGATGCGCTCGAATCCGGCAAGCTCGAGCGCGTCACGGACCTCGCGCAGATCCGGTGCGCGGCCCGCATCGACAAATGCGTCGGCGAGGCGCTTGCGCGCCGGCTCGGGCGTTTCAGCGGAGGCGACAAAGGACGGAATCGGCGTTGGCGGCGTCGTCGCGACGACGCGCAATCGAGCCGCGGTGTCCGGCTCGTGCCGTTGCAGCAGCGCATGCCAGTACGCGTCGAGCGGTCCGGCGTCGATCGTGCGCGCGACGATCGATTCGACGACGCGCCGAGGCGTGACGAGCGGACCGACGGTCGCGGCGAAGAATCGTCCGCCGCGTGCGAGCGCGCGCTGCGCGAACAAGCGCCGCGGCGCCTGGTAGCCGCTCTGCGAATCCTCGACGGTCCAGCCGAATCGTGTGCCGGCGAGGTCGTCGATGCTGTGGAAGCTCGCGTCCGCATGCACGACGATGTCGGTCCAGTAGACGGCGTGGCCGCCGAATCGGGTTGGCGCGGGCACGGGCGCTGCGATCGGCAGCGGTTGCGGATGCGAAGCGTCGCGCCACGACGCGAGAGGATAACCGCACATCGCCGCTGCGCCGAGATCGTTGCGTTCCCACAACGCACGAAGCGGCGAAGGCGCCGGATGCTCGACGACCTGCAGTGCGACGCCGGCGCGCGCTGCAATCCATGCGAAGAGCTCGTGCCAGCGCGCGTCGACGGCGGCGTCGACCGCGTACATCCGCGCGTTGGCGACGAGCGTCACCGGTAGCGCAGCATCTGCCCGATGCCCATCCGCTGCGCCTTCGCGAGCATCGCCGCACCGAGCGCGATGTCGGAGAGCGACAGCCCGCGATGCCAGAGCAGAATCGTCTCGTCGTCGCGCTCGCGGCCCGGCTTGCGGCCGGCGACGATCTCGCCGAGCTCCGCGTACAGCGTGCGCTGCGTGAGCCTGCCGGCGTCGACGTGCGCGCGCAGCGAGCCGAATTGCCCGCTCTTGCACTGGCCCCAGTCGTCGACGACGATCTTGTCCATGATGTCGGTGAGCGTGAGCTCGACCGCGCTCATCGTTCCGTACGGCACGACGAACGCGCCGCGCGCGATCCACGCGGTCTTCAGCATCGGCGTCGGCTCGGGCAGGCGTGACGCCTCGACGACGATGTCGGCACCCCGCACGCAGGACTCCCAGTCGTCGGTCGCGACCACCGGCTTGCCGAGATCGCGCGCGAGCCGCTCGGCGAACGCGCGACGCGAGTCTGCGCGCCGCGAATGGACGCGGATCTCGGCGAAATCGAATTGGCGGTCGAGCAGGCGCACGTTCCAGTACGCGGTGCCTCGCGCGCCGATATGTGCGAGCACGCGCGAATTCTTGCGTGCGAGATGACGCGCGCCGATCGCGGTGACGGCGCCCGTTCGCATGTCGGTGAGACCCGCCGCATCGATGATGGCGATCGGGCGGCCGCTCGCCGGATCGAACAGGTTGAGCAGACCCATCTCGGACGGCAAGCCGAGCTGATAGTTGTCGACGAAATCGCCGACGATCTTCACACCGGCAAGCCCGAGCGGCGCGACATAGCCGCGCAGCACGTTGAAGTGGCCATGGATCGCGCTGCCGTCATCGGCCTTTCCAGGCACGAGGTGCATTCGCGGCTCGATCACCGTGCGCCCTTCGCCCTGCGCGTGCAGGCCAGCGCCGACGGCGTCAAGGACCTCGTCGTCGGTCAGCGCGAGCGCCGCGACGTCGGGCGCGCTCAGATAGACGAGCGACAGTGGTTGCGCCGGTTCGGGCATCGTCGGACGGTTAGAATAGGTCGGAAAGTAGGGTCAGGAAAGTAGGGTCAGACTCGACTTCTTGGAAAGTAGGGTCAGACTCGACTTTCTGCGGTACTGGCCCGTTGCTCGCTTGACGAAACAAATGCTTGCGCCGGAACGGCATTGAAAAGTCGAGTCTGACCCTACTTTTTCGAAAGTCGAGTCTGACCCTACTTTTGACTATTCTCTCACCATGCACCGCTTGCTCGCGCCCGCCGACTATCGCCGCACGCCGTGGAAGAACGGCGGCGGGGTCACGACCGAGATCGCGTCGGGACCGCCGCACGCGGGCCTGGACGCGTTCGACTGGCGCGTGAGCATCGCCGACGTCGAAGCCGACGGAGCGTTCTCGCGTTTCCCGGGCGTGGAGCGGACGATTGCGCTCATCTCGGGCGGCGGCATGCGGCTCGCCGTCGGCGATCGCGACGTCGAGCTTCGCGCGCCGTTCGAGCCGTACACGTTCGACGGCGCGAACGACGTTCACTGCACGTTGATCGCGGGCCCGGTGCGCGACTTCAACCTGATGATCCGACGCGATCGCGCGCGCGGTGTCGTCACGATCGTACGCGATGGCGGCATGCGAATCGCTGCGGCGCGCGTGCGCATCGTCTACTCGCACGCCGGCGCCGTCGAGGCCTTGTTGCCTGCGCATCCGCCGGTGTCGATCGCGGCCGATCACGCGCTCGTGATCACCGTCGATGATGGCGCGGAGGCGGGCGACATCACCGTGGCGCCGCTTGCGCCGGACGCGGTCGCGCTCGTTGCATCGATCGACACGTTCGCATGAGGCTCTTCGCCGCCGATGCGTTGCTCCCGACCGGATGGGCGCGTGACGTGATGCTCGACATCGATGCGAATGGCAGCCTCACGTCGGTGCGGCCGCAGTCGAGCGCCCGCAACGCCGAGGTCGTGCGCGGGTCGCTCGTGCCGGGTGTGCCGAACCTGCATTCGCACGCGTTCCAGCGCGCGATCGCCGGTCGCACCGGCCGCGCGAGCGCGCAAGGCGACAGCTTCTGGACGTGGCGCAACGCGATGTACGCTTTTCTCGATCGCGTCGACGCCGACGCGTTCGGCGCGATCGCGGCGCAGGCGTACGTCGAGATGCTCGAGGCCGGCTACACGAGCGTCGCCGAGTTCCACTACGTTCATCACGACCCGGCCGGCCGGCCGTATTCGAATCCGGCCGAGCTCGCGCTGCGCGTCATCGACGCTGCAGCGCGTGCCGGCATCGGCCTCACGCTGCTGCCGGTCTTCTACGCGCATGCCGGATTCGGCGGTGCGCCGCCGTCCACAGGACAGCGTCGCTTCGTCACCGATCCGGCGTCGTTCGCGCGGCTGCACGAGCGAGCCGCGATCGCCGCGCGCGAGAGCGGCAGCGTCGTCGGCGTCGCGCCGCACAGTCTGCGCGCGGTCACGCCCGACGAACTGGCCGCGATCGTAGCGCTCGCGCGCGCCGGCGCGCCGGTGCACATTCATGCCGCCGAACAGACGAAGGAAGTCGACGACTGCATTTCGTGGAGCGGCCGACGCCCGGTCGAGTGGCTGCTCGACAATGCCGGTGTCGACGCGCGGTGGTGCGTCGTGCATGCGACGCACATGACGGACGACGAAGTGCGTGCGCTCGCAAGAAGCGGCGCGGTTGCAGGGCTTGCGCCGACCACCGAAGCGGATCTCGGCGACGGCACTTTCGCCGCCGATCGCTACCGCGCCGCCGGCGGCGTGCTCGGCATCGGCAGCGATTCGAACACGATCATCGATCCGTTCGTCGAGCTGCGCACGCTCGAATACTCGCAGCGGCTTCGCGATCGACGCCGCAACGTGCTCGCGGCGGACGCACGGCCGGTCGGACAATCGCTGCTCGAGGCGGCGCTTGCAGGAGGCGCGCAAGCGCTCGCGCAACCGATCGGCGCGATCGCGGCCGCAAAGCGCGCCGACTTCATCGTCCTCGATGCGGACGATCCGGCGCTCGCCGGCCAGCCGATCGACGACGTGATCGACTCGGCGATCTTCGGTCCATGCCGCCGTCCGGTGCGCGACGTGATGGTCGCGGGCAAATGGCTCGTGCGCGACGGCCGCCACGTCGATGGCGAAGCGGTGCTCGCGCGGTATCGCCGTGCGCTCGCCCAAATCGGATGACCGCGACGTTCGACCTGCTCGTGACCGGCGTGCATCTCGCGACGCTCGCCGGCGACGCGCCGTACGGCGAGCTGCGCGACGGCGCGATCGGCATCGTCGGCGATCGCATTGCATGGGTCGGCCGCGCGCGCGACATTCCGCGTGACGCTTCGGCGCGGCGCGAGCTCGACGGCGCACGCCGGTGGCTCACGCCCGGTCTCGTCGATTGCCATACGCATCTGGTATACGCGGGCAATCGTGCGCGCGAATTCGAGGCGCGGCTTGCCGGCGCGACCTATGAGGACATCGCGCGAGCGGGCGGCGGCATTGCAAGCACGGTGCGAGCAGCACGCGCCGCGACCGAAGCCGAGCTCGTCGCACAAAGCCGGCCGCGGCTCGCGTCGCTTGCGGCGGAAGGCGTGACGACGATCGAGATCAAATCAGGGTACGGGCTCGAGACGGCGACCGAATGCAAGCAGCTCGCCGCGGCGCGCACGCTCGCGGCCGACGTCGGCGTCGATGTGCGCACGACGCTGCTCGCCGCGCACACGATTCCCGCAGAATTCGCGGGCCGCGCCGACGACTACATCGACCTTGTCTGCAACGAGACGATTCCCGAGGCGGCGCGACGCGGCCTCGCGGATGCGGTCGACGCGTTCTGCGAGACGATCGGCGTGACGCCCGAGCAGACGCGCCGGGTATTCGCGGTGGCGAAGACGCACGGGCTCGCGGTCAAGCTGCACGCCGATCAGTTGTCGGACTCGGGAGGCGCGGCGCTCGCCGCGCAATTCGGCGCGTTGTCGGCCGATCATCTGGAGTGGACGAACGCGAAGGGCGTGGAGGCGCTCGCGCACAGCGGTACGGTCGCCGTGCTGCTTCCCGGCGCGTTCTACGCGTTGCGCGAGACGCGGCTGCCGCCGATCGACGCGCTGCGCGCCGCGCGCGTACCGATCGCGATCTCGACCGACTGCAATCCCGGCACGTCGCCGGTGCAGTCGCTGCTGTTGATGTTGAACATGGCGTGCACGCTGTTCCGGCTGACGCCCGCCGAAGCGCTCGCCGGCGTGACCGTGCACGCGGCGCGCGCGCTCGGGCTTTCCGATCGCGGCACGCTTGTCGCCGGACAACGCGCCGATCTCGCGCTGTGGAACATCGAGGCGCCGCCCGAGCTCGCGTACCGGATCGGCGCCAATCCGTGCGCGGGCGTCGTTCGCGGCGGCCGGGTGATTGCATGGAGAACGCCATGACGCTGTGGACACTCGCGCGCGGCGACTCGCCGCTCGTGGTCGACATTCCGCACGCCGGAACGATTGTTCCCGCCGACCTCGCGACGCGATTGACGCCGGCGGCGCGCGCGTTGCCCGACACCGACTGGCACGTCGACAAGCTCCATGCGTTCGCACCGGGCGCTGGCGCAACGGTGATGACGGCGACGCACACGCGCTATCTGGTCGATCTGAACCGCGACCCGTCGGGCGCGGCGCTCTACGCCGGTGCCGACAATACCGAGCTCTGTCCGACTCGCACGTTCGCCGACGAGCCGATCTACGAAACGGAACCGCCCGACGTTGCGGAGATCGTTGCGCGCCGCGCCGGCTATTTCGAACCGTATCACGCACAGCTTGCCGCCGAGATCGAGCGGGTCCGCTCGCTGCACGGCTTCGCGGTGCTGCTCGACGGGCACTCGATCCGCTCGGTCGTGCCCCGCTTTTTCGACGGCCGGCTTCCCGATCTGAACCTCGGCACCGCCGACGGTGCGAGTTGCGCAGCGTCGATTCAGCGGATCGCGCACGGCTTCATCGGCAACGCGCCGGGCTTCACTCACGTCGTCAACGGGCGGTTCAAGGGCGGGTATGTGACGCGCCACTACGGCAGGCCCGCGCAAGGCGTTCACGCATTGCAGCTCGAGATCGCGCAGGCGTGCTACATGGACGAGCTGCCACCGTATCCGTGGCAGGCAGAGCGCGCGGCCGCGCTCGTCGACGTCCTTCGCCGGCTCGTCGACGC
>WNGA01001890.1_pt1 | contig 32080 bp, 26 predicted proteins | sample 5400061 | NCBI WGS metagenome assembly WNGA01 (sample SAMN13153366, study PRJNA577476) | soil metagenome | isolation source: 100 cm soil or saprolite under grassland replicate 2 | place: USA:California | collected 2016-06-15 | reverse complement strand
CCCGACCGACCCCGCTGACACCCACCTGAGGGGCTCCAACCCCTAGAGACACGCCCCGTCCGCGTGCACTCCCGCATACCCGCAGCTCAGACCCCTGATTCGTGCTCTAGCCCGCCAGAATTACGCGGAACGCAGGTGGAGGGCCTTGGCCTGCTGCCATTTGCCCACGCGGTGCACTATGAGCACCGCCGCAAGCACTTCCACGCCGGCGCGAACGTGATCGTCTACAACGCCACCCCGGCGCGGCACCGCGACCGGTACCTGATCTACGGCAAGGACCGCAAGGTGTCCGGCTACGACTACATCCAGCAGGTCATCTCCGACGCCGGCCTGCGCCCTGGCCGCTCGGTGTTCACCGGCGCCGCTCTCGCCGACAGGTGCGCGTGATGCGCCGGCCGTCGACCGCCCTGCGCCACCCGGTGATCATCCTCGCCCGCGGCCACGGCACCCGCCTGCAAGCGGTGGCCCGCGGCCGGCACAAGACGCTTGAACAGATCGGCGGCAGCACCATCCTCGGATGGATACTGCGCGAGCTACGCGGCGTCGCCCCGACCCGGATCTACCTGCACCAACGGGACGAGGCCGGTCGGGTGCGCCGTCCAGCTCACAGCCTGGACCAGGCCGTGCTCATCGACGACGACGGCGGGGCCGTTGGGGTTGGCGTCGGCCGGTGCGATGCCCATGCACAGGTCCAGGTCGGCGCCGAGGTGGTCGGCGAGGATGAGGAAGTTGCGCAGCGAACCGGGGTGGGTGATCGTGTCGGCCTCGATGACCGTGAACCGGTCGCCGTAGCGTACATCACCTGGGCGATCCCGCGCGGCGCGCTGGTCGCCCCGATCGGGTTTCCGGCCGGGCATAACATCAACACCCCCGCCGACCTGGACCACGCCCGTGGCCAGGTCACCGGGTGGACCACCCTTCGTGAACGGAACATCGCCGCATGAGCGTGGCCATCGTCACCGGCTCGGCCGGACTGATCGGCTCAGCTGCCGCCCACCACTTCGCCCGCCTCGGCCTGCACGTCGTCGGGATCGACAACGACATGCGCCGCTACTTCTTCGGCCCGGACGGGACCACCATCCCCAACGCGGTCAAGCTCATCACCGACCTCGGCGAGTCCTACACGCACCTGGAGCAGGACATCCGCGACCGCGACGCGCTCGGCAAGGTCTTCGCCCGCTACGGTCATGACATCGCGTTGGTCGTGCACGCCGCCGGACAGCCCAGCCACGACTGGGCGGCCCGCGAACCGTTGACCGACTTCGACGTCAACGCGGTCGGCACGCTCAACATGCTGGAACACACCCGCATCCACTGCCCGGACGCGGCGTTCATCTTCACCTCCACCAACAAGGTCTACGGCGACCGGCCCAACCATCTGCCGCTGGTTGAGTTGGACACCCGGTGGGAGATCACCCCCGGGCACGAGTACGAGCAGGGCATCACCGAGGCGATGCCGATCGACTCCTGCCTGCATTCGGTCTTCGGCGTCGGGAAGGTCGCCGCCGACATCGCCGTGCAGGAGTACGGCCGCTACTTCGGCCTGAACACCGCGACGTTCCGGTGCGGCACCCTGACCGGTCCCGCCCACGCCGCCGCCGAACTACACGGGTTCCTCGCGTACCTGATGCGCTGCGCGATGGAGCACCGCACCTACCGGATCTTCGGCTACCAGGGCAAACAGGTCCGCGACGCGATCCACTCCCATGACCTGGTCGCCGCGTTCGAGGCGTTCTTCCGCGCCCCGCGCCAGGGCGAGATCTACAACATGGGCGGCGGCCGGCACTCCCACACGAGCCTGGTGGAAGCCGTCACGCTCGCGGAGAAGATCACCGGCGAGGCGATGACCACCGAATACCACGAGGCCAACCGGATCGGTGATCACATCTGGTGGGTCGGCAACACAGCGAAGTTCGCCGGCCATCACCCCGCCTGGGCGTACACCTACGACGTGGAAGCGATCCTCGCCGAGATGTACGAAACCAACCGGGACACGTGGGTCAGCCGCTGACCGCGACCAGGTCGCGGTACGCCTGGGAGGCGAGGAACCGGGGCACGATCATCGCGTACGCCGCGCCGAACTCCAGCCCCGGCACCGCCGCGGGCTCCACGAACCGCATCGCCGCGCCCTCACCGCACACCACGTCCTGATCGGCCGCGTCGGTGGCCGCATAAAAGATCGAGAAGTCGCCGACCGCACCTAGGAGCGCACTGAACAACTCGTTTACTCAGGTGACGGTGTTCTCGGCGGGTCGGCGGGCGTTGGGCATGCGTGCCGGGAAGATTTGATCTATGCAGGGAACTACCCGAATGGATCGGGAGCTGTGGGACGCCGGGGAGATCGTGGGCGGCCTGGTCCCGGCGGGGAGTGTGTTCGCGTTCCTGGCTGAGCATCGTGGCGAGTTGTTCGACGACGGGTTCATCGCTGACCTGTTTCCGTCGAAGACCGGCCGGCCGTCGCTGCCGGCGGATCTGGTCGGCAGTGTGTTGGTACTCAAGGAGTTGTATGGACTGTCGGACCCGCAGACCGCGGAGGCGTTGAAGTTCGACATCCGGTGGAAGGTGGCGTGTGGGCGGTCGTTGACGCAGATGTCGTTTGACCCATCGACGTTGGTGTACTGGCGCAAGCGCATCGCGGCGTCCAAGCGCCCGGACCGGGTGTTCGACAAGGTCGCGGAGGTGATCGCGGAGACCGGGATCCTGCGCGGTAGGCGCAAGCGGTGTGTGGATTCGACGGTGTTTGATGACGCGGTGGCCACCCAGGACACGGTGACGCAGTTGGTCGCGGCGATGCGCAGGGTGGCCCGGGTCGTGGCGGGGGCGGCCGAGGTGATCGCGGCGGTGTGCACGCTGGACTACAGCAACGCGGGAAAGCCCGACATCGACTGGGACGACCCGGCCGCGAAGCGGGCGTTGGTGTCGGATCTGGTCAACGACGCGTTGGCGGTGCTGGAACAATTGACCGGCCCGCAGGCACCGCAGCGTGATCAGCCGGCCGCGGACGCCCTTGGTCTGCTCGCTCTGGTCGCCGGGCAGGACGTGGAACCGGCCGAGGGCAGTGACGGCACCGACGGGCGGTGGGTCATCGCGCGTCGGGTCGCCCCGGACCGGGTCATCTCCACCGTCGACCCGCAGGCCCGCCACACCCGCAAGTCCCGTTCCAACCGTAGGGACGGCTACCGGGGGCATCTGGCCACCGAACCCGACACCGGGCTGATCACCGACTGCGAGATGACCATGACCACCGGCGAGGCCAACACCGACGCCGCGGTGGGGGTGAAGATGGCCAACCGCGACCGGTTCCACCCCACCGACACCGACAACGCCGACACCCTCGCCAGTACCGCCGACACCGAAGACGATGACACTGTTGACGGCGACGCCGTCGCCGGTACCGCCGACACCGATGGTGAAGGCGAGGACACCGGGGACAGCGGGGGTGGTCTGGAGGTTTACGGCGACTCGGCCTATGGCACCGGCGAAGCCCGTGACGCCTACCGCGCTGCCGGTCATGATGTTGTCATCAAACCCAAGCCGTTGCCGTCGGCGGTGCCCGGCGGGTTCACTCTCGACGACTTCACCATCGACGACAACGAAGGCACCGTCACCTGCCCGAACGGCAACACCCGGCCGATGAGCCCGGCCCGTACCGTCACTTTCGGCCGCCTATGCGCCGGCTGCCCGCTGCGCCAGCGGTGTACCACCGCCAAATCCGGCCGGTCGATGACCATCCACCCGCAAGAGGGTCTGCTCCGCGCCGCCCGAGCCCAGGCCAAGACACCACGGTTCAAACAGGACTACCCCACCCGGTCCAACATCGAACGAACCGTCGCCCAGGTCGCCACCCAGAACGGGCCGGATCAAGCTGCGCCACATCGGCGTCGCGAGGAACAACGCCTGGCTGCACACCCGCTGCGCCGCGCTCAACCTACGCACTCTGCTCAGGTACGGCCTCACCCGTGTGAACGGGGCCTGGGCGATCGCTTGAAACACCCCACCAGGCGACCCCCGCACGTCCTGCACCAGCCTCCAACGGCCCACACCAGCCGCCGAGAGCCACAACCCGGCCGATCCAGACCAGTCAACCGGCCCCAGCCGCACAAACCCGCCCCACCGAAACAGGCTTGTTCAGAGGGCTCCTAGGAACTTCGCCGACGGCGCCAGCCCACGCCAGAACAAGGTCAGCTTCTCGACCTTCAGCCCAGTCTCCTCCAGCAGCTCCCGGTGCGCCGCGGCGACCGGGTCCTCCCCGGGATCGACATGCCCACCGGGCAGACACCATCGGTGCGGGTCGATCCGGGTATCGCCATCACGAAGCTGAAGAAGCAGGCGACCACGCCGGTCGACCAGAATCACCCCGGCGATCCGAGTATCCACCCGCGCACCCACGAACAGGCAGCCTAGCGGCAGCGCGGCACGCTAGCCGCGCTGGTCATGACGCTGCCTCCAGTTGCCGTGGAACGCGGGTTATCCACAGCCGCCATCCACAGGGCCAAACCCGGTCTTCCGCCGCGCCGCGCGGGGCAGGCAGGGTCAACGGCATGCCCGCCGACACCGACGACAACACCTGCCCCTGGCAGATCCACGACCGCTCCGGGTGGCGGCAGGGAGTGCTGTTCACCGCGTCAGCGGACCTCCTGGTCGCCTGGTATTCCGCCTCCGCGAGCATGCACCAGCGTAGCTGGGCCACCGCGAACCACCGATACGGCACCCTCGTGCAGCGGGTCCGGCAAGCACGGCTCGGCGGGAACGTGGACGAGCTGGAACAGGCCTGCCGCGCGTTGCTCCACCATGCAGGGGCCCGACCGGTGCGCGCACCACTGGTCCGGGATGCGTTCACCCATCTGCGCAAGACCTTCGCCTGGGTAGCCGCCGACGCCAACATCTGTCTGATCGGCTGCGACACCTGCCAGCATGTCGGCGGCCACGGAAAGCTCCCCGTAGGCGGCCAGAAAGTTCCCCGCTGATGGCCATCTGATCTCCCCATCGGCGGTCAAGTTTCTCCCCGTTCAGCCGTGTCGCTGCGCGTTGTTGGCGTGGCGGTCGGCTGCCCTGGAGCCAGGTTGATCGGCTTCAGGGAGGAAGGACGTGAAGAGACCGGAGGAGATCATGGAAGTTCTGGAGGCGTTCGACCTGACCGGTAGTTGCCGTGCGGCGGCGGATCTGGTCGGCTGCGACCACCACACGGTGGCCCACTACGTGGCGCTGCGGGAGGCCGGCCGCTCGCCTGAGCGGATGCGCGGGCGAGCGGGTGGCCGATCCGTTCCTGGCGAAGATCGAGGAGTGGGTGGAGCGCTCACGCGGACGCATCGGCGCGGATGTGTGTCACCGCAAGCTGCAGGCGATGGGCTATCCGGGTTCGCAGCGCACCACCCGGCGGGCGGTGGCCGAGGCGAAGAAGGCGTGGCGGGCGGGCAATCGGCGGGTGTACCGGCCGTGGGTTCCGGAACCGGGTCTGTGGCTGCAGTTCGACTGGGGCGAGGGGCCGAAGGTGGCCGGGCAGCGTGGGCAGCTTTGGTGCGCGTGGCTGGCCTGGTCGAGGTTCAGGGTGGTACTGCCCACAGTGGGCAAAGCGCTGCCGACCTTGTTGGCCTGCCTGGACCAGACCCTGCGCCGCGTCGGTGGGGTGCCCACCTACGCGCTGACCGATAACGAGCGCACTGTCACCGTCGAGCACGTCGCGCAGGTCGCGGTGCGCCATCCGCAGATCGTGGCCGCCGGCCGCCATTACGGGCTGACGATCGCGACCTGTGTGCCGGCCGATCCGGAGTCCAAGGGCGGGTCGGAGGCCACCGTGCGCATCGCCAAGCGGGACCTGCTGCCGACCGAGGTGAACCTGCGCCCGGCGTATGCCTCGTTCGCCGAGCTGGAGCAGGCGTGCGCGGCCTTCTGCGGACAGGTCAACACCCGTGCGCACCGGGAGACCGGCCGGGCCCCGGCCGAGATGCTGGCCGAGGAACGCGCCCGGTTGCACCGCCTGCCGGACGCCCCGTTGACCACGGTGTTCGGCGAGACCCGCAAGGTGATGTGGGACTCGACGATCGGCGTAGGCGGGGTGCGCTACTCGGTGCCGTGCGGGCTGATCGACGAACGGGTCTGGGTGCGGTTGGCCGGCGACGAGCTGGTCGTCACCCACGTCGGGTCGGGCGGGCCGGTGGAGGTGGCCCGGCATAAGCGTTCCACCCTGGGCCGTCCGTCCATTAAGGACGAACACTACCCACCCCGGCCACCAGGCGCTCTGACGAGAACGCCACGAGCCCGCAACGAGCAGGAGTCCGCGTTCCTGGCCATCGGTGAGGGCGCCAACCAGTGGCTGGTTGAGGCGGCCGCCACCGGCGCCAACCGGATCCGTACCAAGATGGCCGAAGCGATCACCCTCGCCAAGCTGCACGGCGCTGAGCGGGTGGACCTGGCGTTGGGCGCCGCCGCGGCGGCCGGCCGGTTCGCCGACGGCGACCTGCGCGCCATCCTCGACCACCAGCGGCACGCGCCGGCCGGTCAACCCCGCCGGGCCGGTGAGAGGCACAGCCTGCAACCCGGTACCGCCGCTTGGGCCAAGCTCGGCGGAGGTGACCTGCGATGACCACCACAACCAAACGCCGCGCGCCGGCCACCGTAGCCGCCCCGGCCGGTGAGCCGTTCGACGAGGCGATCGCCCTGACCCGCCGGTTGCGGCTGCCCTACCTGCGTATGGCGCTCACCGATGTGGTGCCCACCGCACGGGCGCAGCGCTGGGACCCCGCCGAACTGGTCCGGGTGCTGCTCGCGGAGGAGGCCGCCGGCCGCGACGAAGCCACCATGCGGGCCCGCCGTCGCCGGGCCGGGTTCCCCGCCGGCAAGACCTTCGACACCTGGGACGAGAACGCCTCCTCCATCCCGAGACCCACCCAGCACGCACTGTCCACATTGGAATGGGTTACCAGGCACGAGAACCTCTGCGTGTGCGGGCCGTCCGGCACCGGCAAGTCGCACTTCTGCGAGGCGCTGAGCCAACGCGCCGTCGACCGCGGGATGACCGTGGCCTGGTTCTCCATCGAAGACCTCGGCACCCTGGTCCGCCGCCACCGCGCCGACGACTCCGTCGCCAAGGCCATCACCCGCATCATGCGCGCCGACCTCGTCACGGTCGACGACATCGGGCTGCTACCAATCAGCCCCGACGCCGCCGAGGGCTTCTACCGCCTCGTCGACGCCGCCTACGAACGACGCGCCCCGGCCATCAGCCCCAACCTGCACCCGTCCGGCCTGGACGAGTTGATGCCCAAGACCCTGGCAACCGCCACCGTCGACCGGCTCCTGCATCACGCCCACATCGTCGTCACCCAAGGCGACTCGTTCCGCCTCACCGAAGCCACCACCGGGAAGGGGGTGAAGCCCCTCACCTGACCGCAGGTGGGCAGAACCATGACCGCGTACGGGGAGCCAACATGGCCGCCAGCGGGGAACGACCCTGGCCACCACCGGGGAGATCCATTGACCGCCAGCGGGGAGATCCCGGTGACCGTTGACACAGCACCCGCCGACGCCCCCGCGCGCGCCACCGCATGCCCGCAGGCACCAACCGGTGAAAGTTCCCCAAAAGCAAGGTGCGCTGAAGGTGTTGAACTGCGCTTCCCGAGATGGTCCACTGGCCCAAGCGGCTCCGACCCTGAAGCGGCGCTGGCAGGTCTCGCTGGCCGCGCTGCCCATGCGCGCGAAAACGCTCCGCCGCATGAACGAGGCCACCTCCCTGACTCGCCGGCGCCGAGGCTACGTCGCTCGCGTGGTGTGGTGTCCGGTGTGAGCGCCCGACCTCGGCGACAGGACCGTCAGTGGTGGCCGATAGCCGCCGCGGGAGTCACCCGCTGGTCGTGGGTTGGGCCGGGTCGCCTGCTTCGGCGCTGGCGCGTTCCTGGGGGCGGCGGCCGATCTTCGCCGGCTGACCGGTGTGCTGTTGGGGCTGCAGAACGATTTTGAGGCGGTGGGCGCGCTCGTTTGCCACGCTCGCGCTGGTGCCGGCTTCCAGGACCCAGACCTTGACCGCCGCGTTGCCGGCTCCCTGTCTGGTCAAGGCGACCTCGAACTCCATCTCGACTGGTCCGACCTCGAAGGGCATGGCTGAGCCGGCTCCGAGGTCGCGCGCCCGGATCAGCTCTTCGCGCACGGCGTTGACGGCTTCGGCGAGACCGGTCCATGGCTCGTTCACGGCTCCTCCTTTGTTGTCGAACAAATGGTCAGGGTTCGGGCGACCTTGTTGAGCGCTCCTGCGAGTTCATTGAGCAGTCCGGTGAGTGTTGATGTGCCTTCCTCGGCGAAGGCCCAGATCCGGTCCACGCCTTCGTCGATCTTGGCGGCGTCCGCGGTCGCCCGGTCGACGAACTGGACGGCCAAGCTGCGGATCTCTCGCAGCACGTAGGTCAGGTCGTCGGCGCCTTCGGCCGAGTCGATCTGCCGCTGGATCCGGTCGATGTCGCCGAGCCACTCGCCGACTTTCGCTGCGTGTTCCTCGATCGTGCTGACGATAGTGTTCAGCTGTCCGAGGGCGTCCTCGGCGCCGCGGAAGGACTCCAGTTGCTGTGCGGCGTCGGCGATGGCCGACAGCGCCGGCCGCGTGTCCCAGCCGGTGTCCGGGGTGCCGGCGCCAGCGGCGAAGGTGCTGGTGTACATCGCCCACAAGGTGTCGGCAGCGCCGCTGTCGCCGTGGAGGGCGGCGAGGACCTTCGCGTTGTCCTCGTCTCGTCCTGGGTATGCCTGGTGCACGACCCGCTCGAACAACGTCCTGTTGTCGTCCAGCGCTCCGACGCCGACGACAACGTCGTAAGGGACCTTCTCGCCGAGCTGTTCGAGGGTCTCGGCGACGAGGTCGCCCACCTCGGGCCATCGGGTCGCGGCGCGGAACAGCAGCGCCAGCGCCCGGGCGGCCTGCCTGGGTGTCACGTACGGCAGGACGTCGGCGAGGAGGTGCCGGTCGGCGAGCAGCTGGGTGGCCACCAGCCGCTCGGCCAACGCGGTGGGCTCCAGCGGCGCCCACAGCCGGCCGGCCGGTTCGCCGTACAACTCGCACAGCGCGGCTCGCAGCCTGGTGCGCTGATCAACGGACAGGCCGGGAAGGCGATCCAGGACGAGGTTGGCCTGTGCACGGTCGTCCGCGCCGTACAGGCTGGCCGCCGCGAGGACTCCGGTGAGCCGGTCCGGGTGCAGGGACAGTCCGCCGGTTTCGGCCGCCAGCAGCCAGTAGTCCAGTTCGTGATCCAGCAGGGCGTCTTCGAGTAGTCGACCATCGCCAGCGCGCGGGTCGCCGTATCGTGCGGCCAGCAACTGCGCCAGCGCGTCGAACTGCACGGCTAGTGCCGAGGACGCCTGCCCGGTGACGGCCGGCGGTGCAATCGTCGCCGGCACCTGCCGCCATTCGGGCTGGCGCAGCACATCGCCCAGTCGCCGCCCGAACGCCCGCACGGCCCGCGTAAACGCCTGCCGGTAGTCGCCGCCCGGGTAGGGCAGGGACCGTAGGGACAGCGACGGCACGTCGTCGAAGGCCGGCAGCTCCCGTAGCCGCCGCCGAAGGTTGGTCCACCACCAGCCCGCGGACCGGGCCAACAGCAGCAGACGCACGGGCACGCTGGCCGCGTTGTAAGCCAGCCGGTCGGCCAGCTCCATCACCTGCTCCGGTCGGGTCTCCGCCTGATCGACCACGATCAGGGTCGGCACGGTGAGCCGCCGCAACCGGCTCACCGCCTCACGGACCGAGGGGTCGGTACGGTCGAAGTCGCGGACGAAGCAGGCGGTACAGCCGCGGGCGCGGGCGAGGTTCACCAGCCGCCGCGCCAACCGGGTCTTCCCCTCCCCGGCACGCCCGAGCAGCAGGTGCACACCGAACCCGGGCTGGCGCACCCAGTCGCACAGCTGGCCGAGTTCGTGGTCGCGGCCGTGGAAGCCGACGACCTCGGCGCCGGGCCGCAGCAGCGCCGCCGGATGGGGCAACAGCCGCCGCCTGGCCGGCGCGACGCTCACGGCCGCCAGTTCCACGCCCTCCACGACAAGGTCGACGCCGTTGTCGCGGCGTACCAGCCGCCGCACCACCGGATCCTGGCCGATCTTCGCCACGGGAACCGCTTCCAGACGCTGGAAGGACGTGCCGACGGAGGCGGCCACGACCACCCCGACAACCAGCCCCGCCGCCAGCACCACGCTGCCGGAGGCACCGCTCCACGGCTGCTCGCTTCGATCTTTCCAACGCCCGCTGGTGACGTCGATGTGCATGACGCCGGCGCTGGCGGCCGTCAGCGGGTTCAGCAAACCGGGCGCCTGCTCAAGCCGCCACCGGCCGTCGACGGCCTGGAACTCGGGATAGCCCAGCACCTCCACCGGCAGCGACAGCGCGCCCGAACAGACTCGTCCCCACCGCGCCGGCTCGACCGCAGGCAACACCTCAGCCCCGGCGATCACCTCAAGCAGGGCAATGTCGAGGTCGGCACTCGCCCAGACCCTCCGCGCGGGTACCGGCGACGACACATGATCAACGAGGACCTCACACACCGGGCCCACCGCATGATCGGCGGCGAGGATCAGACGCGGCCCGATCCGGTACCCCGTACCGCCCACGTGGTCGCTTCCGGGCTCGATGGAGACGACGCGAGCGGCGAGGTCATCCACCGGGGGGAGCCAGTCGGCGTGCGGTCGCACACCGGAGCGGCCAGGCGCGGTCGGGGAGCGCTCGAACAGCACCAGCGATATCGCCGTCCGGGGTCGCCACCATCACGTCAGCGCTGCGCGACTGTCGGACCACGACGAGTAGCATTCATGATGCTCGGCGTCCGTGTCCAGACCGTGCGCGACCCGAGCGATCGGGGGAACTCGAAACCCTGCCCCCATAACCGGGCGAACGCCGGAGGCGGGGTGGCGCGCGAGGTCTCGGCCCTCCCTGCCAGCGCACGCCGGCCGTACCGCCGATGCGGGACCTGCAGGCCGCCGACACACCGAGCCCGGAACGGTACGCGGTGTCGGGCCGGGACGGTAGGCGTACTCCCAACCGGCAATTGTCCCCGGACGAAACCGACCTCGCGCTGCCGTCAAACTTCAACGCCCGCACCTGGGCACCGAATCCGATGCGCCCCGGATACAGGTCACCCGCCCGCAGTCACGGTCAAGATCCGGACTCATCGCCGCCAAACAGCACGGCGCCGCGAACCCCGACACGAACAATTCCGAAACATACGAGCACCACAGGAGCACCACAGGTCCACAGTGGACAGATCATGAAAGGTGCCCAGCCTGCGTTTCCGCAGGTCAGACGCCTGATGATATTGCGCGCCCGAAGGGATTCGAACCCCTAACCTTCTGATCCGTAGTCAGAAGCCCGGCGATGGAGGTCTGGCGCGCGGCTCGGACACCGTCGGACGTCACCAGGCTATGGCCGATCGGCCCGCAGAAGCGCACTCTCACTCCAGACCGATGAGCGAGCGTCCAAGAGTGCTTGATGACCGCGCCCACGGCTCGGTCCGGATGCTGGTCACCAACTGGTCCCCACCGTCGACCGGTGGCAGGTCCTCGTCGCTGAGCCCGCTTCAGCGACTCATTCCGCCGCCGGCTGCTCGTGCGCGGCCCGCGGCGTTCCTGTCCCGGAGACGGTCACTGGCGCCGACCACGCCGCTCTGAGACACGCCGGGCGCCCGGAGCTGCAGCGGCTCCTGAAGTGTCGGTACCTGGACGTACAGTCCGAACATGAGCTCCTGGCCCCCGGTTAGCCGCGACGACCTGAAGGCGGCGGCGGCCTCAGCCGGCTTCGACACCGTGTTCCCGCTGCTCATGCGGCGTCTGATCGCTGAGACAGCAGACGGGCTGATCAGTCTCGACATGCCTGGCGGATCCGGCACCGCGGGGGGCGGCTTCGACGGCGTCGTCACCGCCACCGGGCAGAGCACATTCGTACCCTCGGGCACCTCGGTGTGGGAGCTCTCGGTCGGCGGTGGCCAAGCCAAGGCTGATGAGGACTACGACAAGCGGACCACGGGGCCGGATAACCTGCCCACACAGACCGTTGCCTATGTCGAGGCCCTGCTCGTCCCGTGGACCAAAGCGAGGGCCTGGGCTGCAGCCCGCACGAAGGAAGGGCGCTGGTGGGAGGTCCGCGGCTACAACCTCGACAGGATCCACGCCTGGTTGGACGTGGCGCCGGCGACCACCGCCTGGCTCGCCGGGCAGCTCGGCAAAGCTCTCCCCGGGGTGCGATGCCTGGGAACCTGGTGGTCCGACAGTTGGCTTCCGTCCACTCGCGTTCCGCTCGACCATACGATCGTGCTGGCCGGTCGGGAGAAAGCAGCCGCCGACTTCGTGGCCCAGCTTGCCATCGGACGATCGCTGATCACTTTGGGTGGAGACCTGCGGCAGGACGACGCGTGCGCCTTTGTCGCCGCCGCGCTGCAACAGAGCGGCGCCCTGGACGCGACCTCCGTGGGCGTCCGCACCTTGTTCGTGTCCGACACGACGAGCCTGGCGCAGCTCATCGCACAGCCCCAGCCACTTATCCTGGTGCTCGCTGACCCTGTGCTCGCTCGGGATCTGCCAGCCCAGCACCGTCACCAGCTCATCGTGAGCGCACCCATGGGTGGCCAGGGCGACGTCGAGGTTCCCAGGCTGCACGGCCAAGCCGTCGAGACTCAGTTCCAGTCCGCAGGCTTGCCGCACGACGAGGCTGCGAGGCTTGGCACGCTCGGACGCCGCAGCCTGCTTGCCCTTCGAAGGACGCTCGCCCACCACCCAGGACTGCTGACGCCATCCTGGGCCACAGCACCCGACGTGATCCGACGACGGCTGCTGCTACTCGGCTCCTGGAACGGCGAGAACCAGGAAGATCGCCGCATCGTCACCGAGTGCCTCGGCCTTCCCTACGAACAGGTGCAAGAACAGGCACTGCAGCTCGCCGCAGGCACGGACATCCCCTTCATCGGGCACACCGATGAGATCTGGCACCTGCTCGCCGTCGAGGACGCCTGGACCTTGCTCGGCGCTTCGCTCACCAACGACGACCTCGACGCCCTCCACAAGGCAGTCGTCGAGGTCTTGTCAGAACTGGACCCCGTCCTCGACCTGGACCCCGACAAGCGGTGGATGGCCGGAATCACCGGCGTAAGGCGCCGCTTCTCACACACGCTTCGAAGCGGGCTGGCTCAGTCACTGGCCCTCCTCGGCGCCGGCGGACCCGGGCTGCGAGGACGCGGGGGTCTCACCGCAGCGCAATGGGCGCGACAGCCAGTCCGCGACCTACTCGCTCGGGCCAACGCCGACAACAGCTACCGACTCTGGTCCTCCCTCAGCGAGGTCCTCTGCCTGCTCGCCGAGGCCGCCCCCGACGCGTTCCTCCAGGCCATGCACGAAGGGCTGCGCGGCACCCCGCCGCTGCACGCCGCAATGTTCACCGACAACGCAAGCGAGAAGCTGGGGATGGGCGGCAACTCACCCCACACCCATTTCCTCTGGGCGCTGGAGACGCTCGCCTGGTCCCCTGAGTACATCGACGACGCGGTGGACGTACTGGCGGCGCTAACCGCCGTGGACCCAGGAGGCAAGCTCTCGAACCGCCCGATGGCCAGCCTGGTCGGGATCATCAGCGCGTGGAGTCCCAACACGTCCGCCGACACGGACAGCCGGATCCGGGCAATCGAGCGCCTGATGCGCCAGCACCCCGCCGTCGGCCGGAAGCTCCTACGCAAGCTCATCCCGGACGGGCACGGCTTTCAGACAGTCCACCCCGGACCCCGGTTCCGCGACTGGAAGACGAAGACCCCCGTCACCCGCAGCGACCTCGTGCGAGTGGTCAACACCGTCGTCGAGCTGCTCCTCAAGGACCTGGACACCTCCCCCGAGCGCTACCTCGGCATGATCGGCAAGATCGACATCCTCTCCCAAGGTCACCGCCGGGAGATCGCTGAGCGCCTGACAACGCTCGGCGGTACTCTCGACGACGAGGAGCAGCGGGCTCAGATCTTCGACGCGCTCCGCAACAAGATCGCCAAGCATCGAGAGCATGCCGACGCTAAATGGGCACTCCCGGAGAAGGAGCTCCGCCACCTCCAAGCCGCCTGCGATGCGTTCGAACCCCGCCGACCCGATCTGCGCCATGCCTGGCTGTTCAGCTCCCACTGGGTCACACTTGGTGACAAGTCGCGCCGAGAGGACTACGCCTCCTACGAGACCGAGGTGCTTCGCCGCCGGGCACACGCCCTCGGCGAGATCATCGCCGAGGGTGGGCTCGACGCCCTCATCGCGTTCACCTCAACGACGAAGTACCCCGCCCTGGTCGGCATCGCCCTCGCCGAGCGCTCTGACAGCTACGACATCGACATGCTGAGCTGGCTGGAGTCCGACATCGCGCCCCAAAGGGACGTCGCGGCAGCTTACCTCGGCCACCGGCTGCGCTCGGGCGGTGAGGAGCTCCGTGACGGGCTTTTGGCACGTACCGAGGACGCCCTTACCAAGGCCCGAATTCTCCGCTTCACCGGAGATCCTGCCATGGCGTGGCCCAAACTCGCCGAGCTCGGTCAGAAGGTGACGGAGCACTACTGGCGTGAGTTCATCTACTTCGGGCTCGGTCCCGAATTCCCCCGAGCCTTGGAAGCCGCGTGGTGCCTCCTCGACGCCGGACGGCCTTCCGCCGCCCTCGATCTGATCATGCTATATGGCCTGAAGCAGGACGGCGTCGAGGGAGCCGAGGTCGTGGCGGCCGGGTTGGAGCGCCTACTTGAGACTGGTCTGGACGATCCAGAGTTCCAGCGCCTCAACACGCACTCCTTTGAACAGCTCTTCGCCCTCTTGGCGCGGCATCGCGACGAGGTTGGCCGGCAACGGGTTGCCAACCTCGAGTGGCAGTTCTTCCCCGCCCTCGGCTTCGACGCCGAAGCACCGACCCTTCACGAGGCGCTTGTGGAGGACCCTGCGTTCCTCGTCGAACTCGTGACGATTTGCTTCCGCCCGGCCACCTCGGTCGAGGACGAGGGTACCGACGACCCCGCGTACCTTGAACAACGCCGCGCCCTGGCAACCCGGGCCTACGAGGTTCTTCGCTCGGTCCGGCGGTGTCCTGGCATGACCGGTGACGGCCAGATTGACGCGACGGCGCTACGAAACTGGGTGACTGCCGCTCGAGCTGGGTTGGAATCGGCCGACCGGCTCGGTGTCGGTGACGTGCAGATCGGCGAGATCCTGGCGTTTGCCCCACCTAGCCCGGACGGTGCACTGATCCACCAGGCCGTGCGAGAGCTCCTTGAAGACGTCCGTAGCGATGAGCTGGACCGAGGCCTTGCCGTCGGCATACGCAACGAGCGTGGTGTTACCAGCCGGGGGCTCTTGGACGGCGGCTCACAGGAATGGGAGCTCGCCCGGACCTACGCGGAGCAGGCCAAGGCCGCGCAAGCATGGCCCAGGACGCGAAAACTACTCAACGGGCTCGCGGAGGCGTATGAGGTCGACGCCCGTCGAGAAGATCAAGAAGCAGAGCGGCGTCACCAGGGCCTGGGCTGGTGACGGTCAGTGCGCGCACGACATCTCCCCGCTCAGGGCGCCATGCTGAACGATGGCCGGCGGCAGCGATCTGGCGAGACCTGTCACCGGGACCTGGCCAAGTGATAGGTGATTGGGCCGCTCAGTTGCTGCGGGCGGTGTGGTGGGCGCGGGAGCCTCCGGTCATACCGCGAGTCGCGCATGCAACCGTCACGGTCACACGACGTCAACCACGTCGGACTCGGCCTGCGTGAGCCTTTACGCCACCGGATCGTGCCATCCAGTCCGTCTGGTCCACCCGGGGCCGGTTTCGTCCAACGGCTTCAGAGCACCCCTCGAGCACCCAACCGTCCACAGTGGATATGAAAATGACTCTGATCCGGCGAGAAACACCAGGTCGGAGCCTTGATCACTTGTGCGCCGCCAGGGACTCGAACCCCGAACCCGCGGATTAAGAGTCCGCTCCTTTTTGTGCTATCTCGTCCCACTCGTGCTCGCCAGTCCAAACCACGGGCATTTCGTACCGGTTGATGGCAAACAACGTGCCGTCTGGTCCCATCCGTGCTGCCCGGTCTATGGCGTCCGAGCACCCACCGAGCACCCATCAAATGGCCGCCGGGCTGTCGGGACCGCGAACCGCACCAGGGCCGTGCCGCTGGCGCGGCTCAGGCAAGCGTGAGCAGCTGACCGGTTCGGGCCGAGACAATGCCGCCACGGGTTGCCGCGTTGTCTATCTTGTCCGAGGCGCGCTGCGGGGTCGGCAAGTCGTCGCTGGCTCAGCGGCTGCTGGCCATCGACGGGATCCCGTGGCTGCCAACTGACGTTCTCCCGACGGTGCTGCGGCTTGTCCTTCCCGAGTTGGACGCCATCGACCAGGATCCCGTCGACGCGTCGGCGCTCGGCCGCGTTCATATCGCGCCGAGCCCGAGTCCGAGCGCCGAGAACCGGGCCGGCAGAGGCACCAACCTGCGCCACGTCTCGGGCGCAAACGTCGAGGTCAGGCCATCTATTGCGGCAGCTCAGCCGGGCCGTCAAAGCTCGTGGCTGCCGCAGTTCGGTCTCTACAGTAGCCGGGAGCACGTCACAGAACTGCGCCAGCCTGACCGGCGTGTTGACGATTGAAGCGACCTACCCGCTTCCGTAGATCCAACGGATATGACGGGTCCAACCCGCCACTTGCCTGGGCTGCCCCTGCGCAGCCGCGGGTCAGCGCGCGAGGGCGGTGCCGCGGACGTACACCGCGCGGATGGCGTGCAGTGCGGCCGGGTCCGAGAGCGGGTCACCGTCGATTGCGAGGATGTCGGCGTCGTATCCCGGACGCAGGTGTCCTTTCCGATGGCCGAGCCCGAGTGCGGTCGCGGCCCGTGCGGTGCAGGCGTGCAATGCCTGTGCGGCGGTCATCCCGAGCTTCTGGAACTGGGGGATCGCCCAGCGGATCACGTCCGGTGGCTTGATCGGTGCGATGCCGGCGTCGGTACCGGCGATCATGTTGACGCCGGCCGCCAGCAGCCGCTGGCCGTTGGCGACCAGGGCCGGCATCCGGGCGACCAAGCCGGGCGGCCGAGCCGCGCCCGGTACCGGTGCGAGGCCGAGCGTCATGCCGACGGTGACGGCCTGGCGGACGAGCGCGGTCAACACCTCGTCGGGGATGGGGTCGACTCCGTCGGCCGTCATGAACGAGAGGTGTTCAAAGGAGTCCATGCCAGCCGCGAGTCCGTCCACGATTGCCTGTGTGGCGTGGGCGTGCGCGGTGATGGGCAGGTTGTGCCGGTGTGCCTCGTCGACCGCCGCCCGCAGCTCGGCCGGACCGTACTGGGGAAGCTCGGGCCGGCTGCCCGGGGTCATGTTGCCACCGCTCGCCATGATCTTGATGATGTCGACGCCGCGCTCGGCGTGCTCGCGTACCGCGGCGCGGATCCCGTCGATCCCGGCCGCCTCCTCGCCGAGGAAGTGGCAGTGGCCGCCGGGCGTGGTGATCGGCGGCCCGGCGGCGAGAATGTCCGGCAGCGTCGGGTCGGTGACGGCGGCCCGCCGTAGACCGAGGGCAAGGTAGCCGCGGTCGCCCAGGTCCCGCACGGTGGTCACGCCGCCCCGCGCGGCGGCGCGGGCGAAGCTGCTCATCGCAGCGAACGCGGCGGCGTCGTCCCGGCCGGCGAGCCTTGACACCGGGTCTTCGGAGGCGTCGAAGATGAGGTGAACGTGCCCGTCAACGAACCCCGGCAGTAAGGTCGCGCCAGCGAGGTCGACAACTGTGGCACCGTCGGGCACCGCCGCGGCCGAGCCGACGGACGTGATGGTACTGCCGTCGAGGACCACGGTCGGATCCGGCAGGAGGTCCGGGCTGGTGCCGTCGAAGAGCCAGGCGGCGCGGATCGCGGTCAGGCGTCGGCGCTCGGTCACGGTGGTGCTTGCTATGGTCATGCCGGCAGCATGTGGCTGGCCACGGTTCCCGCGCCTCAGTACTGCTACAGAGAACCGGTACCGAACTTTTCCCCGTCGGCCGCGACCCACGCCGCGACCTGGGTCCGGTTGGTGAACCCGAGCTTGTCCAGGATGTGTTGCACGTGGCTTTCCGCGGTGCGTTCGCTGATGTGCGCGGCGGCGGCGATCTGGCGGTTGGTCAGTCCCCGGGCCACGAGCACGGCAACCTCCCGCTCGCGCCGGGTCAGCCGGCTGGGTCGGTGACCGGTCAGCGACGCGGCCAGGTCCTGAGCCTGCCGCTGCAGCGGGCGCATGCCCAGCTGGTCGGCGAGCGTGGCCGCCGCCGCGGCCAGCGCCGCCGCCTCGTCGCGGTCGCCCGGTCGGGTGCGCCTGGCCAGCACCCGGGCCAACTGGTGGGTGGCCTGGGCGACAGCGGGGGGCATCCCGGTCCGTTCGCCGCTGTCGATCGCGGCCCGTAGGTGCCGGACCGCGTCGTCCAGGCGGCCCATGGTCGCGGCCGCGACGCCTAGCGGGTAGCGGACCGAGCCGCGAATCATGATGACGCCGGCACCGCCGCATACGAACAGGTCGGCGTGGGGCAGCAACAGCCGGTACATCTGTGCGGCGGTCTCCCGGTCATCGAACGCGGCCGCGAGCTCTGCCATGCCGGCGTACGCCGACAGGTGCACGAACGGCGGCAGCTCATCTACCGGCGGCATCGCCCGGTAGATCCGGTGGGCCTCGTCCCGCCGGCCTTCGGCCAGCAGCCAGGTCGCGTACACGGATCGCTGGAAATCGGCTCCCGGCCCATCGTGGTGCGGTTCGGTCGGCTCGAACGGCGGCGAGTCAAGGGCGCCGACCTGATTACGCAGCATCGACAGCAGCCCTTGCGACGGCAGGTGCGCGCCCTGGCTCCCGGCGCGCATGGCTGCCAGCTCCGCCTCCCGGCCGTACGCCAGTGCCTGCTGGAACCGGCCGCGCGCGGCGGCCACGGCCGCCCGGCAGCGGGCCACGTGCCAAGCCGCCAGCGCTGAGCGCAGCCGTACCGCGACAGCGTTGATCCGCTCGACCTCGGCCTCGGCCCTGTCCAGTTCGCCGAGCTGAGCGAGCGCGTCGAAGCGCCACAGCCGCCCCCACAGCACGGCGTCGTCGTCGCTGTCGCCGCCCAGCGCGACGAGCCGGTCGCCGAGCGCCAGCCGTTCGGCAGCCCCGTCCGGCCCGCTGAGCGCCATCTGCCGGGCCCGTAACGCCTCCCGCAGCGCGCGCCGGTCACCCACCCGCTCCGCCATGGCCAGCGCCTCGGCCGACCGCGAGCGGGACTCCTCGGGCTCCTGCCAGCCGCCCGCAACGACGAGCAGGGCGAGCAGGCGCGCCCGCACCGCACTGTCCACAGTGGGCAACTTGTCGAGGACCTCCGCACACAGGGCACGGGAGGTCGGGTCCCAGGCGACGTCGTTGATCCCCTCCATCGTCAACGCCGCTTGGGCCAGCGATACGGCGTCCTCGCCGGCCCGGGCGATGTCCACCGCCGCGAGGAGGCTGCGTCGGCAGCCGTCGAGATCGAAGGCCCGCACCTGTGCCTGGGCCATGGCCAGCAGCAGCCGGCACCGGTCCGGCGCAGCGGTCACGCCGTGCGTGTCGCCGGCGTCGAGTGCCCGCTGGTAGAGCAAGGCCGCCTCCTCCCAGGCGAGCTGGGCCATCGCCCGGTCGGCGGCGCGTTCCGCCCATGCCACGGCCTGCGCCGCGTCTCCCGCCGGCAGCGACTCAAGCCAGTGGAAGGCGACCTCCGCGACCCGTGCGTCGGCGTCACCGCGGGCGCTCAGGTGTTCGGCCATCCGGCGGTGCAGCGTCAGCCGCTCGACGGTCGGCACATCCAGGCGGGCCGCCTCCCGGAACAGGTCGTGGGTGAACCGCCGCGCCGGTGCGCCGGTGAGGATCGCGGCGACCGTTGCCTCGTCCAGCGCGGCGAGGACGGCCGCAACGTCGGTGCCGGTGACGTGGGCGACCGCGACCGGCTCCACATCGGATCCCAGCACGGCGGCCGCGCCGACGAGGGTGCGACACGACGGTGAGAGCCGGTTGAGCCGGTCCCGGACCGCCTCGCGTATCCCGTCCGGCAACTGACCGTCGGTCGAGGACACAAGCAGCCGTCCGAGCTCACCGACGAAGAACGGGTTGCCCCTGCTACGCCGGCAGATGGCGGCCACCACCGAGTCGGGCACCTCCCAGCCGGTCACAGCGGCCAGGTAGGCGGCGACCTCAGCCTCACCAAGCCCGCCCAACCGTACCCGGGTGACCGATGCCTCGCGAGCGAGCGCGGCGACGGCGACGCGAAGTGGCCCCTGTCCGGCAGTCTCGGTGTCGCGATAGGTCGCCACCACCATCAGCCGGGCCGGCGTCACGCCCGTCGCGAGGTGCACCAGCAGCCGTACCGTAGCCGCGTCCGCCCACTGCAGGTCGTCGAGCACGATCAGCAGCCCACTCGGCTGCGCCGCGGCCACCAGAGCCTCGGTGGTGACCTCGAACAGCCGGAACCGCTCCCGCGCTGATCCGGCCAGATCGCCACCCGCCAGTCCGCCGTACAGCTCCGCCGGTGGACGACCGGCGAGCCCCCCGAAGACCTGCAGGAACGGCCAGTACGGCGGGCTGCCCTCATCCTCGCTGACCCGCCCGAGGGCGCAGGCCAGCCCCAGCTCGCGGGCCTGATCGGCGGCCTCCTCGGCAAGGCGCGTCTTGCCCACGCCGGGCTCGCCCGTGACCAGCAGCACCTGCCGCTGGCCCTCGAGCGTCGAGCGCAGACAGCCGGTCAGTATCGCCCGCTCCGCGACACGGCCGACCAGCGTCCGGCCCCGCCGCGTCGCGCTCACCTCTCCGTCCGCGCCCACCCTTCCAGTATCGCGGCCCGACGTTCGGTGCAGCGCGGATCCACCCCGAGCCCTTGCCGACCGAGTGCCGTGGGAGCCCAAGCTGTCGCCATCCCTTACGGCGTAATCACCCGCGCCACGCCGCGACGCCGCCCGTCATGGCGGCCTTTGTTTGTTTGCTGGAGGCCGGTGAGTGGTTCCAGGACGGCCGCCACAAGCGGACGCTGACACGGCCGCCACACCACGGACTCCCGTCCTCCACTGCCACGAGTAGCGAGTTGCACTTACCTGCATCCAACCCGGCGTCAAGGGTCCTGTAGGTATGTGGCGGCACGTCAAAGATCTACAAAAACTAGGCGTGATCGGTCGGGCGCCGTTGCATTGTCTGATCAGCGGACGTGTTGAACCCCGGTTTGGCTCGAGGTCAGATCGCCTGGGCGAGTTCGGTGAACGCCGCGGCGACCCGCACAACGGGCGGAGCGTCGAGTCCGAGTTCGTAGTGGCCGCGGCGAAGGTTCTGCATGAAGGCATGTCCCGCGATGACCGTCTGCGCGGTCCGATCAGTTCGTAGCCCGCGCATCGGTCGTAGCCGGTGTTTGAGTTGGCCGTGATCGGCCTCGATCGGGTTGTTTGCGTACCGCTCGACGTGATGCCACGCGGCGGGGATGAGCTCATCGAGCACGCCGGGGTAGACCGCAGCGGCGTCGGTGACCACCTCGGTCGGCATGACCTTGAGCGTGGCCAGCGCCCGCCGGAAGAACCGCCGGGCCGCGTCGGCGTCCCGGCGAGTCGAGACCAGCACGTCGATGACCTGCCCGTACTGGTCGATCGCGCGGTAGACGTAGCGCCACACACCGTTGACCTTGACATAGGTCTCATCGACGAACCACCTGTCACCTGGGGCGTGGCGGCACCATCGGGCGGCGTCGGCCATCAGCGGCGCGAACCGCTGCACCCATCGGTAGACGGTGACGTGGTCGACCTCGATGCCGCGTTCGACCCGACGTTCCCGACTGACCACAGACTGGCTCGCCTTCCACCGCCACGGCCCAGACGAGTTGCGCATCGAAGCCGACTGGGCCGGCGACCGAAAAGTACTGGCCGCCTCGCTGACATCCAACCTCGGCCCCAACAAGATCAACGCCGTGCTCGCCGGCCACCTACCCCTGCGGCAGTTGTTCTCCCCAGCACAACGCCGCTTCCTCGCCGAATGCGCCGACACCAACGCCGAGCCCGACGCACTCCAGATCCTCGGACCCGTCCACGCGATGCGGTGGCCGCCAACCCGATGGCACGCACTCGACGTCACCGCCGAACGGTGGCACCTGACCAGCACCACCCACGAACCGCTGAACCTCCTGGAACTATCGCTGCGCGTCGAACCGCAGGGCGCCGAAATCGCCCAACGCAGCCTCGACGCCTGCCTGAGCCGAAACGGCCTCGACCCCGACGCGATCGAGGGCACCAAAACACACCACGTCCTCACACGACTCGCCGACCAGGCGACCCAACCACCATAAAGACGTCCCCCGCCACGGCCTCGACCACGCGACCGCCCGTAAGGACGCTCAACCAGAAGACCGCGCCGCTCGCACAGACACCCCAGCACCAACCGCCGCCCGCGGACGGCCACACGTCGTCTTTACCGTCACGATCGCAAACGGAAGGATCACCGCCATCGAATCGGTCGCCGACCCGAGCGGCTACCCGACCTCGACCCGGCGATCCTCGCTCGCCGAGAAGCCAGACCGCGTCCGGATCGCTGGCCGACTTTCGCGCCGCGTTCGGGACACCACGCGGCCATGTCGTCGACGTGGCTGCGGCGGACCACCGGCCCGCGACCGACACGTCGACAGGACAGCAGCGGCGGCGCAGGTTGGAGTCATCGCCGACGTCGGCCTGGAGGTGCGTGATGGGTTCCTGTGGTGTGATCTTCAAACGGTGCGGGTGTCGTGATCCACAATCGCGTAAGCGGCTGGAGCAGAACTGTCCGCGGCTGGCCGAGCGCGGTCACGGCAGCTGGTCGTTCCACTGTTCGGTGACGACGCTGTTCGGCCGGCCGGAGCGGGTCCGTCGCGGCGGCTACCCCAGCCGGGCCGAGGCGCAGGCGGCGCGCGACGAGCTGCTGGAACGGTCCCGGGCCGAACGCACCACCCAGACCTGGACGGTGGCCCGCTGGCTACGGCACTGGCTGTCCACCCGATCGAGCATCCGGCCCAGCACGCTGCGCTCCTACACCGACCACGTGGAACGCCACCTCATCCCCCACCTCGGGCGGATCCGGCTGGGCGAGCTGACCGGACGCGACATCGCGGCCATGTTCACCGCCCTCGCCTGCACCGACACGCGGCTGGGGCGCCCGCCCACCCCGTCGACGCTGCACCGCATCCGCGCCACTCTGCGCTCGGCGCTCAACGCCGCGATCCGCGACGGGCTCCTGCGCGACAACCCCGCCCGGCTCGCCGAACTGCCCACCCCGCGCCGGCCGCAAGCCAAGGTGTGGACCGACCCGCGGGTCGAGGCGTGGCGCCGGACCGGGCAGCGGTTCGCCGTGGCGGTGTGGACCACCCGCCAGCTCGCCGCGTTCCTGGACGTCGTCGCCGACGACCGGCTGTTCGCGATGTGGTGGCTGATCGCCCTGCGCGGACTGCGCCGTGGCGAGGCGGCCGGCCTGCGCTGGGTCGACGTCGACCTCGACCAGAAGATCATCATGATCGAGCAACAGCGCCTCGCCTACGGCCACACCGTCGCCATCGGCCCGCCCAAGACCGCCGCCAGCCGGCGCACCATCGCCCTCGACCGCATCACGGTGCGCCTGCTACGCACCCACCTGCGCCGACAACAGGCCGAGCAGCTCGCCGCCGGCGAACGATGGCGCAACTCCGGCTACGTGTTCACCACCCCCGACGGGGAGCCGCTGCACCCCGATTGGTTGACCCGCCGCTTCCGTCGCCTCGTGGCCGGCTCCGGGCTACCACCGGTGCGGCTGCACGACCTGCGCCACGGCGCCGCCACCCTCGCCCACGCCGCCGGCGCCGACCTCAAAACCGTCCAGGAACAGCTCGGGCACACCAGCATCGTGCTGACCGCGGACACGTACACCAGCGTTCTGCTCGACCTGCACTTCAAGGTCGCCGAGGCCACCGCCCGGCTCGTGCTGGCCGCCGCGGCCCGCAACCCCGGCCGCCGCCACCGCACTCGGCCGCAGACCGGCCCGCCCACGTCCGCAGCATCCGACCAGGCAACCAGACCCGAACCGGTACGCCCCAAGCGATCCCGCCGCATACGGCGCAGCAAGAAGGGCTGCCCCAACGTGACACCCACGCGACACCCAAAGATCAAAGCCGCATAGCCAGATGGCTATACGGCCTGCTCAGCACGGGTGCGCCGCCAGGGACTCGAACCCCGAACCCGCGGATTAAGAGCGTCCAGACGACGCACTCGCCGTCTATTCGGATAGTAGTTCGTCCCAATTGATGGCGCAACAGCGTCCCCCCAGTCCCATACGTGCTGCGTGGTCTATGGCGTCCGAGCACCCACGGAGCACCCACAGATCGCCGTGGATGAACCCCGACACACCCTGCCCGGGCGCTAGAACACGTCGAACGATCTTCAACGCGACGGTGCGAATCACCACACCGGCAAGCCTGGCACGGGTCCGTTTCCGGTTCTGCCGCCGGTCGCTGGTCGGTGTCAGTCGCTGTGGTGCCGGTAGGCGCGGATGGCGAGGGGTGCGAAGACGGCGAGGCTGCCCGCGGTCCAGGTGAGGGCGAGGAGGGTTTCGCCGGTGACGGTGTGGCCGGCGGGCAGCGCGCCCTGGCCGAGGGTCAGGCCACGCAACGCGTTGGCGATGACGGTGATGGGCTGGTGCTCGGCGAAGGCTTGCAGCCAGCCGGGCATGGTCTGGGTGGGCAGGAAGACCGAACTGGTCAGGGTCATCGGGAAGACGACCATGTAGATCGCCGCCTGGATCGCCTCGGTGTTGCGGATGGTGAGGCCGAGGTAGGCCATCAGCCAGGAGCAGGCGAAGCCGAACGCGAGCGCGACGCCCATCGCGGCCAGCATCCCGCCGAGGCCGTTGTGCCAGCGGAACCCGAGCGCGATGCCGACGGCGAGTTGGAGCCCGAGGATGAAGGTGTTGCGGATCAGGTCGGACAGGGTGCGGCCGGTCAGGACCGCGGAGCGGGCCATGGGCAGCGAGCGGAAGCGGTCCAGGACGCCGTTGGTGCGGTCGTTGTTGAGGCCGTAGGCGGTGGGCGCGGAGCCGAAGACGGCGGACTGGGCGAGGATGCCGGGGATGAGCCAGTAGATGTATTCGCCGTGGGCTGCGGTGGGGAGGGCGGCTTGGATGGCTCCGCCGAAGACGTAGAGGAACATGAGCATGAACACGACGGGCTGCACGGTGGACAGGATCAGCACGTCGGGCAGGCGGACGTTGGCGAGCAGGTTGCGGCGGGTGATCACCCCGGTATGCACGAATGCCCGGCCACGCCGGTGGGCGGACGCGGTGGTGGTCATGCCGACCTCCCGGCGAGTTCGGGAGCGGTGTGGCGGGTCAGGGTGAGGAAGACGTCGTCGAGGGTGGGCCGGTGCAGGGCGACGTCGGTCGGAGTGAGCTCGGCGTGGTCGAGCAGGCGCAGCGCGTGCCGCAGCGTCAGCGCCCCGTCCGGTGCGGGCAGCACGATCCGGTCGCGGTCATGGTCGTGTCGTGGCGCGAGCGGCTCCAGGGCGGTCATTGCCGCTTGCCGCTGCTGCGCGGGCAGGTCGAGTTCGACGACGGCGCCACCGGTGCGGTCCTTGAGTTCGGTGGCGGTGCCCTCGGTCAGCAGCCGGCCGTGGTCGATGACCGCGATGCGGTCGGCGAGTTGGTCGGCCTCGTCGAGGTACTGGGTGGTGAGTAGGACGGTGGTGCCTTCGGCGGCCAGGTCGCGCACGAGATGCCACAGGTCTTGGCGGCTGGTCGGGTCGACGCCGGCGGTGGGTTCGTCGAGGAACAGCACCTGGGGGCGGCCGATGAGGCTCGCGGCGAGGTCGATGCGCCGCCGCATACCGCCGGAGTAGGTCTTGACCTGCCGGTCGGCGGCATCGGCGAGGTGGATGCGGTCCACGACGTCCGCGGCCCGGCGGGCCGTTTCTCGACGGGACAGGCCGTACAAGCGGCCGATCATGGCGATGTTCTCGCGTCCGGTCAGGTGGTCGTCGACGGCCGCGAACTGCCCGGCCAAACCGATGCGTTCCCGGACTCTGGCGGGGTGACGGACGACGTCATGCCCGGCGACACGGACGATGCCGCTATCTGGGCGCAGCAGGGTGGCCAGGATACGGATCAGCGTGGTCTTGCCCGCGCCGTTAGGGCCGAGCAGCCCGTAGACAGCGCCGGTCGGGATGGCCAGGGTCAGCCCGTCCAGGGCTCGGGTCCCGCCGCGGAACTGCTTGCTGACCGCGTCCACGGCGATGATCGGGGCGTTCACCTGCGCCTCCGGTAGTTGTGTACTTGAAAGTCAACATAGGCACAAGTACACTCTGAAGTCAACAAGAGGATGGGGTTGTCGTGGTCGATGAGAAGCCGGAGCCGGTGCGCCGCATGCGCCGCGCGCAGCGTCGGGAGCAGATCCTCACCGCGGCCACCGAGGCGTTCGCCCGCAACGGTTTCGCGGCCACGAGCCTGGATGACATCGCCGGGCAGGCCGGCATCACCCGGGTGCTGCTCTACCGGCACTTCGACTCCAAGACCGACCTGTACCAGGCGGTCCTGGATCGCATGTGCGCCCGCTTGGAGGCCCACGTCGAGGAGCCCGTCGGCGGGTTCACCGACAACAGCATCGACGGCCTGCTGGACGCGGCGGTCGAGTCCCCGGCCGGGTTCCGGCTGCTGTTCCAGCACGCCCTGCGCGAGCCGGAGTTCTCCGAACGCATCGAAAAGTTCCGCGCCGACATCACCGCCGCCGCGTACCTGCAGATCGCGACGATGGTCCCGGATGAGGCGCTGGCGAGGTGGGCGGCACAGCTGGCTCCGGTGGTGGCGATCGAGGCGATCATCGCCTGGCTCGACGCCGGGCGGCCCGACCCCGCCCGGGCCGCCGGTCGGGTGCGGCAGGCGGTGATGGGCGTGCTCGGCGCGGCCGTCGCCGGTGACGTGGACTGCTCCCTTCCCAACCCCGTGCACTTGGAAGGACCTCCGTCATGACCAGCAGCGAGACGCCGACCGCCCGGCAGCGGCGGGTGTGGGACAAGGGCGCCCCGAGCTACGACAGGCAGATCGCGTTCTTCGAGAAGATCTGGTTCGGTGGCGGGCGGGAATGGCTTGGCGAGCGCGCCCACGGTCGCGTCCTGGAGGTCGCGATCGGTACCGGCCTCAACCTGCCGCACTACCCGGCCGACGCGACCGTCACCGGTGTCGAGCTGAGTCCCGCGATGCTCGCCATCGCCCGCCAGCGGGCCGCCAACCTCGGCCGGGACGTCGACCTCCGCGAGGGCGACGCCGAGCACCTACCCTTCGGCGACGCGTCGTTCGACACGGTGGTCTGTGCGTTGTCGCTGTGCACGATCCCGGATCCGGCCGCGGCGATCGGCGAGATGCGGCGGGTGCTGGTCCCGGGTGGACGGCTGTTGCTGCTCGACCACATCGGCAGCACTTGGCCGCCGATCCACGCCGCCCAGTGGTTGCTCGAACGCCTGACGATCCGCACCGCCGGCGAGCATTTCACCCGGCGGCAGCTGCCCCTCGTCCAGGCGGCCGGATTCGAGGTGGTGGAGACCGAGCGGCTCAAGGCCGGCACCGTCGAACGCATCCTCGCCCGTAAACCGGCCAGCAATGGACGCGCCGCATGACCGCCGCGAGCACCGGCGGCGCTGTACTGCTCGGCGCCGGCCGCGAGGCTGAGGTGTACGCGTGGGGCGACGATGCGGTGCTCAAGCTGTACCGTCCCGGCTTCGGCGGCCACCGCGCCGAGGCGGCGGCACTGAGGTCGCTCGACGGCATCGCGCCGAGGCTGCTGGACGTCGTTGACTGCGATGGCCGTACCGGCCTGGTGCTGGAACGCTTCGACGGACCTGACATGTTGACGCTGCTGCAACGCCAGCCTTGGCGGGTGCTCGGCCTGGCCGGTGTGCTGGCCACGGCCCACCTCGCCGTCCACCGCGTGGCGGCACCCGTCGAGCTTCCCGACCTCCGTCAGGTCCTGGCCGCCCGCATCCACGACGCCGGCCTGCCCCCGCACCTGCGGGACTTCGCGCTGCGGGTGCTCGACGGGCTGCCCGACGGCGGCCGCCTGTGCCACGGCGACTACCACCCCGGCAACGTGCTGCTCGCCGCCGACCGGACCGCGGTCATCGACTGGGCCGCCGCGGCGCGGAGCGTTCCCGAAGCCGACCACGCACGCACTCTCCTGCTGCTGCGGTGGGCCGACCCGCTGCCCGGCACACCGCTGCTCTCGCGCGTCCTGATCGCGGCCGGACGATCCCTGCTCACCCACCGCTACAAACGGACGTACCGACGCGGCGCGCCGCCGTTGCGGCAGGTGGACTCCTGGCTGCTCGTGCACGCCGCCGCTCGATTGTCCGAAGGCATCCAGGTCGAACACGCCATACTGACCGGCATCCTCGACCGAGCCCATCGCAAAGCGACGCGCTGATAGAGCCCGAAGAGACGCGGAATCCGCACGTCGGGCCGATTTCGCTGGCGAGGCGATCGAACGGCGCTGATCGTCACCGCCGGTGGGTCAGTTCACCTGGTAGGCGCCGCGTAGGCGGGCGAGGACCTGGTCCAGGACCGTGCTGAACACGGCGAGGTCCTCGGCGGGGATCCCGCCGAGGAGCCGCGCCGTGCCGTGTCCACGATCGGTGCTCCAGTCCGCGATCAGCGACCGGCCCGGGTCGCTGAGCCGCACCACGATCGCGCGCCGGTCGCTGGGATGGGCGGTCCGCTCGACGAACCCGGCGCGTTCCAGCGCGTCGACCAGGCCGGTGACGTTGCGGGGCGTGCACTTGAGCAGCTGGCTGAGCTCCCGCTGGGTGCGCGGTCCGGTGCGGTGCAGCAGCCACAGCACCTCGGCGCGTGCCGGGGTGAGCCCGTGCTCGGCCAGCCGGTTGTTCATGACCTCGCCCAGCACCACGGCAAGGTCGAAGAGCTGATCCATGGCCCGGTCCGTCGGAGCGCTCAATCTGTGACTCCAGAAGTGGTGAAGGGCACTTCACAATGTTGTACGCTTCCGGTTCATGGTAGTCAGACGTGCCTGGTCGCGGCGGATGCCACGCTCGGTCGGCGGCGCACCGGCGTGGCTGAGTTGGCCGAGGTGATGGCCGGTCTGCGGGGGTGGCCGCCCCGTCGGTGGTTGATCGCGGTGGGCGCGGCCGCACTGGTTGCGGTGGCGGCCGGAGTGCCGAGCGACGTCATCGCGAATCCGCTGGCGCACCGCGAGGTACCCGCCACCTGGTGGAACTATCCGGCGCTGGCGGCCACGGCCCTGCTGGGCGGGATGGTCACGGCGACGTATGTGCGCACACGGGCCGGCCGCGACGTGACCGGTAGATCCGCCGGTGGCGGCCTGCTGTCGCTGCTGGCGATCGGCTGCCCGGCCTGCAACAAGCTGGTGGTGTTGCTGGTCGGCACCTCCGGTGCGCTGCACCTGTGGGCGCCGGTACAGCCAGCCGGTGCTGGCGATCGCCTCGATCGTGCTACTCGGCTGGGCGCTGAAGGCCAGGCTCGCCGCCGAACTGTCCTGCCCGGTGCCCACGCGGCAGGCGGCGGTGCCGCTGACGCAGGTGGGCCGTGATGGCTAAACGCGGGGCCGGCGTCACCCGGCCGACAGGGCGCGGGGCCACCAGCCGAAACGTGCCGCCGGTACGCGGACGTCCATGGACGCAACGGCCGCTGTGGCAGGTGGGACTGGCTGCCGCGCTGGTTGCCGCAGCGGCCAGCGTCCTGGTGTACGGGGCCGCGCGGGCCGGCGGCGTACCGATGGAGCTGACCGAGGTATTCGAGGATCACTTCGCCCGCATGCCCGTGATGAACATGGCCTGGGCTGCGCTGCCGGACGGTGGCGTCGCCGGGACCGTGCTGGCCGCCGCGTGCCGACGATGGGCCAAGCATCCTCGATTAGCTTTCCTGGCACTGGCGATGATCGGACTGATCGCCTCGTTCGTCTTACCTGTCGTCAGCGACGCCAGCACGGCAACCAAGGTCGTCTTGTCGATCAGCCACGTCGTCGTCGCGGCCATCATCGTCCCAGCGTTGGCGCTCGCCCTGCCAGCCAAGCGCACCTCCGCGCCGAAATAGCCTTCCATCAGGCCACGTTGGACAGCTCCCGCCGCCGGCGTGGTACGTGTCCGCAAGTCCCGGCTGGCCGGCGACCTACGCCCCTGGTCATGCCCCAGCACGGCGGCACATCGTGGCTTGGGCGGCTGGCTCGCCGGGCGAGATCGAATCGCCCGGACATACACGCGGCGCGAACTCGCCCACGGGCAAGGGGCACCATCATGAGCAGCAAGATTCTGTTCATCCTCAACGACTCGCCGTAGGGCAGCGAACGGGTCTTCGACGGTTTGCGCCTGGCCACGGCGCTGGCCAAGCGTGACAGCACCGAGGTGCGGGTGTTCCTGATGGGCGACGCGGTCGTCGCGGCGATCGCGAACCAGAAGCTGCCCGACGGCTACTACCGCCTCGACCGGATGCTCGGCTCGGCCACCCGCCAGGGCGCGGACATCGGCTGCCGCGGCACGTGCATGGACGCGCGGGATCACAGCGGAGATGCTCACCAAGGGCACCCGCCGCTCCACACTGGACGAGCTGGCCGACTGACCCTGTGGACCGAGCAGGTCATCACGTTCTACCCAGGCAGCGCGGCCGATGGCCAACCGGTGTCGGTGGCTACGGCGGCAAACCGGGGATCTGCTCACGGTTGGTCGACGTGCGCCGGGGCGGCGCTGTGCAGGGCCGTACCAGCTGCCACGGCGGCGAGTCGGTTGGCGGCCTGGGTGATGTCCTCGGTGGTGGTCCACCGGCCCAGGCTCAGCCGTATCGCGGAGCGGGTTTGCGCGTCGGGCAGCCCCATTGCGGTCAGGACCGGGGACGGTTGGGTGGTACCGGTGTGGCAGGCCGATCCGGTGGAAGCCGCGACGCCGGCCGCGGCGAGCAGCGCGGGACCGTCATGCGGGGTCAGGGCGAGGTTCGCGGTGTTGGGCAGCCGCTGGGTGGGGTGGCCGTTGAGTAGCACGCGACCGGGCAGTTGCTCGGCCAGCCGGCGGTGCAACTCGTCGCGAAGCCCACGCAGCCGGTGCGGCTCGCCGGCGGTGAGGTCCGTGGCGGCGAGGTCGGCGGCGGCGCCGAGGGCGGCGATCAGGGCTGCGCTCTCGGTGCCGGCGCGCAGGCCGCGTTCCTCAGCGCCGCCGTAGACGAGCGGTTCCAGCGGGGTGCCGGCGCGCGCGTAGAGGGCGGCGACGCCTTTGGGTGCGTACATCTTGTGCCCGACCACGGTGAGCAGGTCGACGCCGAGATCGGCCACGTCGACGGGGATCTTTCCGACCGCTTGGGCGGCGTCGGTGTGAAACAGCGCGCCGTGGTCGTGGGCGATGCGGGCCAGCTCGGGGATTGGTTGCAGGGTGCCGGTCTCGTTGTTGGCCATCATGATCGACACCAGGGCGGTGTGGTCGGTGAGCGCGGCGGCCAGCGCCGCCGGGTCGACCTGTCCATGTACGTCGACCGGTAGGTAGGTGACCTGCACGCCGTGCAGCCGGTGTAGGGCGTCGCAGGCGGCGAGCACTGCGGGGTGCTCGGTCCGCTGTGTGACCACGTGCACACGTGCTGAGCTGGTGCCGCGCGTGTGGTGGGTGAGGACCGCGCCGCGGATGGCCAGGTTGTCGGCTTCCGAGCCGCCGGCGGTGAACACGATCTCCCCGGGGTCGGCGCCGATGAGCCGGGCGACCTGGTGGCGGGCTACCGCGATCGCCTCGGCCGGGGTCGTGCCGTAGTCGTGGCCGCTGGACGGGTTGCCGAAGTGGGTGGTCAAGTACGGCAGCATCGCTTCGACGACGCGCGGGTCGGTCGGGGTGGTCGCGTTGTAGTCCAGGAAGACCGGTCCGACGAGCAGGCCGGGGTGGGTGTCCATCGCTACGCCTCCTGCGGGGCTGCGGGCTGTGGCGCCCGCGCGGGCGCCTGGAAGTGCCGGGTTTCGTACATGCGCACCGCCACGACGAGGCCGGACAGTGCGGTGATCGCGGCGACCACCCAGACGGCGGCGCGCAGGCCGAGCAGGTCGGCGGTGATCCCAGCGATGAGGGCGCCGACGGCGTATCCGGAGTCGCGCCACAACCGGTAGACGCCG
>WNGA01001889.1_pt1 | contig 32091 bp, 24 predicted proteins | sample 5400061 | NCBI WGS metagenome assembly WNGA01 (sample SAMN13153366, study PRJNA577476) | soil metagenome | isolation source: 100 cm soil or saprolite under grassland replicate 2 | place: USA:California | collected 2016-06-15 | reverse complement strand
GCGGCATCGAGATAGGGCCGCGCGAAGGGTTCGGCGGCCCGCAGCCGACGATCATCCTCAGCCGCAACGACGAGCCGAAGAACGGGAAACTCCGGCTGCACATCGACGTCAACGCCACCGACCGCGATCAGGACGCCGAACTCGAACGCCTCCTGAAGCTCGGGGCGCGCCCGGCCGACATCGGCCAGACCGGCGAGGAGCCCTGGCACGTCCTCGCCGATCCCGAAGGCAACGAGTTCTGCCTGCTCAAGGCCCGCCTCGACCCACTCTGACGGCCCTCGTCGGCAACGAGGGCCGCGCCCAGGTGGAGGGTGTATAGGCGACGACCCGATCGACTGACCGAGCTGCGCTGGCAATGAGAATTGCAGGGACACCGGGGATTTTCCGCCTCTCATCGAGCGGGGATCTGGTCGCTGGAGGCGAACCGGTAGAGGTCCAGCAGGCGATCCCGACATGGATCGCATGCCATCCAGGTCCAAGGCCTGTCGGGGCTGAGTACCTTCACTTCCCAACTGGCCGGCCTTGGGACGCCAGTGTGTTTCCAGGACCAGTTGCAGGTCGCCTCGCCAAGGACCGGAACAATCGACAAGATCCAGTACTCGGGCTGTCCCTGCACCAGGCGCGCCTCGCGTAGCTGTCGTACTGCCCGATAGACACCGTATCGATATGACTGCTCTGGCGTTTTCGCGGTGCGGCCGTCAGCGTCGGGTTGGTGATACCTCCCGTCGCGGCCTGGGTAGTGGGGCTCGCGGTCCGCCCATCGGTCGGCGAGTTGTTGGCAGGTAGCGTCGCCGAACTCGACCAGCAACGCGGCGATCTGCCAGGCCCAGGAGCTTGGCTTGAAGCCCGCCTCGGCGAGCACGTCGTTGAGTCTGCCGTCGGCGTGGGGATCGTTGGCGAGGTCCGCGAGCGCTCCGGTCGCCTTCACCATTGTGCTCGGTCGAAGCCTTTCCATGACTGTTCCTCGCAGAGGCGTCCTTCTCTGTGTACTAAGAGTACGTCCTCCAGAAGAGAAAGTACATCCTCAAACGAGGCAGGTACGTACTCTAATGGCATCGCTCGGAAGAAGGGCTGAAGGAGCTGTAGCTGATCGCGCTGACACCATGGCACCCACCACCCGCCGCCTCAGCGCGGAGCTTTGAGGCGCGTCCTTTGACGGGTTGGCGTCTCGCTTGCATTGACGTTCGCCTGTTGACGTTACTGAGCCAGGCTGTGAGCGGAGAGCCTCTCCCGGGCATGCGTCGAGTTGCCCGCCGATGGCCTTGGGTGTAGACGTACGCGCGCACACACAGGACTCGGCTCCGCAGTCGTTGACCACGCGCCTGCATCCCTCTGTACGAGTCGTCGGAGATCGCTCTACGGTAGTGGGGCATACCCTGGAATGGGAGGACGGTGGGTGCCAACAAGGGCTGCCGAGGAATTGTTGGAGGACTACAACGGGCGTAGCCTGCCCTGGGCCAGGCCGGCCGGCGCGCCCGCGGTGTTCGAAACCGACCGTGTCTTGTTCGGCAACGGCGGCAACGCGCTGGAAGTCGCGATTGCATGGGCCACGCGGCCCGGCCAGCCGAGGGCCGAGGACCTGCGCGCCCTGTTCAAGAAGCGGCAGGCGAACCGGCCCGTTCCTGTGCTTCTTGTAGTCACATACAGTGGCGCGGACCAGCAGTCGCTCGCCGCGGTTATCGGCACAATTGGAGACCCCGCCCCAGTCACCGGCCTGAGCGTGGACAGGGTCGCGCGCATCTGCGCTGCCGCGCTCGCCGAACCAGACCGGCATGCCGCGGCCCGGACCATCGAGCGGCTGCTCGCTGGCCTGAAGGACCGACTTTCGCCGGGGCTGGTCAACTTCGGGCTGTTCGCCTCCCACGAATTGCGGACCGGGGTTCCAGCGCGCCCGGACTGGGAGACCGCCCGCAAGACGGCGCTCCCGTTGCTTGGCCTGCATGGGCTGCCGCTGATCCACGCCCTCGGCTACGAGACAGCCCCACGCGGGTCGGCGGCCCTGCTCCTCATTCATGACGGACACTCTCGTGCGGTAGCGGTCTTGCTGGATGAGACCGAGGTGTTCGACCGGCCGTCGGCACGCTTCGGTGCCGTCAGTCCAATCGCGCATGGGCTCACCGTCGCCACCCGAGAGGAGTTGCCTTGGCTAGTCGTCCTGCGCGGGACCCAGATCCGGCTCTACCCGGCGAGGCCAGACATCGGCGTCGGCCGCAAGGGCCAGGCCGAGACCTACACCGAGCTTGACCTGGCGCTCCTCTCCGAGGAAGAAGCGGCTTACCTGACACTGCTGTTCGCCCCGTCCGCGCTCGACCCGGACGGCACTGCGGGGCAGATCCTCGTCGCCAGTCAGAACTTCGCCGTGGGTCTCGGTGAGCGGCTACGCGAACGCATCTACGACGACGTCGTGCCACGACTTGCCCTCGCGGTCGCCGCGCGGATGCGCCCGCACTCGGATGCAGACCTGACCGAGGCTTACCATCGGACCCTGCTGATCCTGTTCCGGCTGCTGTTCCTCGCCTACGCGGAAGACCGCGGGCTGCTCCCCTATGGCCGCAACCCCCGGTACGACAGGCACGCCGTCAAAACGCTCGCTCGCGATTTCGCCGCCGACGCGGATTTAGTCTTCGACGTGCATGCAACCAGCTTGTGGGATGACATGCTCACTGTCTGGGCCGCTGTCGATGAAGGCAACAGCGGTTGGGGCGTGCCCGCCTACAACGGCGGGTTGTTCTCACGCGATCCGGCCAGCAGCCCATCTGGGGCGGCGCTCGCCGATCTCCGACTTACCGACGCCGAGTTCGGCCCCGTGCTGCGGGCGCTGCTCGTGGACATGGGCGAAGACGGCACCCAAGGCCCGGTGGACTTCCGCAGCCTGTCCGTCCGCGAGTTCGGCACCATCTACGAGGGGCTACTGGAATCCAGCCTGTCCATCGCTCAAAGCGATCTGGCCGTAGACCAGAACGGGTCGTACCTCCCTGCTCGCCCCGACGCCGAAGTGAGCATCCGTGCGGGGCAGGTCTACATCCACGACCAGTCCGGGCGGCGCAAGGCAACCGGCTCCTACTTCACCAAGCAGTTCGCGGTGGAGCACCTGCTCGACACCGCCCTGGAACCGGCCATCGACGCGCACCTGGTCGAGGTCGCCGCGCTGCTGGAACAAGGCGACGACGCCGGCGCCTCGCAAGCGTTCTTCGACTTCCGGGTCGCGGACCTGGCTATGGGCTCGGCGCACTTCTTGGTCGCCGCTATCGACCGGATCGAAGCCAAGCTCACCGCCTTTCTTACCGAACACCCGATCCCCGCGGTCAGCGACGAACTGACCCGGCTCGCCCAGGCAGCCGGGGCCGCGCTTGGCGAATACGCGGGCAACGTCGAGATTGAGACTGGGGCGCTGCTGCGCCGGCAGATCGCCCGCCGCTGCATCTACGGTCTCGACCTCAACCTGATGGCCGTCGAGCTGGCCCGGCTTGGGATCTGGATCCACACCTTCGTCCCGGGTCTCCCGATGAGCACACTCGATCACAATTTGGTTGTCGGCAACAGCCTGACCGGCATCGGCACGGTTGATGAGGTCCTAGATGTGCTCGAGCCCCAGCGCAAACCGGGCCAGGACAGCTTCTTCGCGGAGGAGATAAGGGCTGCACTGGAGGCCGCGAGGACCCGGCTCATGCGCGCGGCACAGACTGCCGAGGCGACCAAAGCCGAGGTCCGGGAAGCCGCCAAGGCGCACGCCAAGGCGATGGAGGACGCGGCGGACGCCAAAGCGCTCTTTGACGCGGCCATAGCTATCCGTCTGGGCGTCGTGTCACTGCCCACCGGCCCAGAGCCTGCCATCAGCGCGGGGACCAGCGCGAACGTCCAAGCGAAGGTCACCGAGCTCCAGACCGCACACATGCCGTACCTGTTCCCCGAGGTGTTTGTCCGCGACAACCCCGGCTTCGATGTCCTCATCGGCAACCCTCCGTGGGAGAAGGTCAAGGTCGAAGAGCACCAATGGTGGGGGCTGAGATTCCCCGGCCTCCGTTCGTTGCCGCAGAAGGACAAGAACGCAGCTATTGCGCGTTACAAGAAGGAGCGCCGGGATCTGCTGGCTGAATACGAGGCTGAGGTTGCCAGTACAGAGACGATCAAGGATGTTCTCGGCAGGGGCCCATTTCCGGGGTTGCGGGCCGCCACGGACACTGACCTGTCACTGGCGTTCGCATGGAGGTTCTGGCACCTCCTACGGCAAGATGGGCGCGTCGGAGTTGTACTGCCCCGTGGCATTCTTGGTGGTCGCGCCGCCGCGGACTGGCGCACGACCATCCTGGATGGTGGTGCGTTCAGCGATGTGACGTTCTTGGTGAATACCAGCTACTGGGTGTTCGACATGGAACCCCGCTACACCATTGGGCTCGTCGCCATTGTCAAGGGGCGACCAAATGCTGGCTACGTGATAATGCGCGGTCCATACTTCTCCCTCGACGAGTATAAGCGCGGCGTGCATCGCCCGCCTCATCGGCTTCCCGCGAGCGACTTCGTTGGCTGGTCCGACGGCGCAGCTTTCCCCCTCCTTCCACATGCCGACAGCCTCGATGTGTTTCTCAAACTTCGGGCTCACCCCCGCCTTGACGAGCCGTCCGGCGAGTGGAGGTTCATCCCACTTCGTGAATTGCACATGACTGACAACAAGCAGATGTTCGACTTCGACCTCGCGCGCCCGACGGGCGACCTTCCAGTGCTCACTGGTGGATCCTTCAACCTGTGGCAGCCAGATTTTGGTGAGCCGTACGCATACGCCAACAGCAGCGAGGTCGTGCCGTGGCTACAGCGGCGCCGCCAACGGCAAGTTCGTCAGACCAACAGCCCATTCCATGGCTTGGGAGCCGCGTGGAGCGCCAACCCCGAGACACTTCCAATGAACCACCCGCGCATAGCCTTTCGCGAGGTGACGCGCGCTACTGACACACGGACTGTGATTTGCGCCCTTGTCGCTGGTGGTAACGCCTTGGTTCACAAAGCCCCGTACCTGTTCCGACGCCAAGGGACCGAGAGAGATGAGGCATACCTTCTCGGAATTATGTCCAGCATTCCGTTTGATTGGTACGCACGTCGGTATGTCGAACTCAGCCTAGCCTACGGACTGCTCAGTTCGTTTCCGGTACCGCGTCGCAGCTCCGAGGACCCGCTAGCCACTCGCACGATTACGATAGCCGGACGGCTCGGCGCCGTGGACCATCGTTACACCAGTTGGGCGGCAGAGGTCGGGATGCCGGTTGGATCTGTGACCGACGAGGCTACCAAAGGCGATCTGATCGCCGAACTTGATGCACTGGTCGCACTCCTCTACGGGCTCGGCAGGTCCGATGTGGAGCACATATTCTCAACCTTCCATCGCGGCTGGGACTACCGATCGCGGCTGGCCGCTGTTCTCGCCCACTACGACCGGTGGGCCGCTACCCTGCCCGGGAATGAGTACCGGTGACCGGCCCAACTGTGGGTGACACAGATTTCCGCCCAACCTTCGCCACCAACCGGCCTAGCACTGGAGAGACCGTCGCGGACGCGTTGAATGCGCTCTTGCACGGCATGCGAACCCATCTTGCCGTGGCCCCACCGGTCGCCATCGCTACCGCGTTTTTCAACCCGGGCGGGTTCCGCCTGCTTGCCGACGAGCTGGAGCAGGTGGGCCCAGTCCGCCTCCTGCTTGGCGCCGAACCCGACCCAGACAACGCCACGCGGGTGCGGCCACTAGCTGGCGGGCGCGGTCGACAGGCCGATCGGCAGCGGGTGCGCCGCGCGCTTGAAGGCCATAGCAGCAGCCTGGCCGCGGACCGGAACCTGGTGGGCTTCACCCGAGAGGCCGACGCCGATGCCCGGCGGCTGGTGGCCTGGTTGCGCGGTCTGACGTCCGGACCGAACGGGACGCCGCGCCCGCCAGCCGAGGTCCGCCGGTACACCGGCGGGTTTCTGCACGGCAAGGCGTTCATCGTATCCACCGTGCTGCCACACGTCATGTCCGGTTCGTCGAACTTCACTTATGCCGGGCTCGCAACCAACCGGGAGCTGAACCTCGGCCAGTTCAACCCCCATCCCGTCGCTTCGGTCCGTGACTGGTTCGAGGAACTGTGGGCCGAATCCGAGCCCTACGACTTGGCCGCCCTCTACGAGGCCCGCTGGGCTCCCCACTCGCCATGGCACGTCTTCCTGCGGATGTTGTGGGAGCTGTACGGCTCAGAGGTCGAGGAAGAAGCTGCGGCTCGCGCCATCTCCCGCTTGGGCCTGACCGCCTTCCAGTCCGACGGGGTCTGGCGAGCTAAACGAATACTCGATCGCCGCAGCGGCGTGATCGTCGCGGACGAGGTCGGCCTAGGCAAGACGTTCATCGCCGGGGAGTTGATCTACGAGGCGACCGTGACCCGCCGGCAGAAGGTGCTGGTGATCGCGCCGGCGACCCTGCGGGATTCCACTTGGGGGCCGTTCCTGCGGGATAAGAACCTGCGTGCCGACGTGGTCTCTTACGAGCAGTTGGTCGGCGACCTGGACATTGCCGGGCGGGTCGATGCGGCGCTACAGAACCCGGACGAGTACGCCATGGTCGTGGTCGACGAGGCGCACGCGCTTCGCAACGCGACCACCCTGCGGGCGGATGCGATGCGGGACCTGCTCACAGGGCAGGCCCCAAAGGACCTGGTACTGCTGACAGCCACGCCGGTGAACAATAGCCTCTACGACCTGTACACGCTGATCTCATACTTCGTCCCCAACGATGCCGCGTTCGCCGGCGACGGGGTCGCTTCGCTGAAGGGCTACTTCGACCGTGCAATGGCAATGAATCCGGACGACCTGTCGCCAGAGCACCTGTTCGACGTGATCGACCAGGTCGCCGTCCGGCGGACCCGCCGATTCGTGAAGCACCATTACGTTGGCGACAAGGTCGTCATCAACGGGGTGGAGCAGGAGATCAGGTTCCCGACCCCTCGGGTGCGTCGAATGGACTACGACCTTGACGCGGCGCTGCCCGGCATGTTCGACATGCTTGCGACCGCCCTCGGTGCGCACGTCCTGGAGGCCCGCGGCGACACCGAAGCGGTCCTGCTGGACGCGCCTGGCGAAGTACTATCGCTGGCCCGGTATGTCCCGTCCCGGTTTCGGGTCGGCGCCGAAACTGAGGAGCAATACGAGCAGCAGAACGCGGGGTTGCTCCGGTCGGCCCTGCTTAAGCGCTTTGAATCCTCTGCCTACGCGTTCCGTCGCACCGTCGAGAAGATGATCGCCAGTCACGAGCAGTTCCTGGCCGCGCTTGATGCGGGTCTGGTTCTCACCGGAGATGCCCTGCGCGAATGGTCTTCCTCCGACGTGGACGATATTGATGAGTTCCTCGGCGCCTACGCTGGTGACGTCGACAACGTCCGCGCAGCCGCCGACTACCACATCGATGATCTGCGCGCTGCGGTCACCATCGACCGGGACCTGCTGCGTCGGTTGCACGACAATGTCCGGGTGCTGGCGTGGGACAAGGACCCAAAACTCGTCGCGCTTACTGACGCTCTTGCATCAATCGCGGCCGACGCCCAGATCGAGGGGATTAGTGACCAGCAGGTCCGCGACAAACGCAAGGTGATCATCTTCTCCTACTTCGCGGACACCGTTGAGCATCTTGCCACTCAGGTCCGTGCCGCTGTTGAAACCGATGACCGGCTGGCCGCCTACCGAGACCGGATTGCCACCGCGTCCGGCCCCGATAGGCGTGGCCGTGCCCAAACCCTCGCCGGGTTCGCGCCCCGCACCGCGGGGGGCCAGCATGCCGACGATCTGTACGACCTGCTCATTGCCACAGATGTGCTATCCGAAGGCGTGAACCTCCAGCAGGCTCGGCACATCGTCAACTACGACCTGCCATGGAACCCGATGCGCCTGATCCAGCGGCACGGCCGAATTGACCGGATCGGCTCCGAGCACACCGAGGTGTTCATCCGCTGCTATTTCCCCGACCAGCACCTTGAGGCGCTGCTCGGCCTTGAAGAGCGCCTCCAGCGCAAACTAAAGCAGGCTGCCGCTGCCGTAGGCGTGGGCCAGGTCCTGCCTGGGTTCACCGGTCACGAACTCACCTTCACGGAAGCCCGCGACGAGATCGCCCGCCTGCGCCGCGAGGAAGCGACCCTCTTCGAAGAAGGGGGCCCGTCCGCGCTGTCCGGCGAGGAGTACCGGCGCACCCTCGAACGCGAACTCGCCCACCCGACCGCCCGCGCGGCCGTCCTGGACCTGCCCTGGGGAGCGGGAACCGGGTTCGTCCGCACCGGCGCCCAGCAACCGGGCATCGTGTTCTGCGCTCGCATCGCCGACCACTCCAAGCCGTGGTTCCGCTACCTCCCGCTCACCCCAGACCTGCATCCGCAGACGGATGAGGCCGAACAGACCATTGTTATCGATGACACGCTCACGTGCCTCGCTCACGCCGACCCAGGCCTCTCTGAGGCTCCCAGCCTGTTTGATGGCAGCTCAGCCAACCAGGCGGCCTACGACGCCGCATTCGCCGCCTGGGCCGCCGCGAAGACCCACATTCACACCGCGTGGATGTTTAACGCTGACCCGGCCAATCTCACCCGGCCGGTGCCCAAGGTCATGCGTGACGCCGCTGAACTCATCCGTGCCCACGGCGCACATTTGGCCGATCGTCAGGACGACCTGATTGCGCGTCTCGAAGCTCCATACGCCCCGCGTATCCAGCATGTAGTCCGTGACCTGCTGAACAACAACACGATGACCGAACGAGACAAGGCCAGCAGATTACTCACGCTCGCAGATCACCTCGGCCTGATCCGGCAGGCTGCCCCCGAACCGCTTCCACCCATCGACCCGGACGATATACACCTGATCTGCTGGACCATCATCCTTCCCGCCGAGACAGTTGTCCCAGAGAATGCAGGACCTGCTTGATCCACCCTCAGGCAGTACCCAGACCTTGCTAGCGCGGTCGGCGATTAACTCTCGTGCAGCGGCGGCTCGATCATTGCTCGCTACCTGTATAGGACGACGGCCAGAAGGGTTCCGACCGCAGCGACGGCACCAGTCAGCAATTCAAGGTATGGGGGTTCTTGGCGGCCGAGCCGCTTGTGTGTGAGCCGGAGTAGGACCGCGGCGGTCGCGCCCACAGTTGCGGTGATAAGTCCCGCTGCTGCCTGGAGTGCTTCTCTTGGAGGCGCACCGGAGCCTGGAAGAAGCCAACCAAGCACCGCCGGTAGTTTGATGAGTAGGGTTGCTGCTGCGGCGACGACGAACAGGATTCGCCAGACGAGATTCTCGATGATCGTACGAATTCCGGCGGATTCTCGGGTTCGGGCAAGGGTGGCGAGGGGGACGATCACCAGACTGTTGATGGCTCGGGCCGTGACTTCCGCCACCATGGCGGGGATCGGCGGGTCGGTGGTTGGTGGGGAGCAGAGCGCCTGGGTCCGCGCGTCCTCAAGGTCGTTGTCGCTGACCGGGGCGGGTTCCCCACGCAGGGCGTGCCATCGCTCGGCCAGCCACCATCGCGCCACAGCTACGGGATGCGTCGACTCGGGCCGGGCGAAGGTCGCCAGCAGTGCCTGCCGCGCGAGGTCACTGCCCGTGCGGCGGCGAGCGAGGGCTTCAGCGAGTTGTGCGGCGACCACGGGATCTGGTCCGGTGTTCAGGTAGGCGCTTGCCGCGTCCAGCAATGGTGACGGCGGCGGCAGATCGGCTGCGCTGAGCCCTCTCAGTACACAGGCCAGCAGAGTTGGGTTCGAGGCGAGACCAAAGCGAGCGGGCCGGGTGGCCAGTTTGGTCGCGGTCTCGGCCAGGCGGGGGAGCCAGGCAGCCGGTGGGTCCTCGCTAGCGGCGTTGAGGGTGCTGATTGCCTGCCCGAGCACCGCCAGGTGCGGGACATCGGGCTCCCATTCCTGGTCGAGGTACCACGCGGCGTCCCGGGTGGCGTCAAGCAGGCTGTGGGCGGCGGTGCGGGCTTCGCGGCCGCCACGGTGGAGGCATTCCAGCGCGAAGAGCCGATCCAGGAGTGGGTCGTCGGGCGTTGGGAGGGCCTCGGCGGCTGCCCGGAAGGTCGTGAGGCTGACATCGTTGCCCTGGGCTTGGGCGCGGAGCCGACGCTCATGGGTCAGAGGAACCATGGCCTATTGCCGTTGACCGCTGCCTGTTCGGGCTGGAAGCCGTAGGGCGCCAACTGGCCAACTTTGTCGGCCAGCAGCCGCCCGTACAGGATGGTGGACGGCTCGTTGGCGCGGTGGAAGCCGCGAAGGGAGGTCGCGGTGAAGCCGTGGACCTGCCAGGTGATCCGGTCCATATCGCGGAAGGTGGACTCCGGGTCGAGCGTGAGCCGCAGCGGGTGCAGGCCCCGCCGACGTCCAGTCGTCTCGCCGGTGACGAGTAGCCGGTCATGCTCGCCCAACGCCACCACGGTCCCCGGCTGGGCGTACGCGATCTGATCACCGCTGATCTCGACCAGCCACAGGGGCGTATCACGGTTGACGTGCACGAGCGCGAACTGGATCGAGCGGCCGGCAAGGGCCCGCTGGATTGCGGCCAGTTCACGACGGCCGGTCTTCTTGAACACATGCAGGACAACCCGCTCCGGTGGTGCCGCCTGCTCATGTTCGTACCGGTCGACGAAGCCGCGGATCAGTTCGGTCAGCATGTCCCCGTAGCTGTCTCGGTCCGCGACCGGCACGGTGCTCCCCGCAAACAGGAAATCGCCATCTTGACGAAACGCCGCCGCCGCGCCGAAGTGCTGCTTCACGAAGCCTTGCAGCGGATCGTAGAGATCGGAGCGGCCGACACCAATGACCAGCTCGGGCACGCCGTTCGGATCATGAAGAACATACGGAACGTTGCCGACCTTCGCATAGGTTTGCAGCGCGATGGAGTCAATCGACCATTGCAGGCTGCTGTCGGGTTGGCGGAGCGTCTCAACCGTCACGGCCTGCGAGGCCACGTTCGCGTTCGCCAGTAGCGCCTTCGCGGCAAGATAGGGGTTCTGGCCGTTCGCGGCGTAGCGGTCCTCTTGCCTGGTGACCAGGAAGACAATCTCAGGCCGCTCCCGGGCCGCTTCGACCGCTGCCGCCCGATACGCGACCACCGACCTGCCTTCGAAGATCCGAAGCTCAGCGGTGAACGAGCGAAGCGCGTAGCGCCGTTCGATACCAGGAAAGCGACCGATCTGCTGACGGAGGGCGGCGACCAGGCGACGTCCGTCACTATGGAAGTCCTTCGGGCAAAGGATCTGCGCCGTGATCGCAGCCTGCCGATCGGTGCTGTCCCGATCGTACGGACCATGCCTGCCCAATCCGACCGCCGCGCCCTGTGCCGTGCGAGGGGCGCCATGGCGGAAGTTCAGTAGCGGAGCTGGCAGCGGCGGCAGGATGGCCGGTGTTGCCACCGCCGCGGTGTCGCGGACCGTCGCGGTCACGGGGGTTCCGAGCCGCATCGTGGTCGCCGCGAAGACCGTGACCGGGTCGAGAACCGAGCGGAGGAACTCCAGGAAGCGCCACTGTTCAGCCGGCTGCTGGAAGTCGCTGGTCACCCGGTCGAGGGCGGCGTGGACCTGGCGGGGATTCAGGTGCCGCAGCCGGCCGAAGTATTGCTCCAGCGCCGTGCGAGAGATCTGAGGACCCAGACACGCGGCCTGGAACTCTCGAGTGGTGCCGCCGCGCGCAACCTCAACCAGGCCATCAGGATCGCCGGCGACCATCCGCCCGGCGGTGCCCTCCGGCCGCTCCGGACCGCAGCGGCAGCCATCGTCGTGCCGCCACACCAGACGCATGCCGGCAAGGTCGATACCGCTCGCGGCAAGGTCGGCAAGTGGAATGTCCAACCGGTTCAGCAGCCGCACATCCAACACCGCCCCGACCGGTCCGGGCTCTGCCTCCTCGCCAAGACACATACCCTGCACCATCACCACCGGAAAGATCCCGGCGCTCTCCTGGAGTTCCCCACCCAGCGCATCCTCAGCCAGATTCCGACGCCGGCGAAACAGCCGGGCGGGACGGGCAAGGGAACCGGGCAGCCGCTCAAACCCAGAGACAACCAGGTGATCCGCGATGGCCTCGCGCACAGCGAACGCCGCCACCGCCGCGGGCAGCTCGGTCACCGCAGCATGGTTGGTCTCCACCTCCCGAAGGGCCTCGGGGAGCACCGCTCCCAGACGAGGCCACAGGTAGGTGAAGGCGGCGTAGCTGTAGATCCGGAAGGTCCGGCGAGCATCCTCACCGAGCCCGCGCGCCTTCTCCTCACCGGCTGACCCGCGCTCCAGCCGCCATACAGTCTCAAGCGGAGGCGTCACATCGAACTCAGCCGGCAGCACGTTCTGTCGGATCTCGCGCACCATCAGGACGGGTCCCCTCCGTTCCGAGTACGGCGACCCAATCGCCGCAAGTGAAGGAAGCGTACGGCACGGGTCCGACAAGACAACGAGCTCCAAGCGCGGCTCTGGGGTGTGGCGGTTTGTGAGACGAGGGGCCGCACCGCACCATTCGCGGTCGTCCCCTGCTTACGTGCGCCGACCGGCTCCTGCACGAGGTGCTGCATTGCCTCACGGCCTGTTCCAGAGCCCAGGGCAGCTCGTGGCGAGAGATCGGCGCGGCCACCGGTACTAACGGCGGTAACGAGTGGGAGAGCACCGCTGCCTGCAGCGCCGAGGCCTCGCCGATCCTGACGACCAGTCCGTCGCCGACAAGGCCCCACCGACTAGCCACCCCTGCGGGCGATCGCTGTTGGGCGTCGTTCAGGCGCCGAGCCGGCCTGCCACATGCGGAGCGACAGCTTCGGCGAGCGCGGACGCTCTGGCCAAGGCGGGTAGCCCAGCCTCTGCGGCCTGGGTTTGCAGGTCCACGGTGAGGATCTCGGCGCGGTCCTGGTCCGATAGGTAGGTGAGGGCGAGGCGCTGGGCGATGTAGTCGACCAGCGAGGTGGCGGTGGGAAGCTGGGGATCGTCCGTACGTCCGGCTGGGGCGAATCGTGTGTGGGCGAGGTGACGCACGAACAGGCCTAGGGGGACGCCGTGTTGCAGGCCAACTGAGACCGCGACCGCTAGCGCGTCGCAGAGTCCTGCCAGCGTGGAGCCTTGTTTGGCGACGGAGATGAACAGCTCGCCGACGCGGCCGTCGTCGAACTGGTTGACGGTGAAGAATCCCTGGCAGTCGGCCAGCTCGAAGGTGAAGGTCCGGCCGGTGCGGCGCCTGGGTGGGCGTTGGCGGGCTGGACCAGCCCAGGTCCCGAGCGCCGGACCGCCCAACGGGTGCTGGGGGTCGGGGTGGGCGCGCTCGTCGGCGGTGAGCACGCCGAGTCCGGCGCGATCCTGGAAGGGCAGGTAGGTGAGGGCCAGGCGTTGGAAGACGTAGTCGACCAGGGAGGTGGCGGTTGGGAGTTGCAGGTCATCGGTGCGTCCCGCCGGCGCGAACCGGGTGTGGGCGAGGTGGCGCACGAACAGGGCGAGCGGGACGCCGTGTTGCAGGCCCAGCGAGACCGACACCGCCAGTGCGTCGCACAGTCCGGCCAGCGTGGAGCCCTGCTTGGCCACGGTGAGGAACAGCTCGCCGACGCGGCCGTCGTCGAACTCGTTGACGGTGACAAACCCCTGGCAGTCGACCAGCTCGAACGTGAAGGTGCGGCCGGTCCTGCGCCGCGGCGGGCGTTGGCGGTGTGGGCCGTGGTGCATGGGGTGGACCTCCCAGAGGTTGCGTTGGTCGGGCTGGCGGCGGAAGCCGGTCGGAGAATAACCGGGGACCGCGACCGGCCCTGGGAGGATCAGAGGATCCGCACGGGCATTCATGCTGAGCTGGCGATTTCGGGCGGCCAGTAGGCAGGGGTGGGAGCTGCCCGCTGGAGGGCGGTTGCGGTCTGATGGCAGCGCCGCATGGCGGTGGTGCGGTCGATGGTGTTGATGACCTGCGATGCGGCCTGGTCGGGTGCCATGGTGTGCGGGATCGGGTGGACGCCGATTCCGGCGCTGGTGAGGCTTTGGGGGTCGTCGTTGGCGTAGAGGCTGCGCAGGATCTGCTCGGGTGTGTGGGGTTGGCCGTCGGTGGTCCGGTGGCGGTTGCGGTCGAGCTGGATGTGGACCGGCGCCTCCAGGCGGAAGACCAGCGAATGCGGCCAGATGCGCGGGTCGATCAGCTCCAGTGCGCGGCGCCAGGTGACATCTACGGGCGGTTGGGCAGTGCCGCGGGCCAGCTCGACCAGGAGCAGGGTCGGGGAGCCGGTCTGGATGGTGGCCAGGGCGGTGTTGCTGATGCGGCGCAGTCCTTCGTCGAACAGGTAGCCGTCGCGGAAGGCGAAGCGATGGTCGCCGTGGGGGTGGTAGTGGTGGGCGTGGGTGGTGTCGGCGCCTTTGAGCTGGAACAGCAGGTTCTCGTCGCAGAGGTGCAACGGATCGTGGCCGGCTTGGCGCAGCCGGGCTCGGCAGGTGGCGAGCAGGGTCGTCTGGCCCACCGAGCCCTGGCGGACATCAAGCTCGCGGGCCAGGTCGGTCTGGCTGAGCCGGCTCGCTGGCGGGCGGCGCGGATGTGCTCGGCAAGGCCGGGGATGGAGTTGCGTCCGGCGGGACGGTGCATGCCTACCGGCCCTCCTGGTTGGGGGGCTGGTTCTGCCAGTGCATGGCGCGGGCGCGGTACAGGTCGGTGATCTCGGCGCCCGGGAAGACCGCGCTGTAGCGCTGGGCGAACTGCTGGGGGTTGAGGAACCGGTCGCTGGTCAGGTGGTCCAGCCAGGCCGGGTCGGTGTTGAGCCGGTACAGCTCCAGCGCTTGCAGGATCGGGCGGCGGTGGTGGCGCAGATCGGCTGCCAGGGTGCGGCAGGCCTCCGAGATGAACCAGCGGCGTGGCACGTGGGGGGTGGGGGCGACGTTGTCGACCAGTACCACCCGCCCGCCAGGAGCGACCAGCTTGCGGATCTCCCCGAGGGTCGGGTCCAGCTCGTGGTCGTCGAGGTGGTGCAGGGCGTAGGCGCTGAGGACGAAGTCGTAGGGGATGTGGTTGATGGCGCGGACCTGCCGGAGGTCACCGCCCCGGTACCAGATGTTGGGCAGGCCACGCCTGGCCGCCGCTAGATCCAGCATGGCCGCAGAGAGGTCGACCGCCAGAACCTGCTGGTAGCGGGAGGCCAGCAGCGCGGCGTGCCGGCCGGTGCCGCAGCCAAGGTCGATCGCCCGCTCCCCGCCCTGCTTGGGGATGACGGACTCCAGGTACTCGTCGAGCCCGCCGCCGACCAGCTCGGCGAACCGGTCGAAGTGTTCGGCGATGTGGTCGAAGGAACGGGCATCGGCCGCGTGGAGTCTCATTGAGGGTGTCCGTGATGCTCTTGTCATGTCGGGATCCGGTGCAGCCAGCGGCCCAGGCACACCAGCGCCCCGGCGGCGCGGAAGACGTCCCGGACCCGGTACAGCAGCCCCCGCCACCGGCGCAGCGCCCAGGCGTTGGCCAGATGCCCGATCGACTGCTCCACCAGCGCGCGCAGCCCAGCCTGCAGGCGGTTGTAGGCCCGCTGCTGTGGGCTGAGGCGGTCGATGGTGCGGCGGTCCCCGACCGGGGCGTGCCAGTGCTCGCGGGCCTTGGCCATGCCTCGAAACCCCCGGTCCAGGAGGCTTGCGACCTCGACGCCGTCCAGCACCCCCTCCAGTCCTGCCAGCTTCATGAGCTCGTGCTCGTGGCAGCTGCCCGGCCAGCCACCATCGACCCACAGCAGGTCGCCGTGGATGGTCGAGACGGCAACGCCCTGGGCGGTGTGGGTGTGGCGCTTGGGGTCGTACAGGACCTTCTGGTTGGCCCACCCACGTGGTCGCTGCACCCGGGTGGCCAGCCCGTCCAGGCACACCGCCTCGCCGACCTCGGCCATCTCCCCAAGCCAGTGGCGCAGCTGGTCCAGGCTGGTGATGAAGGTCCCGTCGGGCTGGCAGAAGCCGAGGTCGCCAAGCGGGCCGAGCAGCAGGTCCAGGCTGTCGCCGACCTCGGTCTTGGAGATGCCGACCGCGCGGGCGGCGCGCCGGTACGACAGCCCGTCCAGGATGACCGCCCCAACGGCGTCCAGGCGGACCTCCAGCGACAGCGGTGGGGTGCCGCCCTGACCGGGTGGGCGTGGTGGCAGCAGGTGGGCGAGGCGATCGGCCAGCCAGGCCAGCACGTGTGCGGGCAGCGAGGAGCGCGGGCAGTATGACAAGGGGACCAGACCTCCAGGCAGGCTTGAGACACCTCGCCTATGGTCTGGTCCCCGTCAATGTCAGGACGCACAGGGCATCACGGACACCCTCATTGGTGGAGGCCGATCGAGGGGTTGATGTAGGCGTTGGTGGCCACATCCACCGGCCCAAGGCCCTGGCGGATCTGCTTACGCTGCCCCGCAAAGATCGGCTGGGTGATCGCGAGCAGCCGCGTCAGCCGGCCGGTGTCGAAGTTGCCCAGCGTGGTGTCGCCACCGTTGGCGACGATGCCGAGGGTGCGCATCTGCCGGACGGCGAACTCGGCGTTGCCCTTGGAGTAGACGAAGCCGCCCTTGTAGGCATCATCAAGCCCCACGATCAGCCCGATGGTCTGGTCGGGGTGGGTGATGAAGTCGATCTGGGCCTGTTGCAGGATCGGCACCAGCCGATGCATGCACGCGTCCAGGGCGTTGCGCTTGTCGCTTCTGATGGCGAGAACGTTGCCGTAGTTGGGGTAGCCGGTGTCGTAGACGAGCTGGTAGGCGATCGGCTTGCCCCACGCAGCGACCTCATGCTGGTAGGTGTAGGGCTCGTTGGTTGCGTAGCCTTGGACGGCGACGTTGCCGCGGGAGCCGACGAAGGTGTCGGGGGCGCCGTTGTAGGAGCCGTTGACCTGGCTGCGGCGCAGGATGCCCGAGCCGATCAGGTACTCCATGTAGGCGGAGCCGCGGAAGTAGAACACCGTGGTGTCGGTCTGGCCGATGTCGGCGATGGTGTGCCAGTCCGGATGCGCGTTGGGGTCCCAGCCGATGATCTGCGGGTCGATCTCCATCGGGGCGACCACCCCGATGACGGGCTGGGTCTTGGAGTACTGGATGATCTCGTCGGACTGCACCATCCCCAAGGTGATCGCTGGGTCCTGGTACATCAGCGCGGCCGAGGACTGGAAGCCGACCGCCGGGCCGCCCGCGCGGACCTCGATGCGCACTCCGGTGCTCTCGCCGTGGAGGGTGAGCGTGCCGGTGACACGCTTGTGGGCCGCGTCGATCTTGGCGTCGCGGCCGACGAGCTGGTAGGCGGCGCCGTGCTCGGACTGTGGCCACCAGTTGGTCTGGACTACTACCGGATCGGGACAGACTCCTTTGAGGCTGGCCTGGGGGCTGGCGGCCGGCTGTGCCGGCGTGGTGCCGCTGGTAGTGCTGGTGCAGGCGCCGAGGGTCAGTATTAGCGCCACCACGGTGGATAAGAGCCGGGGCCAGTGGCGGCGGCGAGGTGGCGATGTGGTCCAGGTGGTGGGGACGGTCACCGGTGCGCTCCTTGTGCTCCTTGGGTTCCTTGGTCAAGCGTGTGTGGGGTCATCTGGTGTGGGCATCGCCGCCAGTGCCAAGGCGTCGGCTCCGCTGGCTCCCTTGCTCCCCGAAGCCTGAAGGCGGGCGTGTTGGGTGAGCTTGGTGAGCAGCCATTCGTAGGCGCTGACCATGCCCACCAGGTCGAACTGGCTGGCCGCGTGGGCGCGAATTCGTCTGGGGTCGAGCTGGTCGGTCCTGTCGATCGCGGCAGCGAGAAGGATGGGGTCGTTGACGACCTGCCCGGACACGCCGTGGCTGACCAGCTCGGCACCGACGGTGTCGACCGTGGTCACCACCGGGGTTCCGTAGGCCATCGCCTCCACGATCTCCAGGCTGTAGGGCGCCTGTAGGTGCAGCGGCGCGACCAGGCAGGAGGCGCCGGCCAGCAGCTCCCACCGCTCCAGCAGCGACACCGACTCCAGCAGCTCGTCGTCATCGGCGAGCTGGGGGCGCAGCTCGACCTCGGTGTAGGCGATCGCCCTGGCACCCGGTTGGGTGCCGGCCAACACGATCGACCGCCCTGCCTTATGGGCAGCCTCCAGCGCCAGCCCGGCGCCGTGGCTTTGCAGCAGTGGTCCCAGGTACACGCACGGGCCTCGATGGCTTCGCTTGAGCGGGTGCTCTCCGACTGGGATGGCCGGATGGATCACCTCGACCCACGGGATGTCAGGGGCGTTGCGCCGCTGATGCTCGGAGACCGCCACCCAGCCGAGGTGCCCGGCAACCTGTGGCGCTGGCTCCCACACCCCGACCAGCGGCCGGTAGCTGGTCTGCACCGTCCGCGCATGCAGGCCCTGCCCCGCGGCTGGCAGCCAACCCGTACGGGTGTGGTCGCTGACCACATCAGCGTCACCGAGCTGCTCCAGAACCTTTCCGGCCTGCTCGGCATGCAGCCGTTCGACGATCTCCGCGCTGGCGCGCTGCCCGCTGGTCGGGTCGGTGTCGATCACCGGGTAGCCGCCGGTGGCCATCCCGCCAAGGCCGGCGCCGATCAGGGCGACTTGGTGGCCTCGCTCGGCGAGGCCCTCGGCAAGCCACCGGACCTGGTCAAGGCCGCCGAGGCTCGCCGGAGGGACCGCTGCCGTTGGCGGGGCGATCAGGGCGACCCGGAGTGTCTGTGCTTCCGCCCAGACCTCCAGCTCGCGTGATGATGCTGTTGCGGTTGTGCTCATAAGACTTGGGCTCCCGGTACGTGCGACAACCCTCCGGTCTCCCGAGGGTCCAACTCGGCGACGTCTGATGGATCGGGCAGGGGGCCCCGGCTGGCTGGGCCGGCGGCAAGGGAGCTGGTGTCCGCGTCGGGTGAGCGCGTGGAGCCGATTCCTCCTGGGGATAGCTCGGCCTTGCCGCCGGCCGCCTCGTCCGAGCGCCGCCATAGGCCGACGGTGGCCTCGGACATCTGCGCGGAGCGGACGGCGCTGGTGGGGGTTCCCCGGCGGCATGGGAGCTGGGCTCGAGACCATGCCGCCGAGGGGCGACCCCTGCGGGAAGGGGTTCCCCACGACCACGAGCCTGGCCGTGGCTTCCCGCGGTCGCCATCCGGGGGATGATGGCGACGCTCCTCGGCGTCGGGCATGACTTTCGCCGCGCCGGTAGGGCCTTCGGGACGGAGACCCGCTTTGCCAGTCAGGGGGTGTCTGGGCATCACCGTTCCGCTCTGTCAGCATTTGAGAGTCGGAAGGGTGTCTTCTGCGCCGATGACGTGGCTACGCACCTGGAGCCGTCTTGTTGACGTAGTCAAGAGCGGCGGCGCGACTTCTCGCCGTCTTCTTTGAGCTAATAGTGGTGACGGAGTAGAATGCGCAGGTACAGCGGAGTTACCCTCGTGACCCATTCGTCGAGCCGCGGGAGTAGCGATGTCTGGGAGGCCAACGCTGCTCAGGCTGCTCGTCAACCAGCGTCACTGGCAGAAATACGAGACCTTCGCCACGCAGTACGCACGGGCGGCAACCGAACTGGCGGTCAGAGATCAGGACCCGAAGCTGCGGCGCCTGTCGATCACCAAGCGCCAGTTCGAGCGGTGGCTTGCCGGCACCCTCAAGACAAGACCCTATCCGGACCATTGCCGGGTCCTCGAATACCTCTTCGGGCTCCCCATACAGGATCTCTTTTCACCGGCCCCACAGCGGTCCGGGCCAGCCCACGCCGGGTCCGATGGGTCTTCAGCGCTCATCAGAATCGGCGCGGAGCCTTCCGCGCCAGCGATCCCGATCGACGACGCCACCTCGTCCGAGCAGCGTGGTCATCCCGCCCTCAGCGCGCCGGGGGAAGGAGGTCAACGTGGTTCGACTGGACTGCGCGGCGAAGACATTGAGCGGGAACTCGTCATCGCGGCACGCGAGTCCAGTGAGCATGCTGAATATGTGGCCTCGCGCAGCGTTGATCCGACTGACATGGAGCAGCTCCACGACGATATCGTCCGGCTTGCCCGCAACTACGCCGGAGCATCGCCGTTGCTGCTGTATTTGGATGCGAAGCGTGCGCGGGATCGAGGCTTTGAACTGCTGGATCGAACCAAGCAGACAGCGCAGGAACAGGATCTCTATCTCCTCATCGGGCAGACCTGCGGGCTGCTCGCGAGCCTGACCTTCGACTTGGGCAGCCGCCAAGCCGCCATCGAACAGGCGCGCTCGGCCTGGATCTACGGCACCCACGTCGGCCACAACGGTCTGCGAGCTTGGGCACGGGGGATGCAGTCGCTCATTGCGTACTGGTCGGGTCGCCCACTGGAGGCGCTGGCATTTGCCCGGGACGGCCTGGAGTACGCACTGCCTGGGACCGCCATGGTGCGGCTGCGCTGCATCGAGGCCCGCGCCTGGTCACACCTTCGGGATACCGCCGAGACCGCCCGCGCGATCAGGGCGGCCCACGACGCGCGGGACCGCGCCAACGGTGCCGATGAACTGCACGACGGGATCGGTGGCGAGTTCAGCTTCGACCAGGCCCGGCAGGCGCGCTGCAATGGCAGTGCTTATCTGGAATTGGGTGACGCAAAGTCCGCCATCCGAGAAACGCGTCGAGCGATCGAACTGTTCGCCACCGCCCCACGCGATCGAGGATGGCTCAAGGTCGACGCCGAAGCCCATACCGATCTCTGCGGTGCCTACTTGCTAGAAAGCCAATTCGACGGTGCGCAGGCGGCGCTTGCCCCGGTCTTTGCCATCCCGCCGGAACATCGAATCGAGGGATTGACACGGCGGTTGGGGCGAGTGCGCCATCTGCTCGTGCGAAGCCGGTTTCGTACCTCCCGCGAGGCACGCGAGATCGGGGAGCAGATCGAGGACTTTACCGCGCACGCGGCAGGCCGGCTGCTTCCAAGCGGCCCATCGAGCCTCTTGCCCTCATAGCGACTTGCTGGAGCCATTCAGGACGCGGCCGACGATTTCCAAGCCGTCAGGAGCTGTGCTTCCTTGTCGGGCGTGATGCCGTGCTCGCCCTGCCGCGCGTGCACGACCGCTCCACCGCCCTCAACCAGCCAAGCCCAGGTGTCTTGAACGGTTTCGCTGAAGGGGCGACAGCGCAGGCCGGCAGCCCTGGCGCGGTTGGTGGCGACACGCCAGGTGCCCGGGTAAGTGCGCCACAGCGGGAGTTCCGTCCATTGCCGCACCCCGTGCTTCAAGAGGAACTCGTCATTGACCCATACCAGCTCCACGGGCGAGCCGGTCACGGCGAGGCAGTCGGACAACATTGAGCCGAAGGTGGCGTGCCCGATCGGTGCGGCCACGTTGAACGTGCCCGTCAGGCCACCTTCCAGCCCGGCCAACATGAAGCTGGCCATGTCGCGGACGTCGATCGGCTGGATCTGCCGGTCGGGACTGCCAGGCGCCAGGACGCGACCGCCGCGGGCGACTCGGCGGAGCCACCAGGGCAGCCGGCCCACGTACTCGTAGGGCCCGAGAATCACACCCGGCCGAAGCACCAGAGCTCGCCCGCCGAACGCCACGTGGACGGCCCGCTCGCAACCGGCCTTCTGGAAGCCATACTGCGTCGGATAGCCGCGAGGATCGTCGGCCCCGAAATCGGGGCCGGCATCCGAGGGGCATTCCAGAACCGCTGAATCCTCGCTCAGTGGCTCCACCGGCCAGCCCTCGTACACCGAGACTGTCGATACGAAGACGTACCGATTGGCGTGGTTGGCCAACATGCGGGCGCCCTCGCCGACGGCGCGAGGCACATAACCACTGGTATCGACCACCGCATCCCAGGTTCGCCCGCTGGCCAGGCGGGCAAGGCTGGCGCGATCCTGGCGGTCGCCGCGGACGATCTCTACCCCGGGCACGTCATCGCCGGACTGGCCTCTGTTGAAGGTGGTGACCTGATGACCCTCCCGAAGCGCCTCCTCGACGAGTACGCGGCCGAGGAACCAGGACCCACCCAGAACCAACAGTCTCATCGCACCAATCCTTGATCACCCACAGGACTGCCAGCAGCGTCACGGGAGCCGACGGGCGCTCGTCACGACTATCCCGGTAGTCAGCCGTTCCACGCCGACGCAGGTAGCAGCTCGCTAGGGTTTGCGTCCGACGGGCTATCGCGCGAGAGCATGCCATACCGGATCCAGCAAGGAGCTACGGGTGGATCTGGGGTTGGCAAGGCTCCAGCTCGGCGTTGATTGCTCTGCTTGCCCTCTATAGCGAAGTAGAGGTGTTAAGCCGTTAATAGCTTTACTGCCGGGTCGGGGAGGTGTACAACTCTGCCCGGTCATCCTCGGTCGAGGGTTCCGAGCGAGGTGGCGGTCTGGTCGTCGCCGGGCCAGTCGTCAGGCCAGCAGCCCGTTGGTCGTGGCATGCCGCGTCCCCCGCCTCAACGCGGCCATCCCGGCGAACCGCCGCCGTTCCCGCCTGCGTGAAGGGAGCGTGGTTGATGACGAGTACCGTCGTCCCCCAAACGGCCGCCCGCGTGCGCCGCATCGATCTCCGCGTGCTGCTCGGGCTGGCCCTGCTGCTGGCCGGGGTGCTGGGCACCCTGGCCATCGTGCAGCAAGCCGGGCAGCGAACCCCAGTGCTGGTGATGGCCCGCTCGGTGCAGGCCGGGCAGGTGATCGGCGCGGACGACGTTCGCGTGGCCGAGCTTGGCACCGCCCCCGGAGTCGCCACCCTTGGAGTGGGCGAGCGGGCTCGGGTGGTGGGCCGCCGGGCGGCGGTGCCGCTGGAGCAGGGGCAGGTCCTCAGCTCGGCCGTGGTGGCTGACGGGCCGGCGCTTGGGGCGGGTCAGGTGGCGATGAGCTTGGCCGTGGCGCCCGAGCATGCCGCCGCAGGGCAGTTGCGAGCGGGCGACCAGGTCGCGGTGGTGGCCAGCGGCAGCCAGGACCAGCCCAACGGCGGCGTGGGCTCGGGTGTGCTGCTGTCGCCCGTGCAGGTGTTGTCGGTGCTTCCCCAAGGCGACGAGGGCGGCGGCGAGCGCAAGTTGCTGGTGAGCCTGGCGGTGCGGCCTTCCCAAGCGGCGCTGCTGGCCAGGGCCGCCCAGGGCACCGTGGACCTGGTCCTGCTCCCGGCGGGTGGGTCGTGATGGTGGCGAGGCTGGTAGTGGTGACCGGCGGCAAGGCCGGCCCTGGTGCAACCACGCTGGCGGTGGGCCTGGCAGGTGCCTGGGCAGCCAGTGGACGGCGGGTACTGCTGGTGGACCTGGACCCGGCGGGTGGTGACGTGGCCGCGCACATCTCGGTGGGAGAGATCCGCGGCCGTGGTGTGGCTGCAGTGCTTGCCGCTGGTGGTGGGCGGGTGGAGCCCGGCGGGGTGGCGGCCGAGGCGGTCGAGGTCGCTGTGGGCCTGCGAGTGTTGATCGGGCTCCCTCGCCCGGACGCTGCCGGGCTGCTGCGTCCCGAGGTTGGCTCGGCGGTGGTCCAGGCGGCGCGCCAGGTGAGCGGGGTTGAGGTGGTGCTGGTGGATGGGGGCCGGCTGTTGCCGGGCTCGGTCGCGCAGGCGCTGCTGGGCCTGCCCGGGGCGGTGGGGGTGCTGGCGGCGCGGGCGGACGTGCCGGGCGCGCTGGCCGCCCAGCGTGCGTTGCTGGTCGCCGCCGAAGTCACCACCACGCCGCTGGCGCTGGTGGCGGTCGGGGTGCGACGGCGGATGTCTGGCGACGTGGCTGAGCTGGCGGCAGCGCTGGAGCATCCGGTCAGCGGGGTGGTCCCCGCTTGGCGGCGGCAGCTTGGCCGGGCCATCCAGACCGGCCAGCTCCCTACCGGAGGTCGGCTCGGCCGCGCCTACCAGACCCTGGCCGCCGCGCTGTGGCCACGGGAGGCATGGGAGTTGTCGCGTCGGGCGGATGGTGGCCGACACGGTCGCGGCTCGCGGCAACGCCGGGTTGGGCGTGGCAAGCGGGAGGCGGCCTCGGCATGACGGAGATGGCCCATTCCAACGGTCAGCATCCCGCCGCGGGGCAGCTCGCCGACCGGGTCCGCAGCCAGGCGGCCAGCGACCTTGCGCGGGTGCTCGGTCCTGGCCGGCTGTTCGCCCCGTCTGAGGATGACGAGGCCAGGGTGTGGGCGGCGATCAGCGAGCAGCTCGCCACCGTTCACCGCGACCACGTTGTCAGCGGCGGCCTCCCCCTGAGCGACGACCAGCGCGAGCAGGTTGCCCAGCAGGTCTACGACGCGCTGCTTGGCCTGGGGCCGCTGGAGCGGTACCTGGCCCAAGACGATCTCGAGGAACTTTTGGTGAACGGCCACACCGACGCCTTCGTCATCAGAGCGGGAGGCACGAAGGAGCGCATCCCCACTGGGTTCGCCTCCGAGGCGGAGCTGCGCGCCTTCGCCGCCCGCACCGTTGCGGCGGCTGGGCGGCGGCTGGATGAGGCGCATCCCCGCGCGGACGCGCGGCTGCCGGACGGCTCGCGGCTGCACGTGATCTGCCCGCCCCTGGCCCCGTACACCTGTCTGACGATCCGGCGCCACCGGCTGCTGGCCCACTCCATGCGCGACCTGCTCGCCCTCGGCACGCTCACCCCTGTGGTCGCCGCGTTCTTGCGGGCGGTGGTGCGGGCGGGGCTGAACCTGCTGATCTCGGGTGGGACCGGTGTGGGCAAGACCACCACTCTGAACGCGATCGCCTCGGAGATCCCCCGGCTGGACCGGGTGGTGACCATCGAGGAGACCAGGGAGCTGGCCCTGGACCGGCACCTGGAGGACTGCATCGCCTTGGAGGGCCGCTTTGCCAACGTGGAGGGGCTGGGCGAGATCCGCATCCGCGAGCTGGTCCGCGACGCGCTGCGCATGCGCCCGCAGCGGATCATCGTCGGGGAGGTCCGCGGCCCCGAAGCGCTGGACATGTTGAACGCGATGAACTCCGGCCATGAGGGCTCGATGGGCACCATCCACGCCAACGACGCCCGCCAGGCGCTGTCGAAGCTGCACACCTACACCAAGATGGCCGAGGAGGCGCTCTCCGATCAGGTGGTGACGGAGATGCTGGCCCAGACCATTGACCTGGTGTGCCAGCTCCGCCAGCTCCCCAATGGCCGCCGGGTGCTGACCGAGATCGTGGAGGTGGCCGGGGTCGAGGGTGGCCGGCTGCTGACCAACGAGCTGCTCCGCGGCGGCCCCGACGGCACCCCAGGCTTCACCGGGGTGCGGCCCAGGGCGATCGACCGGCTGGTCGGGGCCGGCTGGGAGCCCGCCGGGATGCTGGGAGGCCAACCATGACCATGGCGGCGCTGCTCGTTGCTTGCCTGACCGGCCTGGGCCTGGTCCTGCTGGTGGACGGGCTCACCCGCCCCGCCGGCCGCCCGCTCGGCATCCAGCCGGGCCGCCTGGCAGCGTTCCTGGCTGGAGCGGTGGGGGCCGTGCTTGGTGGGGTCGGGGTGTGGCTGCTGACCGGCTGGCCCGTGCTCACCCTCGCCGCCGGCGTCGGCGGGTGCCTGCTGCCTCGCGCCTGGTTCTCCCGTGGCGATGTGCGGGCGCAGGCGGCCCGCTCTGAGGCGGTCGCCGAGTTGGCCGCCAGCCTGCGGGATGCGGTCCGCGGCGGGCTGGGCGTCACCGAAGCGCTGGGTGGGCTTGCCGCCTGGGGGCCACCCGCGCTGCGCCGCCAGCTTTCCGAGCTTGCCGCCGAGGCCAGCGTGCTCGGCCTGCCGGAGGCGCTGGGCAACTTCGCGCGGCGGCTTGGCGATCCGCTGGCCGACCTGCTGGCCACTACACTCGCGCTCAACCATCGGCTCGGGGGCCGAAACCTCGCCGAGGTGCTGGACGATCTTGCCGCCGCGATCCGCGCGGAGGCCCAGACCCTGCGCGAGATGCGGGCTCGCCAAGCGCAGCAGCGGCTGTCGGCCCGCCTGGTCGCTGCGGCGCCGTTTGCGATCCTGCTGCTGATCCGCCAGACCAACCCCGACTACCTCACTCCCTTCCACACGGTCATCGGCCAAGGCGTGCTCGCCTTGGCGGTGCTGCTGGTGGTGGCCGGCTATGCGGCGATGGTGGCGCTGGCCCGCCCACCCGCTGGCACCCGCCTGCTGCCCTCCGAGTCCGGCACGACCGCCACCCCCACCTCGGGAGGTGCGCTGCGGTGATGTCGACCGTCGAGGTGGTGCTGTGGCCGATTGTGGGCGGCATCGGGCTGCTGCTGTTGTTGACCGCGCAGCCGATCGGCCGCCCCCGCCCGAGCCTGGCCGCAAGGCTGACCGCCCTGCGCCCCGACACCCCGCCGTTCGAGCCAGAGCAGACCGCATTCGCCAATCCGACGCTTGAGCGGCTCCTGGTCCCGCCCCTGCGGGCGGCCGGGTCGCTGGGGCTGCGCCTGGCCGAACTGCTCGGCATCCCCACCGATCGGCTGGTCCGCCGGTTGCGGCTGGCCGGTGAGCCCGGCGGCCCCGCACTCCATGTTGGGCAGAAGTTCTTCGGCGCCCTGGTCGGCCTGAGCCTACTGCCTGCCTTCAACCAGCTTCAGATCACCCCGTTTGGCCACTGGCCCGCCTGGCTGTGGCTCGTCGCGGGAGTTGCCGGCTTCCTGACCCCCGATGCCGACCTTGCCCGTAAGATCGCCAGGCGCCGCCGCGAGCTACTCCTGGGGCTTGGCGCGGCCAGCGAGTTCCTGGCCTTGGCGGTGTCGGCCGGGTGCGGGCTGGAGCAGGCGCTGGCCGAGGCCGCCCAGGCCGGCACCGGCCCCTTCTTCGCCGAGCTGTCCCGGCGGCTGTCGCTGGCCCGCCTTCAGAGCCAGCAGGGCGTGGACGCCATCAGCCAGATGGCCAGCGAGATCGACCTGCCCGAGCTGGCCGCCCTCGCGGGCGCCCTCCAGTCCGGCGCCCGCCAAGGCACCCCCGTGCTCCAAACCCTCCGCGCCCAGGCGCACGCGGCCAGGGAGCGGCGCCGCCTGGGCCTGCTGGAGGCCGGCGAGCGCGCCCAGGTCACCATGATCGTGCCGGTGGCCACGCTGATCTTCCCCGCCTTCTTCCTGGTGATCCTGTGGCCCGCAAGTGTCGCGCTGCTGCGCCTGTCCAATGGCTGAACCGCCCGTCCCATCGCCGACCGCACCGCCGCCTGAGGGAGGTCCCTATGCCACCGCTCACCCGATGGCCCCAGACGATCCACGCCCGCCTGCTCCGCACGGTCACCCGCGTCCAGCTCGCCCCACTCCACCGGCGGCAAGAGGGCGTCACGTCGGTGGAGTACATCCTTATCGTCGCCGTGGTCGCGCTGGTGGTGTTCGCCGCGATGAAGGGCTTCTTCGGCGCGGTCGCGAGCAAGTTCAACGAGCTGACCAACACCATCAGCAGCGGCTAACCATGCCTCCCGTGGCCTGGCTTGATCGTCTTCGCCGTACGGACGAACGCGGCGTGACCACCATCGAGTTCGTCCTGGTCGCCTGGCTGTTCATGCTGATGGTGCTCGGAGCGTTGCAGTTCGGCCTGTGGTGGAACGCCCAGCACGTGGTGCTAGGCGCCGCCCAGGACGCCGCCCGCCTGGCCGCCGTCGAAGACGGCACCCCCCGGGCCGGACGCGCCCGCGCGCTGGAGCTGCTCCAAGTCGGCCTGGGCCGCGACGCCGCCACCGCGACGGTCGACGTGCGCCGCGACCCCGAGCTGGCCCGCGCGACCGTCACCGCCCGCCTGCACCCGCTGCTGCCGATCGGTAGCGGCATCGAGCTTCGCGCTTCGGCTCGCTCCTTTGCGGAGCACTTCCGCCCATCGGGAGCTCAACCGCCGGCCAGTGGAGCAACCCCATGACCCCGGTTCGCGTGGCCGAGCACTCCCGGCAGCACGACGAGCCGCGCAGCGAGCGTGGCACGGCCACGGTGGAGCTGACCGTGGTCGCGCTGGGCCTGCTGGTGTTCGCGGCCGGGCTGATTGGCATCGGGCGGCTCACCGACACCCGCACCGCCCTGGCCGGCGTCGCCCGCGAGGCCGCCCGCGCCGCCGCCGACGCCCAAAGCGCCACCCAGGCCATCCGCCTCGGCCAGGACGCGGCGCGGCAAACCGCCAGCGGCTATGGCCTGGACTCCGCCCGCCTTCAGGTCATGATCGACCCCCAAGGGTTCGCCCGTGGCGGGACACTACTGGTCGTCGCCAGCTACCGGGTGCGGCTCGGCGACCTGCCCACGCTGCGGCTGCTGCCAGGCGAGGTGACACTGACCGCCCGGCAGCTTGAGCCGATCGACCCGTTCCGGAGCCGAACCGTCCCATGACCCACCTCGTGCAGCGCGCCCGAGCCGCCCTCCATGACGGTCATGGTGAGGACGGGCAGATCCTGGTGCTGACCCTCGTCATGGTGCTGGGACTGCTGGCGGTGCTCGGTCTGGTCGCCGACGGCGGGGTGGTGTTCGCCCGCCACCGCGAGCTGCAAGCCGTCGCGGACGCCGCCGCCCGCGCCGGCGCCGCCCAACTCGACGAGGCTGTCTACCGTTCCAGCAACGGCCGCATCGCCCAGCTCGACCCCGGCCACGCCCGCCAGGCCGCCCGAGCCTACCTGCAATCCTCCGGCGTTAGTGGTCAAGCCCTGGTGAGCGCGGACGCCGGCTCGGTGACGGTCGTGCTCGCCCAAGCCATGCGCCCGCCGATCTTCGGCGCGTTCCGCGGCGGCGATGTACAGCTTGCGGTGCGCTCACTCGCCCGACCGCGGACCGGCATCACCCAATCCCAAGCCCAAGGACCCTGACCTTTGATGCCCACGCTCCGACGCCTGCTCGCCCTTGCCACGGTTGCCGCCCTGGCGGCCGGATGCCAAGGCGGCACCACGCCCGGGCCGTCGAGCACCAGCGCTACGGCTGCGCCCACTACCACAGCGGTCCAGCCGACAACCGCGTCCACCGCAAGCGCTTCTTCTGAGCTGGTGGCGGCCTATCTGAGGTCCTGGGATGTGTACGCGGACGCGCTCCGCCGTCTCGACGCAAGCCGGCTGCCGACCGCCTTTGCGGGCAGTGCGCTCCGGGTCGCGCGGCAGGAGGTCGCCGACCACAAGGCCCAAGGACACCCCTCGCTGGTCCGCATCGACCATCACCCCAAGGTGCTGCTGCTCAACGCCACCGCTGGCCTGGTTCAGGACAACTACCAAAACCACAGCGTGCTGCTCGACCCCAAGACCGGCGCCCCCATCGAGAAAGACCCTAACGAGACCGTCCACCAGCGCCAGAGCCTCAAGCGCATCGACGGGGCCTGGAAGGTCGTCGAGGTCATCGAGGAGAAGCGACCATGAGACGATGGCTGCTCGTCGTCGGGCTCACAGCCGGGATGCTGCTGTGCTCGGCAGGGCCCGCCTTTGCCGACCGGCGCAAGCCCACCATCACCGTCGGCGAGGACCCCAACGGCGTAGCGATCCAGATCGACGCCACCCGGACCGATCCCGGCCATGCCTCGAACGGCCGTAGTGGCGGTAGTGGGACCCCGTGCAAGTACACGCTGGCCAGCATCGGCGAGCCGACCGCCGACCTGTTCAAGGACAAGCCGGCCGACGTGGGGCTGTTCAGCGTCACCTGCGGCAGCCACACTGACCTGCTCTTCCTACGGATCGGACCAGGCGGCCAGCCAGTCATCCCCGGCCCCACCATCGACCCCCGCCAGCTCGCGCTATCCGCCCGCGACCGGCTGCCCGTCCCTGCCGGCACGATCAGAGTCAATCCTGCCCGCGCGCTCACAGGCTTGCCGACCTGGTACTGGTTCGACGGCTACCGTGGCCAGCCCCTGACCAAGACCGTCAGCGCCCTCGGCGTGACCGTCCAGGTGCAGGCCACCCCCACGGCGTATCGGTGGGACTTCGGCGACGGGGCCACGATGACCAGCACCGACCTTGGCCGCCCGTTCCCGCAGCCCTCCACGATCACCCACACCTACCAGGCCGCCCGCGCCCAGGTGACGGTGCGGTCCATCTTCGACTTCGCCGTGCGCTGGCGGGTACCAGGCGGGCCGTGGACGCCGATGGCGCCGATCTCGCGCACCGCCAGCGCAACCTTCGAGGTTGCCGAGAGCCAAAGCGTCGTCGGCCAGTAACCCGGGGAGGAGGGACGAGCCGTGCTACGACGACTGGCCTCTGTGCTGGGGCTGACGGTAACCCTGGCTGGGCTGCCGGTGGTGCTGCGCGCGGCGGCCGGGCCGCCCAGCCTTGCCGGGCTGCCGACCTGGCAGTGGCTACGCGACGGGCTCCGCGACCAGTACCTGCCGGCCGACCCGATCCTGCACGCGCTCGGCCTGCTCGCCTGGTCGCTGTGGGGTTACGCGGTGATCGTGGCCGTCCTGCGGGTACTGGCGGTCCTGGCGGCGCGACGGCGGCTGGTCGGTGCGGCGACCCTGCTGGCCCTGTCCAACCTGGTCACCCTCGCGTCGGTCCGCGGGCTGCTGGACGCCTCCATCGGGGTCAGCCTGTTGGCCGCCAGCACCCGCGCCATCCCCACCAACACCACCGAGGCAGCGGCCCCCGTGGCGGTGGTCCGCACCATCCAGCCGCAGGCGGCGCAAGACAGGGCCGGGTGGGATCGTGCCCGGCCGCTGCTGCATGACACCCGTCCCCGTACCGCCAGCCGCGAGCCCGCCCTCGCTCATCCTGACCCGCCCGCGCTGGGTCATGCGGCGTTGAGCGAGCCGGCCCGAACCGACCTGGCCGCGCCCGCGCGCCGGCCTGCCGCGACGGCCACCCGCGCCTACACCGTGCAGGATGGCGACTCGCTGTGGCGCATCGCCGAGCGTGAGCTTGGCGAGGGGTTGCGGTGGAAGGAGATCTGGGCGCTCAACCAGGGCCGCGACATGGGCGGCGGACGCAGCTTCCGCCATTCGGGGCTGATCCTGCCTGGCTGGGTGCTGCACCTGCCAGCCGGCGAGCAGCCCGCCCCGGCCCCGCCGCCATCCCCGCCGCCAAGCCCCGAGCACGCCACGACCAGCACCACGCCGGCCCCGGCCGTGCCGACCACCACGCCGCCGAGCAGCACCCCGCCGACCAGCTCGACGGTGCCCACGCCCAGCACGACCACTGGCACGCACGGCCCACCGACCTCCGCCCCAACCGGGGACGGCCGCGGGCACGACGTGCTGGAGCTGCCGTCCGGCGCGGTCGTGGGCGTCAGCCTGGCTGGCGGGATCGCGCTGGCGTTGGCGCTGGCCAGGGCGCGCAGCCGCGCCCGCCGCCGCCTCGGCCAGCCCCTCCACCAGGCGCCAGGCGCGATCGAGCCCCAGAAGACCACCCAGCGGCTGGACCGCTTCGCGCACCAGCGCACCAGCGCGCTGGCCGGCCTCGCCGACGAAGACGAGCCCGACGACCAAGACGAGGCGCCGACCGGGCCGCCCCGGTTGGCGCCCCATGGGCCGATCCGGCTGGCGACCTGGGGAACCCGCTACCCGGCCAGAGTGGCGGTCGCCGAACGCGACGGCGAGGAGGTTCCGGTCGACCTGGTCGGCCACGGCGTGATCGCCATCACCGGCGGGCACGCCGCCGACGCCGCCCGCGCTGCCATCGTCGCGCTGCTTGGCGCCGGCAACCCCTACCACCTTGAGGTGCTGGTCGCCGGCGACGGGCTGCTTGGCAAACTGGCGGCGTTCCCGGGGCTGCACCGAGCCGCCACCCTCGCCGAGGCACTCGACCACGTCGAGGGGGAGCTGGTGTATCGCGCCCGCGTCCTGGACGACGAGGACACCCCCGACTTCGCCACCCACCGCGAGCGCAACGCCGACGAGCAGCCGTCCGCGCTGGTGCTGGTTACCGACGAGCCGCCCGGTGAGCAGGCCGGACGGCTGGCCGCGGTCCACCAGCAGGGGCCGCGCCACGGGATCGGAGTCCTACTGGTCGGCTCCGGCCCCGAGCCGGACCCGCAGCATGCCGGCCTGGAGGGGGTGGCGCGGGTGCGGCTGGACGAGCACGGCCGCGTGCAGACGGCCAGCCCCGCCACGCTCAGCGACCCCCAGCTTGTCGGCGCCCGGGCGCTGCGGCTGAGCCAGGCGGAGACCGCCGAGCTGCTCGCCGTGCTGGCTGCCTCCCGCACCGAACCCACCGACCTCACCGAGCAGCCATCTCCACAGGCGAAAGCCACCCCGCCCAGCGTCGAGGCGCCCGCGCCGCCGACCCCGCTGCCCGAGCCCGCCCTCCACATCGAGCCCTCCTCGCCGGCTGGCCCCCCGGCGCCGGTCCAGGTGCGGCTGCTGGGCGCGTTCACCATCACCACCACCGCGCAGGGCGAGATCCGCACCGGGCTG
>WNGA01003563.1_pt1 | contig 32101 bp, 42 predicted proteins | sample 5400061 | NCBI WGS metagenome assembly WNGA01 (sample SAMN13153366, study PRJNA577476) | soil metagenome | isolation source: 100 cm soil or saprolite under grassland replicate 2 | place: USA:California | collected 2016-06-15 | reverse complement strand
ACCACACCAACGGCCGCACCAATTTCTGCAGCACAGTGCTAACTCGCGACAAGCTCCTTCGCATAGCGGGGCCGCGGGCGAACGCTGTCCGCGCCACGCGCATGCAATCGCACGCCGACGTCTGACTGCCAGTCAAAGCCGTGCGGCTCGCTCCAACCGGACCGACGCGTGACAATTCGCACGCTGATAATCGCCGGCGAACCCACTCCCGACCAACCGCTGCCAGCCGCCGCCACGGCGATCGCAAACGGTCGCCCGGTGCGAGGTATCTGGCAGAACGGACTCGGCGGACTCACGTTCGAGGCCGACAATGTTGGGTCGTGGATGGTACGAGCCCGGTGCCAGGTGACAACGCCGTAGCGGAACGCTGGAAGGCACAGCCGGAGCGTGCCGTGCGAGCCATTGGACGCGGACTGCGCGAGTTGCACGACGCCTTACCCGTTGACGATTGCCCGTTCTCGTGGTCGCCCGAGGAGCGCCATGCCGAGGTGAAGCGTCGAGCAGCGGCTGGCGAGTTGGTTCCGCTTCGCTGGCACCCGGACCATCGCGGCCTGTCGCTCCAGCAGGCACTCGACGCACTCGCCACCGCTCCGCTCATCGACAAACTGGTGGTGTGTCACGGCGACGCCTGCGCGCCGAACACGCTGCTGGCTGAGGATGGCCGCCTGGCCGGCCATGTCGACCTGGGAGCATTAGGCGTAGCGGATCGCTGGGCAGACCTGGCGGTGGCGTCGTGGAGCACGAGCTGGAACTACGGTCCAGGCTGGAGCGACGAGCTGCTCGAGGCGTACGGCGTCGCGCCAGATCCGACTCGGCTGGCGTACTACCGATTGCTGTGGGACCTTGGGCCGTGACTGCTACATGGCCACGAGCTTGGCCGCGGCACGCCGGTGGTCAATCGAGGCGCTTTTCGTAGCACAGGCTGACTGGATCGTCGGTGTAGTCACCAAAGGGTGGAATGCGCTCGAAACCGGCCTGCTCGTACAGGCGGATGGCGGCGTGCTGATGGATGCCCGTCTCCAGTCGGAGTGTCCGCACACCCTGGCGCATGGCGTAATCGGTCAGGTGATCGAGCAGCAGCCGAGCGAGGCCCAACCCGCGAAACCGCGGTCGCACGTACATCCGTTTGATCTCGCCGTACTCGGTCCCAAACATGGAGATGCCACCGCAGCCAGCGGGCGCGCCGTTCTCGCGGATGACGAAGAACGCAACCGAGTCGGCGATCAACCGTTGCACGCTGAACCCATGCCGGCTCTCGCTTGGATACAGCGGTTCCAGGTGCGCGTCGAGCTCCGCAATCAGGGCACTCGCGTCTGGACTTGCGGGATGTTCCGCTTCGATCACCGCAGCCAAAGTTCGGTCCTCAGCCGCGCGGAGCGCGACCGGCCGCGAAGCCGAGCCAGCTGAAGCCGGTTTCGCCGTCGCGGACGTCCTCGAAACCGGCCGCGGTAATCAATTTCGGCAGGTCGTGAACATCGTGCTCCATATGGCCGTGGATCAGCGATGTCAACGCCAGGCGAGCCAGCCCCCCACTGGGCTGCTGGAGGTCCACGATGAGCAGCCGTCCGCCTGGCTTGAGCACGCGCCGCACCTCGGCGAGGCCGCGCGACTTCAGATCGCCGGGCAGGTGGTGCATCATCAGGCTGCTGAGCACGACATCGACGCTGGCGTCGCCGAGCGGCAGCGCTTCAATCGCGGCCACGCGATAGTCGACGTCGAGGTGCGCGCGGGCGGCCTTGCGTCGCGCGACGGCGATCATCTCGGCTGACGGATCGATGCCGTACACGCGGCCAGTCGGACCGACCCGGAGTCGAGCGCGTTGCGCCAGCTCACCCGTGCCGCAGCCGACTTCGAGGACCGACTCGCCGAGCTGCAGCGCGGCCAGGTCGGCGGTGCGCTCACGTATCGCGGGTGCGCGGCCGAGCGTGAGCAGCATGACTGCCGCGTCGTAGAAACGAGCCCAGCGGAGCACGCTTCCCGACGTGTCGGCACTTGGCTCAGCAACATGGCGGTGCAAAGTCTGCATGAACGATGCGACGAACGGGCGCGGCTGGTTGTTGCGGTCCAAGGCGTGTGCATGCTGAATGGTGCGGCCGCGGGTGTCCTCGAAATGTCACATGGGGCGGATTGGCCTTCCTATCGCGAGCGTGCTGTCGCTCGCCGCGCTGCTGCTGATCAGGCCCGGCTCGGTCGCCGCCGTCTCCCCATTCATCGTCTACCGATGCGGTGATGGCTCAGCCAACCTGTGTCGCATCAACCCAGACGGCAGCGGTCAAACTGCCCTGACCAGTGATGGCCGGCCGGGCAGCTCCGCCTATGGCTCTCCGTCGCTGGCGCGCGACGGCAGTCGACTCGCGTTCAGCACACCGCCCCGCAAGCAGATGCTCTGCCTGCTGAAAGCCGATAACACTGACTGCGAGCGCGTCGTCGCGCGCGACGATAGACGCGACCTGACCGACCCAGCAGTATCGCCGGACGGCAAACTCCTCGCTGTCGCTGGCTGCGCTGAGCCGAAGCGTGTGCGCGGCGGATTGTCCGTGTACGACATGGGGAGTGCAGCCAAACTGCGCGACCTGACCGGTGGCACGAGCGACACCGCGCCAGCCTGGTCGCCAGACGGCTCGATGCTGGTCTTTACGCGGGCCAATGACTTGTTTGTTGTGCCCGCGGACGGTGGGCCGGGCGCCGATTGCGCGCTGGTGCGGGATGGTCGGGACGCGACGTGGGGCGGGAGCGCCGAAGTGGTGCTGGCAACGCCCACGCCGGTCGCGGAGCCGGTCGCGGAGCCAATCGTGGCGCCGCCTGCGCCGCCGGCGCCATCCGACGCGGACGCGGTCGCACTCGCCGTGCAGACCGCTGCCGAGCAGCTTCAAGTGCCCGCCGAGCCAGTGACCGTGCAACGTGTCGAGCCGACGGACTGGCCTGAGCTTCCCTCGGCTGCCCGCAACCCGAAAGCACCTACGCGCAGGTCGTCACGCCCGGCTACGTGGTCGTGGTGACGCCCGATGCTGGCGCCACGGAGATCCAGATCCACACCGATCGCGGCCAGAATGCTGTGATCTGCTAGCGCGGCCGGTGACTTTCAGCACTTGCTGGTGCTCGCATCTGACGGTATGGACGTGTACACCCTCAACGTTGCGAATGGCCTGTACGAGCAATATGACGACGTCCCACACGATTTGATCGAAACGTTCGTCACATTCGATGACTTGATGAACCAGATTCTGGCTCGCAGTCAACCCGCGCCTCCAACCGCCGGTTGACGCACGAGTCACGTCTTGCCACCGTGGCGGCGTCTTCAGCTCGCGAGCGTTATGGCAACCGGGTGCGGATGTCGAACTGCGCTGCGAGCCGCGCCAGGTCCTGCTGATCCTTCGGTCGGGGAGGGTAGCCGGCGTGAAAGCGTGCTTGCTGCTCGACACTCAAACACGGCACCAGCTTGCCTGCGATCGTCCCGCGCGCGAATGCGTCAACAGGATAGTGGAATGAGCTCCCATGCAGGCCCGCCTGTACGCCAGACCCGTGGGCGTCGAACACAACCGGGTGCAGATCGACCTCGTGGCCGTCGTCATCCGCCATCGCAAGTCGCGTTGGTCGATGGTCGAGCACGATGCGATAGCCGAGTCGCGCAAGCGTTTCGATCGCGATAGGCTCGCAGTCGGCTCGGACCATAAGGTCGAGATCGGCATGCTCGCGCGTCTGCTCGCCGATCAACGCATCGATGCCCCAGCCGCCGCACACCCAGACCGGTGCGTTTTGCTCGCCGAGTACGGCAAGGACGGTGAGCACGTCGAGCGCCTTCATGGACGCGTGCAGCGGTCGCGTGCGAGCGTACAGGTAAACATCGCGCGGCTCATCGCTCACGTTCGGGTGCATGGCGTAGCGTCGCAGGACTCCTTCGCGCACCATGCCGGCCTTTTCGAGCACGCGTGCCGAGGCGGAGTTGTCAACGTCGCAGATGCCCCATACGCGAGACACGGACAACTCGTCGAACGCCAGGTGAACGAGCGTCTGGACTGCCTCGGTCATGTACCCCCGGCCCCACACCGCCCGGCCGAGGAGGTAGCCCACTTCTGCTCGATAGCCGTCGAGCCGCAGCTCGATGAGGCCGATGGGTACATCCTCTTCGTACTGCGTGATCACCCACACACCCCGACCGGCACCCCGACCGGCACCCCGCCAGGCGTCCATGCAGCGGTTGATGAACTCGCTCGTCTCGTCAAGTGCGCAATGTGGCTTCCAGCTCAGGTAGCGGGCGACCGCCTCGTCGCGCGTCCAACCTTCGAACATGGACTGGGCGTCCATGGGATGAGGAGGACGAAGGCGCAAGCGCGGTGTGTCGAGATGCTCCGGCAGCATGGGCGAGTGGAGTCAGTATGCAGCGAGCTAGAGCGATCCATTCATCAGCTCGATGAACCCAGCGACCACGGTCACCGCCTCCGAAGTGACGAGGCCGCCTGCACCGTCAGTGGTGGGTTGGAGCGATGCCATTCTGGCAACCAGGTCCCGCAGATAGGCCATCTGCTCTGCAGGATCAAAGGGCGGGAGCGTTTCACTGGCACCAGGGCTCGCAATCGCGCCCCACGCCGGCTCCGGCGCTCCTCGCAGGAGCCCCTCCACCGCGTCCCGCGCCCTGTCCATCATCCGCATCAGGTCGAAAGCGGCGGCGCGTTGGCCTCGGGCGATCTTCTTGGCCGCGATGAACGCCATCGCCCAGAAAAAGGTCGTTCGCAGCGACACGCGCGCGGCGACCTCCTCACGCGTCGGAAAGATCCAGGCGGGCGCCCTCGGCAGCGCCACCCGATCGAACAGCAACCGCGCGGACGTCGGGATGTTGGCCGAGCCGCTGGGCTGCCAGAACCAGTCGATCTCCTGAGGCGCAACGCTGCCTCGATACAGGACGAGGACGAACGCGCCGCCCGGTGGTGCGTTCTGCGGCGCCTCCTGGATGAGGATCGGCTCGCCAAACTGCGCCACGAATGCGCGTCGCTGTGTGTTCAGGTCAGCGCAGTGCTCGTCCACCACCGCCAGTGCGAGGTCAATGTCGCTCAGGGCATCGGCGTCACCGCGCCCGAGCGAACCGCCCAGCCAGGCTGCAGCAATTCGGGCATCAGAACGAAGACCACGCTCGACGTGTTGTAGGAGCGCAGCGCGTTCCGCTTCCAGATTCGTGAGAAATGTGCCCCGGCCGTTCACTGTCCAGCCATGGTGCCCCCGATTCGGGCAGGCCCGCCAGACGCGCCGATGGACTGGTGCGGTCTCGAGGTCCGATTGAGGCGTCGACAGCAGCGTCGAATGCCGGTGCATCATAGGTAAGCAATGGGTGCGTCTTTCACCAACGTTCAGGTGCACACGGGATCTCTCGGGCCCGAGCAGGCGCGCGCGGCGGTCATCGCGGCGCTGCGCGCGTGGGCCGCGGGGCAGGGGCTGCACGAGCTGTCGGACGACGACCGGCTGCTCGAGCGCGACGTGCACCGAACCATCGTCGTCGGCCCGATCACCGATGGGCTATGGATCGCCGTCTTCGACGAGAACACCGAGGACCAGCGGCACGAAGACCTGATCGACTTGACGCGGCGGATGTCGCGGATCGCCGGCGCAGCCGTGGGTGTCCTGGATCAGCACAGCGACATGCTCGGGCTGTGGCTGGCGCAGGACGGCGAGCTCGTCGACGAATTTCGGAGTCAGCAGGTGCCAGGCGACGCCGATCGATGGCGCGACGTGCTGATCAATGGCGCGACGAGCCAGCAACTGCGGAAGGTGCTCGACACGAATGTCGCCTTCGCCGAGGACCTGCTGCCGGACCTTGCGCCACTCTTTGGGTGGGATGGGCTGTGCACGGCCGGCTACCACTATCTCGAACCAGGCCTGGAGCGGCACGATCCCGCCGCGTTCACCATCCTGGACCTGCGCTACGCTTCCGATCCGCTGGCCGATCGGCGCGGCAGCGGCCTGCCGGTCCTCGTCCCGTCGACGAGTTTCCCACTGGTGCGCGTGGCGGTCGGCGGGGAGATCGGCGCGTTCATCGTGATGTTCCAGAGCACGGGTGGCGCGAGCGAGGGACTGGGCGTGGTCATCTGGGGCCCGGGGTTGGACCTGCTCGACCTCGAGGGCGTACGCCTGGCGTCGAAACCCGGCGAAGACCCACAAGAGTTCGAGCTGCTGCATTCGGTGGCCACAGAGGACTCGACGCCACTGCGGTATGTCGAGATTCCGGATTTTCCGATTCCGCGCGGCATCAGCGACACCACGTACGACCCGGCGCTCGGGCTATCGTACCGACGCACGCTCGAGGCGCAGTACGCGGCGTGCATTAGCGTGAGCCTGGTGGGGCGCGGAGCGCAGACAGGGACGGGGCCGCTGTACATCGGGGTGACGCCTTCGGCGAATCGCGGGGATGGACAGACCTCGTTTACGGCCCAGGTCTCCGTCTCATGAAGAATGTTTGTCATGCTTGTCCCCGACTGGCCGGACGGTCCTCACGCCCCACACGAGCAGGTAGAGGACCATCCAGATCTCCGCGATTGCGCACGGGATGACGATGAAGCCGTGAAACTGCTGACTGACGGACGGGAGGAGGAAGGCCGCGAGGAGATCTATCAGGTAGCAGGCGCCCCCGACGATGAGCACGCCAGCCAGCGCTTTCGGGAACATCGCTGACTTGTACGCCAGATACCCCAGTGGCACCAGCCACAGGCCAAAGAAGATCTGAGCCACGAGCAGCCCATAGTGCTGCATGTCGAGCAGGAGAAGCACCACAGCATTCGAACCCGCGGTGCCGAGGGCAGCCATGTCGATCTCACCAGTTGCCACCCGCAAGCCAGCAAACTCGAAGACCGCGTTCAGGCTCGAGATGCCGGCAGCGAGAGCGACGAGGACGACCATCGCCCTGGCCACACTCCGGTGCGCATGCTGCAGCAGCACGTACAGGGTCAGCGCCAGGAAGACAAAGAACGTCTGATCGAGCAGGTCGGAGACGACACCCAGTCGGACAAGTCCGGCGTTGGCGACAACGGCCGCGGCCGTAGCCGCCGCGTCGCCGGCGACGTACACCTTGGGTTCCACAAAGCCTTCGGCAAAGCCGCCAGTGATGCCAACCAGGAGGTACAGGACGCCGGCGATTCTCGCGAGCCGCTTGGGTGACGTCACCGTGCTGGTGCCGGTGCCCGCGCGGGTCTCATGGTTCGTTGCTGGGCCTGGTACGGCGCTATCCGAGACAGCGCGAACGGCGGTTGTCATGCGAGGGAGCCCCCTTCAGAGGTCTTCAGCAGGTAACGGTGCTCAACCCGCCTGCAATCCAGTGATCCAATTCTCGGATACCGCGCCGGACTTCTGTAATGCGCCCGTGCAACCGCGGGAGGGACAGTACCAGCCGTAGGCAGCCCGTAGCGAGCGCAATGACACCACGCCCGGCTGCACCCAACTGCTCCATGCCCCAGACGAATCGCCCCACCCAGCGTCGATCACGACAGTCGGGCTGCGCGCAGTTCCTGTTGCTTGCGCCAGCCGTACGGCGTAAGGCCTTGTGGCTTGTACACGTTCAGAACGGTCACGACGAGCAGAACCACCAGGCCGCCAACTGCGTGACCCAGATCACCACCCAGCTGGGCTAACTGCGCACCGTCTGACTCGCGAGCGATCCGCGCCGTCGCGCTTACGCTCGGCATGTGCAACAGCAATACGGCGGTCGCCAGGATGGTCAGCCCGAGCGAGATCAACACCCAGTAGTGCCGCACAAGCCCCCACGGGGTGCCAAGTGAAACGACAACGCCAGTGACCAGGGAAGCCACTGCTAACGGGACGATCACGACCCAGCCCACAAGCTCCATAGCAGTCCACGCGCTTCGCACCACCTCTGCGTCCGCGGTCCTCGTGGCCGAGATTCCAAGCGCAACGTACGCCATGACCGCGCCAAGCCATCCGAGTGAAGCCGTCAAATGGACCGCGAGTACGAGCTTGCGCAGGCCAGTGGCCATCAACAAGCGCTCTAGGGCTCGACGGCGGTTGCAGCAATCGGGCTCATGCCGCCCGCGGAGGGTATGTGCCGCAGCGGGCCGTGCTCGCCCCCGGCCACGACCATGACCAACACCAGTAGCAAGACCAGCACGACGGCGACGATCGCGCCGACCTTCACCCATCGGGGTGTCCCCGGATAGACCGCCCCTGGCCCCCGGGCTGGCTGAGAAGCACGTTCCTCGGCGGTGCTGGCAGATGACGGTACGTCACTCACGGCGGCTACTCCCGGGTACTATGTTTATCGAGACACGTTGTCCACATACAATATAGCGTGTCTCAACCATGGCCGTCTCATATCCTGGCGTGATTCCGAAGCTCTGGCACCAGACCATCCAGGCGCACCGCCGCGAAGTTCGTGATGCGATCCTCGATACGGCCGCGTCTCTGGTCGCAAAGCATGGGCTGCGGGCGGTGACCATGTCACAGATCGCGGAGGTGACAGGCATCGGCCGCGCCACGCTCTACAAGTACTTCGCGGGCGTTGAGCCAATCCTGATCGCCTGGCATGAACGGCATGTCGCCGAGCACCTCGAGCAGCTAACCAGGCTCCGCGATCAGCCGGGCGAACCAGGTGCTCGACTCGAAGCCGTCCTGCACGCCTATGCGCTGATCTCGTTTGAGCGGCACCAGCACGGTCGGGAGCTCGCTGCACTGGTCCATCAGGGCGAGCACGTCGCTGCGCCAGAGCAGCACCTGATCGAGATCCTTCAAGGTCTGTTGACCGAGGCTCGTGATGCTGGACATGTCCGAGCCGACGTGCCTCCACACGACCTGGCCATACTGTGCCTGCGCGCTCTGGAAGCAGCGGGCTCCATGTCGTCAAAAGCCGCGGTTCAACGACTGGTGAGGGTCGTGCTGGACGGCGTTCAGGAACTGTCGAGCGAGGCCCGCTGAGGATCGGATCCCGATGTGCTCGTGCTCGATGAATTGGCTGCGTTCATCCAGAGCGTGCCACCGCCTTTCAGTCCGACTGACACGCTGCCCGGTCACGGTATGGGCCAAGATGTTGATGTCGGTGCAGTCGATCGCGACACTCATCACCGTGTCTCTGGTGGCCGCGCCTGCGGTGAATATTCTCTAAGAATTTTCCTCTAAGAATTTTCACGCGGACGCTCTCGCCGGGCCTAGCCGTAGGTCGGGTGCTGCGGCCACCCCGCGGGTGAGTCCTCCCAGTCCTCCTGGCGACCGTACACGGCGAGGTCCTGGATGTTGTTGACGAACAGCAGCCGGTCAACACCTCGACTCGTGGTTGTGTAGGTCCGGTAGACGTCGTCGCCGTCGCGCAAGAAGGCGTTGAGCAGAAACCCGCCGCCCGCACCGCAGTCGTCGGAGAACGACGTGCCGCGCGACGAGTAGAACGGCAATGTCCAGCCGTGCTCGGCCTTCACACGGTCGATCTGCTCGATCGGCATGTTCGACACCGTTGCCCAGGCGATGCCGCGGTCGGCGAGCACGTCCAGGGCGGTGACATTGTTCGTGAGGTGGGTGCAGCCGGGGCACACCGCGTCCGGGCCGAGGTCCATGAACTGGTACACCATCAACTGGTTGTTGTCGCCGAACAGGTCACGGAGCGTCACGTGGCCGGATGTCGCGGTGAACGTGTACGCATCGAACGCGACCATCGGCAATCGCCGACGTCGCGCTGCGAGTGCGTCCTGGGCGTGCGTCGCCTCCTTCTCCGCGATCAGTAACTCCTCGCGAGCCTGCCTCCATTCGTCGGCGGATACGACTTGTGGAATTGCCATGCCGTCGAGTCTGGCACGGAGGAAAACACTGCTGCAACACCTTGAGACCAGTGAACCAAGGTGAGTCGCGCCGTCGTACCGAAAGCTGAACTCGACTGGCGCACGTCCAGCGGCAGGCCGCGGCCACGCTCGAGGAACAAGTCGCGCCTGGTCGCCCGTGCGTCGAACGTGTCAGGCCTGTGATTGGATTGTCACGGCCGCTGGGAGGCATCCTGTTGCCACGAGAGGAACATATGCCGAAAGTCATTATCGACATGACCATGTCCCTCGACGGGTACGTCGCGGGCCCGGACGATGGACCCGCCGATCCACTCGGCAAGCATGGCGGGATGGCCATCTTCAACTGGTACTTCTCCGGTTCGACCGAATACCGCGATCCGCTGTTCAAACCGGAGCCCGGTGAAAACCTCGCCGAAGTGCAGCGCATGTTCGACGAGTCTGGCGCATTCATCTTCGGGCGACGGACGTACGACATCACACATGGGTGGAACGGTCGGCATCCGGTGAACGATGCACCTGTCTTCATCCTCACGCACAGTCCTCCGCCCGCCGACGCTGTTCCCAGTGGACCTTCGACGATCACGTTTGTGACCGACGGCATCGAGAGCGCAGTCCGTCAGGCGAAAGCTGTTGCAGGCGCCAGGCACGTCAAGCTTGGCGGAGCCTCACCAGGCAAGCAGGCTTTACGGGCAGGACTCGTCGACGAGATCCTCGTCCATATCGCACCGTATCTGCTGGGTGGTGGGGTGCGATTGTTCGACACGCTGAAAGATGGCGTCCGACTCGAAAAGCTGAGCGCGAGCGACGGGCCGCACGCAACACACATTCGCTATCGCGTGGTTCGGTAAGCGCGGCGGGCTAGCGGGCGGCCCCGGCGGCGTGTAGTGCGGAGCCAGCCATCGGAGTGGTGTCGAGGTATCTGACTTCGTAGACCCGCTCAGTGAATTTCCAGCCGTCCGGGGTGCGCTGATAGCGGTCGTGGCCCGATCGCTCAGCGCCTTACGCGGGTTCACGGGCGCGGCCACGAACGCGTGCCGGGCATCTGGTCAGCCCTCAGTGGTCTATCCGTTGAGGGCTACGAGATTCACGTTCGCCGGACATCCACCCTTTCGCCTGGATTGCCGCCGCTCTTCGATCTCGGGGCACGCCATGATGGATGTGTGAGCGACGACGGCATCGTGGCTGGCACCTATCTCCACGGGATCCTCGAACAACCCGACGTTCGGCTGGCCGTGCTGCAGGCACTCGCGTTCACTCGCGACTTTTCGTGGGCGCCAACGCAGCCGTCCGAGGTTGATCCCTACGATCGCCTGGCCACCGTTCTTGGCGATGTCCTTCAACTGAAGCAGACGTGCGTGGCACCATTTCTCGCCGCCGACGGCATGAGCATTCACCCTACAGTCCACTCCAGGGTTTAGCATCGCAAGTGCTCGTATGAGCCATTAGAGGGAAACAGGCCTGCCCGACTTCTACTTTGTCGGTCCGATCATGGCGGCGGATTGGGGGGATGATGGACCGCCCCTGAGCCGGACGCTCGTCCAACGCGTCTTCTCGTATTTCGTACCGTACTGGCGGCGCGCGTTGATCGTACTCACGTGCATCGGTGTCTCAGCCCAGCAGGCCTCCAATCGTGAGCCAGTAATAGATGACGTACGCACCTGACATGAGGAGCAGGACCACACCGGCTGGCTCGAGATATCGGCCAATGTTGCGAACCAGCGTGAGCGAGCTTCCGAACAGCGCCACGGCGATCGCCACCTGCGACACTCAACCACGGCAAAGCAGCGATGATGAGGCCACCCGCGGTAGTCAACAGCAGCCCGGCCACGCCGAAGAGCGCGACGAAGCTCGCCGTTACCGACATGCCTATCGTGATGGCCCGCGTGAGCTGCCACGCGGCCCTACGGCGGGCTCCCGCTTCCGCACGTCTGAGATACAGAGCCAGGTACGCAGGCTAAGAGCCCGAAGCCGCATGGGTTCAGCGTGGCCGCCATGCCCGCTGCGAACGCGTACCCAATCGGTAGCACGGCGCCAGCGCGTTGCAGCAGGTCGTTCGAAGCAGTCGAAAAGTCAGGACTCCGAGTGCAAGCTGGGCGTTTGACGCGGTCACGATTGCCAGGCCGACCGAGGCAACCAGTACGACGAGCGCGGGTAGCGATCTCACAATCCGGCGGCGTGTGAGCGGCTGGTTCGCGGCCAAGGCGTCCATGACTCGAGCGCTCAGAGTATGTCTACGCCTGCGGCGCCCGCCTTCGCCGTAGTCCTGTCGTCGACAGCGACCACCTACGTGGCCGGTGCTTGCAGAGGACCTGGGCGGCGAACCGATATCAAGCAGTACCTCGCAGACGCGCCGGGCCGGATAGATGCGTGATCCCAGCGGTCAACTGGGTAGACGCTTTGGCAGCGCGCCCAGCTGCTGCATCAGACTCAGCAGGTCCTCGGCGATCCACTCCTCGCACATCTTTCCATCGGCTATGCGCCATGCGTACATCCCCGCCACGGCTACTCGTCGGTTCGTCGCGGATACCCCCAGAAATAGCTCGCGCTGGGTGCCTGACCAGGTGAGGCGAGCAACAACGATATCCTTCTCGGCGACCAGATCCTCGAGCGTCACGTGGAGATCGGGGAACGCGGCGAGGTAGGTCGTCAACCGCTGTTTCCAGGCCACAGCGCCGCGCACCGGTTCGGGGTCCAGCGGGACGTGCGCGATGTAGTCAGGAGCAAACAACTCGTCGACAGCCTTGAGGTTGCCGGTGTTGAGCACCTCCTCAACGAACCAGCGGATGACGACCTTGAGGACGTCCGCGCGCACGCCGCTCTGTCCCTCTCGTCGCGTCGGGAGCACGACGTGGCCGGTCTATGGCTCCGGTACCGATGGTGTTCGTGCAGGGTGAGCCGTTGCGAGATGCTGCTGGATCCTGGTTGCGATATCGCGAAAACGGTTTCCCAGCATCCGCCTCATCATCAACGGCCACATGAGTCGGCCCGCCAGGTTGGGCGCCAGGATGCCTTCCTGAGTCATCCGTGTGCCCTCGGGAACTGACTCGAACGTGAAAAGGTGGCGCATCTCGCCCATTGGCATCCGGGCGCGCTGCGCGAAGCGCCGATCCACCTCGTACTCGACGAACTCGTACTCCACAATGCCGAAGCCCTTGAAATCACCCCGATAACGCGCGCCGCGTTCAAGCGGACCCGGCGTCAGCTTCTCTACTCGCCGCAGCCCGCCCGTATCCCACGCCAACTGTTTGTCGGGATCGGCCGCGATGGCGAAGACCTCGGACACCGGGCGCTCGATGATGGCGCTCTCGATGATTCTGTACATGGGCAGCTCCTTCGTCGGCTCGAGCTATTCGCTGGAGACCGGCTGCGCCTGGCCTGGTGCGGGGATGGCGCCGAGTTGCTGCATCAGACCGAGCAGGTCCTCCAGCCACCACTCTTCAACAATCTTGCCGCCGGCCACGCGGTAGACGGACATGCCGCTCACCGTTACTCGCCGACTCGTGGCCGGGACGCCGAAGAAGTCACCTCGGTGGGTACCGTCCCATGTGTAGCGGCACACGACCTTGTCGCCCTCGCTCAGCACGTCGTCGGCCGTGACTCGCAGGTCCGGAAACGCACTGAAGAATGGGCTAACGCCCTGCTTGAACTCTTCCCGGCTTCGAAACTCGCCCACACTGCCGCCATGCCAGATGAGATCCGGGGCACACGTCTCATCCAATGCCGCCATATTCCCTCTGCTGATCACCTCGTCCAGGAAGCGGCGGACAACGGCAGTGCTGTCTTCAGTCGACATGGCTGACCTCCTCGGTTGCCGCCCAAGCCTAGGCGTGAGAAGGCGGCCGAACATCGATGATTCGGCCCATTTTCCCGGTCAGCTACGGTGCCAAGACATCGTCCGCGAGAAGGTTGTGCTGCATCGCGAACAGCGTCGCGGCAGCGCGTGTGGAGATACCCAGCTTCTGGTAGATGTGCTGGATATGGTGGTGGACAGTCCGCTCGGAGAGATCCAGGCACGCGGCCATCTCGCGGTTGCCAAGCCCCTGAGCGACCAGCCGCAATACCACCACCTCGCGCTCGCTTAGCCCCGCCGGCCAAGTGTGCCGAGTAGTTCGCACGCGGTGCCCCGCGGCGGCCAGCACAGCGTTCGCCGCTTCGCCGTCAAGGCGCCCTGCACGCACCTCCGTGCGCAGTTCGCCTGCGGCCTCGTCGGCCGTTCGAGCAGGGCGGTGAGGTCGGGGTTCGGTGAGTGCCTGGTACACATCGGCGACCGCGAGGATCCGAGCGGAGAGCGACAGCGCGGTTGAACCGAGTCCGCGGTGATAGCCGCTGCCGTCAAGCCGTTCATGGTGCAGAGCCGCCAGCACGCCGATCGGCGCCAGCGCCTCGGACCGGGCCAGGATGCGCCCAGTGTGGTACGGATAGAGGCGCACTCGCTCCCACTCGCCCTCCGACAAGGGTCCCGGTTTGGCCCAGATGCCGGCAGAGACGGTGACCCGACCGAGATCGTGGAGCCAGCCCGCACGCCGCAGTGTGACAACGTCGGCCTCCGGTAGCCGTAGGCCGCGCGCTGCCCCGGCCGCCAGATCGGCGACTCCGCTCGAGTGGCCGGTCAAATAGGGGGACTGCAGGCTGACGAAATCCGCGATCGCCCGCGCGGTGGTGTCGAATTGGGACGGCGCCAGACGTGGCTGGGGGCCTGGCTCGGTGGCGAGCGCAAGCTCCCATACGGACGATCGATCGAGATCAGCAAGTAGATGAGGCGCATCGGCGCAGAATCGCTCGACAATTGCAGGATCGTGGGCGCGGCCTGCGCGTTGACGTGCCATTGCGACCGCTGCCTCGACACCACCAAGTTGGAAGAACAACTCCGCGTCGAGTGCGAGCTGCGTCACGCGCATCGGCCGCGAGATAGCTTCGCCTCTGAGCTGGTGCGGCATGCCCTGCCCGTCCCAGCGCTCGAGTGCCTGCGTGAGGGCGGACTGGACCTCCGCCCCGAATCCCCACCGCTCGGCCAACTGCCGTGCGACCTCGCACTCGGCGTCGACGGCATGCATGAGTTTGGGAAGGCCCATACATGTACCGACGAGGCGACGGGCGCGCTCGAGCGGTTGTTTGTCCTTGCCCATGTTGCGCAGGATGGCCGCGAACATCTCCGAACGCTGACCGTTGACCACGGGCGCGAACCAAGTTCGCGCAGTGATTTCGTCCCGGAATACCGCCGCCGCTGTGCGGGCCTCGGCGGTGCAGCCCACGTGGCGCAACAGCGCCAGGTAATAGCAATCGGTGAGCTCGATCTCGTCGAGGCCAACAGCCTCGCCAAGGCGGACAGCAAGGATGGCCGAGCGGAGCGCGTGCTCCATAGACTGGCCGACGTTGAGATCAATGGCCAGCGAAAGGGTCCCAAGGACCTCGACCAGGCGCACGCTACTTCCCTCGTCCTGTTGCACGGCTTCGGAGGTCGTCATCAGACAAGTCGCAGAACCTGGCGATTCTATGTGGCTCATGCCCCTGCGCTTGCCAGCCGCGACCGAACCCAATTAAGCGGGCGCAGCGGCGGCGAAGGGTCGCGCATCGAACACCACCCGCACCATCGTGATCTTCCCGCCTTCAACGTGGCTCCACTCGGCTACGGCGGCAGGCGGCGCGACGCGCGTGTGCAGGTCGTACCAGGTAACTACGTCGGGCCCGTCGACGAACGTTTTGTGCACGACGACATCGGTCTTCATCTGCGACAGGCCGCGGATTGCTTGCTGATAGGCATCGGCATTGTCGAAGCGGTCGAGCGGGCCAGCGAAATTCAATCGGTCGTCCAGCACGGACCGCATCTGGGCAAAATCGTTGTTCTTCCAGGCATTGAAGTAGGTCTCGACGACAGCGCGGGCGTCAGTTGCCATGGCTCGAACTATTCCGCGCCAGTCCGAACTGAGCCATGTCCGAGAAGACACAGCGCTTGTCCAGGCGTACACAAGCGCGTGAAATCGACCCCGCGCGCGCTACGCTCCGGCGCGTGAGATGGTGCGGCGGCTGAACGAGCAGCGCGACGACGGCATATCCGAGCTGTTGCGCGCAATTGACGTGCGCAGCGCTGTCTACTGCGTTTCAGACCTGACCGCGCCGTGGGGGTTTCGGGTCGAGGGCTCGAGCGTGCCGAAGTTTCACCTGGTGCTCGAGGGCGCCTGCGTCCTGACGCTTGACACGGGTGAGTCGCTGCCACTCGAGTGCGGCGCCCTGGTGCTGCTGCCTGCGGGCGGCGGACACGTCATGCGCGATCGGCCCGACTCGGCGGTGAGGCATCTCGACCGCATCCTGGCGGAGTACCGGACCGGCGCTGACGGACCGCTGATCTACGGTGGCGATGGCCCCCGCACGCGCCTGTTGTGCGGCGGGTTCGTACTCTCGGAGTCGTTGCCGCGGCATCTGCTGGCACTGCTGCCGGGCGTGCTTCGTCTCGACGCCGCCACGAGCGGAGTGCACCGCTGGATGGAGCCGGTCTTCGAGCTGCTTAGCGCGGAGGTCGATGGGCAGCGGCCGGGCAGCGGCGCGGTCCTCGCCAAACTCGCCGATGTGTTCCTGACGCAGGTCCTGCGCACCTATCTGGCTGGCGCCGAGGCAGCAGGCTTGCTGCGCGCCGACGCGTTCACCGATCGGGCGGTCGGACAGGCGGTCGAGCTCTTGCACAGCCAACCAGGGCGACGCTGGACTGTTGCGCACGTAGCCAATGAAGTAGGCATGTCGCGCACGCACTTCAGCCAGCGCTTTCGACGCACGGTCGGCGAGTCGCCGATGCGCTACCTGGCGCGGGTGCGGCTGAGTCGCGCCGCGGGCTTTCTGACGACCACCAACTTGACGGTGTATGCCATTGCTCAGAGCACCGGGTATGACAGCGAGGCGTCACTGGGCAAGGCGTTCAAGCGCGCGTTCGGCCAGTCGCCGGGCGAGTACCGCCGCGAGCGCGCCAGCAGCCCGATTCGGATTGCCGACGTGAGCGCGACGGAAACGGCCGGTCAGGCTGTCACGGCGGCGAAAAACGGCTGGGGCTGGCCCGTTTCGGCGTAGGCCTTGAGCCGCCCGACGATCTGACCCCAGACCCAGTTCACGTGCGCGTATTGCGGGTCGCCGTAGTCGTCGCCGAAGCCAGCGTGGCGGAAGAACAACGTGGTTTCGCCGGGGTTCGGCGTGGGCAGGAGCTCCCAGGTGAGGCGGGTGCCGGCCCAGCCGGGGTAGTTGCCTTCGCACGCCCATTCGACCGCTTTGCCTGGGTCGAGGCGTTCGATGCGCATCCTCATCCGCTCGGCGGTATTTGGGAAGCCGAAGCTGGCAACCGAACCAACGCGTGGCTCCACCTGGGCGTCGGTGGTCCAGAAGGCGGTCTGGCCACGCTGGGTGGCGATGGCGTCGAACAGGGCGGTGGGGTTGGCACGGATCTCGACGGCGTGCAGGACGTCGCGGCTCATGACTTATTTAAGCTTTGTCTTAAGTCTGGTGTCAAGTATATTTAAGCCGGAGCTTCAATTGCAGGCCACGCTCGACGCCGTCGCCTCGCCGCGCCGACGCGCCATCCTGCGTCTCGTCTGGGATCGCGAGCTCGCCGCCGGCGACATCGCCGCTCAGTTCGCGGATATCAGCTGGCCCGCGGTCTCGCAGAACCTACGCGTGCTGTGTGACGCGGGGCTCCTCAGCCAGCGCAAGGCCGGCCACTTCCGCCTGTATCAGGCCAACCACGACGCCGTCGGTCCGCTCGAGCCGTTCCTGCGCGCCATGTGGGCCGCCGACCTCGATGAGCTCCGTGACGTCGTCGAGCGCGATCAGCGCGAGCGCGCGCAATGATCGACCAGCCCATCGAGGTGCAAACCCGCGTCGGCGCACCGCCGGAGGTCGTCTTCGCCTATTTCGTCGATCCCGAGCTGTACCGACGCTGGAAGGGCACGACCGCCGAGCTCGACGCGCGGCCTGGCGGGCTGTATCGGGTGCTCATGCCGAGCGGCGATCGGGTGCGCGGCGAGTACGTCACCGTGGAGCCACCCCAGCGCGTGGTGTTCACCTGGGGCTTCGAAGGCAGCACCGACCTGCCGCCCGGTTCGAGCACCGTCGAGATCACGCTCCACGCCGACGGCGACGGCACGATCGTGCGGCTGCGCCACGAGCGCCTGCCGACGGACGTGTCGCGCGAACAGCACGCCATTGGCTGGCGGCACTACGTCGAGAGATTGGCCGTCGTTGCCGTCGGTGGCGACCCCGGCCCCGACTCAACCTGAGTCGACGAATTCCGCCGTGCCGCGCGCGTGCTGCAGCGGCCCCTCAAACACAACGTCGTCGGTGACCAGGTCGTGCACTCGTGCCGATGCGCATCAAAGTCTGAGTAGTAGCGCTCGACCACGTCTTGTGCGTGTGTGTGCATGGCCATATGGACCAGCGTGTGCAGCGCCCGCCTCGGTCGTTCCCGCGGAACAGCATTCATTGCCGCGATCCGCGGCCGCCGCGGGACAGAAACTGTCGTTCTGCGTCAGTCGGCGCCAGGGCGGCGGCGCGCGTGTACGCTGCCTCGGCCTCGCTTTGAAAGCCGAGTCGCCACAGCAGGTCGGCCCGCGTGGCGTGAAGCAGGTAATAGTGGTCCAGGTCCAACCGATCGACCAGCGCGAGCGCAGCGGCCGGACCGTGCACTTCGCCGATCGCCACGGCGCGATTGAGTGCCACCACCGGCGTGGGCGCCATCTCGAGCAGTTGGTCGTACAGGGCCAGGATCTGCGACCAGTCCGTCTCTTCGGCAGAGGCGGCGTCCACGTGGACAGCGCCGATCGCGGCCTGCAGTTGGTACGGACCCGGTTGGTTGCGTACCAGGCACCAGCGGACGATCTGCTGCCCCTCGTCGATTGCGGCCCGGTCCCACCGCGAGCGGTCCTGCTCGGCAAGCAGCACGAGCGACCCGTCAGCTCGGATACGCGACGCGCGGCGCGCCTCGGTCAGGAGCAACAGCGCCAGCAGGCCGGCGACTTCGGGTTCGTCGGGCATCAGCAGCCTCAGCGTGCGCGCCAGACGGATTGCCTCCCCACACAGCCCACGCTCCTTCCCACCGTTCAACCCGGCTGTGTAGATCAAGTAAATCACCGACAAGACCGCGCGCAGGCGGTCGGGCAATTCGTGCTCGGCGGGCACGCGATACGGGATGCGGGCGGCCTTGATCTTGTGCTTTGCCCGCACGAGCCGCTGGGCCATGGTCGGTTCGGGCACCAGGAACGAGCGCGCGACCTCGTCGGTCGAGAGACCACCGAGCAGTCGCAGGGTGAGCGCCACGCGCGCCTCTGGCGAGAGCGCCGGGTGGCAACAGGTAAAGATGAGGCGCAGCCGGTCATCTTGCACGGGTCCCGCCTCCTCGTGGGTCTCGGCGTCGTCCGCGGACGGGGTCGCCGCCATCTGCTCGAGCAGCTCCCGTTCGCGCGACTCACGCCGCAGACGATCGATGGCCCGCTTGCGGGCGGTGGTCGTGATCCAGCCGCCGGGATTGGGCGGCAGTCCATCTCGTGGCCACCGGCGCAGCGCGACGGTGAACGCTTCCTGGACCGCGTCTTCGGCAATGTCGATGTCGCCGAAAACGCGGATCAGGGCGGCGACTGACCGGCCCGAGTTCTCGCGAAAGACCTGGCCGATGGCCGCCTCGTCAACGCCCACGCAGATCAGGCTCTGGGTTGGTCAGCGAAGTCCGCGAACGGCCGCACTTCGATCGGCACGCCGATGCAACGCGTAACTTTCGAGGCCCAGGTCAGGGCCGCGTCGAGATCGTCGGCGTTGATGACGTAGAACCCGCCCAGGTGCTCCCTGGCCTCGGCGAACGGACCATCGGTGGTCAGGATCTCGCCATTGGCAACGCGCACCACGGTTGCGGTGTCGGGTTCGTGCAGCCGCGCCGAGAACACCCACGCGCCCGTCGACTTCATCTCTGCCTCGACGATCTGGAGCTGCTGCCAATTGTGTGCCATCTCTTCGGCAGTCGGCGGTTCGCGCACGTCGCCCTCGACACTGTGCACCGACAACATGTATCGCGCCATCGCGCTGTTTCTCCTTTCGTGCGCGGTGGGCCACTGGCGCCGCGCACCACATAACGAATGGGCGATGCCAAAATCGACATCAAGTTTCGCTTGCGTGGCGACGGTCTGTCAGTTCAACCGCTTCGATCCGGTGGCATTGGAGTGTGAGTGCCGACCAGCGAGGCTAAGCGGACGGGCGCGTCTCCATGAGCGATTTGAGCAGCTTCAGGTCACGGTCGGTGGACCTACGCATCTGCGCAGACATGAGCGGTGCGGCGAGATTGGCAAACCCGGATGGCTCACCACGGTTGCGCAACGTCATGTGCGTGCCGCCAGTTGGTATGTCGTGCCACGTGTAGGTGGTCTCCATCGGGAACGGACCCTGGTCGGTGCTCATGACCAGTCGAGCGCCTGGCTCCAGCTCACGCACTTCGTACGTGTAGGCCAGACTCCTACCGAGGAAGCGCGCTTCAAAGGCCATCCTGGAGCCCACCCGGACCGGCTTTGGCGTTTCCCACCGCACCGCCTTGATGTTCTGATACCAGGTGGTGGCGTTGTCCGGGTCCGCCGCGAACGCGGCAACCTCGGCGCGCGGGCGGTCGATGTCGATTTCGGTGGTCACGTCGACCTTCATGTGCCCTCCACGTACGCTTGCAGGCGGCCCAGCAGCTGACTCCAGCCACCCGCGTGCGAGCTCGCCTCTTGGTCAGTTGCCAGCTCGTGGGTGACCTCGATCTCCGTTTCGTGCGAGTGGCGTTCGGTCAGCCGCACCGTCACCAGCGTGTCCCGCATACCCGTGAATTCGGAGCGCCAGGTGAACACGAGCAGCTCGGGCGGCTGGATAACCCGATATTCACCCTTGTGCTCGATGCGCCGGTGCTCGTCCGCCATGACGAGTCGGAAGCGCCCGCCCACACGCAGGTCGACCTCGGCGGCGGCTGTGCCAGTTGGCGTCATCCACTGTGCCATTGCCGCCGGATCGGTCCACGCGTCAAAGATATCCGCCGCCGAGGCGCGCACGATGCGCTTGACGTGCGCGCGTGGCGGACTAGTGGACATCAGCCTGGCGGTCACCGAGATAGTGCTCCAACGCGTCGATGCGGCTCTCCCAGAACTGCTGGTAGAGGCCAATCCACGCGTGCGCCGCGGCGAGCGGTTCCGAGCGGAGCGACAGCCAGTGGTCGCGGCCGCGAACGCGTCGACGCACCAGCCCTGCCTGCTCGAGGACCTTGATGTGCTTCGAGACGGCATTGAGGGAGATGTCGAATGGCCGCGCGACGTCCGTCACCTTGAGCTCGCCCTCGGCCGCGAGGCGCCAGACGATGGTGCGGCGCGAGCCATCGGCGAGCGCCCCGTACACACTGTCCAAAGTGGAAAGATCAACCATTCGGTTGAATATTAGCAGAGAGGTTCCTGCGTAACCCACTGCCTGGCCGTCAGTGTTCGAACAGGCTCGACCACTTCGCCGCCTTCGGCCTCCTGGTTGAGCTGGGACCATAATCTCGCGCCGCGACTCAACCGATCGGCTAGCGTTCTCCGTGCTTTTGCGGCTCGACGCGCTCGGCGCCGCCGCCGGGCTGCGCGACACCGGCTGCGCGAGGTGCTCGGCGTGACATCGCGATGCTGGAGACCCTGGACGGCAACGGGCGGCTCGAGCTGATGAAGTTCAACGCCCGTCGGTCCGGGTCGGCGATCAGCACGCGCCACCGACCACGCTAGGCATCCGCCGTATCGCATTCGCAGTCGATGACATCGACGTCGCCGTCGCCGGACTGCGAGCCCGCGGCGTGGAGCTCGTCGGCTAGGTCGAGCGCTACGAAGACAGTTATCGGCTCTGCTACGTCCGCGGTCCGGAGGGGATCATCGTCATGTTGGCGGAGCAGATCGGCTGAGGCTCCGGCCGGCCGCCAATCGCCTCGCCAGCGTCAGTGGAAGTCCCGGAGCAGGATCTCCCCTCTGAGCTGAATAGAATCACCGTTGCTCCCCGCTCAGGCAGCTCCCGCGGGACATGGCGCCGCGAGCCGCCACACGTCGGCGACATGCACACCAGGTGACTCGCTGTGCGACATTCGGCGATTCCCTGAGCTCTCCCTGAAGCATCCGCTGACGCCCAGCCTGTCGGTCTGAACCTGGCATCCCGGTGACTGAGTGCACACCCGGCCTGCACTCCGCCCGCACCACCGGCAGCACATGCACTTCTGTCTGCTCCGACCTACTGCCTATCGAGGAAGGTCCTATGAACAACTTCTTCAGCGCCCCCCCGCGGCACAGCGGGTGGAGAGGTCAAGGCGAGCTGGAACTGCAAGTGCCACTCGGGCAGGAGAACCTCTGCTCAAAGAGACGATCAAACTGCGGCCTCGATCACGCGCAAGCGGGGCACCGGTGAGAGCAGCAGCCACAGGACCGAGAACAGCCCAGCGCCCGCCCCGAGCAGCATTGTCGAGCGCAGCCCGATTGTTTCGCCGAGCAGCCCGCCGACGAGCACGCCAGCCACCATGGCCGCCCATGACACGAAACGGAGGCTCGCATTGATGCGTCCGAGCGCGCGCCCTGGACTCACTGCCTGGATAAGGCTCGTCTCGTTTACGTCGTACAGGATGTAGCAGGCGTCGAAGAGTTGCCCAACGCCGACCATGAACAGGACGAGCCAAGGTGGTCCGCCGGCCAACGGTACCGCGATCAACGACAGGACCTGCAGGAAGAAGGCCAGCGTCAACGTCGGGCCGACCCCGAAGCGCCGCGTGACTGGCTCGACAAGGACAGCGCCGACGAATGCGCTCACCCCACCGATCGAGAAGAGCAGCCCCATGGCGACTGGCGCGATCTCGAGGTCGTGCGTCAGGAACAGGATCAGCACAGCCACCCAGATCTGGACGAAGAAATCGCGAGTTGCTTTGGCGCCCGCGAACGCCCGCAGCACCGGATCGCGCCAGACCAGTCGCAGACCTTCACGGATTTCCAACCACGTCCCCTGGCGTTCTTCGGCCGGCGAGAGAGGAGGCTCCGGACGCCGGATGAGCGCGAGCGAAACCGCCGACACGAGAAACGAAACCGCATCGACGAGCACAGCCACCGGTGCGGTGAGCACCTGAACCAGCCCGCCAGCGAGGCCGAACCCCGCCACCTCGGCGACCGAGTTGGTCGCCTGAAGCTTGGCATTCGCGTCGACCAGTTGCTCACGTTTCACCAGCGATGGCAGATAGGATCGGTAGGCGACGTCGAACAGCGTCGCCATGACTCCGACCAGAAACCCGATCAAATACAGCTGCTCGATACGCAGCACACCGAGCAACGCCGCGATCGGCACCGACAGGAGCAAAATGCTGCGCGCGACATCGGCCCAGACCATCGCGCCAGAGCCGCGATGGCACTGAACACGTTCTCTAGTTCCCTCTCTGCTCGTCGCGTACCAAACGTGCCACTGGTTGAATGTGATTCTGGTGGAGCCTGGCAGCGAAGCGCCGACTAACCAGTCGCTGCTTTCGCGCGCTGAGCCCGGCCGAAGCGGCTTGGGCCACGCCGAGCGTGCAGTTTCGAACAAACTGACGGGATTAGCAGCGCAACAACGTCCTTGGTCGCGTCGTCGGCCTGACGCACTCCTGCCTCGATAAAGTCACTAGCCCGTGCGCTCGAGGTGCTCGTCGAGTTCGCGCCAGCGCTCCCATGTCGCCTGACGCGTCACGCCCGGTGCCGTCGGCATCGCGGGTGCTTGTACGCGCCGCTCTTAGCGATTGCCACGATCTTGGGTGACGCATCGAGTAGCCGTTGCGAAGCAATCCAGGAGATATCGTGTGCTCGAAGAGGACTACGCTGCGCACGCCATGAACATCGCGCGCCTACACACGGGCTCTGATGGCCAAACGCACATCGAAGCGATGAGCCTCGATACGCATCCCGAATTAGCGACGGCTCAGAACGCAGACAGCATTCTGTTCCGGGTCTGGAATCCGCTCACTTACTGGAGCTCGCATCCAGCTCCGCAGCGTCGGTTCGTGATCACCTTGTCGGGTGAAGTCGAATTCCGCGCTGCCGACGAAAGCGTACATCGCTGCCGCCGGGGCGATGCCATCCTGGCAGAGGACTTGACGGCGCCGGTCATACGACGCGAGTCGTCAGCCGTCAGCCGTGGTGCGTAGCCGCAATCGAACTGGGGTAGTCAACGGCCAAACCTCGCCCTCGCGTCGTCGCTACTGGCGCTGCCATCAAGGCGCCGCTCTGAATCCTGGTCGTCGCCAACGAAATCTAGGGGCGAGCACAAAGGCGCTACGCGGCCACGGCTTCAAGGATGAAGTTTGGCGATGCCGTGGGGATGACCCGTTCGAGGCGGAGGCCCGCCGCCGCGAACAGGTCGCGGAACTCGGCCTCCGTCCGGACGCGGCCTTCTTCGTTAGCAACGAGCATCAGCAGATCAAAGCTCCTGGCAGGGCTAGGGTCATTCCCTGGCGGCATGATCATCTCGATCACCAGGACCCGGCCGTTGCCGGACACGGCCTCAGCGCAGTGACGGAGAACCTGGATCGCGGGTTCGTCGCCCCAGATCATCAGCACCCGCTTGATCAGGTAAGCGTCAGCGCCTCGCGGCACACCCTGCAGCATGTCGCCTTCGAGCACTTCGCACCGATCGGCGACGCCTGCGGCCCGCAGCACCGGCTCTGCACCGGCCACAACCTGCGGCTGGTCAACGAGGATGCCCCGTAGCGACGGGTTGGCACGCAGGATTGCCGCGAGCGTGGAGCCCTGACCGCCCCCCACGTCAGCCACTGTTCGAAACCCTGAGAAGTCGTAGGCGGCGACCACAGCCCCGTTGTGCTGGTCCGATTGGCGGGTCATCCAGCGGTCGAACGGGACGCCGAGGTCAGGGTGCCGCACCAGGTACTCGTAGGTCGACATGCCGTGCGCGAGCACGAAGCCGGACCGACCGGTCATAACTGTCTCGCGCAGCTGACCCCACGCCTCCCACGGCTGAGCGGCACCTACGTAGAGTGCCCAATCGCGAACTGACTCCGGCCCGTCGCTGCACAGGGTACGACCGAGTGGTCCCAGCGCAAACCGACCATCCGTCTGCTCGTGGAAGACTCCGGCGCCGACCAGCATACGCAGAAGGCGGCGCAGCGACGGCGCGTGCGCGCCGGTGACAGCGGCGAGATCGCTAACAGCGGCCGGTCCGTCCGCCACTCGGTCGGGTATGCCGAGCGTTGCGACGACGTGGAGCGCTTGTACGGTGAGGCAGGCGTTCAGCATCTGTAGCATTCGGGACGACGCTTCCCCCGTCCGAGCTGAGTCATCCACGGCGGTCATTCTTGTACCCCCATCCGTTTGATCATGTGCGCGTAGCGTAGCCGAGGCTCGGATAGCGCGCTGGTGCGAATAACCTCATCTTTCATCTATGCTGAGGCGCCTTGCTTGACCACGTCTACGCGCCAATGCTGGCGCAGCTCGACTCTCGATTGCCCTCAGGTCAGTAGTGGCGCTATGAGCCGAAGCTTGACGGCTTCCGTGGATTGCTCTGGCACAGGTCGACAGGCCAGGCAGCTCTTGAGTCGCAACACCCGCGACCTTGGCCAGTGGTTCCCGGAGCTCACGTGAGCAGCTCGCACACTTCCGCCCGACACACTCGTCGACGGCGAGATCGTGATCTGCGACGAGACGGGTTGGGTCGACTTCGGCGCACTTCAGGCGCGCCTCGGCACGGCACGCACCACAGTGGCGACGGTGGCACTGGCGCGTCCCGCGGTTCTGATGGTTTTCGACGTGCTGCGGCTCGCGGCTGTCCCATTGATAGGGGAGCCGTTGGCTGTCCGTAGAAGCGAGCTGGCGCCCATGCTCGAACCCCACGATCCTTGTTTGCAACTCGTCGATCAGACTGACGAATTTGCGCTCGATCTCGTTCCTACTGTTGTTGGAATCGCCTCGCGCACAGCACCCTCTTCGGCGTGCGAATGAATGTTCTACAGATAGGGTCTGCGGCGACTCTGGCCAGCAAGGCGCGGGATCAGTTGGACAACTAGGGCACCGATCCAGAGGTGAGCAGGTCTCAGGTGTACCAAATCTCCGCGGCAGGCGACTACGAGTGAAGCATGAAAGTCGTCAGAGTCCGTCGAACTCACCGAGGGACCGACAGCGAGGGCCGATTGTTGAGAAGCTCCGCATCGAAGCCAGCCGTGCCTTTGTAGGTGGTGGCGATCCTCTGCAACTCCTGCGAGCTAATGATGTCATCCAGGTTCGTGAACCCGTTGGGGGCTCGATGCTCGACGATCTGCAAGACCTCCAAGGGGCCAAGGCCACGATTGGCCCATACGACTGCGGCGGTAGCAGGGCGACGCTCTGCATCGTAGGCGGCCACCGCCGCCTCAACCGACTGCTGTAGCGCGAGTTCGTGGGCTAAGACGCGGGCGTCGATGATTGCCTGGGACGCCCCGTTTGCGCCGATTGGATACATCGGATGAGCAGCATCACCGAGCAAAGTGACGCGTCCAAAGTTCCACGTTGGCAGCGGGTCCCGGTCGACCATGGGGTACTGGTAAATAACCTTGGCGCCGCGGATGAGCGCTGGTACATCAAGGAAGTCGAAGACGTATGAAGCGAACGGCGCGATGGCATCCTCTAATCGAGCCGTGTGGTCCCAGTCTTGTGGAGACATCGGCTGATCGTCTGCGGTCTTGACGTTGGTATTCCAGTTGAGCAGTGCCCTGCCCTGGTTTTCGTAAGCCTTTGAGATGGGGTAGACAACGATATGGCGGCCGAAGTACCCCGCCGTGATCATCGTCCGCCCCGAGAGAAGTGACGCAGCTTCGGTGACTCCCCGCCACATTGTGATCCCGTTCCATTTGGGCGGGCCCTCGTCCGGGTACTGCGCACGGCGCACGACGGAGTGCACTCCGTCACAGCCGACTAGCAAGTCAGCCTCAATGTGCCCGAGGCTCGCGCCCGACCGTCGCTCAATACACTCACCCCATACGCCACTTGTGCCCTGCCCGAAGCGGACCAGGTGGTGTCCTGTGTGAACGTGCTCGCGGCCGAGTCGGTCGCGGACCGCGCGGTGAAGAACGCCGAGTAGCTGGCCCCGGTGAATAGAGAGCTGTGGCCAGCGGTACCCTGCAGCGAGGCCGCGAGGTTCGCTCCAAATCTGCTGCCCGTGCTTTGAATAGAGCAACCATCCATCAGTGGAAATACCGACACCGCTGACGTCGTCGAGCAGCCCAAGTTCGCTGAGCTCGCGTACGGCATGGGGCAGGACGTTAATTCCGACCCCGAGTTCCTCCACCCTCGGTGCCGATTCATAGATATTCACGTCGGCGATGCCGGCGTCCAGCAGCGATAGTGCCAGCGTCATGCCACCGATGCCGCCGCCCACGATGGCGACCTTCACCGTGCTTTACCCCTGCCGCGATGGGCGTCTTCGCCCCATCGCTACGCGAGTGGGAACTTCAGGCATTCCATCACGACAGTATGATGCGCGTCGTATGAGGATCAAGAAGTGCGACGCGACCTCTGGACGGCTCGTCTTTGACAGTGCCGCGCGCTCCTGTTGCGCACGCTGACGGTGGAGGAGGCTCTGGCGCGGATCAAGCGACGGGGACCGATCGCACTGAGGCTGAACGTTTTTAGGGACAGGATCCTCGATCGCTCAGGCCGGCAACGGTCGGCATCGGCAGCGACAACTCGGGAGCTTGCGAGCTGCCCGACGTAGAACATATGATCTAGATGTGGTCGGTCCTGTTCCAGTTGGCAAGCTCAGGCGCCACGGCTTGCGGCGACCCTTGGTCATCTGTTGGAGCGAGCCTCGGCTGGACTCCTTAAATGAATGTGGGGCGCCACCACCTCTAGCGCTGGTCAGAACATTGAGGCGCTTCGACGACCTCTCCACGTACTGTGCGCGGGGTGGACCCGCCGCAACCGACGGTTCCCTATGATGCTGATTCAGGAGCCAGACGAGCTGGAGCGGAAGGGAGGTGACACAGCCACGATGGCCCCGGCACTCGTGACCAGCCCTGACCGTGCTGCACTTGCCCCGACGGAGCGCATTTACGTCGGCCTCGATATCGGATACCGCGAGCACGTCGCGGCGGCGAGTCCACTTTCGGTCTTCAACGTCGGGCGGAATCCAGACGGGTGGAAACGGGTGAGGCCGATCCACTTCGCCAGTGATGCCGCCGGATTCGGCCGGTTCCAGCGTTACCTCGACCGATACTCCTCCGATCCTCGCGATTTCCTGATCCTTCTCGAGCCGACCGGTAGTTACGGACTGACGGTGCTGTTGTATCTATTGAGCAGAGGCTACCGGGTCCTCCAGGTTGAAAACCGAGCCGTCAAGGACTACCGCGAGAAGATCTTTGGCAGCGAGACTAAGACTGACGACACCGACGCCCGATTGATGGCTCGCATGGGCTTTCTTCACGAATTGGTTGGCGAAGAGTGTTGATGAATCCCGACGCCGCAGCACTCCGCGGGATGGTTCACGATCTCGCCAAGCTGCAGAAGGAGATCACGCGCCGGCGGAACCAGCTCCAACAGATGGCTGCGCTTACGTTTCCAGAGCTGAAGACATTCTTCAAGGGATCGACGGCTGCGCCGGCCGCTCGTGCGCTGCTCGAACACTTTGCGACGCCGCAGGATCTCGCGGCGGCTTCTACCGAGCACGTAAGCGAGGTGCTGCGCTCAGTTCACGCCTATAGCCATGCCACTCGGGCAGCCGAGCTTCGGGGTTTGGCGCAAGCAACGGCTGGCGTCCCAACGCTGACGCATCATCAATGGCGCCAGGGGTGGCTCATCAAGCAGCTATCGGTCCTGGAGGAGGCGCGTAAGGACCTGGTTGACGAAGTGGCGCTTGCGACGGCCACCCACCGTACACACGGATCATAGAAAGCCTTCCCATCAAAAGCCCGATCTGGACGGCGACGCTCATCGGTGCTATCGGAGACATCGGCCGATTTAGCACCGTTAGTCAGTTCAAGGCCTACCTGGGGTGGTCTCCGCAAATCGCGCGCTCAGGATCGTCAATTGACACGAGTGAGCTGGCTAAGAACGGCGTCCGTTCGGCGCGCAACGTTCTGGGCCAGATGACCGTGATCATGTTGTCCTCCACAATCAGGCCGACTCCGTTTCGCGAGGTGTACCGACGGTTCATTGGTCGGGGCATGCGACCGGCCTCGGCGCTCGGCCACGTAGCCGGGAAACTCTCAGTGGTGCTCTACGGCATGCTCAAGAACATGACACCGTACGACCAGGACCAGCATCGAAGGCAACTCGGCCTGGTCCAGTCAGCTGATCAAACAGGCTCGCTACCAATTAACGTCTCTTTGGAGTTGGTCGACCTGGCCGAATCACGGAACGACCTCGTCGACGACGATCCAACCATCGCCGGTGAGCTTCAGCTCGGGCTCTGACCCTGCGGCCAACTCGATGCTCCGCGCCCCGAGCCTTGGTCACGTACAGATGACACTGGGGTACCTAACACCGCTTCGCCGTCACCCGACCTCTCGATCCCGAGGCCGGCGGGCCAATAGCAGAGCTCGCGGGCGAGGTGAGAGCTGAGGAGCCGGCGATTCGATCGCGATGGCAGCATGACGCGGTTCCGCCGTGGCGCCCTGTGCCGCCGCGGTTGATCTGCGAGGTGCGCGTGTCGAATCTCGATTTGTCGGTGAGCCGTGCTGACCAGATTGAACTGAGATTGCATGCTCGTGTGTCACTCACAGACATCGACCAAAACCGTCGCGGTTAGGATCGCACGGTTTCAAAGTGGATGAAGCGAGTGGCGCCGAAAGCCATTGCGGCAGCAACGCTAGGTGTACCATCCGCGACGCCCGGCATTGGTGGTCGGGCAAATGCGTCCATGCCGGACATCCTCGTACCGCCGAACCGGAGGCACTGCAAGATGAACGAACCGCAGCGCATGGGCTCCAATCCTCCCGAGAGCTACGCCGAGGAGTGGCGCCGCCAGGCGGCCGGACGGGCCGACGCGATGGCCGGCGCGACGGAGGAGATGCTCGACATGGCCGGCGTGTCCGAGGGCATGCGCGTGCTCGACCTGGGCGCCGGGATGGGTGACCAGTCCATCGCCGCGGCCCGGCGGGTCGGACCGTCCGGCGCCGTCCTGGCGACCGACCGCGACCCGGCGATGCTCGAGGGGGCGCGCGAGGCGGTCGCGAAGGCCGGCATGCCGAACGTCGAGACGCGCGTGATGGACGCGCAGGCGATCGAGGTGGAGCCGGGATCGTTCGACGCCGTGATCACGCGCATGATGCTCATGCTGCTTCCCGAGCCTGCCAAGATGCTGGCCGGCGCCTATGACGCCCTCAAGCCGGGCGGGCGGCTGGGTGCCATCGTCTTCGCGTCCGCCGAGCGGAACGCCTTCCTGTCGGTGCCGCTCGAGCTCGCCCGTCGCGCCGGGGGCCTGCCAGCGCCCGACCCGCGCGAGCCGAGCATCTTTGCGCTCGGTGCACCAGGCGCGGCTGAGGAGCTGCTGCGTGCGGCCGGCTTCCGCGACGTGCGGGGCCGCGCTGCCGTGCTGCCGGTGCGCCCCCCGTCCGTCGACGCGGCGATGGCGTTCTTGCGCGAGGGCGCCCCGGTGCTCGGCTGGTTTCTGCGGCGCCTCGACGGGGCGCAGCAGCAGCGCGCCTGGGACGAGATCCGCGAATGGTTGGCCGCACGCGCGCGGCCGGAGGGGCTCAACCTCGACGGCGAGTGCTTGGTGGTCGCCGGGGCCCGGTAGGCAACGGTCCGCAGCAGCCCGCCCAGGACCATGGCAAGCCGCTGCTTGGGCTGTTGCGACCTACACCTCATCGACTGTGACTGACAGACGATTTGACATCGATCCTTACGAATCCATGACAACTGGTGACGCCGGGCGCTGGGCGCGTTTTCCCGGCGGTCTTCCTGCGTTGGAGGCCTGACCGGTCGCCTGAGGACTGCGGGCTCGATCAACTGATCGGCTAGGACCCCGCTAGTTCGGGCAGCGCGCCAAGGTGGCCGCCGAGGCGGCTTACCTGGCGAGTTCGGCCGGTTCATCCAGCCGCGTCAGCTTCCTCGGGTTTGCCACCGCGTAGATCCGGGTAACCCGCCCGTTCTCCACTACGAGGCTCACCGCGGCCAGCTGGCCGTCAATCTCGATCCGTCCTGCAGGCGCGCCGTTGAGCCACACGGCCGTCGCGTCGAACCCGCCGAGCACCCGGTCCGCGCGCGCCAGCAACTTCGCCACTCGTTCGGCCCCGTGAATCGGAGCTCGAGCGGCGGCCACGAGCCCGCCACCATCGGCGATCAGGACTACGTCCGGCGCCATGACCTCCATCAACTCCTGTAGCTGCCCAGTTCGCAACGCGACCAGGAACCGCTCCACAACGGCCTGCTGCTCCGGCCGACTCACGTGCACCCGCGGCCGGCGAGCCGCCACATGCTCGCGCGCCCGTAGCGCGATCTGCCGCACCGCGGCCGCGGACTTCCCGATGGCCTCAGCGATCTCGCCGTATGGCATCTCGAAGACCTCGCGGAGCACGAACACCGCCCGCTCCGTCGGCCCGAGTGTTTCCAGCACGGTCAGCATCGCGATCGAAACGCTCTCCGCGAGTTCGACGTCCTCGGCGACGTCGGGGCTGGTCAGCAGCGGTTCCGGCAGCCACTCGCCGACGTATTCCTCTCGCCGGCGCGCCAACGTTCGCATCTGGTTGAGCGCTTGCCGCGTGACGACGCGGATGAGGTACGCCCGCGGGTCACGCACCTGCGAGTGATCGACATCGGCCCACCGCAGCCACGCCTCCTGCAGGACGTCCTCCGCGTCAGTCGCCGACCCGAGCATCTCGTAGGCGACCGTGAACAGCAGGCTGCGATGGGCGACGAACGGGTCGTCGGTCATCGGGCCAACGCAACGTCGGAAGTCATTGAGGACGCGCGGCCAGTGGAATCTCGCAGGCATCGGAGAAGCCCTGCGATGTGATCCCAAGCGCCGTGTTGCTCCTGGTCGACATGTTCGCAAAGGCGATGCACACGGTGAGCTCGACCATCGCCGCGGAGCCGAGCCGGTTGAGCAGACTGGCGGACAGCTCGTCGGTGACGGTCGGCGGCGTGTTCGTCATGGCCTCGGCGTACTCCAGCACGTCGCGCTCCAGCGGCGTGAACAGCTCCGACTCCCGCCAGCGCGGCACCTGGCTCGCCTTTTGCCATGTCCAGGTTCTCGTTCTGCGCCTGGAAGTAGTTGATGTCGAGGCACCAACTGCAGCCAACCTGCGCCGCGACGGCCATGTGCGCAAACGACTTGAGGCTCGCGTCGGCCGCATCCCACGCGCCAACCTTGGCCCCGAACTCCAGGCCGGCCTGGGCAACCTC